>Ga0315281_10008460_pt1 | contig 14395 bp, 16 predicted proteins | sample YL17G07_0_MG_FD_204540 | JGI IMG/M metagenome (GOLD analysis project Ga0315281, IMG submission 204540) | Sediment microbial communities from Yellowstone Lake, YNP, Wyoming, USA - YL17G07_0 | ecosystem: Environmental > Aquatic > Freshwater > Lake > Sediment | place: USA: Wyoming | collected...
TGCTGGCGCGAAACGCACCAGTCACGGAGTTTATAATTAACCGAACCACAGCCAAGTTTATTTTGTTCCAGCCACTTAATCATTTTGGCAATCGCTACTTTAGTTTCCAGCCCGTCTAAAAATTCTGAATTAATGTTGACACCATCGCCAGCATAAGCCCCTTCTTTAATATCCCCGCCTTTAATCACTTCAATAATTTCCAAATTGTATTTTTTAGCAAAATCCCAGTCTCGCTGATCATGACCCGGCACTGCCATAATGGCGCCTGTGCCGTAGTTAGCTAAAACATAGTCGGCTATAAATATCGGAATTTCCTTTTTATTTACCGGGTTAACCACTTTTAAACCTTTAATTTCAACGCCAGTTTTATCCTTATTCAAATCGGTTCGTTCCAATGCCGATTTTTTCTGCGCGTTTTTAATATAAGATTCTGCTTCGCTCCAGTTTTCAATTTTTTCCTTCAAATCCGCAATCAGCCTATGCTCGGGACAAATCGCCATAAAGGTCGCGCCAAACAACGTATCGGGCCTGGTCGTAAAAACTTCCATTTCATAATCATCTTTTAACTTTTCACTTTTCACTTTAAACTTGACGCTTGCTCCCTCGCTTTTCCCTATCCAGTTTCGTTGGCCGAGTTTTACATCCGGTGACCAATCAATCCAGGAAAGATTTTCTAGCAATCTTTCAGCGTAATCGGTAATCTTAAAAAACCATTGCTCCATCTGCCTTTTTTCTGTTTCCGTTCCGCAACGTTCGCAGCGGCCAGAAATTACCTGTTCATCCGACAAAACTGTTTTGCAAGAAGGGCACCAATTGACCGGCGCCATGTTTCGATAAGCCAGGCCTTTTTGGTGCATTTGTAAAAAAAGCCATTGGGTCCACTTATAATAATTCGGCTTATAAGTTTCCACGGTGCGATTCCAGTCGTATTGGTTGCCGATCATGTGCAGTTGTTCGTAAAAATGTTTTTCAGTCCGTTTGGATACTTCTTTAATGTGTTCTTTTATTTTAATGGCGTAGTTTTCAGAATGAATGCCAAAACCATCAAGCCCGATCGGTTCAAAAACGTCAAAGCCTTTAAGCCGCGTGAAACGGCCATAGGTGTCAGAATGAACAAAGGCGTACATATTGCCTACATGCAAACCCTCGGCGCTGGGATAAGGAAACATCATCAGATTATAAAACGGCTTTTTGGCCAAATCCAAATCAACCTGATTTGTTTTATTTTTTTCCCAAAACTTCTGCCATTTCTTTTCAATTTTACTATAATCATACTTTCCCATATTTTTTTGCTTGCCCGTCCGAAGCCCCGCCAGTTGGCGGGGCGAAGGAGGGTGGTCGTATTTCATAGATGAGTTGGATATTGACATTATCTTATCTTATTTTTGCATTTTTTTCAACTTTAGATTATCATATAAACACTGTTTTATGAATAAATTAGTGTATTCAATTCTGTTTCTTGTAATCGCGCTGGCGAGCGTTTTTTTTATTGGACAGCCAGTTCAAGCCCAAGAGCAAGCCTGTAAAACCGGCCTACAATCGCTTAATTTGACGCCAGTGGCCGTGGTTTGCGGTGCGGCGGTGGATGCCATTAATCCGTGTGAATTTGCCATTTTGATACTTTTAATGGCCTCAATGTTAATAGAACAGGAACACCGGAGAAAGGCGCTTTTAACCGGCTTCAGTTTTATTGCGGCGGTTTTTATCGCCTATTTTTTAATGGGGATAGGCCTGCTAGAATTTATCCGCGCCTATACTCTTTCTTTCTCCGGAATTTTTTACAAAATTATCGGTGTATTGGCAATAATTTTTGGACTGGCCAATATCAAGGATTATTTTTGGTATGGCAAAGGATTTTTAATGGAAGTGCCGCAATCTTGGCGGCCGAAAATGAAATCATTGATAAGGAATGTCGCCTCGCCCTGGGGCGGATTCACCGTTGGCCTGATCATTAGTTTATTCCTACTTCCCTGCACCTCTGGTCCGTATGTTGTCATTCTTGGAATGCTGGCCGCAAAAACCACTTTTTTCAAAGCGTTTTTATATCTGATTCTTTATAATTTTATTTTTATCGCGCCGATGGTAGCAATTGTTCTGGCAATGTATTTTGGCCTGCCGCCAGAGCAAGCCGAGGAATGGCGAAAAAATAAACTCCGACTATTGCACCTAATCGCCGGAATTATACTTATAGCTTTAGGAGTTGTTATGTTGGCTGGGTGGTTATGAAATAGTTTTTAGTGAAAAGTGATAAGTGAAAAACTTAGTATAATATAAAAAAGCGCTTCGGCGCCTTTTTTATTTTGCAGTGGGTCTTTCTGTAGATATTCAGGCAAAGTTGTCATTAGATTAATATTTTGGCATCTTGTTTCAACTTCCTTTTGGCTATCAGACGTTTCAATATCGGCAAGCTATCCAATAGAGTCTTACCTTCCAAGTGATCGATTTCGTGGCAAATTACTCGTGCCAGCATATCTTCTGCCTTCAACTTTTGCGACCGGCCGGTTTTATCTACATATTCCACAAATATTTTCTGCGGTCGTTTTATTGCTAACTCCCAGCCGGGCAAACTCAAACAGCCCTCGGCTGCTACGACCTTGCCTTTTTTATCAATAATTTTTGGATTGATAAAAATTCTTAAACCATCGCCAGGATCAATCACCACTACCTGTTTTAACTCCCCTATCTGGTTGGCTGCTAGCCCCGCTCCGCCTTTGGCATAAAGCGTTTGGACCATATCATCAATCAATTTTTTTATTTCATCATTAAGCGCGCCAACTGGTTTGGCTTTTTGTTTTAAAACTTTGTCGGGATAGGTTTTAATTTCTCTAATCATATATTAAATAATTTTTTAGCATTGGCGGTCGTTGTTTCCGCTACTTCTTCAAAAGATATGCCGCGTAACTCAGCGACTTTTTGAGCCACATATTTGACATATGCCGGTTCATTCCTTTTACCGCGAAATGGGATTGGCGTCAAATATGGACAGTCGGTTTCGAGCACCAATCTGTTCAATGGCATTTGTTTAATCACTTTATCATAATCGCGCGCGAAGGTGATAATTCCGTTAAATCCTAAATAAAAACCCATTTCCAAATATAGCTTCGCCTGCGACCAGCGTCCCGAATATGAATGGATCACACTTCTTAAATTTTTATTGCCAACTAAGTCCCATTCTTTTAAAATTGCCAGCAAATCATTGTGCGCTTCTCGGCAATGAAAAATTATCGGTTTTTTAAACTCGTCTGCCAAACTTATCTGCTCCAGCAAAACTTCCCTTTGCAAATCAATATTGGCCGTATTGTGATAATAATCTAAACCTATTTCTCCTATCGCCACAACTTTCTCGTTTTGCGCCAAAGATTTGTAATATTTATAATCAAATTTCTCCGCGCTGGTTTTGAATTCCGCGCTTTCGTATTCATCTAATTGAGCATCTGCTTCTTGTTCCTTTAAATGAATCGGGTGCAATCCCACCGCCGCATAAACGCCTTCTGAATATTTTTTAGCATACTCAACTGCCCGACGGCTGGTGTCTTTTTCTGAACCGACATTAATCATCCAAATATTTTCTTTGAGCGCGCGTTTTATCACTTCATCCCCGTCGTCTTTATAAGCGATAAAATTCACATGGGCGTGGGTGTCAATTAACATTATATTTAATTTAATGATAGAATATTATCATATAGAGACTTAAACGTTAAGTCAAAACATATGTCATACGCGCCATATCAACCAAAAAATTATCAAAATTTGCTAGGGCTAGCCGGTTTTTCAAACCAAATTTTAAATAATCATTTTACTCTTTATCAAGGATATGTTGCCAATATCAATAAACTAAACGATACTTTGGCGGTCATGGAAAAAGAAGGTAAATTCGGCACGCCCGAATACGCCGAGCTTAATCGCCGCTTTGGCTGGGAATTTAACGGTATGCGTTTGCACGAATATTATTTTGAAAATCTGACAAAAAAAGCACGACCGCTGGATGATGATTCAAAATTAATGAATGCCATCAAAAAAGAATTTGGCACATTTGAATTGTTTGAAATAGATTTCAAATCAATGGGCGCCATGCGAGGTATCGGCTGGGTGGTTTTGTACTTAGACAAAATTGCCGGCCGTTTATTTAATGTCTGGATCAACGAACATGATGTTGGGCATTTAGCCGGCGCAATTCCCATACTCGTCATGGACGTTTTTGAGCATGTCTACATGATTGACTACGGTTTGAAACGCGTTGACTATATTGAGGCATTTTGGAAAGCGATAGATTGGGAAACAGTTAAAAACCGATATAAGACAGCAATAAAATAAACGCGTGAAAATTTAAAAAAGAGCTCCTGGGAGCTCTTTTTTGTTTTTGCTAAACTCTCGGAAAAAGCGGCTGGGCCTGGTCTGTCTGCAAAATTTCGGCAATTTTTTCTGAAGTTTCTGGCATAAACGGTGCGATGGCCTCGGCAACTTCAGCAATCAGCGATAAAAGTTCCGTCAAAACTTTTTTACCTTTTTTTGAATCGTTTTTTGCCAACTCCCAGAGTTTTTTGTCTTCAATATATTTATTTGCCCAAGCAATTTGCTCCCAAACCTTATCCAATATTTCTTTTAATTTAACTTCTTCAAACAATTTATCTATCTCTTTAATTTTTAATTTTGAATTGTCGTTTTGATTTTTGATATTTAATTTTTCATTTAACTTTACAACCCGGGAAACCAAATTGCCAAGCCCATTAGCCAAGTCGGCATTGTATTTTTCGGTCAGGCGTTCCATTGTCACATCAACGTCTTCGCCAAAACTGCCCAGCGTCAGCAAAAGATAACGCGTCCCGTCAACGCCGAATTTATCTACCAATATTGTTGGATTGATCACGTTTTCCAAGCTTTTGCTCATTTTTTGGCCGCCGACGGTTATAAACCCGCCAATTAAAATCTGTTTTGAATTTGGCAGATCGGCCGCCATTAACATCGACTGCCACATGGCCGATTGCTGTCGCAAATTGTCTTTTCCGGCGATTTGCACACCTGGCCACCAAGAATCAAATCTGTTTAAATCGTCTGGCCAGCCGACAGCGGCAATATAGTTTATCAGTGCATCAAACCAAACATACATCACATGCTGGGAATCACCCGGTACTTCTATCCCCCAGGGCATTTTGGCTTTGAGCCGAGAGATACTGAAATCTTCCAAGTCCATTTCCACAAATTTTTTTATTTCGTTTTGTCTTTTTTTTGGCAAAACAAAGTTAGAGTTTTCGTCATACAAGTCCAGCAGTTTTTCTTGAAACTTTGAAAATTCAAAAAAATAATTTTCCTCCTCAATTATTTCAAGCGGCATATCTGGGTGCAGAATACAGCAACCATTGATCAATTCCGATTCAGTTTTTTCTAATTCGCAACCAACGCAGTATTTTATTTTATATTTTTTCTTTACAATATAGCCGTTGGCGTCGCAGCGCCGCCAAAATTCCTGAGCGGCTTTCAAGTGTTTCTCGTCGGTCGTACGGATAAAATTATCCCAACTCAAATTCAAAAGTTCACGCAAGTTTTTGTAGTTTTGCGCTTGCTCGTCGCAATATTTTTGTACGTCAACGCCCAGATCCTGTGCTTTACGATAAACTTTCAAACCATGCTCATCTGTGCCGGTGTTAAAAAAAACTTTTTCACCCGCGAGTCTTTTCGTACGCGCCAAAACATCCGCCATAATTATTTCTCTTGCAAAGCCAATATGCGGCTCGGCATTAACGTAGGGTAAGGTTGTTGTGATATAAAATTTATACACAGATTAGAGTTAGATTTTTTGACCAATGATTATGTTTTCTCTCCATAAATCAAACGGAATAAAATTTAAAAATCCCTCAGCTGCTGACACAATATTCACAAAATGCTTTTGTAGCTTCAGCGTTTTTACTAATTTATATGGCAAGCACACCCAAGGATAAGTTTTTCTAAACATGGGGACAACATTGGCAGTGACATTTTCTTCAGAAACAACAGAGAAACGCGAATCTTTCAAAATCTCAGTTAATTTACCATGCAAAAAATAGGGTAAACTATGCATACCAGAACGCTGAATAATAATATTCATCAATGGTCTTAAATCCAGCGGAAATTTATCAACCGGAGCTATTGTATATTCTAATAGTCCCCATTTTCCTCCAGGCTTTAATATTCGATGAAACTCCTTTAACGCTTTTTTATAATCGGGAGTGTGGACCAATGACTCCATAGTAATTATTGCATCAAATGTCTGATCCCCAAAATTCGTATCCGCATAATCCATAACCTGAAATTTTACTTGATTAGATATTCCAAATTTAATCTTCTTTTTATTTGCCCTTCTAATATTGAAGTCTAAGATATCTATTCCTACTCCCTTTATATTGAACTTATTGGCTAGATAACAAATAGTCTCCCCTTCTCCACATCCTGCATCCAAAATAAAATCAGATTTCAACTCTAATTTATTAAAAACTTTTTCAATCATCAATCTTTGAGCTGATGCAACAGAAATATCTTCATGCCCTTGAGGGAAATAACCAAAATGCTTAATTCCTTTTAAACAAAAATAGGTTAGGCGAGATTCAATGGATTTATAATAATCAATGACTTTTTTATCAAACATAACTTGCATTGGATACAATAACAACAAATTCTCCTTTTAAATTATTTTTATCGCTTTCCAAAATTTTTAAAATTTCTTCGGCGCTGCCGCGGTATATTGATTCAAATTGCTTGGTTAATTCACGACAGACAACTAAATTCCGATCCGGCAGAAGTTCTTTAATTTGGTTAAGGCACTTTATAATCCGGTGTGTTGATTCGTAAAACACAACCGTGTATTTTGCTTGGGCGACTTCAGTAAAAAATTTATTCCTGCTTTTTTTGTGCGGCGGGAAACCCATAAAAATAAATTTATCAGCCGGAAAACCGGAAATGCTAAGCGCCGAGATTGCTGCATTCGCTCCCGGAATGGGAATTATTTTTATTTCATCCTTATTTACTTGTCCGCTTACTAACTTATTCACTAAAATATTTCCCGGATCAGAAATCCCCGGCGTGCCGGCATCTGTCACTAATGCGATTTTTTTGCCTTCAGCCAGTTGCGTCTCAATATACTCAATTTTTGATAATTTGCTATATTGAAAATAGCTGACTAATGGCTTTTTGATATTATAATGATTTAATAATTTTATCGTCTGGCGCGTATCTTCGCACAACACCAAATCAACCTCTTTTAAAACCTCCAGCGCCCTCGCAGTGATATCAGCCAAATTGCCAATCGGCGTGGCTAAGATATATAATATTGCCATAGACTAATTATACCGAGAAACAACAAACAGTAAACAGTTTATGATTTTAACCGTCCACGCCCTAGTCGGCGCAGCCATCGGCTCAAAAATCCATAATTTATGGATTGTTTCAATTGTCAGTATTATCATTCATTTTTTACTTGACCGGCTCCCTCATCGGGATTATGGCCCGGACAAAAAATGGAAAAATCTGTCGCGTGGCAGATTATTATTTTTTGGTTCTCAAATTTTTATTGATTTTTTAATCGCTGTTTCCTTAACTTATTGGATCATTGTTTTTTTGCCTTCCAGCGGCCGTTATATTCTGGTCGGGGTCTTCTTCAGTTTGCTGCCGGATGGATTTATTTTGCTTTATCATTTTAACGAAATATTTTTTAAAAAACAGATTAAAATTCTAAAAAAATACTATCTTTTTCACTATGCAAATCATATTCCGGAAAATAAAAATCCCCTTGTTCCGGGAATTCTTATCGGCGGCTTATTGATTATTATCTCAATCTTTTTAATCTTGCATTAAGTTTCTTTAGCCGAAAAAAAATCTTTAAGTATGAGCGAAATTATCGTTGCCAGAGGCACCGAGATTAATATTCCCAAAATTCCGGCAACTTTGCCGCCGATAATTAAAGCGATAATGACTGTCAAGGGATTTAATCCAACGGCTCGGCGCATGACTTGGGGAGCAATAATATTACCTTCTAATTGATGGATGACGACAAAAAGAGCCAAAACCAATAAGGCCAATATTGGAGATTGCACCAACGCTATCATCATGCCCGCTGCCCCCGATAAAATTGGTCCTACATAAGGAACGATTTCAAAAAGTGCGGCCAGCAAGGATATCGTTAAAGCATACTTAACATTTAAAATAGTCAGGCCAATAAAGGAAAGAAGTCCTAATATGAACATCACAATCAACTGGCCGCGTAACCAAGCACCCAGCTTATCCTTAATTCTTTCTACCAGGTTTGCGGTATAAGCCTGGTGTTTTTCCGGAACAAGGCCGGCTAAAAATTCTTTCAGGCTTTTATCTTGCGCCACTAAATAAATCGAGATAACCAATATAACCACAAAGTTAAAAATCCCGCCAAAAATATTTACCGCCGTGCCAAAAACATTAGTTGTGGCACCGGCCAGTTGGCCGCTCAGGTTTTGTAAGATAACTTGAAAATCCAACCCTTTCACTTTATATCCGACGATACTAAAGCCGGCACCAAGTTTTTCCAACAAATCAGGCAAGTTATTAGCCAGAATCTTTAACTGGCCGGCCAAGGGCGGCAGAACCAAATAAAGGAAAAACGCCACTAATAAAAATAAAAAAATGTAAAGAATCGCAGTGCCAAAAAATCGCCTGACTTTATGGCGTTCCAGCCAATCAACCGGGCCGTCAATGGCGGCCGCAATCACTACCGCCACAAACAGCATCAGCAAAATATCGCGAATCAGATAAAGAAAGAATATCCCTAAAATTATTAGGATAAAACGCAAAATGGTGGAGGTAGAAATATCAATAATTTGCTTGTTTTCCATTGTCTCTATTTTAAAACATTCTGGCTAATTTTTCAAGAAATAGCGCAAGAAAATTGACGGCAGTTTTTTGATTGCCAGTGTTCATGAAATATACTTACGCAACCGTTGTAATAATAACAGCGAGTAAGCAGTGCACATTACTCCGTAAAAGGTCGAATTAGTAATTCATAAAAAGGTTAAGAAACACTATGTCAAAAAAATTACTAGCAATTCCCGTTTTAGCAGTGACTGCGCTCGCTGGTATAGTGATCGGTTTAACATTCATGGTTAACGCGCAAACACAAACTCCAACACCAGCGACAGCTACAACCACGACCACCGTTCCGGCTACGACTTCAGTCCCAGATACTACCTCCCCTGCTGCGGTTACTACGCCCAGCACCACAGGGCATCATGCACCTATGGGCGGCGATGGCAATGTAACTGCAATCAACGGCTCTGTTATTACGATGACAGAAGAAGCCGATGAAGGAGGCGCTGCATACACGGTAGAAACAAGCGGAGCAACCATAACAATAAATGGCGCTGCGGCACAAATCTCTGGTATCAAAGTCGGCGACAAAATCTTCGTGAAGGGCACGGTCAACGGCACAAACGTTATTGCAACTCAAATCTCAACGGGATTTGGTGGCGGAAACTGTTCTAAAACTAAATCCAATTAGTGATTACTGCACATCCCTCGGCAAACAGCCCCTTTCGGGGCTGTTTGCGTTTTAATCAAGCATCTAAGCATGCTTATCTTGTCGTTAGATGAAAATTTCGAAATTGTCCCATCGGACGAGCAGAGAATTTGAAATTAAAACCCCCAGCCGCAAAACGGTTTGGGTTTTTGATCTAAAAAAATTAGAATTTATATTTTGAGCAATCGCTCAAATTTCTTTTTCTCTTTAAACGGCCCGATCAGGGCTAAGTTGAGCTTGGCTGGCTGGAAGATGTCTCGGGCGACGCGTTGCAAATCCGTGGCACTGACCGCGTCAATTTTGGCGAAAAATTGCTCTGGCGTTAAAATTTCTTTTTTGAGTACTTCCTGAACGCCAACAAAAGAAGCTACTTCGTCAGAAGATTCCAAAGCCAGCAGGGTCGCTCCCCTGATATGGTCTTTTGCCTTTTTTATTTCGGCTTCGGGAATTTTTTGTTCTTTAACTTTTTTTAATTCACTCAATATCACTTCTATTGCTTGCTCAATGCGATTATTATCAACGCCTGCATTAGCCGCCAAATATCCCGTATCTGTATAAGTCACGCCTAAAGCCCGAACATAATATGCCAAACCTCTTCGTTCCCGCACCTCGTGCCAAAGCCGTGAACTCATATAGCCGCCCAAAATAATTCCAAGCAAAGAAGATACGTATCTGTCCTTGTGAAAAATGCTATACCCCCGGCATCCTAAAATTAAGTGCGCCTGGTCTGTCTCTTTAAAATATATTGCGAGTCCAGGTTTTATTTGTTTTTCTAAAACTTTTAGCTTGTTTTTAAAGTTGCCTTTTTTAATGCCGCTAAAATATTTTTCAATTTTTGGTTTTGCACTGGCGATTTCTTTATGATTGCCGGTTACGACTACAATTGTATTTTTCGCCACATATTGGTTTTCTTTATATCTTAAAAAGTCGGCTTTGCCAAGAGACTTAATTATTTCTTTTTCACCAGCGATCAGCCAGCCAGCTGGTTGTTCGCCGTACAAAAGTTTCTCCCAGATATCATTTACATACATCATTGGCGTATCAAGATACATATTTAGTTCTTCAATTATCACTCCTTTTTCTCGCTCAATCTCTTCGGATTCAAGTTTAGAATTTAAAAAAATATCCGAAACCCAATCAAGCGCCAGATTTAGATGTTTGGCATCAACTTTTGCCCAATAACCTGTATTTTCCTTATCGGTGAAAGCATTGTAAGTGCCGCCAACCGAATCCAAAACAGAAGAAATATCAAGGTTTGTCGGCCTTTTTTTCGTGCCTTTAAAAAACATATGTTCCAGAAAATGCGAAATGCCGTTGATTTCTTTGGTTTCGTATTTTGATCCTGTTCCGACTAACACCAAAACCGTCACTGACTGGCTTCCTTCCATCGGTGCTAAGATTATACGTAGGCCGCTTGATGAGGTATATTTTTTAAACATTTATTTTAATTTATCTTCAAAATAATTTTTAAGCTCATCAATTTTAATTCTTTCCTGTTTCATGGTATCGCGATTGCGCACCGTGACATCACCTTTTTCCAAACTATCAAAATCCACCGTCACACACCAAGGCGTGCCGATTTCGTCCTGCGAATAATATCTTTTGCCGATGTTGCCGCGTTCATCCCAGGCAACATTAAAATCTTTTTTCAAGTCAATATATATTTTGTGCGCCAATTCAACCAGTTGCGGTTTATTGGCTAACAATGGAAACACGGCTACTTTGAAAGGGGCAATTTTTGGATTTAGTTTCAAGACTATCCTGTCTCCTTCTTGGGTATAAGCGTCAATCAAGAAAAATAACGCCGCCCGATCCACTCCGCCGGAAGTCTCAATCACCCAAGGAATATATCTCTCTTTGGTTTCTTCATTAAAATATGACATATCTTGGCCGGAAAATTCCTGATGCCGCGAAAGATCCCAATCGCCGCGATGGTGCAAGCCTTCACATTCTTTCCAGCCAAAAGGAGCGTTATATTCTATGTCCCAGGCCGCCCGCGCGTAATGCGCTAATTCGTCTTTTGTGTGTTCTCTGAATCTCAAATTTTTCGGTTTTATTCCAAGAGACTTATACCAAGCAAAACGCAAATTTTTCCAGAACTCGTATTGGCGCATTGATTCTTTTTCGTCTGGTTTCACATAATACTGAAGTTCCATTTGCTCAAATTCAATTGAGCGATAAGTAAAGTTGCCTGGCGTGATTTCGTTTCTGAAAGCCTTGCCGATTTGCGCCACGCCAAAAGGAATTTTTAAACGCGAACTGTTCAAAATATTTTTAAAATTAACGTGTACGCCTTGTGTTATTTCGCCACGCAAATACGCCGAGTCTTTTTCTCCCTCAACTACGCCGATTTTTACCTCTACCAGAAGGTTGAATTTTTTTGATTCGGTCCAGCTAGCCTTTTCTTTATTTTTTTCGTGAAATTTTTCGTGTTCTTTGATTACATCATCCTGGTCGGCACGAAATCTTTGATGGCAAATTTTACACTCAACCAAAGGGTCGGTAAAGCCGGCAGTGTGGCCGGAGGCCTCCCAGACTTTGGGATTCATTAATATCGAAGCGCTAATCCCGACCACATCTTCTCGGTTGCGAACCATGCTTTTCCACCACTCCTGCTTGATATTAAATTTAAGCTCCGCGCCCAAAGGCCCATAGTCCCAAGTGCCTTTTAAGCCGCCGTAAATTTCCGAGCCCGGATACACAAAACCGCGCCGTTTGCAAAGCGAGACTATTTTTTCCATTAGATCGTTTTGCTCCATAGATTTTGTTTCAAGTATAATAGGTATTTGGACTCTTGACAAGTTATGCAAGAAAGATATAATAGTTGCACCTTAGAAGTATGTTCTTTTGGAAAATTTAATCGTTGTGGCCAGCAGCCCCGAGGTACCAGTCCATCAAATCACTTCCTTGTTTCACCCACATTTGGTGTACTGTTCACCGAAAAAAGTTCAGGTTTCAAGTCAGACCCTCCTCCGCCTGAACCCAATCTGCTGCTGGCCATCCTTTCCTTTCCAGCTCTAGCGCAAAACGAAGCCACTACAAAACAAGTGGCCTTTTATTTTGCCCAAACCGCATTTTCCAAATGCTCAATTTTAGCCGTGTTGGTTACAGGATTAAAATCAATCAACAAAACATCAATCCGCCAAGGCAGGTTTAAATATTTTTTATATGACAAATATATCTGCGCAGTTTTAATTAATCTTCTTTGTTTAAAATAGTGGACATTTTGCGCGGCTAAAAAAGCATCGTTGTTTTTTATAGATTTTACTTCAACGAAAACAATTTCATCAATTTTTTGTTTAAATAATCCGGAAACTTTTGCTGCGACAATATCAATTTCTCCGCATTTCTGTGTCCAATTGCGGTCAAGAATTTTGTAACCTTTTTGTTTTAAAAAATTCGCGGCAAATTCCTCTCCAATGTCGCCAAATTGTCGTTTTTCTGTGGCCATTCAGTTAATACTTAATTTTTCCATCAACTCCAAATAAAACTTTAAATTATGGATTGTCGCCAGCCGTTGCGCCAGCGGCTCGCTGGTACGGAAAAGATGATTTAAATAAGCACGGCTAAAATTTCGGCAAGTATAGCAGCTGCAATTTTCGTCTACTGGTTTAAAATCTTTGGCGAAACGCGCGTTATTGATTTGCAAGGTTTCGTAAAAATTTTTATCCGTAACTTTTAAATTTGAACTTTTAACTTTGAGTTTGTATATTCTTCCATGCCTCGCCTCTCTGGTCGGAATCACACAGTCAAATATATCGATACCTGTTTCAACTGCGGCGACAATTTCCTCCGGTCTGCCAAGCCCCATTAAATAACGCGGTTTTTTTTCGGGTAACAACGGCAAAACCCAATTTAAAATTTGCTGTAAATATTCTCTTGGCTCCCCTACCGCCACGCCGCCTATAGCATAACCGTCCCAGCCCGAGGCTGGTTTGTCTTGGGTGGAAGAACCAATTTCAATTAATTCTTTCACGCTTCTTTCGCGCAAATCTTTGTATATGCCGCCTTGCACGATGCAAAACAGCAAAGGCTTTTGGTCGGCAATCTTATTTTTTGTTTTTTTCTCAAAATACTCCTTACATCTTTTTGCCCATTCCGTTGTACGCCTTACGGCTTTTTCAATCTCGCTGCGCCTGGCCGGATAAGGCGGGCATTCATCCAAAACCATAATGATATCAGATCCCAGCGCTAGCTGAATTTCAATTGATTTTTCCGGTGTCAAAAAATATTTGTTGCCGCCAAGAGGATCGCGGAATTCAATGCCTTCATCCGTGATTTTACGGTGTTTTGCCAAAGAAAATACCTGAAATCCGCCAGAATCTGTTAGAATTGGTCTAGACCAATTCATAAATTTATGCAAACCGCCGCTTTTTTTAATAATTTTATCTCCCGGCCGCAACCATAAATGATACGTATTGCCTAAGATTATTTTTGCTCCCAATTCATTTAATTCCTCCGGCGTCAAATTTTTCACCGCGCCTTTGGTTGCAATCGGCATAAAAAGAGGGGTCGTTACGACCCCTCTTTTTGATTTAAGCAGACCGATCCGCCGTCCGCTCTTAGTTTTTTTTATCAGCTTAAACATAAAAACAAATTTAATTTTGCACCGCACCCTGATACCTAATCGTGGAATCATCTGGCATAGTAGTAGTTAGCGTTTGTTCTGTTGTTGTTAAATTTACACCAGTAAAAGAATCCAATCCGGAAACGTGCGCTCTTTGCACCACGTCAGCATAACTGCCAACTTGCGATAAAGAAGGAACAATTGCAATCTGAAATGCAACCTGTTTAACTGGCGAAAGAATTCCTGTGGCAGATGATAATTTATTCAAATACCAAACAATTTTCCCGGTGGCTTGGTCGTATTTTAAATTTTCA
>Ga0315281_10008461_pt1 | contig 14395 bp, 13 predicted proteins | sample YL17G07_0_MG_FD_204540 | JGI IMG/M metagenome (GOLD analysis project Ga0315281, IMG submission 204540) | Sediment microbial communities from Yellowstone Lake, YNP, Wyoming, USA - YL17G07_0 | ecosystem: Environmental > Aquatic > Freshwater > Lake > Sediment | place: USA: Wyoming | collected...
AGTCGGCGATAACGATTTGTTTAACGCGGCTGCTGACTAAGTCCTTCAGGGCAAGCTCTCCCATCCCCCCTGCACCAAGCAAAACAATTTTCATCTCGAACCTCCTTCCTGGTTAGCCATCTTTTCCCCTCTCCCAACCTGCAATACAATAATTTTTTACCCATATCTCATCCAATTTCCCCTGTTCGTAGTAAAATTTCAAAGGACAAACTGGATACCATTTACAGACCTTCTGGTTCATTTTGTCGCTACACCAATTATGTCAACTAAACTTGCGATTCCCTCGTCTTTCATAAAGCGTTCTATTCCCTGCAATACCTCAAGGCCAGCACGAGGATTGGTGAGATTAGCCGTGCCAACCTGGATTGCGCTGGCGCCAGCCATGATGAACTCCAGGGCATCCTCAGCGGAGGTAATGCCACCACAACCTATCACCGGAATGCTGACAACCCTAGCTACCTCGTACACCATATAGAGGGCTATTGGCTTGATGGCAGGACCAGAAAGTCCGCCAGTAATATTTCCCAGGGAAGGCTTCCTCGCGTTTATATCTATTGCCATTGCCTTCACTGTATTGATCAAGCATACTGCGTCAGCCCTGGCTTCCTCTACCGCCAGAGCAATTTCCTTAATATCAGTGACATTCGGAGTTAATTTGACGATGAGGGGCAAGGTAGTCACAGCCTTAACTGCTGAGGTTACCTGAGCTGCCGCTTCAGGAGTCAAGCCAAATTCCATCCCACCTGCTGAGACGTTAGGACAGCTGATATTCAACTCAATGCCACTTACCCCCGGTACACCTTCTAACTTAGCAGCCACCCTAACATACTCGCCAATTGTCTCCCCGGCGATATTAACAATGACAGGCACCTGCCAGCCTTTCCATGCCGGCGCTTTATCTCTAATCAAGGCATCGACACCGATATTCTCCAACCCCACGGAATTAAGCAATCCATACTTTGTTTCTATCAATCGTGGCTGAGGATTGCCATTCCTGGGCCTGAGAGTGATTCCCTTGCATACAATAGCCCCAAGCTTCTGTATATCGACAAGTTCACTATACTCCACACCATAACCGAAAGTGCCCGAAGCAGTCATCACCGGGTTAGCCAAAGTTAATCCTTCAGGATGATGCGGCGCTAGCTGAATGGTAGTGTTCAACAAACCGTTTCCCATTTTTACACCCTTCACCATTATATCAAGGTAGTTTATAATAAGTCCGTATCAATCAATTATGTTGAATTAAAAACGATGGACAAAAAGCAATATATCATCCGTTTGGCAGAGGATAGAGATATTCGCCAGGTAGCTGAGATAGACCAGGAAGCTTTCTCTGAAGAGCAATTATTTCGCTCCTATAGCTCATATCACCGAGAGATTCGCAACCCATTAGCTCGCTACATTGTAGCATGTACAGAAGAGAAGTATGAACCGAATGTAAACAAGCAAATCATGCCCGAGATTCCCTGGTACAAACGACTTTTCAGCTATGAGCGTCACAATGAATTTGCCCACAATGAACAGTATATCCTTGGTTTTGCCGGCTTATGGATTATGCCCGACGAAGGGCACATCTCTGCCATTGGAGTAAGGAGCAATTATCGTCGTAGTGGAATAGGAGAGAGATTACTTATCTCACTTATTGACCTTGCCACCGAACTAAACATCAAAACAATCAGCTTAGAAGTACGTGTTTCCAACGAGGCAGCTCAGTCCCTTTACCGAAAATATGAATTTCAAACAATAGGAAGACACCCCCATTATTACTCGCAAAACGGCGAAGATGCTCTGCTTATGAGCACAAATATTATAACCTCTGCGCCCTTTCAGACACGTTTTCAACAATTAAAGGAAGCTCACCAGCGAAGGTGGAAAGGGTGTTCCGTTACCGTTTAACTCTCGACTCCCCACCTTGTCATTGCGAGGAGCGTTAGCGGTTGCGAGGCGTAGCCGAAGCAAACTGGAGCATGAGATTCCTCGTTTCACTCGGAACAAGCTCCGCAATCCCTGAGAAGCATACCCAGAAACGAGATTGCTTCGCTCCACTCGCAATGACATAAAGAACCGTCGAAGCCATTCCAACCCTAAAGTAGAACATAACCGCATACTTTGAGGTGCCACTCATCTATCCGAGCTAGAATCAGCTATATTTGCTTAAGATAGACTTAAAAGAATCGATAACAAAACTCAATTGTTCCTTACTAGCTGCAAAGGTAGAGAGCTTAAAAGCTCTGGCTAAGCCTGGCTGCGGACCCCAAATTCCCCTATCATCAAGCTCTTTATAAAGAAAATAACCTCGCTCCCGAACACGCTGGGATATCTCATAAAGCATCGGTGCCTCAAAGTGCAATAAATCATGTCTGTGTGGCTTCTCCCCCAACTGCTTGAAACCTAATTTCTCAAGCTCATTGGAAAACCACTGCGCCTTTAATACCTGCTCATCCCAATGGTTAACCCTCTCTACCACATAAGGAAAGGATGCCATAAGCGTTATCAGAGGAACTCCCCTTAATGTGCAGCCAAGAAGCTCAACTTCTTTATTGCTATATGCTTCCGCTTTCCGCAATACCACCTCCTCCCACTTCTTTTTCATCCCCAATACTCCGCAAGGCCCGGCAGACGCCATGCTCTTATGACCGCTGCCGACAACGAAATCCGCCCCTAGCTCATTCATATTCACCGGCATCCTGCCTACAGCATATGCACCGTTGAGAATAAATGGAACATCATGTTTTTGAGCAATACCCCCCAGCCTCCTGGCATCAGGGATATTCCCGTAGTTGCCATCAGGGTAAGTTAACAAAATCATCCTGGGATGATATTTCTCTATGAGCGGCTCATACTCACTAACATCAATGGTAAATTCGGGGTAGCCAGAGCTGGGCACTTCAATTACATTTAATCCCACTCGCTCAGCAGCAACAATCGTAGTGTAATGCCGATTACTATCGACGATAATCGAATCACCAGGCTTAGCCAGAGAATGCATTATCGCGAATTTAGCCTCCCTTGCCCCGTGAGTTATGGTAGCAACTTCACAGCCTAAAAATTCCGGCAAAAGCTCATGCACAAACTCCCGAACAGGAGGATTTGTGATATCACACAAGGAACCAGAACAAAAATCGCACACGGAATAACCGTCTCCGAATTCTATTAAAGCCTGCCTTGCCGCTTCAGTGAGAAGCCCGCCTGTCTGCAATGGCATAAGGGTTATAATGTCCTTATGCTTTCGGTGTAACTCACCAAGCTTCTGCAGCCTCTTATCCTTCACCTTATTTGCTCTTCTTCCCTTTAAAGTGTGATTTTATGGTCACAAACACCGCCCCTCTAACCCCAATCTTTTTCTGCTGTCTTTCTATGTATTCCAGAATAGCTTCAGGAATTTGCAAATTTAGGTCCGAGAGATGCCTTACCGTTTTTACCTGGTAGGTTAAATCCTCGTGGCTATCCTCTATTAGAGCTGCTGCAGCCATGGCGATAGCATGCATATAGTTTATATCGCTATATTCTCCTGAAGGGACTATATCACTATAAATGGTACCATCAGCTACACAAATCTCATTAAATCCAGCGGGACCGATGAGCCTCTTGCCCTGTTCTACTTCCACCACTTTCACTACAACTAAATCATCTTCCCAGGCCACAAATTCACAGGGAGCAATTTCATCCTTGTGCTTTCGCGCAGTTTGCTCAATCGCACTGGCTATTTTTCTTCCTCGAGAAGTTCTGGGGCTTGCTAAATAGGTGATAGACCTGGCTATCTCCTCATCGGAAAATTCCGCTACGGAGAATTGAGGATATGCTACTTTCCTAACATCATCTATTCCATAGAGTATCATCGCCAACCTCTCGATGCCTAAGCCAGCGTTGAATACCGGATATTTAATGCCAAAGTTCGCCAGCGATACCGGGGAATACATACCAATATCAGCGACTTCTAACCACTCACCCTTGTGATTAATAAAAACTTCCTGCTCTTGACCAGGAGCATAATATTTAGACGTTGCCATTTTCGTTTCAATCTTAATATCAGAAAAACCATATTGCCTGAGAATTTCCTCGGTTATCTCTCTACCAGCACTTAAGGAAATGTTGGCATCCATTATCACTATTGACGCTGAATGATGAATCCGTAAATGGTGGGCATCTTCCCTCTGCTCATTTCGATACCGAGGACCTACTGAGAACAAGGCAACGGGAAACTTAGCTTTATCCTGTATTGCCGCTAACGTGTGAAACCAGGTACCTGTCATGTGACTTCTGAGAGTTTTATTGGAAGGTAGTGGTCTCATTTTTTTCAGTTCCGGAAAAACCCGGCTCAGAAGCTCTGTAGCTTGACGGTCAGTGATGTCTAACGCGTTGATAAGCTCTTCTACAAGGTTATCAGCTTCAATTTCCCCTTTTTTATATGCCCTCAGGATGGTTCGTAACTCCTTGACATCAAGCTCTCCCACTATCTTTTTTGCCTCAATTATCTTCTTGTTGCTCAAACCTATCTCGGGACGAGGCAATTCAGCAAGATAATAAACCCTGTCAAGGATAACCCGAGCTTCAGGACCATATTGCTTGGAGACATCGCTGTCGGGCAGGATGGTAAGATTTTCCACCTCATTGAAGCCAAGTCTTAATAATATCTCCCGGGACTTTTGAATCAGCTCCCGTAGAAGGTGAGGCTTACCACGACCCTGAAGACTGACTTTGGTATCTACAGGCAAAAGCTTAGCTGTCGACATCCAGGCCTCGGTAAAGTCTCTTCTTGCCTCAGCCCGTATCTTGCTTAAATCAAACATCTCAGCCATCAGGATAACAAATTGTCATAGAATTCGTTTAGCCAGCCCTAATCATCCTGGTTAGGCGATTCAGGGTATCTTCTGCTCCACTCACCATATCATCGATGACTTCCTTCACAGTAGGCACTTCATTGATAAGCCCGATAACCTGCCCGCAAGGCAGAATTCCCGTGTGCAAATCACCCGTTTCAAAAGCCTCCCGAACCTTTTTACCCATAATAAGCGGAATCAACTCCTCCAGTGTAGCTCCTTTTTTCTCCATCTCGACAACTTTTTGTGATACTTCGGTTTTTAGAGTTCTTTCCATAATGCCCAGGGAGCGCATCACACATATGGTGTCAGTCTCCTTAGCATTGACCATAGCTTCTTTGGCATTCGAATGGATTAGGCTTTCCCTGGTAGCCATGAAGCGGGTGCCCATAAGTACACCCTCCGCTCCTAAAGCTAGGGCCGCTACAAAACCGCGGGCATCACCAATTCCACCTCCAGCAATAACAGGAAGGCTCACAGCACCGACGACAAGCGGAACCTGAATAAAGGTAGTTATCTCATCCATTGGTGGTATGCCACCGCACTCAAATCCCACTATCGCTACAGCATCCGCCCCCAGCCGCTCCGCTGTCCGAGCATCCCTCACCCGAGCTACCTTATGAATATGCTTCGCATTGCCCTTCTTAATACGCTGGACATGTTCTTCAGTGATTCTTCCCGATGTTTCAAAAGCACTAACCCCCTCCTCAATAGCTGTATCCATCATCCCTTCCCTATCCACGAATTCAAGCACAGGCATGAAAGTAACATTGACTCCGAAGGGCTTGTCAGTGAGCGTTTTGATCTTTCGAATCTCGTCTCTTAGTTCTTCTTTAGAACCAAAATTGCCCACAGCAAGCATACCCATACCACCAGCGTTGGATACCGCGGCAACAAGCTCAGCATTTGATACATACTGCATCCCTCCACAAATGATGGGATATTCAATTCCCAGCATTTCAGTTATCCTCGTCTTAAACATTTCTTACCTCCCTTGTCAGAAATTTGCCCTATTATACCTCATTTTATGGAGTATATCGCACTTAAGCAGTGTTTGACTTATGAAACCCCGATTGAGTAGTATATAATGCAAATTTTTCAATTTATAAGGCACTGTAAAATAAAATTCTAAAGGAGGACACCTTTTATGAACTTTGAGACGCTTTCTTTATCACAGGAAGGTAAAATTCTGTATGTCGGCTTGAATAGACCCCAAAAAAGAAACGCCATGAATTTACAAATGTTTCAGGACCTTGAGGAATGCATGACCAAAGTAGCCTCCAGGAGTGACGTGGGAGCAGTAATCATTCAAGGGGAAGGAAAGGCGTTCAGCAGCGGCACAGACTTAACCGAATTAGCGGAACTGGCACAACAAGGTGCTGATATTCAGGACTTTCGGGCATCAGTAAGAAAACTTCAGCGCGCATTTTCAGAGATAGAACATCTTGAGAAAGTGGTTATCGCCGCAATTCATGGATATGCCCTTGGAGCAGCATTTGAATTGATGCTCGCCTGTGACCTCAGAATCGCTTCCGAAGAAGCAAGATTTTCCATACCCGAGGTGAATTTGGGCATAATCCCGGATTTAGGTGGCTCGCATAGGCTTTCCAGAATAGTAGGTATAGGCCGAGCAAAAGAACTCATCCTGACCGGCAAGATGATCTCTGCCTCAGAAGCAGAACGAATCGGACTGATAAATAAGGTTGTCCCCCTGGAACAACTCCGAGATACTGCTAAAGCCTGGGCAGAGGACATCGTGAACAAACGGCAATTGGCCGTAGGACTGGCAAAGAGAACCATTGACTTGAACTTCCCGTTGAGCTCACCTGAAGGACTTGAACTAGCGGGCATCATGCAGAGTCTCCTTATTCCCGGAGGGAACTTCAGACCGGGAATTACGAAAAAAGATGCTTAACCCGGGAACAATTGCCTGACTTATGAAGCAATGCACCCCGGTCACAACAGGAGGTTTTTATGACTACACTACTGGATATGCTGGGATGCCGTTACCCCATCATTCAGGGACCAATTAGTGTCCTGAATAGCCCAAAGCTGGTGGCTGCCATTTGTGATGCTGGAGCATTCGGGATGCTTGCTATGGGCTTTATCAGCGGCCTTGAGGAGGCAAAGCGGTTGGTAAAAGAGGTTCAGGAGCTGACTGATAAGCCCTTCGGGGCAAATCTCTCGCTTATGAACCCTGCAAATGAAAAGATACTCGAGATACTGGCCGACGCCGGGATAAAAGTCGTCACCACCTCAGCAGGTTCTCCCCGGCATATCTATCCCAAAATCCACGCCCTGGGAATGAAAGGATTTCATGTTGCTCTTTCCCTCCCTCATGCCGTAAAGGCTACAGATGCCGGTGTGGATGGACTAGTTGCTTCAGGATTGGAGTCAGGTGGTCTTCGCTCTACTAATCCTGAATCCTCAACCATGGTCCTCGTGCCATTAGTGGTAGACCATGTAAATGTCCCTGTGGTTGCTGCTGGAGGCATTGCTGACTCACGGGGCTACCGTGCTGCTCTAGCCCTGGGTGCTCAAGGAGTGCAAATAGGCACACGATTTATAGCTTCCGAGGAAAGCCCGGCCCCTGAGAAATGGAAGAATGCGATACTCAATTGCAGCGACGGTGACACCAGGCTTCTTCCTATTGGAAATATAAATGTGCGCGTTATCATCAATCCCAAGCTCAAGGAGAAGCTGGATAATCCCAATGTAGACCTCTCCCAAGACTATAATTTGATGAACGCCTCTCAAGCCTGGAATACGGGGGACTTTGACCTCTTCCCGGCAGGTGCAGGACAAGTGAGCGCCCTGATTAAAGAGATTAAACCTGTAAAGGCGATTATAGAAGAAATGGTTTCAGAAAGGTGTTGAATATTTACCAAAAAACACCCTCCACACGTCATTGCGAGCCGAAGGCGTGGCAATCCCAGACAGCAAAATTCTAAATCCTAAATCCGAAATACTAAACAATATCAAATGACCGAAATCCAAAAAAAGCTAACCCCGAAGTTCTTTTTCAAATTCTCCCTCACCCAGCCTCTCCCTTCAAGGGCGAGGAATTTTACAAGGCGAAGACTTTGAATTTTGATATTGGGATTTGTTTAGGATTTAGTGCTTCAGCGCGGGGATTGCGGAGCCTGTTCCAAGTAAAACGAGGAATCCTGCTCCTTGCAATGACAGAAAGAGGGAACTAATGTGTCACTAAAATGAATGAGTATAAACCGAAGATAAATCTGCGCAAGTCGTTCTTCTTTATAGCCCTTATTATTGCCCTCATGGCGCTAGCTATCTGGCTTCTAAGGCGGGAGAACTTTTACCAGATGTTTGAAGTGCTTAGGGGTACCAGGTACTCGTTTGTCGGCTTAGCTATAGGGATATATTTCTTCAGTGTAGTGATCTGGACTATCCGCTGGCACATAGCCCTTTCTTCCAGCGTTACAAACAGTATTAGAAAACTCAGGGAGAGTTTCGCTACCCTTTTTATGATAAACTGTAGTGGGATTTTCCTCAACAATATTACTCCAGCACATGTTGGTGGTGACCCGTTTGCAAGGGTTTACTTGCTGCGGAAATTGGAGAATGTGGAATATTCCTCAGGCATGGCGGCCTCTATTGGTGAGCATGTTTTTGTTCCTCTGTTCGTTGTCTCATTTTTAATGGCAGGTTTGTTTTTACAATTTGGGAAGGATTCGCTCCGGCTGGGTTATGCTCTTATAGCAGTCTGGGCTTTAGTTATGCCCGGAATGGTCCTCCTTCCGCGCCTCTTTTTTAAGAAAAGGGTTGGAGTAAATCGCATAAGCGGCATTATAAGCCATGTCCTTGGTTGGTTTCAGAGGCGCCTAAATCTAGAGGAAATAATAAAAGGAGTTCAGATTTTCTATTCTAGTGTTTACGCTATGATAGACAGACGGGAAAAGGGATTGTGGATAGGAGGTTTAACGCTACTAATTTGGGCATTGGATATTTGTCGATTATATATTGTATTCCTGGCCTTAGGCTATCACCCCAATCTTGCTACGCTTTTGTTTGCATCTTCAGTTCCGGTCATCGTTGGCTTCATTCCCTTTCTACCAGGAGGACTGCTTCTTGTCGAAGGGTCATTAGTTTCTGTTTTAACTTTTTCTGGTGTTCCTCTGGCTTTGGCAATGGCGGCGACGGTAATTGAAAGAGGAATCTCATATGTTCTGAGTAGCATAGTAGGTGCTGGTATGTTCTCTTATCTTGGGTTTAGAATAGCAGTGAAGCCGGAAATTCACAATTAAGTACATATGCGTGTGGCATTAGTTGGCGACGAATACTATCCCGATATAGGGGGTGCTTCTCACTATGCTTTTGAGTTAAGTCTTCAGTTCGTTAAGCTCGGTATCGAACCCATAGTGATTACCCATGCCCACCAGGGTCAGCTTGAAGAGGAAGAAGTTGCCGGGGTCAGAATCAAGCGAGTGAAGGGTCTAGTGCTAAATAACCCGCATCGCGCTGCTTCGCCACTTCTCTTTCACCGCTGCCATAAATACATTCAAGATATGGGGGTTGCTCTAGTCCATGGGCTGGATATTTATTCCTCCATGGCGCAAATGGCGGTTTGTTTTGCACGAAGACACCAAATCCCTTGTGTTCTAACCTGTCACTCTGTTATCGAGTCACCTTTATTGATATATTTGCATCGTCCTATGCTTCTGACACTCAGGAAAGCTAATTGTGTCATAGCTGTAAGTCAGGCAGCAGCGCAGTTTTGCCATTCTCTGGGACTTCCTGAAGAAAGGATAGCTATTGTTCCCAATGGTGTTGATTTATCATGCTTCAATCGGAAAGTCGACGGTTCTTTAATACGGAAACAACTGGGGCTCGGTACCTCGCCTCTTGTGGTGACAGCATTGCGTCTCATCAAGCGGAAAAATCCGGCTCAGCTCATATCAGCTTTTGCTAAGGTGTTGGAAGTTGTTCCCGAGGCGAAGCTGGTTATTGCTGGCTCCGGCCGAGAAAAGGATAAATTGATTCGCCAGGTTAGACGTTTGGACATCACAAATTCGGTATTCCTGCCCGGGGTACTATTGAAGGAGCAGATTGCTCAGCTCATGGCAATAGCCAACGTTTTTGTTCTGCCTTCAAGAACCGAAGCATTCGGGCTGGCAGCGCTGGAAGCCGCAGCTACAGGTGTCCCTGTGATATGCCCTGACTCAGGCGGAATCCCTGAAGTTTTTCAAAATGGCTTTGATGCTCTTCTCTATCCTCCAGGGAATAATAACGCTATGGCAGAAAGTATGATTTGTCTACTTCAAGACAAAGAGCTAGCCAAGAAACTTGGCGAAAATGCCATAAAAACCGCTGGCAGATTTACCTGGGAAATAGCCGCCGAGCGAATGCTCCAGGTCTACGAAAAAGTGTGTCAAGAAAATGCTTCAGGTCGCTTTCACTGTTGATGTTGAGCAGGATGTTCCACCTTTTCTACAAACATGGCAGGGGGTAGAAAAGGGATTGCCGACAATGCTCGAACTTCTTGCCAGATATAATGTGCCAGCTACTTTTTTCGTAACCGGATTGGCAGCAGAAAAATTTCCTGGGATTGTTGCTGAAATTTCCCAAAAACACGAGGTTGCTTGTCACGGACATGAGCATGAAAGGTTTGATATACTGGCTGTAGAGGAACAGCGGAAGCGAATTGAGAAAGCGACAGACATTTTGCAAAGGCTAACAGGAGAAAAGCCACTGGGATTCAGGGCACCATACTTTAAGGCGACACCACAAACCCTTGCTATCCTAAAGCAAATTGGATATATGTACGATGCCTCAAAAGCCAGCTACAAACGTAGTCCCGGACTAAGTTATCCTGGGTTGGTAGAGATTCCTAATACCTTGCCATCTAGCTTTCTCCGTCTACCCACCTGGCTTTCTTTCCGAGTGCTAAGCTTTTGTCTTCGTTTCTTACCCCTGGTTGTTCTGGATTATCATCCCTGGGAACTTGTTAAAATATCCAGTGTCAGACTGGATCTGAGATTTGCCACTGGAGATAAGGCATTAAGCAGGTTGGATAAAGTAATAGGTTATTTGACTACCCACGGAGCAGAATTCGTGACAATGGGAAAAGTTGCCTCAAAATTCCAAAGGCGGGAGGCCAGTTTTTCACACTTATTGACTTGAAACGATGCATCTATTTTACCGTAACCGATTTTGCCAGATTGCGCGGTCTATCCGGGTCAAATCCCCGACTGACGGCTAAATGATAAGCCAGAAGCTGGAGAGGAACTACAGTAACCAGAGGGTATAAAAGTTCATCAACCCTGGGGATTTTGACCCAGAAGTCGAAGCTCTCATCAGACACATCCGAAACGGCAATAATATAAGCGCCGCGGGACTTAGCCTCCATAGCATTACTAAGAGTCTCTCGGAAGGTATAATCAGTGGGGCAAATCACGACTACTGGCACTCCTGTCTCAATAAGGGCCAAGGTACCATGTTTCAGCTCACCGGCTGGCATGCCTTCAGCATGAATATACGCAATCTCTTTAATTTTCAAAGCGCCTTCTGAGGCGACGGCGAAGTTAATTCCCCTGGCGATACAGTAAAAATCATTCTTATGTTTTAACTGTTGGCTGAGCTCCCTAAGCCGGTCATTGTTACTGTCAATGGTTTCGGCTATGCTGTCGCTGATTTGTTTGAGGTTGTTAACAGCTTTGTCAAAGGCATTCACCATGGAGAAGGATAAAAGGTAGAAGACTGCCAGTTGGCTTAGAAAGGATTTGGTAGCCGCAACACATAATTCGGGCCCGCAATTAAGAAAGACAACGCGATCGCTCATCTCTGATAAGAGAGACTGTGGTCTATTGACAATGGAAATCACCTTAGCTCCAGCTGTTTTAGCTCTTTTGACACCTTCAATAACATCGGCAGTCTCACCACTTTGGGAAACCGACAAAACCAGGGTGTTCTCATCAATGGAGTCAGCAAAGTAATGGAATTCAGAGGCCATAACCACATCGCAGAACTTTCGCCCTACTTTAGAGAAAAAGTATCTTCCAACGAGAGCGGCATACCTTGAACTGCCACAAGCAGTGATAATTACCTGCCTCGCCCTCAAGATATCTAGAGCCATTTCGGTAAATGTTTCCTTGTCTTGATTAACCGCTTCCTCCAGAGTTTGAGGCTGCTCCATTATCTCTTTCAGCATGAAGAATTGGAAACCCTGTTTATCACTATCGCCCCATCGCATGGTGCGTTCCCGGGCTTCTTTTTGCAGTCTGTTACCGGCATTATCAAAGAAGTGAGCTCCATTTTCTGTCAGCACTGCTACCTCCTGGTCACTCAGGGGCATCAACTGGTTAATGTAGTCGGGAAAGGCCAAGGCGTCACTGGCAGCAAGAGCGAGGTGAGCAGCGACGCCGATAACCAGAGGGCTCCCTTTCCTGGTAGCAACGATTTTACTCGGGTCAGTGCATGAAATCACCAGAAAGGCATAAGAACCCTCTAGTTTTGGACTTATGGCTAGGACGGCTGACTCAAGGGAGCTACCATCCCTTATCTTCTCTTCAATGAGATGAGGAATAACTTCAGTGTCGGTCTCTGAAACGAACCGATGGCCTCGGTCAATAAGTTGGCGTCTCAGCTCCTGATAATTCTCAATAATACCATTATGGACAACAGCGATACGGCCGGTACAATCGCATTGGGGGTGGGCATTAAGCGAAGTAACACTACCGTGAGTGGCCCAGCGGGTATGACCAATGGCAATATTGCCAGCAAGGGAGCTTAACTTGTACTTGGCTTCAATGTCATGAATATTACCAATATCCTTCTTTACCACTAATTGCCCGTCAACTATGAGGGCAATGCCTGCAGAGTCATAACCGCGATACTCCATACGTTTCAGGCCTTCGACAGTAAGCCGAGCTGCTCCCCCCTGGTTGCAACAGGCAATGATACCGCACATTTTATCCAGTCAATCTCTTGAACAAATCTTGCCTCTTATCTTCAAGAGGCTTAGTTTTATTAGGCAATATCCGATATTGGGACAAGGCTTGAGCCATGCTACCAGTTTCAAGGTCACTGGTCAGACATACTTGGGCACCGACAAGGGAATGGGCACCAATCCGTACCCCGGGCATAAGACTGGCATTTACACCGATACGTACACCTTTACCAACCAGAGCCCCCAACTTATCACGCCCGGTATCTACCTCTTCGTCGCCAACCTTGAGTCTGATATTGGTCTCATCAAGACGAAGATTGGCTGTTACTGCACCAGCTCCAAAAGAGCAACCATCTTCTATCACCGAGTCACCAATGTAATTAGAGTGAAACCAGCATCCATCCCCGATATAGGAATGCTTTACCTCTGTGCTGTAACCAATGACACAGTTATCGCCGATATTGGATTTTCTAACTAGGACATTATTGCCCACAATAGAATTACGCCCAATGTAAGTTGGGCCGCGAATCACAGCACCCTCAAGCACTCTAACATTATCTTCTATGACCACATCGCCGTCAATAATGGCCTTGTCCGAAATTTGAGCCGAGGGTGAAATTCGTTGTTTTAACGCCTTCAAGAAGTAATCCATAGCATCTAGAATATGCCAGGGATACTTGATAGCTTGCCAGCCACCATTATATAGCACAGCTTTTATCTTATGTCCGTCCTTGATGACTTGGTTAAGAGCATTTTCATAGGCATCATCGGCCTTGGAGTCACCTCTGGTCAAATAATCCAGTAGCTCCTCAGGATGACTGTGGAGATGGATAACGATATTTATTAGATTCGAGGGCTCCTTTCCTCGGGGTGGTTTTTCAACTATATGGCGTATTTCTCTATCTTCGTCTGTTACTAAATAGCCTCCTGGAAAGTAGTTTTGCACCTTATGCGCAATGATATAGCCAAAGTGGTCGCCGGCTTTCGCATATTCACTAATAAGCTGAACATAGGCTGAAGTTTCCACAATATCATCGACACTAGCCAAGATAAATTGTTCACCCGCCAGCAAGCCGGAGGCAGTTAGTAAAGCATCAGCCATACCCGAGGGATTTTCCTGAATGACAAAATCTATTTTTATATTCTCAAGCTCAGCTACACCTAATTTGAGGTCAGCAAGGTTATCGCTGTTCGCAATTATGACAAAGTGGTTAAGGCCCGCTGCCATAGCGGTATTGATTTGCTGAAGGATAAGAGGCACGCCGGCAAATTTTAGCAATGCCTTGTCCTTAACCAAGGGCACCATTCTTTTGCCAATCCCACCACACAGCAAGACTACTTTCATCGGCTTCCTTTAGATTATCAACAGATTTACTAATTCCATTTGGGACGCTGCGCTCGATTTCAACAGCTATGTTGGTCGGACTTAGCACATCAAAGCACCTGCTCAAAGGCAGAATATACTCGGTCTCCCAGTAATATAAGCATCTTTATTTTTCAGTTGCTATGCCTTCGTGATTCTGGCATTTCTACACCCCTGGTAGTTATTTTAGCACACTTATGAAGGCTGCCCCAACGGGTGTACTGGCTCAGTACGATAAAAACCTGCGCTGATTCCAAGAAAGTTGCCTGTTGTGCTTTAAGCAGGCGTGGTATGCCATCAATT
>Ga0315281_10008462_pt1 | contig 14393 bp, 14 predicted proteins | sample YL17G07_0_MG_FD_204540 | JGI IMG/M metagenome (GOLD analysis project Ga0315281, IMG submission 204540) | Sediment microbial communities from Yellowstone Lake, YNP, Wyoming, USA - YL17G07_0 | ecosystem: Environmental > Aquatic > Freshwater > Lake > Sediment | place: USA: Wyoming | collected...
CTGTCCAAAAGATCCTGCCCGGCGCGGAGCTCACGCGGCAGTTGCTGTTCCGGTACTCGCTGATTTGGCGGAAGCCGTCCGCCTAAAGGCGGACGCTACGTGGGAGTTGTTTCGCGAGCCGCAGTGTCGGTTCCAGCAAACGTTAGAAGTCGGCGTGACAGCGGTGAGCCGCTAAAACGCGACGCCGACCACGTCCGCGAGAGGCCCAATCCTGGGCCCGAGCGCCATGGCATAAGCGAAGTTGTCGGCGTCGCATTTTTCCACGCCGATCTTCGTGTTTGCAGGAACCGATGCCGCGGCTCGCGATGGTCACGTCCGCCTGAAGGCGGACACTACTGGAGACTACGCGGGGGCGGGCGACGTGTCGTTCCAGCTGAGGACGTACCAGACGGCGATGCCGGCCACGGGAAGCACGGCGATCAGCCAGAAGATCTCCTCCCAGCGGTTGCCGTTGATCCAGCCTGTCCATGGACCGATGGCGCGGAGCAGGACGAAGTTCACGAGCGACCACGAGCCCGAGGCGATGCCGGTCATCATGGCCGCCCGCTCGCGCGGGAATGCGTACGATCCCACCTTGAGCGCCACCATCTGGAACCCGCCGCCGATGAAGGTCGACAGTGAGACGAGCGCCATCGTAAGAGCGACCGACGTGGTGGCGGTGGTGAATCCCAGCGTGAGGGAGATCACCGTGAGCAGGAGGAACATGCCGACGGGCCTCCGGTTTTCGGCCGCATAGCGGTCCGCCGCCCATCCCCAGAAGAAGTAGCCGAGGCCCCACGTCAGGGGCGGAATCCAGGCGAGCTGGTTCACTTCGGCCTGCGAGAGCTTGAGCCGTCCGTTGAGATAGAGCGCGAGAATCGTCAGGACCGGGCCCGGCGAGATGGCCGGCAGCGCGTAGCTGAACATCAGCGCCCAGACGCGGCGTTCCAGGAAATTCGGCCACGACACTTTCGCTGTCTTGGGCGGCGTCTTGGGCAGGAACGGCGGGCGGGCAATGGCCGCCCAGATAACGAGCCAGATCGCGCCAAGCCCCGCGGTCGAGATGAACGCGGCGCGCCACCCGTACCGAATCGCGAGCGGCCCGAGCAGCAGCGGCATCATCACCGCGCCGATCGTGCCGCCGGAAAACGACAGCGCGATCGCGCGCGCGCGCAGGTGCGCCGGCAGCGACTCGACGGCCGTGCGCAGCCCGCCAGGGAACGTCGCGCCCTCGCCGAGGCCGAGCACCGCGCGGGCCGCGGCGAATCCGAGGAAGCTGCCCATGAACGCGTGCGACAGGCTCGCGCCGGTCCAGATGGCCACCGCCAGCAGCATGCCGACCCGCAAGCCGACGAAGTCGAGGATCGATCCCCAGACCGGATTGCCGAGGGTGTACGCGAGAAAGAAGAACGAGGCCGCGTTGGTGAAGTCCTGCCCGGTGAGACCGGTGTCGCGGATGATGGTGGGCGCGAGGATCGTCAGGACCTGGCGATCGACGAAGGAGAGCCAGGAGCAGAGGGCCATCCCCAGGCAGGGGACCCACATCCGCCAGTCGAGGGCACGCGACGATGCGGCGGATGCTACTGTGGCCATGGCCCTCGGAATCTGGCGATCTCGTGATTCGGCGATTGAGTGATCGCTCTTGCAGCCATCACTCAATCACCAAATCGCCGAATCACCAAATCATTTATGCGGCTGGCGGGTTCATGGCGGCCATGACCGCCGCCTTGTTCTTCGCGAGCCACTGGTCGAAGGTCTGCAGCGAGCCTCCGGTCAGCTTGCGCGTCTCGTCGACGCTGCGCACCGCGTTCACCTCCTTTTCGAAGTCGCGATAGACCTGGAACATGTTGCCGTATTCGTCGGCGCCGGGGAAGCCGAAGCTGCGGAACAGGTTCGCGTCGAGCGCCGTGTACTGCACCGGGCCGAGCCCCGTGCCCTTGGCGAGCTTCTCGCTCATGTCCTTGAACGAGACGTGCTCGCCGGCAATCGCGACCGTCTTGCCGATGTACTGCGAGCCGGCCTTGAAGATGCCGTAGGCCGCCTTGCCGATGTCGTCTTTCGCGATGCCCGCCAGCTTCGCGTCGCCCATCGGGAACGCCCAGCTGTAGACGCCCTTGTCGTCCTTCTTCGGCGCGAGGGCGAACAGGTACAGGTTGTCCCAGTAGAACGACACCATGAAGTACGTGGTGGGAAGGCCGGCGAAGTGCGCGTTCGCTTCGGCCTTCGCGTCGAAGTGCGGGACGCGGTACTTGCCCTGCAGCATCGGCATCCGCGTGTCGTCGGACTTCATCAGCGTGCGCGTGTCTTCGAGCGTCGACCAGATGACGTGCTTCACGCCGGCCGCCTTCGCCGCGTCGGCGATGTTCTTGGCCTGCGCGATTTCCTTCTCACCCGAGAAGTGTTCCCAGAAGTTCGTCACCGCGAACACGCCGTACGCGCCCGCGAACGCTTTCTTCAGGCTCTCGACGTCGTCGAGGTTGCCGGCGACGACGTCCGCGCCTTTCGTCGCCATCGCCTTGGCTTTGTCCTTCGACGGGTCGCGGGTGATCGCGCGGGCGCCGAAGCCGCCGCTCGGGTCGGCGAGAATCGCCGACACCAGACCGCTGCCCTGCGAGCCGGTCGATCCGATAACTGCAATGATCTTCTTGTCTGACATCTTTTACTTGGCCCCAATTTCTTTACGGACAATCGCGGCGCCCTCAGCGAGCGCGCGCAGCTTCATTTTCGCCACCATGCGCGCCAGCGGCTTCATGCCGCAGTCCGTGCTGAGCGTGACTTTCTCCGCCGGCACGTACTTGAGCACTTCACGGATGCGCGCGGCCACCTGTTCCGGCTTCTCGATGGCATTCGTGCGGATGTCGAGGACGCCCACCTGGACGCCCTTGTCCTTCGGCAGGTTCTTGAGAAAGTCGACGCCGGCCATGGAGCGATTCGCGTAGTCGAGCACGAACTCGTCGATGCCCTTCGTCTCGAAGAAGTAGGGCAGGACGGTCTGGTAGCCCTGCGGGAAGTTCGCGCTGAGGATGTCGTTGCCCCACGCGTTCCCGAAGCAGAAGTGCCAGCCGATCTTCGCGTCCACGCCGTCGCAGCACATCTCGACGGACTCGCGAATCCACTTGTAGTCGTCCTTGTTGCCCGTGAAGAGCGGCAGCCACGCGCCGAGGTCTTCGAACTGGAGGTACTTGGCGCCCGCGGCGACGAGGCTCTTCATCTCGGCGTTGAAGATGGGGCAGAGCGCCATCGTGAGGTCCTTGGCGTTCTTGTAGTGCTTGAAGTACACGTGCCAGGCGAGGTTCGCGGGACCGGCGCCGACCGACACCTTGACCGGCACCTTCGCGTGCTTGCTCGACACCTTGTACAGATCGGCGAGGCGAATCGGACCGTGGGTCATAGGGCCGCTGTTGATGACGCCGCCCCAGTCGTCGAGGATTTCCTTGCCCTGGCTGGCCGGCTGGCCGACGCCCGAGGGATGCGGCTCGCGCGCGTGCTCGAAGCCGCCGATGCGCTCATACATGTACCAGCAGAACGAGCCGATGACGCCGACGTAGTCGTCGTACCACATGTTGCCGTCGGTGACGATGTCGAGGCCCGCCTCTTCCTGGTCCCGGATCACCGTCGCCACGGCGTCGTCGTACGCTTCTTCGTGCTGGACTTCCTTGAACGCGACGCGGACATCCCGGCCGAGCAACTGGTGCCTGAACCACTGCGGGCGCGGATACGAACCGACCATCGTCGTGGGAAGAATGGTATCGACAATCTTGGTGGTCATTCTGTCTCCTAAATTAAGATAGCGAGCGGGTTCGGATGCTATCTGACGCCGAACTAGACGTCAAGCATTGCGAAGGGGTACGATGCTCAAAATGATCCCCGCTGAACGGTTGATCCACATGTACAGACAGATGGTCGCCATCCGTCTGTTTGAAGAGCGCGTGAACGACCTGTATACGCGCGCGTTGATGCCGGGTCTCGCGCATCTCTATATCGGTGAGGAAGCCATTGCCTGCGGCATCTGCGAAGCGCTGCGGAACGACGACTACATCACCAGCACGCACCGCGGCCACGGCCACTGCCTCGCCAAGGGCGCGTCGCCCGACCGCATGTTCGCGGAGCTGCTCGGCAAGGAAGCCGGCTACTGCAAGGGCAAGGGCGGCTCGATGCACATCGCCGACCCCGACACCGGCAACCTCGGGGCCAACGCCATCGTCGGCGGCAGTGCCGGTATTGCGACAGGCGCCGCGTATGCGGCGAAGTACCTCAAGACCGGGCAGGTCTCGGTGTGCTTCTTCGGCGAAGGCGCCCTCGGCCAGGGCCTGCTGTACGAAGAGATGAACCTCGCGTCGCTCTGGAAGCTGCCGGTCATCTTCTGCTGCGAGAACAACGGCTACAACGAATACACGCACTTCTCGGAATCCACCGCCGGCGACGTGGCCGCCCGGGCGCAGGCCTTCGGCATTCACCACGAGACCATCGACGGCCAGAACGTCCGCGAGGTCTACACGACCGCGTTGAATCTCATCGACCGCGCCCGCAAAGGCGAAGGCCCCGCGTTCCTGCAGTGCATCACCTACCGCTATCACGGCCATCACGTGGGCGACATCGCGCGCACGTACTACCGGCCGAAGGCCGAAGAGCAGGAGTGGGTGACGGAGCGCGATCCGATTACGCTCCACGGTCAGTGGATGATGGACAACAAGATCGCCGATCGCGCGCAGCTCGATGCGATTCAGGCGGAACTGATTGTCGAGATGGACGCGGCCGTCGAGTGGGCGATTGCGTCTCCGTATCCGGACCCGATCCGCGTCACGGAGGACATTTATGCTTGATACGGCGACCTCGGTCAGAGAGCTGACCTTCGGCGACGCGATCAAGGAAGCGATCGCTCAGGAAATGCGCCGCGACCCGCGCGTCATCCTGATGGGTGAAGACGTCGCGGAAGCAGGGACGACCTTCAAGGTCCTCGTGGGGCTGGTCGACGAATTCGGCAAGGACCGCATCATCGACACCCCGATTTCTGAAGCAGGCTTTTCCGGCATCGGCGTCGGCGCCGCGATGGCCGGCATGCGGCCGATTATCGACATCATGTTCGGCGACTTCCTGACGATCATCATGGACCAGATGGTCAATCAGGCCGCCAAGATCCACTACATGTCGGGCGGCAAGTGGAAGGTCCCGATGGTCTTCCGCTGCACGATGGGCGCGACGCGCCGGTCGGCCGCGCAGCACTCGCAGTCGCTGCACGCGTGGCCCAGCCACATCCCCGGTCTGAAGGTCATCGTCCCCTCGACGCCGTACGACGCGAAGGGCCTGTTCAAGGCCGCCGTGCGCGACGACAACCCGTGCGTGATCTTCGAGCACAAGATCAGCTACCGCAAGGTCAAGGGGCCGGTGCCGGAAGACGACTACGTGATTCCGCTCGGCGTCGCCGACGTGAAGCGCGAAGGCAAAGACATCACCATCATCGCGACGAGCAGCATGGTACAGACCGCGCTCGCCGGCGCGAAGCTGTGCGAGGACATCGGCATCGACGTCGAAGTCGTCGATCCGCGGACGATGTGGCCGCTCGACGAGAAGACGCTCATCGAGTCGGTGAAGAAGACGTCGCGCTGCATCGTGATGGACGAAGGGTACGGACGCTACGGCGTGTCGGCCGAGCTCGCCAGCACGGTCGCCGAAGGCGCGTTCTATCACCTCGACGCGCCGGTCACGCGCCTGTGCGCGATGCACGTGCCGATTCCGTTCTCGCCGTCGCTGGAAGACATGACCGTGCCGAGCGACAAAGACGTGGTGCAACTGGCGCAGAAACTCTGTAAGCGAACGTGAATTGCAGAATCGCAGGATGGCAGAATCGCAGAATTGATTGCGGGATTCAAAATCCTGCCGTGCTGCCATTCTGCCGCCCTGCAATTCGTGGAGGCATTTTGTGGGTCTGAAAACTTTCGGCACGATGGCGGTCGACTGGGAAGAGCGCATCAATTTCGAGCGGCTGCGCACGGAGCGGCTGGCGCGCGCCAAGGAGCATCTCGAGAAGTCGGAGATGGGGGCGCTCCTGTGCTTCGACATGAACAACGTGCGCTACATCTCGGCCACGCACATCGGGACGTGGGCGCAGGACAAGATCAGCCGCTTCACGCTGCTGTCGCGGGGCGCCGAGCCCATTCTGTGGGACTTCGGCTCAGCCGCCCGCCATCACGCGCAGAACTGCTCGTGGCTCGGTGAGCGCTCGCGCGCGGGCATCCCGCTGATGCGCGGCGCGATGTCGCCCGAGATGGGCCGCGCCGAGGACGTCGCGAAGAAAATCAAAGTCGAGCTCGAAAAGCTCAACCTGCATCGCGAGCCGCTCGGCGTCGACGTCGTCGAACCCGCCGTGCTGTTCGCGCTCCAGAAGGAAGGCCTGACGATCGTCGACGGCCAGGAGCTGATGAGCAACGTCCGCGTCATCAAGACGCAGGACGAGATCTCGCTCCTCAACCACTCGGCCGCGATGGTCGACGCCGCGTACCACGATCTCTACAGGGCGATGAAGCCCGGCATGCGCGAGAACGAAGCCGTGGGACTCGTCGCCAAGCGCCTCTACGATCTCGGATCGGAGTACGTCGAAGGCGTGAACGCGATCTCCGGCGAGCGCTGCAGCCCGCATCCGCACGTGTTCTCCGATCGCATGCTGCGCCCAGGCGACCCGGTCTACTACGACATCCTGCACTCCTACATGGGCTACCGCACGTGCTACTACCGCACGTTCGCGATCGGCTCGGCGTCGCGCGCGCTGAACGACGCGTACAAGCGCTGCCGCGACTACCTCGACGCCGCGATCGAGCTCGTGCGTCCGGGACGGACGACGGCCGAGATCGCGTCGGTGTGGCCGAAGGCGCAGGAGTTCGGGTTCCCGAACGAAGAAGCGGCGTTCGCGCTGCAGATGGGCCACGGCATCGGCCTCGCGATCTGGGAGAAGCCGATGATCAGCCGCCTGGTCTCGCTCGAGCATTCGTACGAGATCAAGCCGGGTATGGTGTTCGCGCTCGAAACGTTCTGGCCCAGCAAGGATGGCTGGAGCGCGGCGCGCATCGAAGAAGAAGTCGTCGTCACGGCGACGGGGCACGAGATCATCACGCGCTTCCCGGCCGAGAAGCTGCTCATCGCCGGCGCGCCGTACATCACGGTCGACGGTCCGCTCGAGACCACGCGCGAGCTCGAACCGGAACCGAATCAAGACGTGGTCAACATGATCGCGGCCTCCGCTCGGAGCGAGGTGGGAGCACGCTAGCGCGTTTGAGGATTTGAGAATCTGAGAATCTGAGAATCTGATCTAACGATTCAATAGGTTCTCAGATTCTCTGATTTTCAAGATTCTCACATTCTCAGATTCTCAAATATGGCCATCAGCGTCGTAATGCCCGCCCTGGAGATGGCGCAGGAAACGGGCAAGCTCGTGTCTTGGAAAAAGAAAGAGGGCGACTCCGTCAAAAAAGGGGAGCTGCTCCTCGAAGTCGAAACCGACAAGGCCGTCGTCGAAATCGAGGCGGCGGGTGACGGCATTCTCGGCGGGATCACCGCGCAGGTGGGCGCCGTTGTTCCTGTCGGCCAGACGATCGCGTGGCTGTTGAAGCCGGGCGAGCAGGCGCCGACGACGGCGGCGTCTGTGGCCACAGGACGCACGGGCGCCGGCTCGATGCAGCAGCCTGCTGCAGCCTCGACCGCCGGCGCCGCCTCCGCGGCCGCCACGGATCCGTTGGCCGCTGCGGCGGCCGGGAACATCAGGATCTCGCCGAAGGCTCGTCGCCTCGCGAAAGAGCTCAACGTCGACATCACACGGCTCAAAGGCACGGGGCCCGGCGGCGAAATCATCGCCGAGGACGTGCAGGCCGCGAAGGGGGCGCCCGCGACCATCCCGCAGACGTCGACCGACATCGGCGCGCTCAGCTCCATCGGTAAGATCATGGCCGAGCGGACGACGCAGAGCTGGACGACGGCGCCGCACTTCTTCGTCTCGCGTGAGGTCAACGGGACCGCGCTCGTGGCGGCGCGTGAAAAGTTCGGGCCCGACGTCGAGCGGACGCGCGGCGTCAAGCTGACCTACACCGATCTGCTGACCGCGATCATCGCGAAGACGCTGCGTAAGCATCCGCGCATGAACGCCAGCTGGACCGGCGATTCGATCAAAGCCAACGCGGACGTCAACGTCGGCCTCGCGATGGCCGTCACGGATGCCGTCGTCGTCGGCGTCGTGCCGAAGACCGATGGCCTCGGTCTCGGCGACATCGCCGTCCGCCGGCGCGATCTCACCGAGCGCGCGCGAACGAACAAGCTGTCGCCGGCCGACATCACCGGCGCGACGTTCACGATCAGCAACCTCGGGATGTATCACGTGGACTCGTTCACGGCCATCATCGTGCCGCCGCAGGCGGGGATTCTCGCTGTGGGCGCGATGACAGACCGCGTCGTTCCTGTGCCTGGCGGCATTGGCGTCCGCCCGATGATGACGATCACGCTGTCGTGCGACCACCGCGTGATCGACGGCGCCCGCGGCGCCGCGTTCATGCACGACCTCGTCGAAGCCCTTCAGAATCCGGCATTCTAGCGGCTGGCCGCGCGGGCGAGCGCCGCGCGGTAGGTCACGGGACGCTCGGAGTCGATCGTCAGCATCATGTGCTGCGATCCGTTGAAGTCATCCACGATCCCCACATAGAAACCGTCGGCGTGGATGGCCGCGTCCTTCGGCTTGACGTCGAACCGCAGGTCGCCCGATCTACGGCCGCCGGATTGCCGTCAGCACCTCCTCGGCCGAGTTGACACTTTAAAGTATCACCTTGTAACATCTGCCTATGTCGTCTCCCACCGTGCACGAAGATGTCCTCCAGGCGGCGCTGCGGATCTGTACCGAACGAGGCGACTGGACCTTCGAGCCGGTCGAAATCGTTCGCGCGCTGCCGCATCGAAACGCGACAAGCGTCCGGACCCACATCGTCAGCCGGTGCTGCGTGAACGCGCCGAAGAACCACTCGCACAAGTGGGACTACTTTCGTCGAGTCGCGCGCGGACGATACGAGATCCTCGCGCCGCTGCGCCGGCGACCAGCGCGACGTGTGTCTGTTGCGCGGGAAACCGGTCCGGAGCGGGACACTGTACATGCCGTCATCTTCAGAAGCGGCGACACGTATGTCGTCGAGTGCATGGAGCTAGCGGTCGTCACGCAAGGGCACACCCTTGACGAAGCGCTCGCCAACGCTCGGGACGCGATCAGTCTTCACCTCGACGGGGAAGACGCCGCCGCGTTCGGACTGACGTCACATCCTCGTCTCAGCGTGACGTACGAGACAGCGTTGGTGTGACACCCGGCTTCCGGCGGATGTCAGGCGCGGACGTCATCCGCGCGCTTGGAAATGTCGGATTTGAAGTTGTCGCGACCCGTGGAAGTCATGCGAAGCTGCGCCGGGTGGCGCCCGACGGTCAGCGCCAGACGCTGACGATCCCTCTGCACAATTCTCTCGCGACTGGAACCGCACACGCGATTTTCAGACAGGCCTGCCGCTACGTTCCTGAGCATCAGCTGCGCCCGTTCTTCTTCACGGGCGTCTGATTGCCGTCAGCACCTCCTCGGCCGAGTGGACCAGCATGTGCGTCACGCGGCCGCTGCTGTCTTTCACGAACTCGTACGTCCCGAGCAGCCGCGGCGAGAACGACGTCTGCGACAGCGGGATCATCGGGATCCTGCCTTTGCCGCGCATGTCCAGGAACAGCTGATCCCCGTCGAGCGTGACGGTGAACACCTGCCGCGCGCCGGCGGTGATCGGCGAATTCGCCACGCGCACGTCGTAGGTGCCCACGTACGTCGCCAGCGTCGCGCGCGGGACGACCACGGCCTTTTCCTGTTCCGTCCGGCCGACAAGGTGCGCGCGATCCTTCTCGTTCTCGCAGACGAACTCGATCAGCTCGTTGTCCGCGGACAGCGTGCCGCCCGCCGACAGCGTCAGCGGCTTTGCATAGACCGCCGGATCGTTGAGCGTGACCGTCAGATCCATGTGGCCGAAGTCGCGCCGGCCGAAGCGCTCGGTCATCTTCAGCGCTTCGGTGTGCGGATGGCCGGCGAAGTCGAGCCACGTGCGGTCGTTGAAGCCGGCGCTCTCGACGACGAGCGTGTCGCCGTCCCAGCGGCCGATCGAGTAACCCATCCACGCCGGGTTGGGATCCTTCGGCATCTGACGGCCGTCGAGGAAAATCTGCCGGTAGGAGAGATCCTCGAAGAGAAAGATGATGAGCGCCGGCGTCTGGACGATCTTCGTCAGGCCGCCGCGCGTGATGTGGCGCGGCCCGCCGGGCGTGCAGCCGGTGATTTCGGGATCGTCCTTGCCGAATTCTTCGAGCCGGCTGCGTGAGAGCGCCGCGGCCCACGGCTGGATGTCGGCCGGCGCGAGGTCCGCGGTGATGTTGGCGGCGTAGCCGATCTCGATCCCGAGCTGCCACAGACCCGAGAGATCGGGGTGGCCGTCAGCCGCGCGCGGTGCGGGGGCGGCGAGGTTCGGCCTGCCGCTCGCGTCGCGGGGAATGCCCACCGTCGGCGTCTTCAGCCATTGCCCGGACATCGATGTTGCGGGCGTAGCCGCGGCCGCGAAGGCGAGCAACGTCAGCATGGCGGCAATACCGAGTCGGTTCATGGGGAGAGCCTACCGTATAATCGCAGCCGCACATGCGCCGAAGAACCTCGTGTTTACTCGCGGTCTTTCTGTTGGCCGCCCGCCTGGCCGCCGCGCAGGCGCTGGCCCGCCCCGTCAACGATGACGTGGCCAACGGGAGGGGGCTGTTTCAGACGCGATGCGCCGACTGCCACGGCATCGACGCGAAGGGCGTCCACGGCCCCGACCTGACGGTCATCTTCGCCAACGGCGCCACCGACGACCGCGTGTTCCAGACGATCCGTCGCGGCGTCCCAGGCTCGGAGATGCCGGCGAGCAACGCGCCGGACGCCGAGCTTCGCGCCGTCGTCGCGTACCTCCGCACGCTCAGCCCGTCCACAAGTGATGCGGTGATCGGCAACGTCGCCAACGGCGAGCGGATCTTCTCCTCGTCGTGCGCAAGCTGTCACCGCGTGAACGGACGCGGTGGCGCGCTCGGTCCAGATCTCTCGCGCATCGGCGCCGCCAGGCCGCGCGCCCTGCTCACGCGCGAGATTCGAGACGCGAGCGCGGTCATCACACCCGGCTATCAGCCGGTGACGCTCGTGAAGACGGATGGCCAGCGGATTCGAGGCGCGCGCAAGAACGAAGACGCGTACTCGATCCAGATCATGGACACGCGCGAGCAGCTCCAGGGATATCGGAAGGCCGACCTGCGCGAGGTGATCGCAGAGAAGACGTCGTTGATGCCCGACTTCACAGCCGATCGCCTGAAGGACGGCGACCTCGCCGATCTCGTCGGCTACCTGTCGACGCTCCGTGGCGCGGGCGCGGCGACCGTTGCCGCGACGGCGACGACGTCCACAGGCGGCGGCGTGACGTCGCAGGACCTGCTCGACGGCTTCAAGAACGCCGGACGCTGGCTGCACTACTCGGGCGACTACACCGGGCAGCGCCACAGCCCGCTGACGCAGATCACGCCGCAGAACGTGAATCGCCTCACGCCGCAGTGGGCGTTTCAGGCTGACACGATCGCGCTCACCCGCGGCTTCGAAGCGACGCCGATTGTGGTTGACGGCGTGATCTACATGACGGGACCCAACGGCAGCGCGTGGGCGATCGACGCGCGCACCGGCCGCCAGTTCTGGCGTTATCGCCGGCCGAACGCGCCGGACCTCACCGCCGGCGCCGGCTATCCTGTCAACCGCGGATTTTCGATTCTCGGCGATCGCCTGTTCATGACGACGCTCGACGCACACGTCGTCGCGCTCGACACGAAGACCGGCGCGCTGGTGTGGGACTCGATCCTCGAGGACTACAAGGCCGGCTACGCCGCGACGCCCGCGCCGCTGGTCGTCAAAGACAAAGTCATCGTCGGATCATCGGGTGGAGAGAATCCAACGCGCGGATTCATCCAGGCGTTCGACGCGAAGACGGGGAAGCCGCTCTGGCGCTTCTACACGATTCCGAATCCCGGCGAGAAGGGCAGCGAGACGTGGCCGTCGCCCGAGGTCATGATCCGCGGCGGCGCCGCCGCGTGGGTGACCGGGACGTACGATCCCGACCTCAACCTTATTTACTACGGCACCGGCAATCCCAATCCGGATTACTACGGCGCCGAGCGCATGGGCGACAACCTCTACACGTGCTCCATCGTCGCGCTCGACCCGGACACGGGTCAGTTGAAGTGGCACTACCAGTTCACGCCGCACGATACGCACGACTGGGACTCGGATCACATCCCGGTGCTGGCGGACGTGCGCATCGCCGGTCAGTCGCGGAAAGTCGTGATGGTCGCCAACCGCAACGGCTTCTTCTACGCGCTCGATCGCGCGACCGGAAAGCTGCTCGTGGCCAAACCGTTCACGGACACGAACTGGGCGCGCGAGATCGGCGCCGACGGCCGGCCGATCGTCCTCAACGAGGACGGCACCAAGAAGTGCCTGCCAGACTTCTGGGGCGGCACGAATTTCATGCCGCCGTCGTACGATCCGGCCTTGAATCTGTTCTTCGTCACCGCGCGGGAAACCTGCGTGACGTACTTTGGCGTGAAGCCGGAAATCAAAGTCGGGCAGACGTCTGTCGGCGGCGGAGTTCGCCGCGTCGCCGATCGCATCTTCGACTACGGCGCCTTGCGCGCCATCGACCCGTCCACCGGCGAGCGCAAGTGGGAGCTGCGGTACACGACGCCGTCGCTCGCGGGCGTCATGTCCACGGCATCGGGGCTGGTGTTCGCGGGCGATAATGAAGGAAACTTCACAGCCGTCGACGCGAAGACCGGGAAGCCGTTGTGGCACTACCCGACGGGCGCGTCGATCTGGGGCGCGGCCGCGACGACGTTCATGCTCGACGGCCGGCAGTACGTGTTGATTCCGTCAGGCGCAACGCTGACGGCGTTCGCATTACCACGTGAATGACCGTAGCGTCCGGCTTTAGCCGGACGGGCGTCTTTGACATGGCCATACACTCATGGCTATATTCAGATCAGTATGAAGTCGATGGCGGCCGGGAAGTTCAAGGACGTGTGTTTGAAGACCCTGGCCGACGTGGCCAGGACACGCTGGTGCCGTACATGAAGCGCGCGACGCGTGCCAGCCTGGCGGGCAGCATCCTCAAGGAGGTCGGCGACGCGTTCGGGACCGGCGAGCGCTGGGATGCGGACGGTTCTTGACACGCACGCCTGGCTCTGGTGGGTGAGCGAGGACAGCCGGCTCTCCAGGCCGGCCCGATCAGCGATCGCCAAGAGTCAACACGAAGAGGACGTGTGGGTGTCGCTGATCTCGATTTGGGAGCTGGCCAAGAAGATTGAGAAGAAACAGTTGGCGCTCGATCGGCCCCTCCATGAGTGGCTCGACGTTGCGACGAGCCTGCCCGGCCTGCATCTGGCGGAATTGACGCGTCCAGTGCTGGTGGAGAGCTGCCAGCTGCCACAGCCGTTTCCGGGCGATCCCGCCGACCAGATCATCGTCGCGACCGCGAGGCACGAGCATGCGGTTCTCGTGACGAAGGACCGGAAGATTCGCGGCTATCCGCATGTACGGTCGCTCTGGTAGTCCGGTGCAAGACTTGCCACGTCGGTCTCTTTGAACGCTGCAGAATCTGCGACGTCTCACACGTCATTCGTCGCTTCCGGCGGTCGATGCGCTGGCATGGGAATCGCAATGACGATGTACAATGTGCCGCGGGACGGAAAGCTCATGGCGCGGGGAACTGACACGCTCACCGCGGACGAATTGTTCCGGATGCCGGACGACGGCTTCCACCGGTACGAGCTCGTCGAGGGCCGGCTGCTGGTGATGACGCCGGCCGGCGGTCTGCACGGCGCTGTCGGCGTGCGAGTGACGGTCGCTATCAGCGCACACGTCGACCAGCACCATCTTGGCGTGGTTGTGGGTGCTGACACCGGATTCATTCTGGCGACCGACCCGGACACGGTTCGTGCCCCCGACGTTGCATTTGTATCCTGGGATCGAGTTCCGGCCGACGGTATCCCGAAGGCGTTCTGGCGTTGTGCGCCGGATCTCGCCGTCGAGGTCTTGTCGCCGACCGATGTTCGCCGCGAGGTCGACGAGAAGATCCACGACTACTTGCTTCACGGCGTCAAGGAAGTGTGGTTTGTGGAACCCTCCGCCCGCCGCGTCACTGTCCATCGTCCCGGTCAGCCGCCGCAGGTGCTGAACGAGACCGAGACGCTCAATGGCGGCGACGTCCTGCCAGGATTTCGTTATCCCCTTTCCCGGCTGTTTGTGTTCGATCTGTAGGATCCCCGACGTGCAGCCATGACTCTTGCGGCGGGCTCGCGTCTCG
>Ga0315281_10008463_pt1 | contig 14392 bp, 10 predicted proteins | sample YL17G07_0_MG_FD_204540 | JGI IMG/M metagenome (GOLD analysis project Ga0315281, IMG submission 204540) | Sediment microbial communities from Yellowstone Lake, YNP, Wyoming, USA - YL17G07_0 | ecosystem: Environmental > Aquatic > Freshwater > Lake > Sediment | place: USA: Wyoming | collected...
AAGTATAGCATAGAACAGCTCTTTGTTAAAGATTATAATGGGTTATAAATGATTTTGGGTGGACTGAAGGGGACGGAATTGGGATGGAAGTAAGCCCGGTTATTACCTTTTTCGACAACCTCAGCAGCTATCAGCGCATTGTTCAGGGATAGCGCTAACATCTTTATTTGTGGGCCAAATTATTCTATGATGTGCCCATCTCGGAGAGTTCCGAGAAAAAAGTAGAACCCACTTAATATATAATGTTTAGGCGCTTATCACATAAATGAAAGGAGGTCAAAATGGCTACTTCAGATTTGGGCAGAAGTTATGCAGTTCAAATGGAGAATGAACTTATGGCCTCTCATACAAAACACCTGTCGCGTTTCGGTTTCGGGGTTGCGGCGTTTGTCTGTGCGATCTTGTTGGCGGCGCAATCTGCTCTGGCGCTGGATATTTCATTTCGCAGTTTCAGCAGCTCGGCGGCAATCGGCCCCCCGGCGGATGAATATGCCGCCAAGCTGCTGAACATTTCGACCACCGTTCTCGGTAAGGCCAAACAGGTCAAGTTCACCAAGTACGCGCCCACCCCGGCGATTTCCAAAGAATTCAAGAATATTGTGGCCGCGGTCGGCGCCGGGGGACCCTTGGCAGGGGGGAAAGGGTTCGACGCCGCCTATATCTCCGGGTCGGAACTCAACTCGGCATGGGGGTTTATTTACAATTCGGGAGTTCCCTTCGGCCCCAACTTCGATGAGTTCATGGGCTTTCTCTATGGGAAGTCCATCGACGGCACGGAGACCGGCCTGGACCTGCTCCAGCAAACACTTGACAAAAGCGGTAAGAACATCGTGGCGGTTCCCATTGTGGGAAGCAGTCAACAGGGCTCCGGATACTTCATGCTGCCGGTGGGCAATGTCGGATCGACGGCCGGCATCGGCCTAGCCGGGTTGTGTCAGCAGACCTGGACGTTCCGCTACCTGCCCCCGGCCCAGTTCGTGCTGGATCGCGCCTGTGACAAACTAGTAGAGCGCGGCGTGATTCCGAAAAAGAACATCAAGTTTATCACCGCCATCGCCGGGGGTGGCTCTCTGGTCAAGGCCGTGGTCGATGGCCAGATTCAGGCGTACGAATTCGCTACTCCCTTAGACGATTTCTCCCAGCTTTTTGGACTTCCCGAGGGTAATCCTGGTACTGTGGGGACTCGGTACCTGCACTTCCCCGGCTGGCACCAGCAATTCCTGGTCACTTACATGATCATCAATAAGAAGGTATGGAACAAGTTGAGCCCGGCACAGCAGGTGCTGGTCATGAGCGTTGCTCGCGACCACATGGTATCGTCGTATGGTGAAAACCTTAGGCAGCAGGGCACCAAGCTGAAGGAGATTCTGACCGCCAACGATGGTGACAAGATTGCCGAGAACGACTTGGTGTTGGTGCAGTGGCCTGAGAGCGATCTGGCGCTGCTCAGGGATGAGACCATTCAGTTTCTGAATGCCCGGTCCTCCGATGCAACCCTCAGCGAACAAGACCGAAAGGACTACAGCAAGATCCTCGAATCGCTGAGAATATATGTTAGCAGCAACAACGGCTACTGGAAGGTGCGCGAAGTGCCCAACGCCCTTCGTTTCCAAGGCTGGTACGATCCTGATGGCAAGAAGAGTTGGGATCAGAAACTGAAGTAGACCCTGTCCGTGGCCGTCCCCGGGACAACCGCCCTTATAGCGTGGGGGAAATCAACCCCCACGCTATAGCAGAATCGAACGAGAGCCTCTCGCCTCATACGGCTCCTACCGACCAGCCATTAGCGCGATAGCTTGCCAAGAGCGAAAATTATCGACGCAGAGGTAGAAGTTCCAGATATGATATGGATATGGTATGTTTTTAGCTTCCTGATTAGTCCCGAATCATAGCAGATTGTATGTATTTGTTAGTTTGATGTTAAGTAAAGGAGGGCCAGGAGGTGGCTCCTGAATAATTTAGCCCAAAAGGGGATTGCGTTATGAAAAAAACTAATCAAAATATTCTTGTTTTTGCTTCCGGGACAAAAACCGGTGGCGGATCCGGATTTGAGACGATGGTAAGAGCTTCGCGGACTAGGCCCCCAATTTTGGACGCTTGGATTGGTGCGGTTATCACTAATCATTTTGAAGGCGGTGTTTGGCATACGGCAAAAGCTCTAGGGATACATTCCGAATACTGGGTTGGTCCCTATCTTGCCAAGGGCTACCAAAACTTTGTAAAGTATTTCAACGCTGATTATGTCATGCTCTCCGGCTGGCTGAAACTAGTAGCAGGCCTTGACCCGGCGCGTACGATTAATATCCATCCTGGTCCTTTGCCCCGATTTGGTGGGCCGAAAATTTACGGACACTATGTTCACGAAGCGGTTATGGCAGCTTATCACCGCGGGGAAATTACCCACAGCGCTGTCACCATGCATTTTGTTGATGCGATATATGACCACGGCCCGATAATTTTCGCTCTACCTATTCCAATTGAGCCGAGCGATACACCGGAGACATTGGCTGCGAAGGTGAATCGTGCTGAACATGAATGGCAACCCCGGGTTCTCAACTATGTAGTGCATGGACAGGTGCGGTTGGTCGGCAAAGAAGTTGTATATGAGACGAAAGAACTGAAGCGCCTGCTGATGCCAGAAGCGTAGCTAGGCAAAAAAGTCAAAAACGTAAAAATTGAGGGGAAGATCTAATCAATCAGGGCAGGTTCCTGCTGGGGCCTGCCTTTCTCTTTTGGTAAATAAACACTCCAAACCTTATTATTATAATTGAAAAAACCTGACCAATAGTCACTAGGGTTATAAAAAATAAATGAAAATAGTCGATACCTTGCCATTATCTGGAACATCTCTAACCATCGAATAAGTTAACAATATGATCTGGATAGAGGAATGGGGTTTTGGTGGGGGATTTCCGGAATCCAATGGTTGAAGAGGGCAAGAAGTGGGCAAGCGAACCTATCTGGAAAACCGCTTTGGGTCGGATTTTAATAAACCTCCAGAGGGAGTTTGCCTGATCAAGTCTTGACCGTTGCAACTAATCAGGCCATAGAAAAGGTAACCACTAACTGCTAACCGCCATTCCCGCCCCTCCCCTAACCACCGCAAAAAATTGCCCGAGTCGAGTCCGCTATGGTATATTTAACCGAACTCTAAGGCATCGAGGCTCGCTTTGAAGGCGCTTTTGGCATTGGAAGACGGACTGGTCCTCAAGGGCCGGTCTTTCACCGGTCCCGGCGAATGCGCCGGCGAGGTGGTGTTCAACACCGCCATGACCGGCTACCAGGAAATCCTCACGGACCCATCTTATAAGGGGCAGATCGTCACCATGACCTACCCCCTAATGGGCAACTACGGGGTCAATTTCGAAGACCCGGAGTCCCGGGGGGTGCAGGTGGAGGGGTTCATCGCCAAGGAATACCACCCCTACCCTTCCAACTGGCGGGCCAAGGGGAATCTGGCGGACTACCTCCAGGGCTCGGGCAAGTTGGGGGTGGAAGGCTTCGACACCCGGGCCATCACCAAGCGCCTGCGGGAAGTTGGCGCCATGCGGGGCCTGGTCTCCACCCAGGACCTGGACCCTGCCTCCCTGGTGCACCGGGCCCGGGAGCTCCCCAGCATGGAGGGCCAGGACCTGGTGCCCCTGGTTACTTGCCGGGCTCCCTACTGGTGGCCCGACTTCCCGGCGGACGATTCGTCTCCCCTGGACCTGGAAACCCTGTGGCGCCAGCGCCGGGGCCGAAAGGTGGTGCTCTACGATTATGGTGTAAAGTTTAATATTATCAGGAGCTTAAATGCCAGGGGCCTGGAGGTCCTGGTGGTGCCGGCCACCACCCCGGCCTCCGAGGTGCTCAAGCTTAAGCCCGCGGGCCTGGTTTTGAGCAACGGCCCCGGCGACCCCGCGGCGGTCACCTATGCCATCGACAACGTGCGCCAGTGCCTGGGAGCGCAGCCCATGTTCGGCATCTGCCTGGGGCACCAGCTCATGGGCCTGGCCCTGGGGGGCCGCACCTTCAAGCTCAAGTTCGGCCACCGGGGGGCCAACCAGCCCGTGAAGAACCTCCTCTCCGGCCGGGTGGAGATCACCTCCCAGAATCACGGCTTTGCCGTGGATCTCGAGTCCATCCCGGACCCCGAAGTGGAGTTGACCCACTTCAACCTGAACGACGGCACCCTGGAGGGCCTGCGCCACCGCAAACTGCGGGCCTTTTCGGTGCAGTACCACCCGGAGGCCTCCCCGGGCCCCCACGACGCGGATTACCTGTTTGAACAGTTCTTGGAAATGATGGCGGGAGCCTGAGGCGATTTGACCAAGAGCTCCGGCTGCCGTCGCCTGGGTTGGTGAGGCGGCCCAGGCCGAGCCATAGTAATGGCGGGACGCGTCGGTCGCGGTTGTAGATGAAGAAGCCCATACTGCTCGCCTTTCTGCTGATGGTCGCCGCCGGCCTGATCTGGGCCGGAAACTATTACTGGCGTAATCTGCGCGGCGCCGGCCCGGTGGTCCAAAGCCCTCCCCAGGATCTGGCCCGGCCTCCGGAAACCTCCCAGGAACCGGTGGTGCCCCCGGACTCGCCCAGCCCGGTCCCCTTTCCCCTGAAGCTGCCCCCGGGGTTTTCCATCTCCATCGTGGCCAGGAACCTGGGAGGACCCCGGGCTCTGGCCCTGGACCCCGGCGGCAATTTACTGGTCAGCCTCACCCGTCAGGGCAAGGTGGTGGCCCTGCCGGACAAAGACGGGGACGGCGTGGCCGACCGGGTGGTGACGGTCTTAAAGGGGTTAAAGAACCCCCACGGCCTGGCCTTTGGCGGCGGCGACCCGCCCCGCCTGTACGTGGCGGAAACCCGGCAAGTGTCGGCCTATAATTATAATGAAACCACCCTGAAGGCCGATAAGAAGAAAAGAATCATCAATCTGCCCTCGGGCGGACGGCACTTCACCCGGACGCTGCTGTTTCTGGCGCCGCCGAACCAGCACCGGCTGCTGATTTCGGTGGGCTCCTCGTGCGACACCTGCGTGGAGAAGAACTGGCGCTACGCCAAAATCCTGGTGGCCGACGCCGGCGGCGCCAAAGTGGAGACCTTTGCTTCGGGGTTGCGCAACTCGGTGTTTATGGCCGTCCACCCCCTCACCGGGCACGTCTGGGCCACGGAAATGGGACGGGATTATCTGGGCAACCATCTGCCTCCCGATGAAATCAACCTCATCATCGAGGGGGGCAATTACGGCTGGCCCTACTGCTACGGCAAACGGGTCCACGACGGCCGGTTCGACCCCGCCGGGGCCAGAAAGGAGTTCTGCAAGGACACCATACCCTCTTACCTCGATATTCCGGCGCACAGCGCCCCCCTGGGACTGGCCTTTTTCCCCCAGGAGTGGCCCAAAGAGTACCGCTACCACCTGCTGGTGGCCTATCATGGCTCCTGGAACCGCACCGTGCCCACGGGCTACAAGGTGGTGCGCTACAAGTTGGACCGGGAGGGCAATTATCTGGGGCAGGAGGACTTCATCACCGGCTGGCTGACGCCCACGGGAGGCCGGGGCCGCCCGGTGGACCTCCTCATCCGCCCCGACGGGATCATCTTTATCTCCGACGACCACGCCGGGGTGATTTACCGGGTGGTGTATAACCGGATGGTGGAAAAATGAACAGCAAACTAATGACCTGGGTTATATTATTTTAAAACTTGAGACGGACAACTGGACCGGGAAAACCCTTGCATAAGCAACCTCAAAAGAAGGAGCATGGCGAAATGATGCGCAGACGCCTGTTGGCTGTCATTACCCTGTTGGCTCTGGTTATGGTAATTCCCGCGGTGGTTGACGCCGCGGCGGTGGGCCGCTTCACCATGGTGGAGGGGCAGGTGGACCTTTTGCACCAGGGCAAGCTGCCCGCGGTCCCCGCCAAGGTCCAGGACGGGGTGGAGCCCGGGGACGTGATCCGCACCAAGTCCAAGGCCAAGGCCCAGGTCAAGTTCGTGGACGACAGCATCATCACCATGGCGCCGGAGAGCCGCATGGCGGTGGCGGATTTTGTTTATGATGAGGCCCGGGGCTACCGCCGCGCCGTGCTCCGCCATTTCCGGGGGTTGCTACACGCGGTGGTGACCCAACTCATCAAAGTGCAGGAGCCCGAATTCATCATCGAGACCCAGACCGCGGTCCTGGGGGTACGAGGCACCGAAGGTTACCACCTGCAAGTTCCCAACAGCTCCATCCTTTATTGTACCCATGGTATTTGGCAAGGGCAGTCCAAGAACCCGAGGTTCCCTAACGTCTTCTTGCTGCACATGGGGGACTACGCCGAGTTCCCCATGGACAAACATCCATTCCTGGGCAAGATCACCCCGGCCATGCTGGAGATGCTCAAGAAAATGATGGATACCGGGGTGCGGGACGGCGCCTTGTGGGGTGGGGGTCCCCCGCCGGCAGGCGCCGGGGCTCTCCATGATTTAAAGTTGCCGGTGAGCCCGGACCGGATGACCCAGCCCATCATTCCGCCGACGGTCATCCCGCCGGTCCAGACGCCGCCGTCTCACGGCTCTTCTGGCTTTTCTCCCCCTAGCCCTTAAGAATGATGCCGGAAGGTTCAGCGCCAGGATTTTATTGAAAATTTGTCTAAGGGGGCCTGAACGGAATCTCGCTTCGGCCCCCCAATTCTTTGCAGACCAGGGGAATAATTCTGCTGGCCTTCAGGTTTTCAAAAGAATAATATTGTATTGGGCAACTCTCCAGAGGCGCAAGGCGCGCCCCGGTGCAGGGCGCGTCCCCGCCTAATTGTGCCTTCAGCTCCATGCCGAAACGGGTTTAGCATAGGGCCAGCCCCTCACGGCGGCTTTTTCAGACTTAGGGGCGCCGCGCCCATGGGCGGGGCGGCTGGCTGTCGCCGGGAGCGGCTCGTCAGCGCCTGCCGGCAGGGGCCCGCCTTGGCCTAAAAAATGAATTGCACCTATAACAAACCATGCCCAAGCGCACCGACCTCAAAAAGATCCTGATTATCGGCTCCGGCCCCATCATCATCAGCCAGGCCTGCGAGTTCGACTACTCCGGCACCCAGGCCTGCAAAGCCCTGAGGGAAGAGGGCTACGAGGTGGTCCTGATCAACTCCAACCCCGCCACCATCATGACGGACCCGGAGATGGCGGACCGCACCTACATCGAGCCCATCACCCCGGAGATGGTGTGCCGGATCATCGAGCGGGAGCGCCCCGACGCCCTGCTGCCCACCCTGGGGGGCCAGACCGGGCTCAACTGCGCGGTGGCGGTGGCGGCTACCGGCATCCTGGAGCGCTGCGGGGTGGAGATGATCGGGGCCAAGCCCGACGTCATCAAGAAGGCCGAGGACCGGGAACTCTTCCGGGACGCCATGGCCAACATCAACCTGCGGGTGCCCCAGAGCGCCATTGTGCGCACCCTGGCACAAGCCCTGGACGCGGCCCCGGCCATCGGCTACCCCATCATCGTGCGCCCCAGCTTTACCCTGGGCGGCACCGGCGGCGGCATCGCCTACAACCTGGAGGACCTCAAACTCCTGGCCGCCGAAGGCCTTTCCGCATCCATAATCACCGAGATCATGCTGGAAGAATCCGTGCTGGGCTGGAAGGAATTCGAACTGGAAGTGATGCGGGACTTCCGGGACAACGTGGTTATCATCTGCTCCATCGAAAACCTGGACCCCATGGGGGTGCACACCGGGGACTCCATCACCGTGGCCCCGGCCCAGACCCTCACCGACCGGGAGTACCAGGCCATGCGGGACGCGGCCATCGCCATCATCCGGGAAATCGGGGTGGAGACCGGCGGCTCCAACATCCAGTTCGCCATCCACCCTCAAACCGGCGAGATGGTGGTCATCGAAATGAACCCCCGGGTGTCCCGCTCCTCGGCCCTGGCCTCCAAGGCCACCGGGTTTCCCATCGCCAAGATCGCCGCCAAACTGGCGGTGGGCTATACCCTGGACGAAATTCACAACGACATCACCCGGGAGACCTACGCCTCCTTTGAGCCCACCATCGACTACTGCGTGGTCAAGATCCCCCGCTGGGCCTTTGAGAAATTTCCCGGCGCCGAAGACTTTCTCACCACCGCCATGAAGTCCGTGGGCGAAGTCATGGCCATCGGCCGCACCTTCAAGGAGGCCCTGCAAAAAGGCATCCGGTCCCTGGAGATCTCCCGCTTCGGGTTGGGGGCCGACGGCAAGGACCTGCCGGAGCTGCCCCCGGATGCGTTGCACTGCAAGCTCCGGGTCCCCAATTCCCAGCGCCTCTTCTACCTGCGCCAGGCTTTCCGGTCCGGCATGAGCGTGGAAGAAGCGTACAAATTAACCTTCATCGACCCCTGGTTCCTGCACCAGATCCGGGACGTGGTGGCCTTCGCCGACGAGTTGGCCACCTTCGGTGAGCTGCTGCGTCAGGGCCGCGGCCAGGCCCAACTGGAGGACATGCTGCGCCGGGCCAAGGAGTATGGCTTCTCCGACGTGCAACTGGCCCACCTCTGGGGGCACTCCGAGGAGCACACCGCCTTGATGCGCCGGGAACACCGCGTCACCCCGGTGTACAAACTGGTGGACACCTGCGCCGCGGAGTTTGAGGCCTACACCCCCTACTATTACTCCACCTATGAATGGGAGGACGAAGCCCGCAAAACTCTGCGGGACAAGGTGATGATCCTGGGGGGCGGCCCCAACCGCATCGGCCAGGGCATCGAGTTCGACTACTGCTGCTGCCAGGCCTCCTTCGCCCTCAAGGAGCTGGGGGTGGAGTCCATCATGGTGAACTCCAACCCCGAGACCGTGTCCACCGACTACGACACCTCGGACAAGCTCTACTTCGAGCCCCTTACCCGGGAGGACGTCCTGAACATCGTGGCCGCGGAAAACCCCCTGGGGCTGATCCTGCAGTTCGGCGGCCAGACCCCCCTGAACCTGGCGGTGCCCCTGGGCAAGGCCGGGGTGCCCATCATGGGCACTTCCGCCGCGGCCATCGACCGGGCCGAGGACCGCCAGCTTTTTCAGCAGTTGCTGAAGAAACTGGACCTGAAGCAGCCCCCCAACGACACCGTGCGCACGGTGAACGAAGCCCTGGAAGTCGCCCACCGCATCAGCTACCCGGTGCTGGTGCGGCCGTCCTACGTCCTGGGGGGGCGGGCCATGCAGATCGTGGCCGACGACGCCGGGTTGGTCAATTATATGAGCTGGGCCCTGGAGGCCTCGCCGGAGCACCCCATCCTCATCGACAAGTTCCTGGAGGACGCCATCGAAGTGGACGTGGACGCCATCTGCGACGGCCAGCGCACGGTCATCGGCGGCATCATGGAGCACATCGAGGAGGCCGGCATCCACTCCGGCGATTCGGCCTGCGTGCTGCCGCCCTATTCCCTGCCCCGGCCCATCCAGGATGAAATCAAGCGCCAGACCCGGGCCCTGGCCGCAGAGCTGGGCGTGGTGGGCCTCATGAACATCCAGTTTGCGGTTAAGGACGACCATATTTACGTCCTGGAGGTCAACCCCCGGGCCTCCCGCACCGTTCCCTTCGTCAGCAAGGCCACCGGCATCTCCCTGGCGAAGCTGGCCACCAAGGTGATGTTGGGTCATACCCTGGAGGAGCTTGGTTTTACTGAGGAAATCGAGCCGCCCTACTTTGCTGTCAAGGAGTCGGTGTTTCCCTTCAAGCGCTTCCCCGGGGTGGACCCCGTGTTGGGGCCGGAGATGCGCTCCACCGGCGAAGTCATGGGGCTGGACGCGGACTTCGGCCTGGCCTTCGCCAAGTCGCAGTTGGCCGCGGGGCAGATTTTGCCTCTGGAGGGCGGCGTCCTCTTCAGCGTCAAGGACGAGGACAAAGGCGCCACCCTGCCCCTGGCCCGGGGCTTTGAGCAGGAAGGCTTCAAGCTCTTCGCCACCGGCGGCACCGCGGCCTACCTGCGGCGGCACGGCCTCACGGTCCACGAAGTCCACAAGGTGCGGGAGGGGCGGCCCCATATCATTGACCGCATCAAGAGCCGGGACATCGCCCTGGTGATCAACACCCCCCGGGGCCGCTACACCCCCGGCGACTCCGAGTCCATCCGCCGGGTGGCGTTGGAGTACAACCTCCCCTACACCACCACCCTGGCCGCGGCCCGGGCCACCCTGGACGCCATCCGGGCCCAGAAGCGCGGCAAACTGGAAGTCAAAAGCCTGCAGGAGTATCACGAGATGGTGGGGAAAAAGATTGCGGGGGGAGGGCCAGGGACTTTTTCGTAAGTGTTCCCTGCCCTCCCCCCGAACCCCCCTCCCAACCCGCATAAGGTTGATTGAGGGATTATAGGTTGTGATCATGTAGGGTGGGCACTGCCCACCATCAACCAAGAGGACGGCGGGCAGTGCCCGCCCTACATTGGTTTTGATGGAATAAAGGTCTTGGTTGCACCGGCGAGGCGTCTGTGCCACCAGTTTTACCACACGGTAAGGATAATTTTTTCAAACACCTGATAACGCCGCGACCACCAAGCAAACCTGGCAAAATGCTGACCCTGGAACACCGACTGGAACAGGTGGCCGCCCTGCGGGCGGCCCTGGCGCAGCATGAGGACCTGTTAATCCAAGCCGCCCTCCGGGATTGCGCCTTCACCCACCGGGAATCGGCCCTGGAAGTGGCAACCGTCGCGGACCGCCTGGCCGGTTTCCCGGACATGGCGGCCACCTTTGCGCCCCGCCGCCCCCTGGCGGGCCCCGGCCAGGAGGTGGCCCTCATCCTGCCCTACAACGGAAGCGCCTGGCTCAATACCGCCATTGTCTCCATTTACCTGGTGGGCAACCGGGTGCGGGTGAAGTTTGCCTCCCGGGGCTCCCATATCGCCAGGCTCACGGAGGACCTGTATCGCCCCATTTTCGGCGACGACATCGTCTTTGACTACTCGTCCGGCCAGGACTTCATGGCCCGGGCCCTGAAGGACCCCGATATTCCGGCCATCTGCATGTTCGGCTCGGACCGCCATGCCTTGCAGCACGAAGCCGCGGTACGGGCTTATCAAAAAAAATTTGTCTTTGAAGGACCCGGCAAAGACCCCTTCATCGTGCTGGCCGATGCCGACCTGGAGCAGGCCGCGGCCGAACTGGCTTTCTCCAAATACCTGTACGCCGGCCAGACCTGCACCGCACCGGAGCGCATCTACGTGCATGAACGGGTTTATGACGTCTTTGTGGAGCGTTTTCTGGAATTAAGCCGGCAGGTGCGCCTGGGCGATCCCGCCGATCCCGCCACCGAGATGGGGCCGGTGGTCAGCCGGGAAGCCATCAAGGCTATCAAGGCGCAACTTAAGGACGCGGTGGCCAAAGGCGGCCGCATCGCCCTGGGCGGGAAGATCCACGGCAATCTGGTGCCCCCCACCGTGGTGCTGCAGGCCACCCAGGAGATGCAGGGGATGCAGGATGAGACTTTCGGCCCCGTCGCTTTTCTGGCCCGCTTCAGCACCACGGAAGAGGTGATCTCCTTGGCCCGGGACAACCGTTATGGGCTGCGGGCCACCATCTATGGCCAGGCCGAGGCCGCCACGGTGGCCCAGGCGCTCATCGGCCAGCCCTATTGCCATCCGGTGCCTTCCCTGCAATTCGGAGTCTTTGGCACCATCTCGGTAAATCAACCCCGCTCGGAGACCTGGGTGGGCGCCTTCGTGTCCAAGCCGGTGGGGGGATATGGCTACTCCGGCTGGATTTGGGAACCGCAGGGCGACACCCTGATGCTGAAACAGGGGCCCAAACTCCTGAGTTTGGAGACTTCCCGGGAGCCGGATTAACGTGACCGCGGAAAAGTCGTATAAGGTGGGCATTGCCCACTAAATGGCGGGCACGGAGGCCCGCCCTACCGGTTCAAAGAAAGCGCAGGCTAAGGCCCGCGGCTACCAAAATTCGGTAATTCATGTTAAGTTTATAATTATTCGATTTGAATTTGGCAAACTTGCCGCCAGGCCGATGCTAACCACCGAAAACCGAAAACCGAAAACCGAAAACCCAGGGGCCACCAAGCCTCGTGAGAAGTGCGGCATCTTCGGGATTTACGGGCACCCCGACGCGGCCCGCCTCACCTACTTCGGCCTCTACGCCCTGCAGCACCGGGGCCAGGAGTCCTGTGGCATCGTCACCGGGGACGGCGCCCGGGTCCGGCAGCACCGGGGCCTGGGACTGGTGCCCGAAGTCTTCAACCAGCAAGTGCTGGAGCAACTCCCCGGCCACCTCGCCATCGGCCACGTGCGCTACTCCACCACCGGCTCCACCATGCTAATCAACGCCCAGCCCTTCCTGGTGCAGCACGGCGGCCAGATGATCGCCATCGGCCACAACGGCACCCTCACCAACGCCCGGGAAATCCGTTGCCGCCTGGAAGAGGCCGGCTCCATCTTCCAGTCCACCATGGACACCGAAGTCATCGTCCACCTCATGGCCCGGCATCAAAGCCACGACCTGGTAGAGTCCCTCATTGCCGCCCTTGAGGAAGTGCGCGGCTCCTACTGCCTGGTCATCTCCACCGCCGACAAGGTGGTCGCCGCCCGGGACCCCTACGGTTTCCGGCCCCTGTGCCTGGGGCAGCTCAACGGCTCCTGGGTGGTGGCCTCCGAGAGCTGCGCCCTGGACCTGGTGCAGGCCGACTACTGGCGGGAAGTGGAGCCCGGCGAAATCGTGGTCCTGGACGCCGGCGGCCTCCACTCCGTGAAGCCTTTCGCGCCGGCGCCGCCCCGCTTCTGCATCTTCGAGTACATCTACTTCGCCCGCCCCGACAGCCAGATCTTCGGCCAGAGCGTCTACCAGGTGCGCAAGCGCCTGGGCGCCGCCCTGGCCCGAGAGCACCCTTTGCAGCCCGACCTGGTGATGCCCTTCCCAGACTCCGGCACCTACGCCGCCCTGGGCTACGCCGCGGCCACCGGCATCCCCTTTGAGATGGCCGTGATCCGCAACCACTACGTGGGGCGCACCTTCATCCAGCCCTCCCAGACCATGCGGGATTTTTCCGTCCGGGTGAAGCTCAACCCGGTGCGGGAGATTCTCAAGGGCCAACGAGTGTTGGTGGTGGAAGACTCCATCATCCGGGGCACCACCACCCGCTCCCGGATCAAGTCTCTCCGGGAAGCGGGCGCCAAGGAAGTGAGCCTGCTGGTGAGCTGCCCCCCCCACCGCTTTCCCTGCTATTACGGCATCGATTTCTCCGCCAAGGGGGAGCTCATCGCCTCCCAGCAAGAAGTCGACCAGATCCGGGATTTCCTGGGCCTGGATTACCTGGGCTACTTGAGCCTTGCAGGCATGGTGGACGCCACCCACAAGGACCAACAGACCTTCTGCCTCTCCTGCTTCTCCGGGGACTACCCCGTGGTCCTGGAGTCCGATTTCTCCAAAACCTGCTTCGAAGACGACGTCTGCTCTCCCAGCCACGGCGAGTCCCTGCTGCCGCCCACCTGCCGGCGGAAATAGAAGGAGTCAGGAAAAAATGGGGGGCAGGGCCAGGGACACTTACAAAAAAATCCCTGCCCTCCCCCGCCCCCCCCTCCCAACCCGCGTCCTCACCAAGGAAAACTTGAATTTGTAAGCAAGGTTTAGTAAGATGCCTTAAATTACCTGGATTTCACGTGGGTTAGTAGATTAACCAAGCAGAACAAAAGGTTACGTACTTAGGGAGGTTACTATGCCCATTTGCGCTTGCGGCTGCGGGGAGACGACCAAGGGGGGCAAATTTCTCCCGGGTCATGAGCAGAAGCTTCGGAAATCTATGGAGGAAAAGGTGGGCGGCGTGGCGCTCCTGGCCCGCCTGGTGGCGGCCGCCAAGCTGTACGCCGACGGCAAGATGGGCTTGGAGGACCTGGGCCGCCTGGTACAGCTGATTTTTCGCCAGGATTGAGCCGGATCCTGACTGCCCGACATCAATGGCGCAGCATCGCATCGGCGTAATTGCCGACACCCATGGGCTGCTGCGGCCCGAGGCGCTAAAGGCCCTGCGGGAGGTGGAACTGATCATCCACGCCGGGGATGTGGGCGGCCCCGAGATTCTGGAGGCGCTGCAGGCCCTGGCCCCGGTCTACGCGGTGCGGGGCAACACCGACCGGGGCGACTTCGGCCGGTCCCTCCCCCAGACCCAGGTGGTGCCGGTGGGGGAGGTCCAACTCTACGTCCTCCACGAACTCTTCTGCCTGGACCTGGACCCCGCCGCCGCGGGCCTGGCCGCGGTGATCTTCGGCCACTCCCACCGTCCGCATATGGAGCGCAAAGACGGCGTCCTCTACCTCAACCCGGGCAGCGCCGGACCGCGGCGCTTCACCCTGCCCGTCACCCTGGCCTTGCTGAATTTGCAAAAAAAAGGCCTGGTCCCTAAAATTATCCAGCTGTTAAAGTGATTGAACTGATTAGGGAAAGTGTGAAAAGGCGGCACTGGCGGC
>Ga0315281_10008464_pt1 | contig 14392 bp, 14 predicted proteins | sample YL17G07_0_MG_FD_204540 | JGI IMG/M metagenome (GOLD analysis project Ga0315281, IMG submission 204540) | Sediment microbial communities from Yellowstone Lake, YNP, Wyoming, USA - YL17G07_0 | ecosystem: Environmental > Aquatic > Freshwater > Lake > Sediment | place: USA: Wyoming | collected...
TGCTGCCGTCCCTCCCGCTAACCCTCCGTAGTATGACGGGAGCCTAGCGCGAAGTCGCGATGAGGGCAAGCAAGAGGCGGGAACAGGGCGCCGGGTAGCGGGCTATGCCACCCATGCGCATTGGGACGTGAGCGCTCGCGGCCAGCCGGCAGCATACCGCTCGTCTCTGACCGGCGCTCCCTTGCCGACCACGATACAGACGTCGGGCGGTCATCGCCTGCTTTCGGAGTGCGCGCCCGAGCGCTGCGCCTGTCAGACCGGCGAACCCCAACAGGACCGATAGCGTCCCCCATGCGCTTCCTTCGCCACCAGACGCGTCGCCCGTGCCGGTGCCTGGCATCGTGATGCCGCCGGCCGGCCCGAACGTCAGGTCGAACCACTGGAACGATATGCCATCCCAGGCGTGCCACACGCCCTTTTCCCTTGCCACAGCCACGACGTTTCCCTGCGCATCCACCAGCTCAAAGGTGACCTGCGACCCTTCGACACCGCAGCCACTTTCCTGCTCATTTGAATAGACTACGTTTCCGTAGCCGCACGGCTTGTTACCAACCAAGGGCACAATCTCGGCATTGCCGGTCCGGATCATCTGCTCAATTTGTGCCGTGACGCCAGTGAACTCGAAGTACGCGAAGGGCGCTCCAACGATCAGGTCGACTCGCAAATCTTCTCCCGCGTGCCACTCCACCATCTGGGCCGCTTGCTGGTCTCCGACGAAGAACGTCACCAGCGCACCTTCGCGACCACAGCCGGGCAAAACCTCGTCGGGGGGCACGGCGACGCCGTAAGTCGCACCACCCCCTCCTGGGGGCGTCACGAGCGGGGCTCGATTCGTTGCGCATACCGTGTCTCCGATCTTCGCGGTTACGTCCCTGTCCGCTACCCGATGCGCATCTACCCACACCGACCCTCCGAAGATTGCGGGCTGCGGCGCCGCGACGGGTGTTGGTGTGTCCGTCCTGACCCCCAGCGGAAGGCTCAGCATGATACAGAGCCCAACCGCCATCGCCATCTGCCACGGTGTCTTCAATTCGCCACCTCCTTGCGGCCGCTCTACAAGATTCCTGGTGAAGACACAACTTACCATCCCCTTCACGATTTGTCAAGGTTATTCTCGCAAGGACTATTGACGTAGGGGGGGGGCGTGTAAGAATTAACGCCAAACCGGGCGGGACCCCGAAGGGATTTCCGGGACTAGTACGGAAGGGAGACATCCGTGAAACATCCTCTAGTTAGATTGTCCATGTTGTTCCTTCTCTGCTGCCTTACCTTCTTCGCAGCCTACCTGTCGGTGAACCATGCCTTCGGCCAAGGACAGCCGACAGACCAGGCGCCACCGCCGGAGGTATCCGCAACGCTCGCCCCAGACTTGACCTTCACGCCAACAGCGGAAGCCAGTGCAAACCCGCACGATGCCCCGTTGGTGACTCCGACAGAGGGTGCGACACCTTCCGCAACGGCTCCGGCGGAGACGCCTGCACCGGGTAACGGCCCTCGTTCATTCGACGAGCTGGGTGAGCGGGCGGAGGCGGGAAGCGTATTCGAGAAGTACGGGGTGCGCCTTCAGATTCCCGAAGGGTTCGGCGATTTCAGGGTAATGTACCCTGTCATCGTGGACTGGGGTTTCGCGCCGGATGTCGATCATCCCAACTTGGTGATGACGGTGTATAATCCGCAAACTCATTCATCGGTTTTCCTGAGCTTCGAAGAAGGTGCGGAAGGCCCCCGCCCCGTCGAGTTAGGCCGCCACGTCGAGCAGCCGGAGGGGGACGCCGCCGTTGACCAGATCGTGTCGACGATGGAGGTGGCGCGATGAAGACGATTATCGCGTCCATTGCGGTTCTGCTGCTCTTCGCCTTGTTCGGCGCGATGGCCGCGCTGGCCAACCCCTACGACGGGAACCCGCTCGACTGGTGCCCAACCGAAGAGCCACAGTGCCAAGTACCCCAATACGAAGGCATTCAGTTTGCCCTACGGCAGAGCAGGATCGGGAGCGGGTCCGTGGACGGGAAGACGACGTGGGTCTGTAGCTATAGTTGGGAATTCCCGAACTCCACACAGGCTGCTGTCTTCTCATGGAATGCACAACTGACAGCGGCGAATCAGTGGTATACTCCAAAAACGGGTCCCGCCGCTTTCCAATGGTACCCGGACTGCGACGCCAGCACGGACGTATGGGTTACCACACAAGATTTCTATGAGCTTTGCCCGGAGAGGAATGGCCGACGGCCGCATGCCTGCACATATCCGAGATCCAGGGATTATGAAGAACACTCCCTGGGATACACTCAGATAGCGCTCAACCCTGAGAAGTTCGGCGGCTCCCCCTATTCCGATGGTGACCAGCATACGAACCGTGACATTGCGCACGAGCTGGGGCACAGCTTTTGAGCCGGCGAATACCACGGCTGCCCATACGGCGTGGGTACCGTAATGGACACGGACGAAAGCTGTATGTATTACTACCCGCAGCCGCTGGATGCATACAATTACTACAAGCTCTACCACCCTGACCACGTCGAGGACGTAGGAGGGCAGATCAGCGGATCCAACATTACCTTCTGGTGGCACCAGACGATACCGGGCGACCCTCAGCACCGGGACATTCCGAACGAGAGGAGATTCTGCGTCTACCGCGTTGGAGTGTGGGGTAAGGACTGCACGGAAAAGAACGGAACGACCAAAACCGTCTACTATCCGGGCCAGCAGACGACTTACAAAATATGCTCTGAGAGCGACGCTGACAACTCTACGGGCACAGATTGCGTGACGGTGGTCGACGCTCCTCCGACACCGACCCCAACGCGAACGCCCACAAGGACACCGACGCCGACACCAACGCCCACCCCTACGCCCACGCCCACGCCAACGGCCACGCCCATAACCTCCGATACGGACGGCGACGGGCTTCTCGACCAGCCGGAGGACGATTACGCGGCGGCGCCGTATGGCGGCGCGGACAATAGCGTGCCTGAAACCGCATTGCTCGGCAACTGCTCCGACGGTATCGACAATGACACAGACGGGCGCATAGACGGCGACGATCCGGGTTGTAACCCTACGGACAGCGATGCTGATACCATCGCAGACGTGGACGAGAACGCGTTGGATTCTGACCCGGGCAACGCCGCGAAGAAACCCGAAGCCTGGATAGCCGGCACCTGCACTGACGGCATCGACAACGACGGCGACGGCAGGACAGACTCAGTCGGGCCCGGTGACACCGGCTGCAAGCCGAATGCAGACAGCGACGCGGATGGTCACACGAATTACGACGAAATGGGCCTCGGTTCCGTGTGGCTGGACGAAGCTGGGGAGACGGCAGACAGCGATGACAATTGCCCCACAGTCTACAATCCCGACCAGGCCAACAATGACGGCCGCCCTATATCCAACGGTCCTTTCATTGACCGGGGCGTTCGTAGCAACCCCACCGGTGATACCCTGGGCGATGCCTGCGATCCGGACGATGACAACGACGGCCTGAGCGACGAGGAGGAGGCTACTGCGGGGACGAACCCTTACCAGCAGGATACCGACGGCGACCGCTGCATAGACGGCGTGGAGGTGGTTATGGGGACGGATCCTCTGGGCCCGCAGTCCAAATGTGGGATGCTCAGCGTCGATCAGCAGACATACTTTGGCGCCTGCTACATCAGCGGACCGGAAGATAGGGACCCAGACAACGATGGGATACTATGTCCATACATACCTTCCCCGCCGCCGCCGACGGGTGACAAGGACGCGGACGATGGTTCCAGCGCGTTCGTCAACCTCTGCCAAAACACGCCCTGCGTGGAAGTAGAAGATAAAGTGGAAATCAGAGGTTATGGCAGCGCGCCTGCGGTTCCCGATAGTGACGGCGACGGTTGCGAGGACTGGATCGAAATCACTGATGTCAACGGCGACCGCTGTGCCAACGCTCTTGACGTAGGCGTGATACAGCGTCGCGTGTCTGACATTATACCCCCTAACCTTGTAAGCGACGCCGTACTTGATCTCAACAAAGATGGGGCATTGAACGCCCTTGATGTGGGGCTGGCTGTTCTCAACTCCGGCGACGTGAAGAGCCCGGCGAGTTGCCTGCCCAACAGCACGGACCTGCAACATTAGTAAGACGCAGACAGGGGGCGCAAAAGCCGGACTCTTCCTCCCGCCGGAGCGTGGGGAGTCTATTCAGTAAGGCGGCGGTAGAGCGTCGGTAGACGGCAGAAGAATGTGACTGCCGCGGCATGTTGCAGTGATTCGCGTAGGCTACATCGATGCGTACTGGGCGGTGCCGTCAGGGTAGACGGCGACGCGCGCGCCGTCCGGGTGAAACTCGCGGAGACGCGACAGCACCTGCGGCCAGTCCTTCGCCCGGATGACGGCGGCGGGGTCGACGAACAGGTCCGTCGAGGTCATGTCCGGCTGCGGGTTGAGGATGATCAGCCGGAACTGCGGCGGTAGGCCGCCTCGGGCCGCGTACTGGCGGCCGCCGTACTCCTTCCCAAAGCGACGCAGCAGGTAGTGCACGACCTGGCCGCCGGGGCAGTCGATGATCATGACGATTGTCCCGCCCGACGGGTTGATGGAGCGAATGCCGATGACCAGCGCGATCGCCGCTTCGTTCGGCTTGGCGTAGGCGTTCGTGACGACGACGTCCGCGCCGGTCGTGAGTTGCGTCGCGTAGATGTCCTTTGCCAGCTTCACGCCCTCGTGATGCGCCAGCACGGGGTCGCCGACGAGCAGGTCGGTGACCTCGCAGCGCCCGTTGAACAGCGCGTCGATGTTTACGTCGAGTCCTACCAGGCGCGCCGCGTCCTCCGTCTCCTGTCGCATCGGGTTCTCGTCCCAGTTGCCCATGCCGATGGTCGCCGGCGGGCTGTCCATGATCGTGTGGTGGAACCGGGCGACGCTGTCGATGTGGGAGACACCGGGCAGGATGAGCTTGCCGCCGCCGCCGAAGCCGGCCTGAGGATGGGGCAGGATGCTACCGATGCCGATCTTCAGGTCGCAGCTCATGGCCTCGCGGTTGATGGAAAGGGGTGTGCCCAGCGTCGTCGCGCCGACGGAGACGCAGTTCTCGTAGGGGTTGTGCTGGAAGACGAAGAAACGCTCCAGTATCTCCTGCCCCAGCTTGGCCCGCAGGGCCTTGTTGTCGTGGGCGCCGTGCGTGCCGGAGGCGATGACGAAGCGCACCTGCTCGTCGGCGATACCGGCTTCCCGCAGCTCTTCCAGGACTAACGGGGCAATGCGGTAGACGGGCGTCGGGCGCGTGATGTCGTCGAAGATGATGACGACTTCTTTCTTGCCCTGCGCCAGGTCGCGGATCCGCCGCGTGCCGACCGGCGCCGCGAACGCCTCGCGCATCTGATCGTCCGTCATCGGCGGGCGGTCCCAACCGCGCGTGGGGCAATAGTGGACGTCCCAGGAGTCAGGGAATTCGATCTCACGGTCGCCGCCGCCGTCCCATACGAGTTTGGGTACTGAAAGTCTCATTTTCCTTCCTCGGCAGACGGGAGGACTGAAGTCCTCCCCTACAGTCGGGCGAGCATCTCGGATCAATATACACGCCGCGGCGACGTGAGCGGAAGACATGGCGCGGTGGCGCTCAGCGCCCCTTGAACTCGTACAGGCCTCCCTGGAGATACGCCTTCATCGCCTCGCGGGCATCTTCCGTCCCCAGCGTCTGGATGAAGGCTTCGAGCTCGATCTGCAGGCCTTCGTCGAGGGGCAGGTCACGCCCTTCGTAGACGCAGCGCTTGATGAGCCCCTGGGCAATCGGCGCGCCGCCGGCGAGCCTCTGGGCGAGGGCCAGCACGGCGGGCATGAAGTCGACCGCGGGCACGGCCTTGTGGACGAGACCGATGCGCTCCGCCTCCTCGGCGCCGACGACTTTCCCCAGTAGCATCATCTCCAATGCCCTGGCATGACCTATCAGGCGCGGCAGACGCTGCGTGCCGCCGCCGCCGGGCAGGATGCCCACGCCGACTTCCGGCAGCCCGATACCGAAGTCGCCGATGGCCATGATGCGCAGGTCGCAGGCAAGGGCAAACTCGCAGCCGCCACCACCGCACCGTCCGTTGATCGCCGCGATGACGGGCTTCGGCAGGTCCTGCAGGCGTCGCTGCATGCGATGATGCGGCATCTCCGCCGCCTTCGGCAACTCCGCCGGCGCCTCCATGCCGGAGAGAGCGACGAGCTCAGAGACGTCGAAGTGCGTGATGAAAACGCCGTCCACGCCGCCCGTGAACACGACGACGCGCACCGAATCGTCGGCGGCAAGCTCCTGGATGAGCGCGTCCAGTTCCTCCGTCATGCGGCCGGTCATGAGGTTCATCGGCGGATTGTAGATGCTGCAAAGCGCAACTTTGTTTGCGATGCGGACCCTGACCTGTTCGTACTCCATCTGCCTAGTCTCCTTCCTGAGGCGAATTCGTTGCCGATGGCCCAGTATAGTGCATTCTCGCCGGAGCCGCGTTCTGTGCGAGTTCGGGAGGATCAGGGAACTGGGGGGCGCAAATCGTCGGTTTTCGACGGCAACGTAGGGAGTATGAAGGCGCCGGCCCGCCGTATGGAGGCTGGACAGAGTCTATGGCCGCGTGTAGAATGACGCGAAAGTGGCGGCCGGGCACGGATAGGCGCGGCCGCATTGCTGGGGAGCAAGGAGCGCTTTCGCTGAACGGACTTCGTCCCGCAATACCTGCTTGCCGGCCTCACCGGCCGAGACTGTCAGCCATCCCCCTCTTCGTCATCGTCGTCGCCGTCGTCGCGCTTGCGGCACTGTCACTGTCGTGCACCTGGCAGGAGCGGATGGAACAGGGCCTGGCGCTGGGCATCAACGAGCTTCGGGCCGAGCGCGGCCTTCCGCCGTTGACCAGCGACCCGCAGCTTTCGGCCATCGCGCGGATGCGGGCCGAAGACATGGCGAACAACAACTACTTCAGCCACACGCCGCCGGACGGCTGCGCCACTCGCTGCCTCCTGGAGAGAGCGGGAATCGCCGTCGGCTGGGCCGGCGAGGTCATCGCCTGGAACACCGCTCCAATCGACCAATCGGCGGACATGACGATCGCGATGTGGCGTAACAGCCCTCAGCACCTCGGAGTCATTACTAACGGCTGCTTCACCCGCATGGGGACAGGCGCCGTCGTCGCTCCGGACGGTCGCATCTACCATGTCGCGGTGTTCGAGGGAAGCGCGCCGGGCTGCTGACTCCAGGGAAGGAGACGTCTATGTTTTGCCCCCAATGCGGTGTCCAGGTAGCTGACGCCGCCTCATTCTGTCGCAAGTGCGGGTCGCCGCTGCGGGACGACGTAGCGCCGCCGGCGTCGCAGCCAGCGCAGGAGTCGGTGCCGCAGCAACCGGTCATGACTCAGCAGCGAGCGGCGCCGCAGACAATGCGCCATACCCTTGGCGCGATGAAGGCCGTCCAGCCGGGAATCGGCATTGCCGTCATCGTCGGCTCCGCGCTAGCGGTGGTCGGCACCATGATCCCGTGGATCGACTTCGCCGGCGCGACCGCCAACGGCTTTGACGGCGGCTACCTGACAGGCGGCTCCGCCAGCGACGGCAACGACGGGATCCTGATCCTGCTGTTGGGGCTTGCTGCGGCGGCCCTGGCCGTCCACTACTTCATGAAGCCGAACGTGCTGCTCAGTCTCGGCAGCCTCATCCTGGGCGCGGCAGCCGCGGGCGTCGCTGGCTACAACCTCATGCGGCTGATCTCGGACATCAAGGACGGTTGCGGCGGCTGCAACGTGATGGACTACCTAGGCTTCGGGTTGTATGTGAGCATTGGCGGCGGCGCGGTTGCAGCCGTGGCGTCGTTCATGGGCCTGAGACGCGAAGGGTCTATGTGATTTGCTCTGCCGCGCCTTGAGCGAGGCGGTAGCGGTAGAGTCCGTCGGATAACTCCCGGACGATGTGGCCGGTGATGACGCCGTGCTCCAGGTGCGCCAGCGTCTCCCGCACGGCCGCGCCCTGCATCGCGAAGTCGAAGTCGCGGAAGTCGCCGGTCACCCACGTCACATGATGCGCCACCTCATAGGCCGTCAGCGGCCCCGACACCAGCGCGTCCAGCATCTCCCGCATGCGCGCCAGGTGGTGCAATTCGATCTGCTCGATGCGCTCCCGCAGGTTGTCGAAGGCAAACTCGTGCGCTGGGAAGACGGCGCGCACGGCGAGCGGCTTCAGCGCTTCCAGCGACCGCAGGAAGTCGCCGAGGGGGTCGCTGCCGGGCCGGCCGGTGTAACTGAGGTGCGGCGTGATCACCGGCAAGACGTGGTCGCCGCTGAGCAGCAGTTGGCGTTCCCGTTCATAGAGGCAGACGTGGCCGGCGGAATGACCCGGCGTCCAGATGACCTCCCAGCGGAAGGCTTTGCCCTCGATGACCTCGCCGCCGCGGAGCGTGCGGTCGGGGCGCGCCCGCATGATGATGTCGCGCACCATCTGCCCGGCCACCGGCATGTTAGCTATCTCCTCGCGGGGCACGCCGTGCGTCGCCAGGAAGCCCTGCATCTCGCGCACGGCGGCGACGGGGTCGTCGAGGTAGGGCTGCACGGCCTCCCAGTCGCTCTCGTGTAGGAGCACCTCGGCCCCGGACGCCTCCTTGACGCGAGCCGCGAGGCCGTAGTGGTCGTGATGGACGTGGGTGATGATGAGGCGACGGATGTCGGCGAAGGCGACGCCTATATCGCGAAGCTGCGACTCCAGAGCGTCGAAGGCTTCGTCGCTCGGCCAGCCGGGGTCGACGAGCGTGTAGCCGCCGTCGGAGGGGAAGAGGTAGGCGAGGACGTATTCCAGCGGCCCGGGCATGGGGACCTTGAGCTGATAAAGCCCGGGGGCAACCTCCATGTCATGCCGCTTTCCAGTCGCACAGGCGCGTCGAATCGTCAGGGCAGGCACGGGGGCCTGCCCCTACAAGGTCGACTCCGCCTTCAGGTCCGACTCCACCATCATGTCGACGAGCCCCTCGAACGACACCGTAGGCTTCCAGCCGAGCTTCTCGTGCGCCTTCGTCGAGTCGGCGCAGAGGTGGTCGACCTCTGCCGGCCGGATGAACTTGGGGTCGCTCTTCACGTAGTCGCGCCAGTTCAGGTCGAGGCGCTTGAACGCCAGCTCCGCGAACTCGCGAATCCGGTGGCACTCGCCGCTGCCGATGACGTAGTCGTCGGCGTCGGGCGCCTGGAGCATCATGTTCATGGCGCGGACGTAGTCGCCGGCGTAGCCCCAATCGCGCTCGGCGTCGAGGTTGCCGAGCAGGAGCTCGTGTTGCTTGCCGAGCTTGATGCGCACGGCGGCTTGCGTGATCTTGCGCGTCACGAACTCCGGCCCGCGTCGCGGCGATTCGTGGTTGAAGAGGATGCCGCTGCAGGCGAAGATGCCGTAGCTCTCGCGGTAGTTGACGGTGATGTAGTGGCCGTAGACCTTCGCGACGCCGTAGGGGCTGCGCGGCCGGAAGGCGGTCTCTTCGTTCTGCGGCGTCTGCGTCACGCGGCCGAACATCTCGCTGCTCGACGCCTGGTAGAACCTGATGCCGGCGGCGCCGCCGCTGCGCGAGGGCGTGGCCCCGGTGACGATGCGTATCGCTTCGAGGACGCGCAGGACGCCGAGGCCGGTGATCTCGCCGGTGAGCTCCGGCTGGTTCCAGGAGAGCGGGACGAAGCTTATGGCGGCGAGGTTGTAGATCTCGTCCGGCTGCACCCTCTGGATGGCGCCGATGAGGGACGTCTGGTCGAGCAGGTCGCCGAGCTCGATCTCGACGTCGGGCAGCGCGGCTTCGACGACGAGGCGCTTGGGGTTGTTCTGGCCGCGGATGAGGCCGTAGACCTGGTAGTCCTGGGAGAGAAGGTGTTCAGCGAGGTAGAAGCCGTCCTGACCGGTGATGCCGGTTATGAGCGCTGTTGGCACGGGGCAACCTCCTTGCGCGGCTTAGAGTCGCCTCGGGCGACCTGTCATATTCTAGCGGGCATGGTTCGAGGTGTCGAGGCTCCGCTGGTTTAGCCGACCCGAAGATAGAGGAAGGCGCCTACAAGCCGAAGACGCGACGGGCGTTGCCGGAGAGGTATAGCTCCGTGGCCTCTTCGTCGAGCTCCAGGCGGTCCAACCCTTCGAGCGCACGCTGAGCGGTGATCATCGGATAGTTCGTCGCGAACAGCACCTTGCGCCGTCCGTGGCCGCGCATGTAGGCGACGAGCTCGGGCGGGAAGCGCTTCGCCGTGTAGGCCGAGGTATCGATGTAGACGTTCGGGTACTTGGTGGCGAGCGCGATCATCTCGTTCGTCCAGGGGTAGCCGATGTGCCCGCCGACGATCACGAGGTCGGGAAACTCCAGCGCCACGTCGTCGATGTACGGTATCGGCCGGCCCGTCTCCGAGGTGCGCAGCGGCCCCGTATGTCCGACCTGCGTGCAGAACGGGATGCCCAGCTCGACACACTCGGCGTAGAGGGGGTAGTAGCGCCGGTCGTTCGGCGGCAGGCCCCACAGCCAGGGCACGATGCGCAGCGCCCGCATGCCGAGCTCGCGCACGGCGCGTCGCAGCTCACGCACGGCGGCGACGGGACGTCGCAGGTCGGCCGAGGCGACGCCGACGAGCCGTTCCGGGTACTGCGCGACGAAGCCGGCGACCTCGTCGTTAGAGATGAGCGCGCCGTCCGGGCCGTACCAGGCGGCGATCAGGCCGCGCTCCACGCCGGCCGCGTCCATAGCCGCGATGGTCAGCCCCAGCGGAAGCGGCTGGTCTGTCGCCTGCATTCCCTCGGTCGGCTGGGCCCTTGTCCAGCGACGCAGGGAGCCGAACATGTCGTGCTGGATGAAACGAGGCGTCGGGTGTTGCATCCACACGTCGATGATGCCGGCCATAGCGCGTTCCTCCCTGGTCACCCGTCTGCGGAGACCTGTGCCGCGGCCAGCAGAATCTTCCAAGAAAACCGAATTCGCGTCAAATGCCCGCGTTCGAGGCATCGAGGCGCGAGCGCACAACAGTCCTCGCCGGCGCAGGCTGAGTGTGAAGGGGGTTGACAAGGGCACGTCACGCACTGTAATCCTACAATCGATCATTCTGACGGAGAGCGTTCAACAGCAACGAGGCGCTGACGATGAGACACTGGATGTTCCTTGCACTGTCCGCATATCTGCTGGCGGCCGGTCTCTTCGCAGCCGGCTGCTCGGAGGAGAACAAGGAGACGGCAGGTATGGCGTCGAACCCGCCGCAGGCCGAAGGCGCCGTGCCCGGCGTCACCGACACGGAGATCGTGCTCGGCGCCCACTTCCCGCTGAGCAACTCGCCCGCGGCCACGTACGGAGTCGTCGCCGACGGCATGCGCGCCTACTTTGAGTACGTGAACTCGCAAGGCGGAATCAACGGGCGAAAAATAAAGTTCATCGTGGGCGATGACCACTATAGCCCGCCAGACGCCGTCGAGGTGGTCCGGAGACTCGTCGAACAGGACGGCGTTTTCGCGCTGGCCGGCGGCCTCGGCGACCCGACGCACGCCGCCGTCATAGAATACCTGGAAGAGAAAGGTGTGCCCGACCTCTTTCTAGGCAGCGGAATCGCGAGGTTCACCGATCCGCTGGTGAAAACCCGCTTCGCCATGACGCTTGACTACGCGACGGAATCGAGAATGACGGCGGACTACCTGATAGCGAACTATGGCGGGAAGAGGATGGGCATCCTGTACCAGAGCGATGAGGGCCTCACGTCGGAGATGGAGATGGTCACCGACCTGCTCAAAGACAGCGACATCAAGGTCGTCTCCAAGCAAGCGTACGACTTCGGTCAGTTCGACCTGACAGCTCAGATGCAGCGGATAAAGAACGAGAATCCTGACGTTGTGGCCTTGATGGCTAACCCGGGTGCGGCCGCCAACGCCATCAAGGTATCGCGAGAGGTTCTCGGTTGGGATGTGCCCTTTGTCGCCTGCGCTGTGTCCGCGGTTGAGATAACGATAAGCCTGGCGGGCGCTCAAAATGCGGAAGGCACCGTCAGCATCACCACGGGCAAGATGATATCGGAGGCGGACGACCCCGGCGTACAGCGCCATATGGCGATCATGAAGCAGTTCGCGCCCGGCGTCGAGCCGAGCAGTCTCACCGAGTACGGCATGAGCGCCGCCGAACTGGCTGTGCAAGCGCTGAAGAACGCCGGCCCAAACCTGACCCGCGAGAGCGTCGTGGAGGGCGCCGAGAGCATCCGTGACTTCTGCTGCCTTAGTTGCCTCGCACCCGCAAACCTCAGTCCAACCGATCATCGACCGACAGAGACCATGTGGCTCGAACGCGTGCAGAATGGGAAGTGGGTGCGGTTCGGTGACCCTGTGAGCTACGAATCGACGCCGGGCAAGGTGATCGCCTGCAAGGGAGCGGGGGAGCCGGTCTACTCAGGACAGTAGCGCATGGCGGTTGTCACGGGACAGGGGCATCGTGACTGGTCGAGTTTGACAGGGGAACCGATTACTGCTATATATACGTCTGCATCGAAAGAAGAACAATTCCCCTGTTACGAAGCGGAGGCTCAGCGTGGAATGGAATAGCTATCGGGAGCGGTCTCAGATGTACGGAGTGGCGATCTGCGGAGCCAGCGCCGTCGCCGCCCTGGTGTTTCTCATTGGTGTGCTGCGCAAGAGCTACTGGGCTCTGGCGATGCCGGTAATCGTGGGTTTCCTGGGCGCGCTGTACGTGGCGTTCTGGATCGGCCGCGCTCTCGTCACGACGCCGCTGGAGCCGCCCGCGCAGGAATAGCCGCAGCGAGCACCTCCTCATACAATGCGACCGTCTTGCGGGCGGTCTCGCGCCACGTGAAGCGCTCCACCATTCGCTGACGTCCCGCGGCCCCCATTTTCGCACGCAGCTCGGGGTCGGACATCAAGCGTCGAATCCCGTCAGCAAGCGCCTGCGCGTCGCCCGGCGGCGCCAGCCAGCCCGTCTCTCCGTGTGCCACGACCTCCGGCAACGCCCCCGCCGTCGTCGAGACGACCGCCGTCCCGCAGGCCTGCGCTTCCGCCGCCGGCAGCCCGAATCCCTCATAGACTGACGGCGACACGAGTATCTGCGCGGAATTGTAGAGCCGCACGAGCTCGCCGGTCGGCACGCGGCCGGTGAAGGTCACCCGGCCCTGCAGGCCCCATCGCTTGACCAGCGAAGGCACCAGGTTTAGCTCCTCGCGCGGGCGGTCGACGAAGGTGAGGTGGAAGTCCATCTCCCGATGCAGTATGTGCAGCGCCTCGACGAGATAGCGCGCCCCCTTGTTGCGGTCCTCCGAGTTGCCGACGAACAGGATGCGGTTCGGCTCCTTCTCCACGCCCTCCAGCGGGCGGAACGTCTGCGTGTCGACGCCGTCGTGGATGACCTCGATGTGCGAGGCGGGAACGCCGAACACCTGGCGGATGGAGCGAGCGGAGTGGTCGGAGCCGGTGATGATCCGGTCGACGCGCTTCATGACGACGTTCTGCATGAAGAACGGGTAGAAGATGATCCAGCGCACCTTCTCGCGCAGCGTCTTCGCCTGCATGACGGCGTTGCGACGGTCGAGCGCCAGCGGGTGGTGGATGTTGGCGACGACGGGCATGCCGCGGGCGCGAATCAGGAGCACGCCGTAGCCGAGCGTCTGCACGTCGTGGACGATGTCGAAGCCGCGTTCGGGCTGTAGCTCGCGCAGGCGGTCGAAGGCGCGAATGCTGAAGGCGGACATGCCGGAGAACATGCCGTATCGCGTCGTCACGAGCTCGTAGAAGTTGAGAGGCCGGAAGAACTCGCGCGGATGGCGGCTGTGGAAGAACTCCGGGTCGACGGTGCCGAGCACTTCGAACAGGTTGAAGTTGGGGATGCGGTCGATGCTGATGCCCGGCGCGGTCTCCGGGTACGGCGGCCCGGCGAGGACGTGCACCTCATGTCCAAGGTTGGCCACCTCTTTCGTGACGTTGTAGAGGTAGACGCCCTGGCCGCCTGAGTGCATCTTGCCCTGGTGGAGGAGGAAGCAGACCTTCATGCCCGTCCTCTCAGCGCCGCCTCGCGACGGACCTCTTCGTAGGCGGTCGCCATCCGCTCGGCGGTCCGGCGCCAGGTGAAGTTCTTCAGCACGCGCTCGCGGCCGGCCTGGCCCATGCGACGGCACAGCTCCGGGTCCGACAGCAGGAGTCGAAGCGCTTCGCTGAGGGCGGCGGAATCGGCGGGCGGCACCAGGATGCCGGTCACGCCGTCTTCGATGATCTCGGAGAGGGCGCCGGCACGGGTCGCGATGACGGGCACGCCGCAGGCCATCGCCTCGACGGCCGGCAGCCCGAACCCCTCGTATAGTGACGGCGAGACGACCACCTGCGTGCGATTGTACAGTCGCACGAGGTCCTCGGTCGTCGCGCGAGGGAGGATCTCGATGTTGTTATAGAGGCGGTACTGCTTCATCAGGCG
>Ga0315281_10008466_pt1 | contig 14390 bp, 10 predicted proteins | sample YL17G07_0_MG_FD_204540 | JGI IMG/M metagenome (GOLD analysis project Ga0315281, IMG submission 204540) | Sediment microbial communities from Yellowstone Lake, YNP, Wyoming, USA - YL17G07_0 | ecosystem: Environmental > Aquatic > Freshwater > Lake > Sediment | place: USA: Wyoming | collected...
TCGTGGTGCGCGAGAAACGGCTCGACGAAATAGGCCATCGCATGGCGGCGCAAGTCGGCCGACACGTAACCGATGCGCAGCAGCCGGTTCGGCTCGGGCGAATTGGCGTGCGGCGCGGCTGCGGCCGACAGCGGGTCGGCATGCAACTCGCCCCAGCGACGGTATTCCGCCGCGACCTGTTGCGGCGGCAGCAGATCGGCACGGCTCAGCAGGAACAGCAAATTCGAGTGGACATCGACATCGCACGGGTCGAGCGCGAGTTGATGGCGCAGGCAATCCAATGCCTCGTCGAGCCGGTCCAACTCTTCCAATGCGCTGGCGCGCACCTGGCACGCGCGGCGGTCCTGCGGCCGCAGCGTCAGCGCCCGTTCAGTCAACTCCAGGGCGCGAACGAAGTGTCCGGCGCGGCGGTTGACTTCACTTGCGAGTATCAGATGTTCGGGGTCCTCCGGATGGGCAGCCAGAATGTGCGCATAGCAATCGAGCGCACGCTCGGGTTGGTTGTCATCCAGCGCGATGCGGGCAAGCAGGCTCCAGGCGTCCACGGCGTCCGGATCCTGGCCGAGCGCAGCATGGCATAGTGCCTCGGCTGCTGCGCTATCGCCGTTGCGATGGCATTGCAACGCTCGGTCGAGGGTTTGCGCGCCCGGCCCGGCTGTTTCGGCCGCCGGCGCGCGCGAAGCGTGGCGCCCGAACGCCTTGAGAAAGCGCTTCAACACAATGCCTCGCTGTGGCCGGCGGCCCGCTGCCATGCTTCGCGGAACCGTTGCCTAGAGGCGCCGACAGAATGCGGAGCGAGCAGCGCCGGATACGCCGATTTTTGCGGCAGGTTCACCTTTGGGAGCGGCTGCACCACGCGCGCCAGATGCCGCGGTAAGCCGCCTCCAGATCGCGCGCATACGCGCGGCCATCGGTCAGCGCAGAAGCGCGCATGCGTTCGCGCAATCCGGCGCGCAATGCCCTCAGGCGGGGGCCATCGCGCGCCAGCGCGACTGCCATGCGCACGTACTCGTCGTCGCTAGCGGCTATCAGTTCATCCAGCCCCATGGCGCCTAGTATGCTGCGTCCGGCGCGCGACTGGAAGATGTCGCCGCTTCGAGTGATCACCGGCACGCCCAGCCAGAGCGCTTCGCAGGTGGTGGTGCCGCCGTTCATGGGGAACGTATCGAGCAAGATGTCGATCCCCTGGTAAAGCGCCCAGAAGTCCTTGGTCGGCAGACGATCGTGCATACTGATGCGCGCTTCGGCGATTCCGGCCCGCGTCAGGATATCGCGGATGCGCTCGCGCCCTTGCTCGGGCACGGTGGTGAGCACGATGCGCGAATCGGGCACCTCGCTCAGTATGCGCCCCCACAGTGACAGCATGCGCGTGGTGATCTTGCTCGCCCCGTTCATCGAGGCAAAGGTCACGCTACCGTTCTTCGCCGCCGGGGACGGCGAAACGGCCGGCATGTCTGCGCGCGGCTGGTAGCACCACATGCAGCGAGGCAGACGTACCAGCGTCTCGCGGTAGTAGCGCTCGGTCGCGCCGGGCGGATCGCAAACAGCGTCGGTAATGCGGTAGTCGATGGCGCGCATGCCGGTGGTATTGGGGTACGCGAGGTAGGTCACCTGGAGCGGCGCCGGTTTGCGCGCCAGTACCAGCAGGCGGTTTTCGCGCAAGTGGCCGGACAAATCGACGAGGATGTCGATGCCGTGGCTACGTATCAGTTCGGCCGCCTGCGCATCGTCGAGATCGACGATCTCGTGCCAGTGATCGGCAGCGCGCGCCAGGCGCCGGGTCACGTCATCGACGATGCGCCCGCTGTAGTAGCCGAACACTTCGAACGCGGAAGCGTCGTGCTGCGCCAGCGCCGGCGCAATGAAATAACTCAGCGCGTGCTCGCGGAAATCGGCCGAGATGTAGCCGACGCGCAGGCGCCGCTCCGGGTCGGGCGCGTTGTCATGAGGTTTGGCCTGCGCCAGCAGCGGGTCGGCATGGATTTTCGCCCACGCGACATGTTCGGCATACACTTCTTCCGGCGGCACGCTCTCCTGCAGGACCATGACAAAGATCAGGTTGGCGCGGGCGGAGTGCATTTCCGGATCGATTTCCAGCGCCTTGCGAAAGAAGCCGGCCGCTTCTTCGGTGCGCCCCGCCTGAACCAGGATGCTGCCGAGATTGTTGTGAAACACGGCATCGTCGGGGCGCGCCTGGATGGAGCGCTCGAGATACTCCATGGCAAAACCGAGATCGCGAACGCGATGCCCGGTCAGTCCCATGAAGTGCAGCGCATCGGCGTGCCCGGGTTCGAGTTCGAGCACTTCTTCGAACAGCAATTGCGCCTTCACCAGATCGTTGGCATCGAACCGGGCGCGTCCCTCGGCCATCAGTTCGTCCGCGGTAGGTGCAGGTCCGGCCGGGGCCGCGCGCGCGCGCCCGATGTTGCGCAACAGGGACTTGAACAGCATTCTCATCATTCAGCCGATTCCTGCAATGCGGATCCGGCGGACACACATTGCTCGGTATTCAAGAATAGCGGAAACACGCGAGTCACGTGCAGCGCCGGCGGCTTTTCCGAATTGCAGCCGGAAGGTCGCGACCGGAAATGAAAAGCCCCTCCGCAGAGGGGCTTTTTGGACCAGGCCGGTCGCTCAAGTGCCGACCGGCTGCAGCTAAAACAACAACCTCCCGATTGAGGTAGCACGAGAGGGCGACGCCCCCCCCCGTATTACCAGCAGTTACTAACGGCAGGTCGCAGGCAGGTATTTCGCCGGCGTGCCGACGCAGGCCCAGGAAATGGTGCCCGTCGTCGTGTTGTAGGTCGGGGTCATGGTGACCGTCACCGCCTGGCCGATGCTGGTCGAGTTCGTGCTTCCCGTGACCGTGACCGTGCCATCGTCGGTCACAGAAGCGGTCGCGATCTTGCCCACCACCGGTATGGTCACGCCTGCGCCAGCGCTGACGGTATTGCTCGGATCGGTCTGGAATTTCTCGGAAATACCGGTGCGCGTGCCGCTAGCCGCGAGCATCAGTTCCGATACCTTGGCGCGAACCGTGTAGTCCTGATAGGCCGGCAATGCCACCGCGGCCAGAATACCGATGATCGCAACCACAATCATCAATTCGATCAGCGTAAAGCCTTTCTGGAATGATTTCATCAAGCTATCTCCTTTCAGTTAAAAAACATACTCGGCGCGAAACCTAGCGACGTATCCAGTAACGCAAATAGCGTGCCCGAACGAGCAGCGGATAGTCGCATATTTATGAAGGTGTTTCTTATATTTTCGTGCTCGTGCAACCCAACTTGGTACCAACAGTGGCACTAGCTGACAGAAAACGTCATATTGTACCCGTATCTGGTCGATCCACCGATCTTTACCAATCGCAGAAAGAAAACCCCTCCGCAGAGGGGCATGCAGCATGGGTGGGTAACGGCAGGAGAATTAACGGCAGGACGAGGGCAGGTACTTCGCCGGTGTACCAAGGCAGGTCCAGGCGATTGTACCGGACGAGGTGTTGTACGTTGGCGTCATGGTGACGGTCACCGCCTGGCCGATGCTGGTCGAGGCGGTGCTTCCGGTGACCGTAACGGTGCCTGCATCGGTCACAGTAGCAGTCGCGATCTTGCCCGTCACCGGAATGGTCACGCCAACCCCGGCGCTGACGGTATTGCTCGGGTCGGTTTGAAATTTCTCGGAAATACTGGTGCGCGTGCCGCTGGCGGCGAGCAGAAGTTCCGATACTTTGGCGCGAACGGTGTAGTCCTGGTAGGCCGGCAATGCCACCGCGGCCAGAATACCGATGATCGCAACCACAATCATCAATTCGATCAGCGTAAAGCCTTTTTCGAATGATTTCATTTGGCTATTTCCTTTCTGATGGCCGAAACATGACACTCGAAATTCATCCTGGTATCCGATTACGCAAATTACGTGCCCACATTGGAACTAAATAACCATATGTTCTTTAAACACTTTCTTCCTTCCACGCTTAGCTAAGTCAATTCTGTACTTCCAAGGGCACTAAATGACAAAAAACGTCATATTCGGTGGACTTCCTGGTGGACCGACCAGTCTCGTCCGCCCAGAATGAAAAAAGCCCCTCCGCGGAGGGGCTTTCGGAACCCTGAAGCCGCTTAACGGCAGGTCGCAGGCAGGTACTTCGCCGGCGTGCCGACGCAGGCCCAGGAAATGGTGCCCGTCGTCGTGTTGTAGGTCGGGGTCATAGTGACCGTCACCGCCTGGCCGATGCTGGTCGAGTTCGTGCTTCCCGTGACCGTGACTGTGCCTGCATCGGTTACAGAAGCGGTCGCGATCTTGCCCACCACCGGTATGGTCACGCCTGCGCCAGCGCTGACGGTATTGCTCGGATCGGTCTGGAATTTCTCGGAAATACCGGTGCGCGTGCCGCTAGCCGCGAGCATCAGTTCCGATACCTTGGCGCGAACCGTGTAGTCCTGATAGGCCGGCAATGCCACCGCGGCCAGAATACCGATGATCGCAACCACGATCATCAATTCGATCAGCGTAAAGCCTTTTTGCATCGCTTTCATATCAGAATTCCCCAAAAGAATTGCAGCGCTTACTTTCCGCTGTACGTGTTCCGACGCAAGTCTCGTGCCAAGTAACAGCTCGGAGGTCCATTTTCATGGCTTTCAGGGCAGATTGAGTCCTTTTGCCAGGTTGGTGGTACCTTGGCTTGGCGCCGATCTTCGGCTGAATTGAGGCCCACCGGGGGCAGAGCCGCAGGCCTCAACTGCCGGACGGACCGGTTGTTTGAGTCAAGCTTGAAGTTTGTTCGGCGACCTGCCTTAAGACCTCCTGCCATGGTCCAGATGTTGTTTGGCGAAACAGGCGCGCGCTCGGATACCAGGGCATGACTTCACCGCGATCAAGATAACGCCATTCGGCCACCGCCGGAACGAGGATCCATACCGGTTTTCCCAAGGCGCCCGCCAGATGGATGACGGCGGTGCAGACGCTGATCACAAGATCGAGCGCACATACCAGGGCTGCGGTTTCATCGTAGTCATCCAGGGCGTCCTGCCAATGCGGCAGGATCACCCCGTGCTCTCGGCTCAAAGCATTCAAATCGCTGGCGCAATCGCCATATTGCAGGCTCACGAATTTGGCCGGAAGGCGCAGTAGCGGCAGGAATTCTTGCAGCGCCAGGGAACGCAAATGCCGGCGCGTCACGGCAACGCCGCCGCGCCAGGATAACCCGATCTTCGCTCCGGGCCCGAGCGCATCGAGCCTGACGCGCCAATGGGCCACCCGCTCGGGCGCGGCGTGCAGATAGCCTGCGTGGCGCGGGAAATCCTCCCAGCGGTTGCGAAACAGCCGCGGCAGGCTGCCCATCGGGATCTGGCAGTCGACGCTGAGCCCCTGCCGAGTCCATGCCGCGTGCCCCGCCGGCGGCGCGCTCGCCTCGACGATCGCAGTCGGGAAGGAGCGCCGGAATAGCGCCACCAGCCGGGGATCGCACTCGATGATGCAACGTCCGGCGCGCGCAATCGCCTCGTGCAGGCAGGACGCAAACATGATCTGATCGCCAAAGCCCTGTTCGCCGCGGACGAGCAGCGTTTTCCCGTCGAGCGGCGTACCGTCCCATTGCGGAAAGTCAGACTGCCGAGGCATGGCGAAACGGCTATGATGGCGCGCTTCATAATCGCGCCAGCCGGATTCGAATTCACCGCGCTTGAGGTTCATGTAGCTGCGCACGAGGCGCGTCTCGTGGTCGCCCGGATCGCGCGCGAGGGCGGCGTCCAGCAATTTCAGACCCTGCGCATGGTCGCCCTTTTCCAGCAGAATCCAACCGAGGTTGCTCAGCGCCACCGGCCAGAGCGGGTCCGGTTCCAGGGCCAAGCGCAAAAAACGCTCGCCATCCTCGAATTGGCCGAATTCACGACCGAGAATCAGCCCAAGAAGATTGCAAGCTTCCCTCTTCAAGGACGGACCACCGACCAAAGGCCGCAGAAGATCGAGCGCAGGTTCAAATTCGCCCCGCGCATGATGCCAGACGGCGAGCGCGTAGGTCGCCTCGGGGTGGCCCGGATTGGCCCGCAGGAATTCGCGGTACGCGTTAGCCTCCTCGGAAGACCTGCCCAGGGCAACGAGCGCCCGCACCCGCGCCGCGCAGGCGGGAAACAAACCCGGCGCCCAGTGCAGCGCAAGATGAAAATGGTCCAGGGCCCCGGCCGCATCGCCCTCGGCAAGTTGGCGCAGGCCTACGCGGTAATTCAGATCGGCGTCGTCCGGACAGGCGGAAAGCGCCGCCTCGATCGCCGATTGCGTTGCCGGCGCTGCCGGCGGCGCAGCTGCAGGCGCGTTGCGCCCTCGCCCGCCCGTCCCCGCAAACCAATTTTTCAGCCGTTGCAGCATTTCCCGATTTCCCGCCAGGGAGCGCGCCTAACGCCGCGACACCGCATAAAGCATGGCGTCGCGTTCGGCGCGCCATTCGTCGGCCAGCGGACAGTCTGCAAATTCCGGAAAGTACGGACCGCCGATGGTGTAGTGCGCGAGGGAAATATCCTCGCTCGGGACATCATAGCCAACCAAGTGATTCCAGCGGTGCGGCAACTCGCCGATCATGGCGTCGCTCTCCAGCCACCTGAACTGATGCAGTTCCAGGCCGCTCGCCGTGTTCACGTAGTCCGGCGTCAGTGCCGTGCATCTGGCGTTATTGAACAGCATTACGCTGGACCAGTTCTTCTTGGCGTAGGCAGTCTGCGGCGCGCCGAGAAACTTGATCGTTTCCCTGGGCCGGTGGTCATGCTTGACCACCTGCACCGCATAGCGCTCGTCGCGAAATTCCCACAGCTTGGCGACATCGTCGCGCATCAGCATGTCGCAGTCCATGAACAGGCTCCATCCCGAATAGTCGGACAGGTAGGGTGTGAGGAAACGCGAAAACGAAAAGTCAGTTGATTGCAGCGCATGGCGCTCGCGCGTGAGCACCTGGCTCAGCTGTGTCAAGGCGAGCGGTGCGATGGCGACCGGCGCGCTAGCGCGCGCCCGAATGCTGTGCGCAAGAACGCTGTACGCAACCGCCTCGCGCGGATCGAATCCAATGAAAATCCTGATCAAGCCATTTCCTTCAGTAGCGCCCACATGCCCGCCCGCGCCGGCTGAAACGGGGTGGCTGAAACGGGGTCGCGCATCTGCACATTTTTTCATATAATCGAACGCGTAACTTGCGGCATGCGATCTTGCATCCGGTGCGCGCAAGTCAGCGCTGCAGCACAATTCATTCTTCTTGCAAGAAGACCGGGCTGGTATAATTTCCAATCGTTTCCCGTTTGGCCCTCTTGGTGGGAGCAGTATGATTCTAGAGTTCTTTTCCACACGCAAGGTAACTGAATTCGCCAAGGCCCTGGCGCAGGACGTGGCCAAGCGCTATCCGCCCGCGATCGCCAACAATCCGGCGCAGATGGTGTCGCAAAAGCGCCTGTCCGGCATCCTTGAAGAGGCCTTTACCCGCGCCGCCGACTTCAACCGGGAGAACAGGCTCGGCTGGTACAAGAAAGCCAAGATGGGCAATGAATTTCGCTGGGAGCTCAAGGAAATGGGCTACGACGAAAAATTCATCGACATGGCCACGGAAGGTCTGATCGTGTACGTCACCCGGGGCGCTTCGCCCAAGACCTGAGACCGTGCCGGCAGCCCGGCGCCGCGCTCGCCTCAAGCGACGTAACCGGGAATCTTTGTTTCGTCGACGTTGTCGATCTGGTTCGCATCAAGGAACTGCTCGGCGTAGCGCTGGTAGACCTTGCGCCGGATGAACACATCGAACAGATCGGGATCGATGTGGCCGCCTTCCTTGAATTTTCCGAGGATTTGCAGCGACTCCGTCAGCGTCTTGCCCTTCTTGTACGGGCGGTCCCTGGCGGTGAGCGCTTCGAAGATATCGGCGATACCCATGACGCGCGCCTGCACCGACATCTGTTCGCGCGTGAGGCCGCGCGGATAGCCTTTCCCGTCCATGCGCTCGTGATGCCCGCCGGCGTATTCCGGCACGCGCCGAAGATGCTTCGGCCAAGGCAGCGCCTCCAGCATCTTGATCGTGGCGACGATGTGGTAGTTGATGATCTCGCGCTCCTTGGCGGTGAGCGTGCCGCGCGGAATGCTGAGGTTTTCGATTTCATCGTCGGTGAGGAAATGCGCGGTATTGCCCGACTGGTCCAGCCATTTGTATTCGGCGATCTTCTTCACATGCTCCTGCGCGGCGGGCGCCATGAATTCGCCGCCGATGTTGCACTTGCGCAGAAACTCGCGATCCTGGTCGAGCTGGCGCAGGCGCGCCCGGTACGCCTGCTCCAGCTGATTGGAGCGCTCGCGCAGCGTCAATTCATCCAGCCCCTGCTGTTGCAGCGCTGCGCTGCTCTTGAGCAGCTCGAGCTGGGCATCGCGCTTGAGCACCTCGAAGCGGGTGTCGACCAGCTGGATGCGGTCGAAGATTGACTCCAGTTTGGTCGCCTTGTCGACCACATGCACCGGCGTGGTTACCTTGCCGCAGTCGTGCAGCAGGCCCGCAATCTTCAGCTCGTAGCGGTCCTTGTCGTTCATGTCGAAATCACCGAGCGGCCCTTGATTCGTCTCGTTCACCGCTTCGGCGAGCATCATGGTGAGTTCCGGCACGCGCTGGCAGTGCCCGCCGGTGTAAGGCGATTTTTCGTCGATCGCTGTGTTGATCATGGCGATGAACGACTCGAACAGCGCCTCCAGCTGATTGATCAACTGGCGATTGGTGAGCGCAATGGCAGCCTGCGAGGCGAGCGACTCCGCCAGGCGTTGGTCGGCGTCCGAAAACGCCACCACCTGGCCGCTCGCCGGATCCTGGGAGTTGATCAGCTGCAGCACGCCGATGATCTCGTTCTCGTGATTCTTCATCGGCACGGTGAGAAAGGACTTCGAGCGGTAGCCGGTCTTCTTGTCGAAATTGCGCGTGCCGTTGAAGTCGAATCCCTCCGCGGTATACGCATCGGCAATGTTGACGGTCTGGCCGGTGAGCGCCGCGAACGCCGCCACCATCTGGTTGTTGGGCGTGCCGTCCTTGCTGTACAGATGGATCGGATAGAAGGGAATCGGAGTGCCGGTGGTCCCTCCCATGGCAATGTTGAGCGACTGAGTGCGCATGATCTCGAACTTCAGGCGCTTGGTGCCGTCCTCCTCGGTCAGCAGGTAGAGCGTGCCGCCGTCGGCGCGCGTGATCGCCTTGGCGGCGAGCAAGATGCTTTCCAGCAGCCGGTTGATGTCCCGTTCCGCCGACAGCGACGCGCCGATCTCGTTCAGCTGCTCCAGGCGCCGAAACAGGTCTTCCACGTTCTGGATCGCCATCGCCTGGGCCTTGGGCGCCGCCTCCACGCTATGCTTTCCTCATTGCCGTTCGCTGTGCGCTTACTTGATGCAGACAGCGCGCACCACTGACATGTCGGTGAGTCCCATCAGGACCTTCTCCATGCCATCCATTTTCAGGGTGCGCATGCCCTCGTTCAGGCAGCAGGCCAGCATTTCAGCCACGCGCGCGTGCTCCTGAATCAGTTTCTTCAGCGGATCGGTACCGACCAGCAACTCGTGCAGGCCGACCCGTCCTTTGTAGCCGCTACCGCCGCAGCCGTCGCAGCCGACCTTCTTGTACATGGTGAACTGGCCTTTGTCATTGCCGTAGTCCTTGACCCATTCCTTGTACACGTTCTCGTAGCCCTCCTTGGGGTTCTGCTTGAAGGTCGCGGTATTGAGCAGTTCACTACAGTATTCGGTAAGAAACGCCTTCATTTCCTCCGGCGCCGGGTTGTACGCTTGTTTGCACTTGGCACACAGGCGTTTCGCCAGGCGCTGCGCCAAAATGCCGAGCAGCGCATCGGAGAAGTTGAATGGATCCATACCCATGTCGAGCAGGCGGATGATCGATTCAGTCGCGCTGTTGGTATGCAGCGTGGCGAACACCAGGTGACCGGTGAGCGAAGCCTCGATGCCGGTGCCCACGGTCTCCTTGTCGCGCATTTCACCCACCATGATGATGTCCGGATCGGCGCGCAGGAACGCCTTCATCACCATGGCAAAATCCAACCCCGCTTTCTTGTTGACCTGCACCTGGCGCAAACCCTTCTGCGTGATTTCGACCGGATCCTCGGCAGTCCAGATCTTGGTATCCGGTGTATTCAGGTGTTTCAGCACCGAGTGCAAGGTGGTGGTCTTGCCCGAGCCAGTAGGGCCGCAGACAAAGAACAGCCCGTAGGGCTTGGCTACCACGACTTTCAGCGTCTCCAGGTTGTGCGGCGTGAGGCCGAGCTTTTCCAGCGGAATGGGCTCGCCCGCCGCGAGGATACGCATGACGATGTCTTCGACACCTCCCTGGGTCGGAATCGTCGCGACCCGCAATTCGATGTCGAGCGGCCCGAATTTCTTGAACTTGATCTTGCCGTCCTGCGGCCGGCGCTTCTCCGAGATGTCCAAGTCGCACATGATCTTGACGCGGGCAACAATGGCGTTGCGGTAGGAAGCCGGCACCTCGATGTAGGGCGCGAGCGAACCGTCCCGCCTGAAGCGGATCTCGGTCTTGCCCTTGCCCGGATAGGACTCGATGTGAATGTCGGAGGCTCCCTGGTTGTAGGCATCGATCACGATCTTGTTTACCAGCTTCACCAGCTCGTTGTCGGCCGCCTGCGACAGGTCGTCTCCGGTGCTCTCGCCCCCCGCGGCCTCGTCGTCGTCGACGAAATCCTTCATCAGTTCGTTGATATCGCCGCTATCGACGACCTCGGCGCCGTAGAACAGATTGAGCGTCTCTTTGAATTCGCGCTGCGTGGTCACGCGGTACACCAGCTTGCTCTTGGGAAAGACGTTCTGCACGATGCGCGAACTCTTTACCCGCTCCGGATCGAGGCACAACACGATCAGCCCGTCCTTGCTGTCGTCGATCGGCACCCACTGATTCTGCTCGACATACTCCCGCTTCAGGTTCTTCAGCAGTTCCGGCGGCTTGATGCGGTCGGGTTTGTGCGGCTCGTAGGGCACGCCGAAGAATTTGGACAAGGCCTGGCCGATGGCGGGGAGCTTGACCTGGAACTCTTCGACCAGCACCTGCTCGACGTCCACCGCCTTCTTGCGCGCCGAGCGCGCGGCGAGATCGAACTCCGCCGGCGAGATCACCGCGTCGCTCACCAGGAAATCGTACTTGGTCTTGATGACCTGGGGTTTCTGCCGCTGCCTGAAAGCGATCGCCAGCGTCTGCGCCAGCTGAACCACGCCTTCCTCCATCAATGCCGTGAACGGCACGCCGGCTTTATTGTTGATGATCTGGATGACGCCGATCAGCTCCTCGCCGTCCAGCACCGGCGACACCAGCACCTGCTTGGTGCGGTAGCCGGTGCGCTTGTCGACTTCCTGCAGGAAGCGCAGATTGGGGTTGATCGCCTTCAGCTCGGCCTCATCGTAAATGTCTTTGATGTTGACCATCTTCTTGGTGAAGGCGACATAGCCCGCGACCGACTGCTCCGCAATCGGCAACCGCAAGTCCTTGAACGAATTGAGCCCGGTCTTGACCTTGGACACGATCGACTGCTTGTCCTCGCCGACGACGTAAATCGTAAGCCGGTCGGCATTGAACAGACTGCAGATATCGGCCGAAACCTCGAGCATGATCTCGTCGATATTGGACGTGGCATGGATCTTGTTCGTGACGTTCTGCAGATTCCTCGAGAACATCAGCTTGGCGCTGACATCGGCCGTCGCCGTTGCGGAGGCCGGTGGGGTATTCAGAACTGCGCTCATAGTGACCTCGTCATTCAATCCATGCAGCCGGCGGCTGCGGCAAAAACGACATTTTGCGTACTATACGACAAAAAAAGCTGTCTGCGCCCTGTTCCTGCCCCGGGCGGCCCGGCGGCGGCGTCCGCCTTCGGGCCGGCGCCACCGCCGGCTGGGTCAGGCTCACACCGCCTATCCTGCCCCTACGGCCGCCGGTCCCCGCCCCACAGCCCGCCTTCGAGCAAATAGACATGGTAGCCGCGCTGCGCCAGCAGGAAAGCGGCGGCCGAGCTGCGCCGGCCGCTTTGGCAATAGACGACATACTCCTTGGCCATGTCCAGTGCGCCGAGTGCGTCGCGGATTTCAGACAGCGGGATGTTGATCGCTCCGGGCAGCTTGTCGTACTGGTATTCGGACATGTAACGCACGTCGATCCACTGGGCGCCGTTCAATACCTTCTGTTCCGCCTGTTCCATTTTGATCAGGTGCAGCAGCGGTTCGCGCAGCAGCACGTCAAAATCCCGCTTGCTCAGGCGCAACAGACTGCCCTCCGTCTTCATCGTAACGGTGGCGTTGCGCCTGGCCTCCGATACCAGCGCCTCTTCGCCGAAGGCGTCTCCGCTTTTCAATTCCGCCAACGTCATACTGACCCCGCCCACCGCGCGCTCGACCTGGCACTTGCCGGTCTCGACCAGATAGTAATAATCGCCCGCGGCGCCCTCGCGGATGATCATCTCGCCCTTCTTCGCCTCGATCCGCTCGAAGCGTCGCAACAACTCGTCGATGTGCGCCGGAGGCAACTGGGAAAAGGCGCCGAAACGTACGCTATTGATGTCAAACAGCCCCGACAAGACGCTCCAATTGGCGCCACTGGCGGGCCGCTCGGCGGGCTGCTGCAGCGTCGCCTGCTGCGGCGAGGTCATCTGGTCCCAGGTGAACATGACGTCGAGCAACTCGTCGTCGATGCGTAGCAGCTGCACGTCGGTCACCGCTTTGGCGGAAGCGAAGATGCGCCGCTTGCCCAGCGGATAGCGCGCCTCGGCCGAGCCGCCGACAATCACCTCCGAGCTGCCCTGGTTATAGACGAGCGCCAGTTCGCCGCGCACCAGATAGACCGACTGACCGGCGATGGAGCGCAGTCGGAACGGGTCCAGATTGCGGCCGACAGACTCGGTGTAGCACACGTCGGCAAGCTCCTTTATCCGCGCCTCCGACAACGACGACAGCGGATCGAGGTGTTTCAACGCCTCTAGGTTGACTTTGGCGGCTGCCATACGTTTTTCCGAAAGGACATAGGTTCCCGTCGACATCAAAACTCGAATACCTGGTTGTTCTGCAGCATGCGCGGCTTGTGCTCGCCGGCGCACTCTTCGATCTCCTGCATGGTTAGTTCGATCTCGCCCGGTTTCAGATGCGTGATGAACACCTCCGCGCTTTGCTCCAGCTTCGCCAACTCTTCGGCCAGAAGGCTTGGGCACAGGTGCTTGGACGCAATCGCAAGATCGCGTTCGCGGTTGCAGAACGCGGTCTCGATGATGAGAAAGCGCAGGTTGGCGATCTGGTTCACGATCTTCCACAGCGGATCGTTGGTCGTCGTATCGCCGGTAAATACCAGGCTTGCCCGGCCGGAGTCGACCTGATAGCCGACCGCCGGCACCGCGTGGTTGGCCGGGAGGACGGTAATCTTGCGCCCGTTCATCTCCACCGTCTCGCCGAGCTGTACCGCCTGGTAACGCATCCACGGTTTGCTCGGTGTCGGTATCTGGGTGAAATCGGGCCAGATGCTCCAGTTGAACACGTGGTTGCGTATCATCTCCAGGGTCGGCTCGACCGCGTGGACGGTGAGCGGTTTGTTGCGCATGCCGCCGACGGTATCGACCAGGAACGGGATGGAGCAAACGTGATCGAGGTGCGAGTGCGTGAGGAAAATGTGGTCGATCAGCGTCAGCTCCGCGAGCGAAACGTCGCCCACACCGGTACCGGCGTCGATCAGGATGTCGTTGTCGATCAGGAGCGAGGTCGTGCGCAGATGCCGCCCGCCGATCCCGCCGCTGCATCCGAGCACCCTCAGCTTCATCGCCTGAGTCTTATTTGGTCTTGAACGTGGTGACGCCGTCCCAGTCGGGCCCGGGCGGGTCGGCGCGGCATTCCTTGATGCGCTCGAAATACAGCTGATAGAGCTTGCACTCGGGCGACATGCGCTGCGCGTTGAACAAATCCATCTCGGCTTCGTCCCATTTCTGCGCGCGATAGGCTTTGAGCGCCTTGTGCCACAGCTTGATCTCGTCCAGAACCTTCTTGTCGACCTGGCCCTCCATGCCGATCGGCTCGAAGATATCCACGGGTTCGTCCTTGCCCTTCACTTTGACCCGGTCGATTTCGCGGAACACGACGTCCTTCACCACTTGTCTGGTGGTCGGGCCGACGATGATCCCGACGCCGTAGACCCGCGTCAAACCCTCCAGGCGCGATCCGAGGTTGACCGCGTCTCCCATGACGGTATACGCCTTGCGCAGCTTTGATCCCATGTCGCCGACGCGCATGTTGCCGGTATTGACGCCGATGCCGATGCGGATATCCGGCCAGCCGCGCGCGAGCATCTGTGCGCGCAGCTTGTCGAGTTCGGTCTGCATGGCCATGGCGCTGAGCACGCCCTGGCG
>Ga0315281_10008467_pt1 | contig 14388 bp, 16 predicted proteins | sample YL17G07_0_MG_FD_204540 | JGI IMG/M metagenome (GOLD analysis project Ga0315281, IMG submission 204540) | Sediment microbial communities from Yellowstone Lake, YNP, Wyoming, USA - YL17G07_0 | ecosystem: Environmental > Aquatic > Freshwater > Lake > Sediment | place: USA: Wyoming | collected...
TCGTTGATGGTGCGCTCCAGCAGCCCGCGTTCGGCGAGCAGCTTGACGACCAGACCGACCGTCGACCGATCCAGCCCGATCAGACGCCCGACAGCGAGTTGATCGATGCCCGGGAACTCCTCCAGAGCGCGCAGAGCGCCATACTGCGAGGGCGTAACGCCGAACTCCCGGCAATGATCGAGGAAGAGCGCGGCCGTCACCTGGTGACAGCGCTTGAGGAGAAACCCGGGACGGAGATAAACATTCTGCAGTGACGTTGTCATCTTGGATCCAATTGAAAATGCCGGGGCATTGCGACTGCGGTCAGGTCGGACTTACGAACAAATTATGGCATGATGAGCGCATGATCGCGTTCGCCAGGATTGCCATGTCGTCGTTCGGTCGTGATTGTCTGACACTTGCAGCGGCGCTTGCAGCGTTTGCCGCGGCGGCTCCCGTCCCGGCGCAGAGCTGGCCCGACAAGCCGGTGCGACTCGTCGTTGCGTTTGCGCCCGGGGGCCTGATCGACATCTTTGCGCGCACGCTGCAGCCGCGGCTGGCCGAGGGCGTGGGGCAGGCCGTGATCATCGAGAACCGCGGCGGCGCGGGCGGCACCCTGGCCGAGGCCGTGGTCGCGAAGTCCGCGCCCGACGGCTATACGATGCTGGTGAGCGCGGACAGCCCGCCGGCGAATCCGCATCTGTTCCGCAATCTCACCTACGATTTCTTCCGCGACCTTGCACCGGTGGCCATGCTGGCTCGCGTGCCGTTCGCGCTCGCCGTGCATCCTTCGGTTCCCGCCGCTTCGCTTGCGGAGTTCGTCGCGTACGTGCGTTCGCGACCAGGACAGTTTTCCTATGCCAGTCCCGGCACCGGCACCGGGAACCATCTGTTCATGGAGCTTTTCAAGAGCCTGTCCGGGATCGATATGACGCACGTGCCCTACAAGGGCGGCGGTCCGGCGATGACCGACCTGATCGGCGGGCAGGTGCAGGCATCACTGATCTCGGTCACGCTTGCGGCGCCCCAGGCGCGCTCCGGCAAGGTGCGCGCAGTCGGCGTGACCAGCGAACGGCGTGCCCCGTCGCTTCCCCAGGCGCAGACTTTCATGGAGGCGGGCTACAGCGACTTCACGGCGCACACCTGGGGCGGACTGTTCGTGTCCGCAGGAACACCGCCGGCGATCGTCCAGCGGATCCATGCCGAATTCGCGAAGGCTGTCCGTGCCCCCGAGGTGCAGGCCAGGTTCCAGGAACTCGGCGCCGACACCGTCATGAACTCCCCCTCGGAGTTCGCCCTGTTCCTGCGCGCCGAGAGCGCGCGGCTGGGCGCCCTCATCAAGCAGCGAAACATCAGCTCGGATTGACCAGCGCGGACTGACCGGTTCGGACTGAAAAGCGCATGCGTTGCCCGGCAGCGCAGCGACCTCGTGACTTGTCGCGGCATCCGTTTTTCTTAACGCTCCCTTCAGCTCTGTTTATCGCAGCCGGCGAAGCGCCTCCCGCGCCTTCATCGGGCGCTTGGTCATTTATCGCGCTATTGAATGATTCACCATATTTGATGGCGAATCGCTTCCCGCGTTCATCCGAATTGATCTGGCGCATGCCGGACCGCAGACCGCATGCGGATAATGGAACATGTTCATATTCTGGGTTGATCCGACTGAAAGGTGAAGCAATGAGCATCATGCGCCGTCACATCGAATTGGAAATCAACGAAGTCAAATTCCCGGAGACCGCCGCGGCGAAGGGGTGGTTCGCGTCGGCGCATGTCGTGGCGACCGACATGGATGGCCGGAAAGCCCAGGGGTGGGTCCACGTCGTGAAGCGCGGAGCATCCATGAGTATCGGAAGCTACGATGAGTACGACGACGTGGTTCCCGGACTGCTGGGATACGTGGTGGCCACCGAAAGCGACGCCATCATTGCCGCGGTCAAAGCCCGGGCCGCGGAAGCGGAAAAAGCGGCCTGAGCACCCGCGCTCGCGCAGGAGAAGGCGAAAACCGCGGCGCTAGCTTTCTCTCAGCGCCGTGCGCTTCAGAAAGTGGAAGGCATACGACTTGTCGTGAGTGGGCACGTGCATCTCGAGCCAGCTCTTGAGAAACTCGATCATGTCCTGCGATACGTCGGCCTTGAGCGAGTGCTCCTGCAGGGCCCGCAACCGATCCGATAACCGTTGGTGGTCCTGCATGTGCTCGTGCAGCCGGGGATAGTCATGAATCCGCATCAGGCTTTCCTCGACCGAGAAATGAATATCGGCGAAGTGCGCGAGGCGAACCAGCACCGATTGCACGGCGGACCGCCGCTCGCCCTGGCCAACGGCCTGTTCGATGGCGCTCACGCACTCCACGAGCGTCTTGTGCTGCTCGTCGATTTCATGAATGCCGACGGAGTATTCATTGCTCCATTCCATGCTTCTCATCCCAGTTGTTTTCTCGTTCCGCTGGCATCACCAGCCTGTCCGTCGGAGCGGTCTCCGCGGATTGCCGAAGTTGTGGTGGGTCTTCCGCACGAAATGTGCCTGGACCGTCCGTCTCCCGACCGGCGGTCCACGGGGCTCTCATGCCGGGCGGTACCGTGAAATACCGTGAAAAAATCCCTGTGAGTTGCCTGCATTGGGCCAAATGTGCCGCATCCGGGCACGTCCCCCTATCGCGCCGGGGCCGCCGATACAGGGATGGGTTGTTGCTTAACTGACAGGGCGGGCCGATTACGACCAGCCGATCCCTTTGGCAAAAAGAGCGTTTATCCCCGGAAAAGGCCTCCCCTGATTTAACCTAGATCAAATGCCGCGCAGTGCGCTTCCGAGATAGTTTGGCCATCAATTAGAATTCCGCTGGGTGTCACCATGTCACCATGTCACCAAGGGGGGGGCAGGCAATGCGTGCAGCGCAGGAGGCGGCCGATCAGCCGCAGCAGGCAAAGAAAAGCGTCCGGCCGCTGACAGGCAACGAGGCGATTGCACGCGGCGCGTGGGAAGCGGGCGTGCGCGTCGCCGCCGCCTATCCCGGCACGCCAAGCACCGAAATCCTCGAATCGCTCGCCAGGTACCCGGTCGAGGACCTGCACGCGCAGTGGTCGACCAACGAAAAGGTCGCGCTCGACGTGGCCATAGGAGCGTCCTTTGCCGGCAGCCGCGCGCTCGCGTCCATGAAGCACGTCGGCCTCAATGTCGCCGCCGACGCGTTCATGTCGCAGGCATACATCGGGGTCAATGGCGGGCTCGTCATCGCCGTTGCCGACGATCCCGGCATCCACAGCTCGCAGAACGAGCAGGACACGCGCATCTACGGCCAGTTCGCCACGGTGCCGGTTCTCGAGCCGAGCAACGCCCAGGAGGCGCTCGATTTCACGCGACTCGCCTTCGAGATCTCCGAACAATTCGACACCATGGTCATCGTGCGCAGCACGACGCGCCTGTCGCACACCCGCAGCCCGGTCACGGTCGGACCGCGCACCGAACACCCGTCGCGCGGATTCTTCGAAAGCCCGGCCAAGAACGTGATGATTCCCGCGCACGCCAAGCCGCGGCACCTGGCCGTGCTGCAGCGCGAGGCGAAGCTGAAGGAATATCTGGAGACCGCGCCGATCAACCGCGTGGAAGCTGGCAACCCGCTGGGAAAGACGGCGGGCAAGACGGCGGGCAAGGCGAGCTTCGGCGTCATCACCGCCGGCACCTGCTACCCGTATGTGCGCGAGGTGCTGCTCAACGCGAGCGTGCTCAAACTGGGCGCCTCCTGGCCGCTGCCCGAGGGGCTGCTGCGTCGCTTTTGCGATTCTGTCGAGCGCGTGTTCGTCGTCGAGGAACTGGAGCCCGTGATCGAAAAAGAATTGCTCGTGCTGGGCTTGAAGGTCGAGGGCAAGCAGTTCTTTCCGCGCGTCGGGGAGTTCTCCCCCGAAATCGTGCGCGCCGGGTTCGAGAAGGCGGGCGTCATCGAGCCGCGCGCGCAGACAATCGGCTGGACACCGGAACCGCTGGTGCGGCCGCCGGTGCTCTGCGCAGGCTGTCCGCACACATCGAGCTTCATGGCGGTGCGCGCCTCGGGTGCGCGCGTGGCCGGTGACATCGGCTGCTACACGCTAGCGTGTCTGGATCCGCTGCGCGGTCTGGACACCACGGTGTCGATGGGTTCCTCGATCGGCAACGCCGTCGGCATGGCCATGGCCGGCGACACCAAGCCGGTGATGGCCACTATCGGCGATTCGACCTTCCTGCATGCGGGCATCCCCGCGCTGATCAACGCGGTGTACAACCAGGCGAACATCACGGTGCTGCTGCTGGACAACCACATCACGGCGATGACCGGCGGCCAGCAGCATCCGGGCACGGGCAAGACGCTGCGCGGCGAGGACGCGCCGCGCGTGGATTACGATGCGCTGGTGCGCGCCATCGGCGTGAAATGGGTGCGCACCGTGGACTCCTACGATCTCGCGGTGATGTACCAGACGCTGCGCGAGGCGATCGCCCACCGCGGTGTCTCGGTGATCATCTCCAACCGCCCCTGCGTGCTGGATCCGGTCAAGATCAAGGGGCCCGCGCTGTACGTCGTCAACGAGCAGTGCAATGCGTGCCAGTCGTGCATGAATCTCGGTTGTCCCGCCCTCACCTGGGGCGAGGACAGGTTCGAGGGCCGGCACAAGGTCAAGATCGACCAGTCCCTTTGTATCGGCTGCACGCTGTGCGCGCAGGTCTGCACGGTGGACTGCATCAAGCCCGTGGCGCATGTCACGCCGGTGACACTATGAGCGGCCCCACCCGCACGCGGAGCGCCGTCGAGGACGCGATGGCAATGCCCGCTGCGGCCCCGGCCGCGGCGCAGGAGCCGACCAACGTCCTGATCGTGGGCGTCGGCGGCCAGGGCGTCATCATGGTGTCCAAGGCGCTCGCCTGGCTCGCGCAGTCGCGCGGCTTTGAAGTCAAGCAAAGCGAAGTGCACGGCATGGCCAAGCGGGGCGGCGCCGTGTTCAGCCACGTGCGCTTCGGCGCGCAGGTGTGGTCACCCACGATTCCGAAGGGCGAAGTGGACATCCTGGTCGCGCTCGAATGGGCCGAAGGCCTGCGCTGGCTCCCGTTCCTCAGGCCCGATACCGGTATTTTCATCTGCGACACCAAGCGCATCGTACCGCCGTTCGCCTGCCTCAACCGGCGCCCGGGCGCGCCGCTGCGCTACTCGCGCGAGACGCCGGCCGAAGTCGCAATGCACGTCGCCGAAGGCTATGCCATCGATGCGACCCGCATGGCTGAGGACCTGGGCAACGAACGCGCCGCGAACGTGATCCTGCTCGGCGCGCTGTCCACCACAATCGATTTCCCGGTCGTGGACTGGGAAAAGGCGGTCACCGAATTCGTGCCGAAGAAAACCATCCAGGTCAACCTGGATGCATTTCGTCTCGGGCGCGGGTGGATAGACGAGGCGCGCCGTACCACGCCGGCGATATTGGAGGCGCAGGCCACTGTCTCGAAAACGCCTGCACCTGCGGATACACCCTACAGCGTGCGCCTGGAAATCATCGCCGAATGGTGCAAGAGCTGCGACATCTGCGTGAAGCTTTGCCCCGAGCGCTGCCTGCAGCTGAACGCCGAGCGCATCGCTGAACTGGCGCAACCGGACAGGTGCACCGGCTGCCGCCTTTGCGAATGGTTGTGCCCGGATTTCGCGATCCGCGTGCATCTCGATGTCGTTGAAGAGGGAGTCAGAGCATGAATGCCGTCGACTCGGCCCAGGCCCCAAGGGCCGCCATGCGCCTGCTCTCCGGAAACCATGCCTGCGCGCTGGGCGCGATTGCCGCCGGCTGCCGGTTTTTCGCCGGCTACCCGATCACGCCCTCTTCGGAAATTGCCGAGCGCCTGTCGCGCGGCCTGCCGGAGGTGGATGGCGTGTTCGTGCAGATGGAAGACGAAATCGCCTCGATTGCGGCGGTCATCGGTGCTTCGATGGGCGGCGTGAAGGCGATGACCGCCACCAGCGGCCCGGGCTTTTCCCTCAAGCAGGAAAACCTCGGTTACGCCGCAGGGGCCGAGATCCCGTGCGTGATCGTCAACGTCATGCGCGGCGGGCCTTCCACCGGCATGCCCACACGGCCCGCGCAGGGCGACATCATGCAGGCGCGCTGGGGCAGCCACGGCGACTACCCGATCATCGCGCTCGCGCCGGCCTCGGTGCGCGAAATCTATACCGAAACCATCCGCGCTTTCGATTTGGCGGAACTGCTGCGCACGCCGGTCGTGGTGCTCTACGACCAGGTGATCGCGCAGCTGACCGAGACCGTCGAACTCGCAGATGTAGATGTGCAGGGCGCCGCTCGCGTGCAGCGAAAGTGGGCAAGCGGTCCGCGCGAGGCCTACCAGCCCTACGCGGCGAACGAAGACCGGATTCCGGCCATGTCCCGCCCCGGTGCGGGCTATCGCGTGCACACAACGGGCTTGAATCACGCCGAAAACGGCTTTCCGACGCAGAACCCGGAAGCAGTCGAGCGCAACCTCGGGCGGCTGCTCACCAAATTCGACCGGCATCGCGATGTGCTCGATTCGTGGCAGACGGTGGGTTGCGAGGATGCCGAGGTTGTGATCGTGACCATCGGCATCTGTGCCCGCGCCGCGATGCGCGCCATCGAGATGTGCAGCGCGCGCGGCGTGCGCGTGGGGCTGTTCCGCCCGATCACCCTCTGGCCGTTCCCGGAAAAGGCCTTGCGCGAGGCGACGCGAAAGGCGCGCGCCGTGCTGGTGCCGGAAATGAACAACGGGCAACTGAGCCTGGAGGTCCAGCGCATCCTGCGCGATACGCGGGTCGAGGGCATCCACCGGTTCAACGGGGAGCCGATCGCCCCGGCGGAAATCGCCGGGCGTGCCGAAGCACTGGCCAGGGAGGCAAGATGATGTTGGATTCCGCTGCCGAATTCGACGTCCGCGACTATCTGCGCGCGGAGATGATGCCGCACTTCCTGTGCCCCGGCTGCGGCCACGGCATTGCACTGCGGGCGCTGCTATGGGCGATCCACGAGCTGGGCATCGACAAGGACACGCTCGCGGTGGTTTCGGGCATCGGCTGCGCCGGACGGCTCTCCGCGTACATCGACGCCAACACTTTCCATGTGACCCATGGCAGGCCGCTCGCCTACGCCACGGGGCTCGCGCTCGCGCGGCCCGACCTGCACGTGGTGGTGATCACCGGCGACGGCGACTGCCTGGCGATCGGCGGCAATCACCTCATCCACGCCTGCCGGCGCAACCTGAAACTCACCTGCCTGATGCTCAACAACGAGGTCTACGGCATGACCGGCGGCCAAGTGTCGCCGACGACTTCCGAGACGCGGGTGACGAGCACCACGCCGCTGGGCAACACGGAGCCGCACTTCAACGCCTGCGCGCTCGCGACGGCGGCCGGTGCGGGCTTCGTCGGCCGCGAGGTGACGCATCACGTACCCAAGCTGAAGGAACTCATCAAGGCGGGGCTCGAACATCCTGGATTCGCATTCGTCGAGGTGCTCACGGACTGCACCGAAATCTTCGGCCGCAAGAACGAGATGGGCTCGTCGCCCGAAATGATCCTGCGCCAGAAGAGCGACCTGCGTCCGAGCGCGTATCGCGACACGGTGGACACGCCGTTCCGCCCGAACGATCTCCCCACGGGCATCCTGACCAGGACCGATCGCCCCGAGTACGGCGCGGCCTATCGCCGCGCAGCCGTAGCGATCAAATCGGCCGCGGCCAAGACTGCAACCACACGCAAGGGAGCCGCATGATGCGCGAATCGCGGCTGGAAATCCGTATCGGCGGCACCGGCGGGCAGGGCCTCATTCTCAGCGCGAAGATGCTCGCCGACGCCGTGTCCTCGATCGGCAAGCGGGTCGCCCAGTCGCAGACCTACGAGCCCACCTCGCGCGGCGGCTTCTGCAATTCGGACCTTGTGATATCCGATGGCGAGGTCGATTATCCGCTTGCGACCGCGCTCGACTGCCTGGTGCTTCTGGACCGGCTCGCGGTCAAGCCGTCCTGGACGTTGCTCAAGCCGGGAGCGCTCGTGATCGCCGACACGCGGCTCTGCCCCGAAATTCCCGCGGGTGATTATCGCGCCCATCGCCTGCCGCTCAGCCGCACGGCGATCGAACTGGGCAGCGAGCGCGTGGCGAACATCGTCGCCCTGGGCGCACTGGCTGCGCTCGCCGGAATCTGCGAGCGCAAGGCGCTCGAGCAGGCCGTGCGCACCGAGACCCCGAAGAGCTTCCTCGATCTCAACCTGGATGCCCTCGCCGCAGGCTACCGCCTCGGTGAGCAGGCCACGGCCACCGCAGCCTTGCCCTCAACGATCAGCGCCGCCTAAGAAACCCGCTAGAACAGGTAAAAAGCGGAATCCCTGGGCCCTCCCGGCGGCGTTCCGCCCGCCATCGCTTATCATGCGCCGCTCTGCGGCACCGGTTCCTGGTCGAAAATCAAGCTTGCATCGATTGGTGATATTCTTACCCGCAGGACGAGGTGCACCGTGCGATGCGTACTGAAGGAGGAGAAAAAATGGCAAAGAAGAAGCGTGCGAAGCCGAACGGCGAGGTTCTGGCGGACGCGAAGGAAACAGCCGCAGTTGAGCAGTATTGGCACCTGGCAGGCCGTGCCAAACTCCGCAAGCCGCCCAAGAAATACAAGTATGTCGAGGAGCTTGCCCACCTGGAGGTCGAACTCATCAAGCTCCAGGAATGGGTCCGTCTGCATGGCCTGAGAGTCGCAGTGATCTTCGAGGGCCGCGATGCCGCCGGCAAGGGAGGCGTCATAAAACGCATCGCTGAGAGCCTCAACCCCAGGGTGTGCCGGATTGTTGCACTGGGTACGCCGACCGAACGCGAACGCGGCCAGTGGTATTTCCAGCGCTACGTTCCTCATCTGCCGGCGGCAGGGGAAATCGTGCTCTTCGACCGCAGCTGGTACAACCGCGCCGGTGTGGAGCACGTCATGGGCTTTTGCACCAAGGGTGAACACAAGGAGTTCCTGCGAGCCTGCCCGCTGTTTGAAGAAATGCTCATTCGTTCCGGCATTTACCTCATCAAGTACTGGTTCTCGGTGAATGACGAGGAGCAGGAGAAGCGGTTCCAGGAACGGATACGCAATCCCACCAAGCGCTGGAAGCTGAGCCCGATGGACATGGAGTCACGCAAACACTGGAGCGAGTATTCCAAGGCCAAGGACGTCATGTTCGCAGCTACGGATCATAAAGAAAGCCCCTGGTACGTCGTGAACGCAGACAAGAAGAAGCGGGCCCGCCTCAACTGCATCGCCCATCTGCTGCAGCGGATCCCCTACGAAAATATGACTCCTGTCGAGATCGAAGTGCCGCCGCGGCAGGGCGACATCGGCTACAAGCGCCCGAAGATGTCGAGTCAGCGGTTCGTTCCCGACATTTACTAGCCTGCTAGCCATTGGCGCCGCGGTCCCTGACGCGCCATCCGGAGTCAGAGCCACGCCGCGGGGATGTCGCGTACTGGTGGATCAGGAATTACCTGGACTCCTGCACCGGAGACCAGGCCGAATTGCCATGGCGCCCTGTTGAAGGAAGGCGAAGGCTGTTAGGGGCACTCTGGAAGAGTCAGTGGAACGGGGAAGGCTCTTGCCATATCAACGGGAGGGAATCATGAGCTTTGCCAGGAACCTGTGCGTTGCGGCGGGTGCCGTGGCGGCGATGGCGGGCATCGCGGCCGCGCAGGAATACCCTGCTCGCGAAATCCGCGCCATCTGCGGCTACGCCGCCGGCTCCGGCGCTGACATCCTGGTGCGCTATTACAGCGACCGGCTTTCCAGGCTTGCCGGCAAGCCTGTGATCGTTGAGAACAAGGCCGGCGCGCAGGGCCTCATCGGCACTGAATTCGCCGCACGCGCCAGGAACGATGGCTACACGATACTCATCACGCCGGCGAGTGCGAACCTCGCAGCCGCGCCGCATCTGTTCAAACAGCTGCCGTACGATCCGGTCAAGGATTTCACGGCCGTGGCGCCGATCGCGCGCCTGAATTTTGTCTTCGCGGTGGACGGCAAGAGCCCGATCAAGACGATCGGCGAACTGGTCGAACATTTGAAGAAGAAAGCCGAAAACGGTTCCTACGGCATAGGCAACAACACCGGCCAGGTCTCGTCCGCGCTGTTCAAGGAGATGGCCGGCCTGAAAACGCTGGCGATCAACTACAAGTCGGCGGCGCAAGCGGTGACCGATCTGGCCGGGGGCCAGCTCGACTTCATGGTCTGGGACGCGACCTTCATGAGCGGCCTGGCGCGGTCCGGGCGCATACGCCTGCTCACGGTGACCGGGGCCAGTCGATCGAGCGCGCTGCCGGATGTTCCGACCATGGCGGAATCGGGCTTTCCGGAATTTGACCTCAGTGCCTGGTGGGGCGTGGTTGTTCCCGCGGGAACACCCAAGCCCATCGTCGACAAACTCGCCGGCTGGATCGGACAAATCAACGCCTCGGAGGAGACCAGGCAGTTCCTGCACAACGTGGCCACCGACGTGTTCAGCGGAACCCCGGAGTCGATGGCGGCGCTGATCAAGCAGGACACCGAGCGCTGGGAACGATACGTGAAGCTGGCGAAGATCGAGCCGCAGTGATCGCTGGTGCTTTGCTGCGGGATTATCAGAACCCGGCGTTGACGGCCTGGGGCAGGTAATCGGCCTCGTGGCCGACGGACGTGATGTCCGATCCGGGCAGCAGTATGAACACGGTGCCGTCCTTGGCTCCCAGGTAGCTGCGCGTGTTCGCGTAGTACCGGTAGAGGTAGCCCGCCCATTCTGCCGAGACGCCGCCCACCGGAGCGAAGTACTGCTCGTAGGTCACCTCCGCCCAGTTGAACAAGCGGTTAGTGTTGGCCTGCGTGCTCGCCCCGTAGATTTGAGCGCAGGCGGCCGCGTCGTCGCCGCGCAGGTCGCGCTGGAACTTGTAGTTGTGGTAGGGGCTGGCGTACATCACCGACTGGACGTTGAGCGAGTGCTGGATCCCCAGCATGTGCCCCACCTCGTGAACGTACAGGCCCTCCAGCTCGAACAGTCGGCTGGCGTTGAAGGGCGTGCCGAGGGCGGTGTTGATCACCATGTCGGCGTCGATCATGCTGCCGCTGTTGAGGTACCAGAAGGACGTGTAGCCTGCGAACTGTGCCCTGGATCCGGTGAGAGGCCCCCAGCCCAGTACCGGGATCCGGTCGGTGACGTCGAAGGTGGCATCCAGCTTGGGCGCGGTAGTGGTGACCCCCTGATACGGAAAGACGATGTTGCAGACGTCGCTCCAGCGTCCCATGGCGCGCTGAATCGTGGCGACAATCTGGTCGGTGCTGAGATCGGCCGGCTGCCCGGACGGGTTGTAATACCAACGCAGCATCCCGCCCGGCCAGCGTGCATTGACTGCACCGCCATTGCCCAGCACCCAGGCGAAGCTGCCCTCCGCGGATTCGCCGTGGCCCGCGTAATCGACCGCGGAACTGTCCTGGGCGTAGCATGGAACCGAGCCGGCGGCGGCCAGGGCAAAGCAGGCCAGGCAGGCGAGGCGCTTGCAGCATGCGTGGAACATCAGACCCCCCCCATCGTCGTGGTCGATGAGCTGTGGAGCGGAGAATCTATCCCAGTGCCTCGCCCGAATCAACCTGATACTGTGGGAGCATCATGCAGAACATCATTTTCGTGCTCGGCACGGCGCTGGCGCTTTGCACCGCGTTTTGCAACAGCGCGTTTGCGCAGACGCCAGCGTTCCTCGACCAGATGCTGCTCAAGAAAGGAGAAATGAAATGACCGTATGCCCCATCGCCATCGTCGCCGGCTGCAAGAAATGCCCGGCGTTCACAGTCTGCCCCCTGAAAAGCGTGCTCGGCGATTACAAGAAGCCGGAGGGGGGGTCGGCGAAACCGGACGCCGGGAAAGCGAAGAGCGGAGCAAATCAGCATAAGTAGCGGAAGCAGGCGCGGCGGCGCTCTCCAGCTGCTGCTGCGTTACGCGCAGGCACTGATCACGCAGGCGTCGCAACTCGGCGTTTGCGGCCACTACCATACGCTGAACAGGCGGCCGTGGCGCGGGTGGTGAACTCGCTCAGGTATTCGACGCTTGGTGCGGGCTTGGTCGCCGGGTCTTACACGAGTCACCACAAAGTAAAGTTTGCCTCTTGTTTCAGATCGAGGTAAGTTGTCCAAAAGCTTCGCCAACGCCGTTCAGCGATACGGCGAGGGCATTAACTGGGAGGAGTCCATGCGCCACTTCTATTCGATCGTTTCGGCAATCTGCGTCGTCCTGTTGATCGGCACCCAGGCGCACGCACAACAGCCCCCGACACCCCCGGTACCTCCCCCGTTCTCGTATGGCGCACCGATCACGCTCGAACAGGCGAGGAAGGTCGCTGCGGCCGCCGAGGCGGCGGCAAAGAAGAGAAACATGATTATGGTCATCGCCATTGTCGAGCCAACCGGCGACCTCGTTTATTTCCTGAAGATGGACGGGGCCTCATATGCCTCCATCAAGGTCGCCCAGTCCAAAGCTATGTCGGCCGCCCTGTTCGGTCGTCCTACCAAGATCTTCCGGGAGCGGGTCGCGAAAGGCGATCTGTCCCCAATGGCATTGGTGGGTGCGGTGGCGTCCGATGGCGGCGTCCCGATCGTTGTGAACGGCAAGACCATCGGCGCGATCGGCTCATCTGGCGGCGCGGACGACGACATTTCACAAGCCGGCGCCGACGCGCTCAAATAGGACTTCTCCACCGCGCCAGGCCTGTCGGCCACAGAATCGCGCGACCCGGGCTTACCCGCTCTATGCGGGCTTGCGCCACTCGATCCAGTCATCCACCACGCGGCGCAGCACCGTGAGCGGCAGTGCGCCGTGCAAAGGCGGCGCTTTTCTCGTGGGTGTGAGCCCCACGGGCAACCAATGAGTAGCTGCTTTCTGGAAACGCGACGAGCTTTCTGCTGTACCCTGTCATCGCGGTAACTGACCGCGACACACGTCAAGTGAGGAGGAAATCGTGCCGACACCAGTGGTCGTAACAAAATTCGAAGCGAAGTCCCACAGCTCGCCCGATGAGGTCCGCAGCCCGCCAAAGACCCGCGTCGAGGTTGTTCGGCTTGAGGGCTTTACCTTAGGCCGTTTCAACTTCGAACCGGGATGGCGCTGGTCGGAATGCGTCAAGCCGGTCGTCAAGACCGAGTCATGCCAGGCTTCCCATGTTGGATACGCCGTTTCCGGGAGCATCACTGTGCGCATGAAGGATGGGACCCAGAAAACCATTGTCGCGGGTGAATCGTACACAATTCCGCCGGGACACGACGCCTGGGTCGAAGGGAAGGAGCGCTTCGTTGGAATAGAAGTGATGAGCGCGGAGCAGTACGCGAAGCCGTAATTGCACGGCTGCAGGCCGGATAAATAGAGAAGGACGGCGCAACAAAGTCCGCCCGGGCACACGGGAGGTCGCGGCAAGAGATGGATGGATTGATCGTCCGTTCACATAACAGTTGAACGCCCCGGGTAGCGCGCCCGCGCTACCCGCGTTCGACAGAAATCACTGCGGCTCTATCCTGGCCAGCTTGGCGTAGCGGCCCCAGCGCTCGAGGTCCTGTTTGAGCATCGTCGCCATCTGTTCGGGCGTGCCGGTGAGCACGTCGGTGGCCACGTTATGCAGGAACTGGCGGGTCTCTTCGGTCGCGTTGATCTGCGACATCCACGCGGCGAGCCGATCGACGATCGGCTTGGGCGTTCCCGTGGGCACCACCACGCCCCACCATGCGGTTAGATCGTATCCCGCGAATCCCGACTCGGCCATGGTCGGCACCTCGGGCAGCGCACTGGATCGGGTCGGTCCGGTCACCGCGATGATGCGAACGCGCCCCCCGCGCGCCTGGCCGCTGAAGAATGTCGCATCGCCCACCAGATAATCGACCTGTCCGCCGATCAGATCGGTGACGCCCTGCACGGTGGTCTTGTAGGGCACCTGGAGCGATTTCAGCTGCGCGGCTTCCTTGAACAGTTCGGCCGCGACCTGCCCGGTGTTGTTGTTGATGCCATAGATACCGTGGTCCGGCTTCTTCTTCAGCTCGGCCACCAGATCGGCCATCGTCTTGATCGGGCCCTTGGCGTCTACCACGAAGACGAAATTCAGTCGCGCGATCGGCGCCACCGCGGTGAAATCCTTGATGGGACCGTAGGGCAGCTTCTTGTACAGATACGGCGCCGCGGCGAGCGTGGAGCTGGCCGGCGTGATCAGGATGGTGTAGCCGTCGGGCTTGGAGCGCGCCGCGAACTCGGTGCCGATCACGCCCTGCGCGCCAGCCTTGTTCTCCACGATCACCGGCTTGCCGGCGAGTTTGGAGAGCTTGTCGCTGTAGTAACGCACCAGGATGTCGCCGCCCGAACCGGCCGCGAAGCTGCAAATAAGGCTGCGACGTCAAAGTGATCAATCCCTGGGA
>Ga0315281_10008468_pt1 | contig 14387 bp, 15 predicted proteins | sample YL17G07_0_MG_FD_204540 | JGI IMG/M metagenome (GOLD analysis project Ga0315281, IMG submission 204540) | Sediment microbial communities from Yellowstone Lake, YNP, Wyoming, USA - YL17G07_0 | ecosystem: Environmental > Aquatic > Freshwater > Lake > Sediment | place: USA: Wyoming | collected...
CGGCCTGCTCGGACAATCGCGAGTAATAGCTCGGCCAGAACGCCCACAGCGCAAAGGCAAAGAACGCCGCGAACCAGACGACGGCGTGCCGGTGGAGCGCGCGATCAGGCGTGGGGACGTTGGGCGAGACGTTGCGCGCGGCGTGCTTGCGCTTCGCCGCAGACGCGGCGTTCGTCATCGGTCTCCACAATGAGATCAGGCAGCTTCGCGCGCTGGCCGTCTGTCGCGATGGTCGTGAACGTGAGATAGGCGCTGCTGGTCATGCGGCGATTGCCGGTGAGGGTCTCTTCAGAGAACACCTCGACCTGCACCTCCAGCGACGTGGTGAACACGCACGTCACGTGCGCCTTGAGGATGATGAGATCGCCGACCTTGATGGGATGCAGGAACTGCAGGCCGTCGACGGCGGCGGTGACGACCGGGCATCGGGCGTGACGGGCGGCCGTGATGGCGCCGGCGATGTCGATGAGATGCATCACCGTCCCGCCGAGGATGAAGCCGAGAGGGTTCGCGTCGTTCGGCAGAACGACTTGAACCGTCTCGGTCGCCGATTCTGACGCGCGCTTGGCCGTGATTTCCTAGCCTCGAGCCTCTAGTCCCCAGCCTCTAAAAGTCGTAGCCGATCCAGACCGCGAATCTGGGCTTGCGGAAGTCTTCCGCGCCGCTGATGCACTGCCCGGTCGCGGTCGTGGAGGCGCAGGAGAAGACGACGTCTTCCCAGTCCTTGTTGAAGAGCGTCCGCCACGTCCAGTCGAAGTGGAGCGGAAAGCCCAGCAGGAACGTCTCGAGGCCGACGCCGTACGACGCGCGGGCGTCCTGCAGGCGGAAGCCCGACACCTGCTTGAGCGCGGTGGTGGTGATCGGCGTGCACGTCGGGTTGGTGGCCGTGACGCACGGAAGTTTCGTCTTCGGGTCGATCGGGAACTGCACGTTGCCCAGGCCGTCGACCTTGTAGCCGGTGATCACCTGGCACGTCTGGCTGTTCGTGTTCAAGAACCGGAAGCCGCTCGTTTCGCCGCTGCACGGGTTCGCCGACTGCTGGTCGCTGAACCACGCGCCGCCGATGCCGCCGAAGAACACGCCGCGGATGCCGCCGATGACGCCAATCGGCGTCAGCGCCGCTTCGATCAGCGGGAACCGCAGCTCCGCGTTCGCATAGGCGACGTTCTGGCCGACGAACTGGAGGTAGTCGTAGCCGCGGAGGTCGCCCTGGCCGCCGAAGTACATGAAGCCGGGGAAGTCGCCGTCGCTCCGGTAGCCCCGGACGCGCGTCGCGAGCAGGCCCGTCGATCCGATGCGCAGGTAGTGGCGGGCGTCGGCGTCAATCGTGCGGCGCGAGAGGAGGCTGGCGACCTTCGGCGCGTACTCGTACGACAGGCGCGCCGTGCTGCCGGCCAGGGGGCCGAATTCGCGGAACACCGTGGTCTCGCGCACGAGCGCGACGCTCAGAGGCATCATCGAACCGTTGCGCGTGAGGGTCTGGCCCGTGAGCTGCCGCTGATACGCGTCGGAGTACGCCTCGAGGCCCGGGTCGTTGAACGACTGGTCGATGTTCATGAACCCGCCCGACACCTCCACGCGGTGGAACTTGTCGAACGGGTAGATGCCGATGATCGACCCGCCGCGGATCGTCTGCGTCGACTGGGCCTGATCGCGGCTGATGAACGGCGCGTACGCCGGGTCGTAGAACAGGCCGCCGAGCTGGCCGTAGTAGAACAGCGTCTGCGAGTAGCCCTGGATGGCGTACTGGAACCGCTGGCCGATGCTGACGTACGACAGCGCGAACGTGCGGTACTGCGCGATGGACGCGGCCGTGAAGTTGAACTGCTTGTCGCCGAGCACGTCGCCGAACGTGACCTGGGTGCCGCCGTAGACGTCGCCGCTGTTGGTGACGCCGACGTTCACCGGCGGCCGGCCCTCGAGGAACATCTTCTCGAAGGTCTTCTTCTTCCGCATGTTGTCGGCGACGAGCGTGTGCTGCAGCGGCGCCTGGAAGTCGATGATGGCGCCGGGCGCGCCGAAGTCGGACGAGGCGGCCGTGTGCAGCGGCTCCTTGCGCTCGAGCGTGTGGAGCGTGTAGTCGCCCTTGTAGTAGCTGACGAACGCGATGCGGCTCGTCTGGCCTTCGTTGAGCGGCACGGCCGACCAGTTGCCGCCGACGGCATCCGTGTACTGGCGCAGCTCGCCGTTGCGCAGGTCGAGCGTCCAGATGTTGTAGACGTTGCCGTTGCGCGCGACGTCGGGCTCGAGCGGCACGTTCGGATCCGTCGCCGTCGATGAGAACACCAGCGTGTGGTCGTCGATAAACTGCGCCGCGGTCTCGTCCACGGTGCCGAACGTGATCTGCGTCTTCTTCTTCGTGTCGAGATCGAGGCGGAACAGCTTCATGTTGCCGCTGACGCGCGCGACGTAGACGAGGTACTTGCCGTCGGGCGAGTACGCCGGGCCGGCGTCCGAGAAGCTGTCGCTGGTGAGGTTGGTGACGGCTTCCGTCGCCAGATCGACCGAGTAGATGTCGCCGACGGCGCCGCGCAGCGCCGCGAAGACGATCGTCTTCCCGTCAGGCGAGAACGCCGGCGACTCGGGCTCGTCCACCGACTTCATGGCGATCTTCTGCTCGATGTTCCGCGTCAGCACGTTCTGGATGATGAGCGCCCGCTCCTTGTTCGTGCGGACGAAGTAGGCGAGGCGGTCGCCGCGCGGCGACCAGGTCATCCACGGCATCTCGAACCGCTCGCCGTTCTGGACGATGTGGTCGAAGCCCATGTCCTTGTCGAAGCCGTTCGTGAGGTTGCGGACGATCGATCCGTCCTTGCTCGAGATCAGGATGACGTCGATCTCGCCGTCCTTCCGGTTGAAGGTCATCGCCGCGATCAGGTCGCCTGACGGCGACGGCGCGATGGAGATCGCTTCGATGTAGTGCGTCTTTTCCTTGTTGGGCGAGAGATCGCGGCCGTAGTCGGCCGGGCGCTCCTTGTCGCGGAACGGCTTGAAGCGATCCTTCAGGTAGCGCTCGAAGGCCTGGTCGAACTCGTCCTTCTTCATCTTCAGCGCTTCTTCGTACGCGTCTTCACCGCCGCCGATGACGCTCTTGCGCAGCGAGAAGATGAACTGGCGCACGCCTTCCTTGCCGAACTTGGCTTCGATGAACTCAAAGACCGCGTGGCCGAGGTTGTAGGGCACGAACCGCGCGCTGCCCGCGTTGCCGTACGCTTCGGTCTCGGTCATCTTCGGCACGATGTCCGAGACGGCCGCGTCGCGCACCATCATCAGGTCGAGCGGCGTCCACTGTCCGCGCTCGAATTCCGACAGCCCTTCGTTGACCCACAGCGGGACGTTCCGGCGGACCAGGCCCTGCGGGATGATGTCGAACTCGAACTGGTGCGTCAGCTCGTGGACAATGAGGCCGTAGAGCTGGTCGGGCGGCGAGTCGATCGGCATCACCATGCGGTGCTGCGACGGCTCGGCGAACGCCCCGACGCCTTCCTGCCCCGCGCTCGGATCGATGTTCTCCTGCTCGAACTCGCTGTGCGTCTTGAACAGAATCAGCTGCACCTTCGTCGACAGATCGTGTTTGAGGTCGGCGCTGATCTGCTGATAGGCGCTCTCGGCGTAGCCGGCGATGCGCTCGATGTGCGGCTTGAGCTCGGGGTAGAAGAAGATCTCGAAATGGTCCGTGGTGTAGATCTGCCAGTCGAACTTGTCGTAGTGGACGTTGTTCTTGCCGAAGTAGGGGACGTATGGGGTTTGCGCGGCGACCTGCGCCGACCACCCCGCAACCAGCACGGCGACGAGCACAGCCACGACCGAGGACACGCGCGGACGCATAGGCAGGTACCTCAGAGAGAAGGTCGAATCTTACCTGTGACTTGAGAGACCCTGCAAACGCCAAGCCGGGCTCCTCTAGGAGCTTAGCCGCGTTGCTGTCCTCAGTCCGCTCCATTTCCTCAGGGTCTGCTGACGCCCTGAGGCTACAGGAATAATAGAGGGCATGCCGGGGTTTACCAGCTTGTGAGACCTGCCTTCGAGACCGACGCGCTCGCGTCGCTCGACAGCCTGTATCGCACGGCGCGGCGCCTGACGCACCGGCCGCCCGACGCGGACGATCTGGTCCAGGAGACGTATCTCAAGGCGTTTCGCGCGGCGGACCAGTTCACGCCCGGCACGAACCTGCGCGCCTGGCTCTTCACCATCCTCCACAACACGGCGCGCAACCGCGCCCGCGACCTCGCGCGCGACCACGTCACCGTCGACAGCGACGCCGTCGACAGGGCCGCGCCCTCGCTCAGCCTTGAGACACCCGAAACCCTGCTCCTCCGCGACACGCTCGCGCCCGAACTGCAGGCGGCCATCGACGCCCTGCCGCAGGCGTTCCGCGAGGCCGTCTGGTTACGCGACGTGGAAGAGTTTTCGTATGCCGAAATTGCCGCCATGCTCCAGGTTCCCGCCGGTACGGTCATGTCGCGCATCTCGCGCGGCCGGCGGCTGCTGTTCGATCGCCTTCACCATCTGAGGCCCGCTCATGTCTGACTGTACGTCCATCGATCCGCACATCACGCCGTACGTCGATGGCGACATCGACGCCGCCACCCGGCTGCGCGTGGACGATCACGTCCGCCGCTGCGCGCCGTGCCATTCGCGCGTCGTCGCCGAGCGCGCCGTGCGCGAGCTGATGCGCGACAAACGCGCGGAGATGGCGGCGGGCGCGGCGTCGGCCGCGCTGCGGGCGCGGTGCGCGGCGCTCGGCGGCGCCTCCGCGCCCGCAGCGTCCCGATGGCGCGCACGCATGAAGCCGCTCGCGATTGCGGCCGGCGTCGTCCTCGTCGCCGGCGGCGCGTTCGTCTACGAGGCCACGGATCGCTCGACGCGCGTCCTCGCCGCCGAGCTCACCGCCGATCACGTGAAGTGCTTCGGCGTCGTCAACGCGCTCGTCGGCACGAATCCCGACGCCGCGGTGATCGAGCGCGCGATGGCGGAGACGTTCGGGTGGCAGATGCATGTGCCGGAGTCGTCGGACGCCGGGCTCGAGCTCGTCGGCGCGCGGCCCTGTCTCTATGCGAAGGGCAGGGCGGCGCACCTGATGTATCGCCACCACGGCCAGCCGTTGTCGGTGTTCATGCTGCCGCAGCTCGCGCGCCAGGGACAGCCCGGCAATGCCGCGGAGATGGTCGGCGTGCTGGGCCACGAAGCCGCCGTGTGGTCGCAGAACGGGCGGACGTTCGTGCTCGTCGCGCGCGAGTCCGAGCCCGAGATGGCGCGCATGGTCTCGGTCGTTCAAGCGGCCCTGCATTAGAATTGATCGAGGAGCTTTGATGAGAGTGCGATGGGCGGTCGCCACGGTCAGCGCGCTGGCGCTGGCGCTGCTGACGCTGAACAACTCCGATCTCTGGGATTTTTCCGCGCACGCCGCGGCCGGCGGCGCGTGCCCGGCGAACGCGAAGCCCGCGAATCTGAATTTCACGCTCAAGGACGTCAGCGGGAAGGACGTCAGGCTGTCGAGCTTCAAGGGCAAGGTCATTCTGCTCGACTTCTGGGCCACGTGGTGCGAGCCGTGCAAGATGGAGATTCCGTGGTTCGCCGAGTTCCAGACGAAATACGGCCCGCGCGGCTTTCAGGCGATCGGCGTCTCGGTCGACGACACGGCGGAGAAGCTGAAGCCGTATGTCGCGAAGTACAAGATGAACTATCCCGTGCTGCTCGGCCTCAATCACGACGACATCCAGAACGCGTACGGGCCGCTGTGGGGCATTCCGGTGACGGTCATCATCTCGCGCGACGCCAGGATCTGCGTCAAACATGCCGGAATTTCGTCGAAGCAGAACTTCGAGAAGGAAATCGAATCGCTGCTGCCGGGTAGTGTATGATCGACGGCAGATGGCCAAGGGGTTCACTCACGCGCGGCTTGCTTGTGGCTGCCGCATCACGTTCCGTGAGGGCGTCGAAGGCAGTCCAGTAACCGTCGTCGTCGAGAGCAAGTCGCCCGCGTGCACGCTGTCGCTGCATGTGCGCGATCTTCCCCTCTACGACTACCGTGAAGCGCTGCGTCCTTCCACCCGCCTCGGCCCACCCGAAGAAGAAGAGTTCGAGGAAGAGAGCTAGCTCTCTCTCCGCGCGGGAAAAGCCTTTTGCTCACTCTAGTTGCGATTGTTGTGTTCTGGACGGTCCAGGCGTCCGCCCTGCTGGCGTTCGCCGTGCCGTTTACGTGGGCGATGCTCGGCCTCTGGGCCGTGTCGCACTTCCTGCGCGCGATCGGCCTGACGCTCGCGTTTCACCGCTACTTCGCGCATCGCGCGTTTCAGATGAACCGCGGCGCGCGGTTCGTCTGGACGTTCATCGGCACCGCGGCGATGCAGAAGGGCCCGCTGTGGTGGGCCGGCCATCACGTCAACCATCACACGTTCGCGGACCGCGACGGCGATCCGCACAGCCCGGCGGTCAGCGGCGTCTACTACGCGCACATCGGCTGGTTTCTGACCGACGCCCGCCACGATCGGCTCGAAGCGAGCAACCCTGTTATCCGCGAATTTTCGAGAGCGCCGGAAATCGCCTGGCTCGATCGCTACTTCTTCGCGCCGCCGCTCATGCTGGCCGCCGCGATGTATCTCATCGGCGGCATGCAGTGGCTCGTCTGGGGCTTCTGCGTCCCGACGGTCACGCTCGCGCACGCGACGTTCGCGATCAACACCGTGAACCACCTGTTCGGATCGCGTCGGTTCGTCACGCCCGACGACTCGCGCAACAACGCCCTCACCGCGTTCTTCGCGGTCGGCGAAGGCTGGCACAACAACCACCATCGCTACCAGCGCGCCGCGCGCAACGGCTTCTACTGGTGGGAATTCGACGTCACCTGGTATGTGATTCGCGCGATGCAGGCCGTGGGGCTGGCGTGGGACGTGCAGCCCGTGCCCGCGCGCATCTACGCCGAAGCACGCCTGCAGAGCCGCGCCGAGAGCCGCCGCGCTATCATAGGCCGTGCGTCTTTCCCTCGCGTGGGTCGCGGCAATTTCGACGCTGTGCCTGACTATCGCGTGCGCGAAGCCGCCGGAGATCGATCCGCTTCGGCTTGACGGCAGCCGGCTGACCGTCAATAACCGCACGCCCGACGCCTGGAAGAACGTCCAGGTCTCCATTAACCGCCAGTACCGCATCAGTACGCCAGAGATTCTTCCCGGGCAGCGCTTCGATGCCTCGCTCGACGCGTTCCTCGACGTCTACGGCAACCACTTCTATTACAAGCGCCAGCAGATCAAAGATGTCCACCTGACCGCCAGGCTCGCGAGCGGCGAGCCGGTGGACATGCACATGGACTTTCACCGGAGCGGCCTCGGCGGCCTGGCCGACGCGGGCGTGTTCAAGAAGAAAGAGAAACCGTGATGGCGCGCCTCAAGTCTGAAATCGAAGTCACGTGTCCGTGCTGTAACTCGACGTTGATTGTCGACCTCAACCTCGGCCGTGTCGTCGGCCACAAGGAAGTCGAGAGCGCCAACAAGCCGGAGCTCGACCATGCGCACCGGATTGTGGCGGAGCAGGCGGCCCGCCGCGAGGCGGCGTTTCAGGAGTCGGTCAACTCGGAGAAGACGAGAGGCGACGCGCTCTCGAAGCGCTTCGAGGAAGCCTTGAAGCAGGCGCGCGAAGAGCCGATCACCAAACCAACGCGCGATTTTGATCTGGAGTAGTGCAGGCCTTCAGGCCTGCCGGCATCTGTAGTGTCCGCCTTCAGGCGGACCATGCTTTCTGCAGCGCAGCGGCTGTGCCGCTCGCTGGCCGCATCGTTGCTCGCCGGAAAGCCGCGCTTCGCTCGCAGTCGCTCCGCCCGCCCGCGGCGACTAATTGCTGAATCCGACGACATCCGCACATGGCAAGCGCCGGCGTTGCTCCAGTGATCGCCACGGATCACGATGAAAAGAAGTCGCCGCGGAAGCCTCGCTGCGCGCGTCTTTCAAGCGATCAAGGCGTCGGCTCGTGCCGAGGCGTCCTGCGATCGGCACAGCCGCCGCGCTATGGAACGCACCATGGCGTTGACATAAGAACAGTACAGTTCCAGCGTCAATTCAAGTGCTCATCGGGATTAACAGGCCTCGCATCATTTCTCCTTGACAGCCTTCGTATCGCCTTCAAGGAGATGAAAGATCACGTGATCGGGTGTGAACTCGATACGGACGACCGTATTCGTGAAGGTGGACTCTGACAGCGGGATCAGCTCTTTCTTGTCCTTGCCGCCGACGTCCATGAAGAGCGCGTCGCCGCTGAGGGTGATGTGGATTTTCATCGTGTTGGACGCATCGAACGCGTACGTGCCGACGTACTTCGCCAGAATCTGGGGTGACAAGGTGACGGCGTTCTTCCTTTGATCCGATGCTTTCCCGACCAGGTGCGGCCCGTCCTTCTCGTTCTCGTTGCAGACGTACTCAATCATCTCCGTGTCGGCGACGAGCTCGGCTTTTGACGGCACGGTCCACGCGCGCTTGTAATACTTCGGATCCTCGATGCGTACTTCGACGGCGAGATGCCCGAGGTCCGTCCGCCTGATGCGCTCGGTCATCCTGAGCGCCTCCGAATGCGGATGGCCGCCGTAATCCAGCCACGTCGTATCGTTGAAGCCAACGCTCTCAACGACAAGCGCGTCGCCGTCCCAGCGACCGACTGAGTACCCCATAAAGCTTGGATTCGGATCCTTCGGCAGCTCGCGGCCGTCCATGAAGATCTGCCGGTAGACCAGGTCCTCGTAGAGCATCACGATTACGGACGATGTCTGGACGATGCGCACCCAAGTCATTGGTGCGTAGAACTGGCGCGGCCCTGATGGCAGGCAGCGGAACGTCGACGGATCGTCCTTGAAGAGGTCTTCCTGCCGCTGCTTGTAGAGCGTGACGGCCGATGGAACGATTTCCTCGGCGTTCAAATCGGTCGTCACGTTATTCGGATACCCGACCGTACTGAACCGCCACAAGCCGGTGAGATCCGGTTTGCCCAACTGCCTAGGTGTGGGCGCCTGCAGATTCGGCTTGCCGTCCGCAGTGCGCGGAATGCCCGCCGTCTTGAACTTGATCCACTGGGCGTCCGCGCCGGACGCTGCGAGGCCGATGACCGCCCAGATGGCCAGCGATTTGGAGAAACGTGACATCGATGGTTCCCTCAGAACCCGGCAAATCGAGGACTAAGCTAAGGCCTATTTAACCCACTTAAGCTTCAGGCTTGCAGCGAATTCAGCAGGAAGCGGTGTCCACGTTACGCGGGCGTCGTAGTGGACGGGCTTGAGCGCGCCGTACTTCTTTCGGAAGGCCCGATAGCGTTTTCTCAGCCACTTCGTCCGCGCGTCTGACGTCCTGATCGGGCGATGCGGATAATCGAGCAGCATGCGCTCGACCTTCCAGATGTTCGTGTCCGCCAGCCGCCAGTCGTAGCTTCCCATCTCTCTCGCGACGTTGACGACGGCATAGCCGGTGACGCGGCCGGTGAAGTCCACGTACGGATCGGCGTAGCTGAGCGCGAGCGCGCGCGCCGTGGGGAAGACGGGCTTGCGGCCGTGCAACCCCGGGTCGCGCGAACGCGCGACTGAGCCCCAGTGTCCACGCTGCTGGTACACGAAGATGACGTGGTCGAGGTGATCGATCGACTCGAAGCTGAGGACCAGCGGGGGATACCCATGCTGCTCGAGGACGACGGCGGCGAAGAGCGCGGCTTCGAGGCAATGCGCGCAGCCGTGCCGGACGACGCCGCGAAAGCTGCGTAGCGTCGCGCGCCCATGCGGTTCCGTGTTGTAGGGAAGGTCGTTGAGGTAGCGCTGGACGTCGCCCGGTGTCTTCAGCCTGGCGATGAGCGCCCGTTCAATCCGCGTTCGCAACAGGCTTGAGGTCCATCAGGATGTCTTCCGGCGTCCACTCGTTGCCGGTGTACACCTTTTTCAGCACGCCGTCGGGACCGATGATCGCGGTCCGGAGATTGTGGGTGATGTCGCGCTCGTCGTTGGGGTTCTTCACGACGTAGACGCCGAACCTGCCCGCAAATTCGCCAAGCGTTTTCTCGTCGCCGGTCAGAAACGTCCAGACCTTCACGTCCGCGTCGAGTTCCTTCGCGTGCGCCCTCAGGACGGCAGGCGTATCGCGGGCCGGGTCGAAGCTGACGGTGACCAGATGCACGCGCTTCAGCGCCGCATCCGACTTCATGTGTTCCTGCAGCGTCACGAAGTGACGGTCCATCATCGGGCAGAACGTCGGCAGCGGACAGCGCGTGTAGATGAAGGTGAGGACCACGGTCGAGCCGCGGAACGCGGCGAGGCTGGTCTTGCGGCCACTCTGGTCGACGAACGCGCCGTCAGGCACGGTCTCGCCGGGCTGCAGCAGCCGGTTCGCGCGGTCGAGCGTCGGGCCGGTCACCAGCGACTCGGCCGGCGGCTTCTCGATCGGCGCTTCGCCCGTCCTCTTCACGTTCGAGAGAAACGCGTCGTTCGAGGCGATCACGAGGGTCCCCTCGATCAGGTCTCCCGGCTTGAGCGCATCGAGCTCCGCCTTCGTCTTGAACCGGTACGGCATCGTCATCGCCGGCATCAGGCCTTTGATCTCGCCGTGCTTGACCATCGCTTCCTGGCGATCGGGCGTGATGGACTGCACCTGCCCTTGAAGCGTGTACGTCCGCTCGTCGGATTTCGGCGTGCGCCGCACGACAAATGTGACGGCGAGAAGTGCGGCGAGTACCAGAATGAAGATGGCGACCGGCAGCCTGCGGAACTGCATAGAATCTAGTCTACATGGTTTGGGTCGGCACCTCCGGCTACAACTACCCCGAGTGGAAGGGGAGTTTCTATCCTGCGGATCTTCCGGCGAAGAAGATGCTGCCGTACTACGCCGCGCGTTTTCCGACCGTCGAGATCAACTACACGTTCTACCGGATGCCGACCGAGAAGCTCGTCGCCGGCTGGGCGGCGCAGACGCCGTCGCCGTACCAGATCACGCTGAAAGCGCCGCGTCGAATCACGCACGACAGCCGGTTGAAGGACGCCGGCGACTCAGTCGCGCGCTTCTGCGACGTCGCCCTGACGCTTGGCGACAAGCTCGGCACGCTGCTGTTTCAGCTGCCGCCGTTTCTCCGGAAAGATCTCGCCCTGCTCGACGCCTTCCTGCCGCTGCTGCCCTCCGGCATCCGCGCGGCGTTCGAGTTCCGGCACGCGTCCTGGTTCGACGAAGACGTGTTCGGCCGGCTCGCGGCGAAGAACCTGTCGGTCTGCATCGCCGACAGTGAGAAGCTGTCGACGCCGGTGCGCATCACGGCCGACTACGCGTATTTCAGGCTGAGAGACGAAGGCTACCAGCCAGACGACATCAAGCGGTGGGCGGACACCGTCGCGACAAGCACGGCGTCATGCCGCGACGTGTTCATCTACTTCAAGCACGAAGAGTCGGGCAAAGGACCGGAATTCGCGCGTCTATTGATGGATCATCTGAGTCTGTAGCACACTGCCGGCATGCCGCAGTCAATTCTTGGTTCATCGAAACTCGTGGCGTTCGCCGCGACGTCGGCGCCCGCCCGGGCCCTCAAGTTCTACAGAGACACGCTGGGTCTGCGTCTCGTCGAGGAGAGCCCGTTCGCGTTCGTCTTCGACGCGCACGGCACGATGCTTCGTCTCACGCCGGTCAATGAAGTCGCGGTGGCCCCATACACGGTTCTCGGCTGGCGAGTGAGCGATATCAAGGCGACCATCGGCAAGCTTGAGAAAGCCGGCGTGAAATTCAATCGCTATCCGGGGCTGGAGCAGGACAAACTCGGCATCTGGACGTCGCCGAGCGGCGCCCGCATCGCCTGGTTCAAGGATCCGGACGGCAACACGCTCAGCGTGACGGAGTTCTGATCCCCGCGACGAACTCCACGATCCGGTTTTCCGCCCAGTAGCCGTCGTCGTCCCCTGACGCCGGGCCCACGAACCCGCAGTGGCCGCCGTGCGCGCTGATCGCCAGTTCGATGTGGGGATTGCCGAGCAGCTTCGGATCGCGAAAAGGCTCCGGCGGGACGAACGGATCGTCGTCGGACGTGATGACGAGTGCGGGGATGCGAACGCGCTCGACGATGCGCATCGCGCTCGCCCGATAGTAGTAGTCCTCGGCGCCGTTGAAGTCGAAGTACGGCGCGGTGTACGCCTCGTCGAACTCGCGGACGGTCCGGACCTTCGACAGCTTGCTCAGGTCGAATCGTCCCGGCCAGAAGCGATCTTTCCTCCGCATCCGGCGCTTCAGATCCCTCACGAAATTCCATTGATAGAGCACGTTGCCCGGCTGCTCGAGCGCCTTCACGCACTCGCCGATTTCGATGATCGGCGACACCGCGGCGACCCCGAGCAGTTGCCGAGGGGGCTCGTCGCCGTACTCGGCGGCGAGTTTGAGCGCCAGGTTCCCGCCGAGCGAGTAGCCGGCGACGGCGATCGACGTCAGGCCATCCACGCTCGTCAGCTCGTCGATCACCTGCCTGGCATCGTGCGTCAGGCCTGAATGAAAAAGCCCTGCCGACAGATGTTCCGTGTCGCCGCAATTGCGCTGATTGAGCCGCACGACGTTCATGCCGCGCTCGAACGCTTTCGACGCGATGCCCTTCATGTAGTGCGCGTCGCTCGATCCGTTCAACCCGTGGAGCGCAAGGATCGTCGGATGGTTCCAGGGCTTCGCCTGCCAGTGGCAGTCGGCGACGACGCGCGCGTCGTGATCGACGTCGAAGTAGCGTCGGACGGGTGCCGGCAGCCGGGGAAAGTAGCGCGGGTTGCCCCAGCTGAAGAGCGTCATCTTGTGGCCGCTCCGGAGCGATGGACGCGGCTCGAATGAGTTACCCTTCGTCAGCGGTCGGTCCATAGATGGAGGGCACGGGAATGTTGTTCAAACGCAGATACACGCTGAGCTGACCGCGGTGGTGGACGATGTGGTAGAGCACGAACGTGCGGAAGGCGGCCGCGCGCGGCAGCGAGAACATCTCCTGGTCGCCGCGTCTGAGCGTCCACCGCGCGCCAAGCTCAGCGTCGGTCTTGTCCAGGGCCGCACGCGTTTGAGCCACCGCGGCGTCGAAGTGCGACAACACGTCGGCGCGCGAGCCGGCCTGCGTCAGGTTGGGCGGGCCCGCTGCCAGATCGTAGGACGCGTCCGTGAGAATGGTCGTGCCCCAGTTGGGAAGGTTGGAGAGATGCGTCGCGAGCCCGCCGAGCGTCATCGACTTCTCGTGCGGCTTCCAGTTGAGCTGCACGTCCGGCACGCGCTCGAGCAGCCGTCGCGTCGTGCCCATCTCGTGATCGAATTCCGCCAGCAGCGTGTCCTTCAGTGCCATGAGTCGCGTCCTTAGTCTCATTCTACTTGGCGCCGTTGTGATGTCGGCCTGCAGCCGGTCGACACCGGCGCCCGCGCGTCGAGCGCCGTCGCTCCCGCCGGTGACTGGCACACTGGCCGTCGCCCGCCTTTCCCAACCGGTCCGCATCGTCCGCGATCGGTGGGGTGTGCCGCACATCACGGCGCAGACCGAAGGCGATCTGTTCTTCGCGCAGGGCTTCGTGCAGGCGCAGGACCGGCTGTTCCAGATGGATCTCTGGCGCCGATCGGCGCAGGGGCGCCTCGCCGAAGTGCTGGGGCCCAACTACGTCACCCGCGACGCGATGACGCGACGCGTGCAGTACCACGGCGATGTGGACGTCGAGTGGGCGAGCTACGGTCAGGGCGTCAAGGCTATCGCCGAATCGTTTGTCGCGGGGATCAACGCGTGGGTGGCGATTGCGAGACAGGATCTGCCGCAGGAATTTGCGCTCGCCGGCTGGCGTCCCGAGTTATGGAAAGCGGAGGATCTGCTGAATCGCACGGATGCGTTTCTTGCGAGCGGCGACGCGCCGCTCGAAGCGTTGCGCGCGGAGGTGATCGGCGCCGCCGATGAGCAGCTGGCCGCGGCGCTGTTGCCGGGCGATGTCCCGCGCGGGCTTCCCAGAGGCGCCGAGGCTCGGAGGGTCGGCGAGGTCGTCAGCGACGCGCTGCGGCGCGTGGGCACGCCGCCGTTCTTTTCGGGGTTTGCGAGTTCGCTTCAGGTCCGCCTGAAGGCGGACACTACCTACGGCTTCGGCTCGAACGCGTGGGCGGTCGCGGGCTCCCGCTCCGCAACCGGCGCGCCGCTCGTCGCCGCCGATCCGCATCGGCCGCTGGTCAATCCGTCGCTCCGATACCTCGTGCATCTTCAGGCGCCAGGCTGGAATGTCATCGGCGCGACGTCGCCCTGGCTCCCCGGCGTCGTCATCGGCCACAACGATCGCGTTGCGTGGGGCATGGCGGCGTATCCCGCCGACACTGAGGACGTCTACGTCGAGCAGAGCCGCGCGGCCATCGAACGCATCACGGATCCGATCGTCGTCAAGGGCGACGCCGAGCCGTTCGCGT
>Ga0315281_10008469_pt1 | contig 14387 bp, 19 predicted proteins | sample YL17G07_0_MG_FD_204540 | JGI IMG/M metagenome (GOLD analysis project Ga0315281, IMG submission 204540) | Sediment microbial communities from Yellowstone Lake, YNP, Wyoming, USA - YL17G07_0 | ecosystem: Environmental > Aquatic > Freshwater > Lake > Sediment | place: USA: Wyoming | collected...
CGGCGGTGGGGTTGGGGATGATCTCGTTGAGGACCACGTGATCCAGCAGCAGGGTCTGGGAACGAACCCAGTCCTTGAGCTGGTGAAAGTCCAGCAGCATCCCGTCCGGTTGAAGTCCCCCTCGCCACCGTGTGACGATGTGATAGGTGTGACCGTGCAGCTGGCTACACTTGTGCCCGGGGGCGACACAGGGAAGGCGGTGGGCGGCGTCGAACTTGCCGCGGACCAGTAACTCAAGCATCGTTACCTCACATTCAGGATCTTGTGAAGCTGGAGACCCAGTCGCCAGCGGGGACGTGCGAGCACCGTGGCTATGCACAGGGCAAGGCTGTGATCGTACTCAGGTCCCCATTGTGGTTGAAGGATATGGTGGTCGAAGTTCAACGCCTCGAGTACCGAGAGATCCAGTTCCTGGGGCCAGACGACTTTCAGCTCGTCGCCACGTTCGACTACCAGCCTGCTCCCGGCCTTGGGTGATACCGTGATCCAGTCCGGCGTGAACGTGGGTAGCCGAGTGCCATTGGTCTCAATGGCCAGCGGGGCACGGTCCTGGAGGTTGACGGCGAGTTCGGCGTCCAACTGGAGGAGGGGTTCACCACCCGTCGCCACGATGAGCATGGGGTTCAGGGCGCGCACCGTGTCCAGGATCTGGTCCATCGACATCTGGCTGAACTGGGAGTGGTCGGTATCGCACCAGGGACAGGCGAGGTTGCAGCCAGCGAACCGGATAAAGACCGCGGCCCGCCCCGCGTTCAGCCCCTCGCCCTGGAGTGAACGGAAGATCTCGCAGACACGGTACATCACGCCCAGGTGATGCGCTCGGCGTCCGGGGTTCCGGCACTGAGGTCTTCCGGCCACCCCTTCTCCAGCTCTTCGTCTTCCTGCTTGGTCTCGGTGTCCGGCTTGGCGGCCATGGTCACACCTTCGCCACCAGGCTCGTGGGCGGGAGGAGCGGGAATCCCGGTTCCGTCGCCAGCCGCGAGTTGTGCGTTGCGCTCGGTGGGTGGGATGCTGGGGAGAGCGGGACCGCCGGGTTCACCGGTTGGAACGATGGTCGCCGGGTCGATGGTCTCCGAAGTCGGGACATGGGTCCAGGGGTCGACATAGATCTCCACCTGGACACTGGCCGAGGTCAGATCCTCGATCCCCTCGAGTTGCTTGGTCACGCTCTCCACCTGTGCCTTCAGGGCACGAACACGGGGCCCGTTGCCCTTCTCCACCAGGCACTTCGCGAGTTCGGTGCTCACGTGAACCAGAAAGTCCTCGGTCGGCATGACCCTGGTCTCGGGCTTCTGGGCTTCCTTGAGCACGGCAACCAGCTTCTCTGCCACCGCCGGCGGAACACGACTGGGGTCCAAGGTCTTCAGGATCGAGGTCAGTTCGCTCATCGTAATCTCCTGTGAGTCTGTTCAGTGTTTCAGCTAGCAACCTGGAGAGCGCGGCTCGTGGCTCCAACCCCTGTCGCAGCAGATCCTCCAGCGTGCCCATACACAAGGCAACCCTAGCCTCCAGGGTCTCCTCTGTCAACTGCGGACTTCCGCCTACCAGATCCTCGATGGCGAACGTCGCGAATACCACCGCCTCCAACCGGTCCATGACCTGCGCATGGACCTCTGGCGGCAGGAGGTCACCGAGCACGGGGCGGCTTCCGGTCCTTTGACACCGGAAGACCCGTCTCCGAGATCTCGTTCGTGGGTTCCTCTGGCCCCTCGACCACTACGATATTGGAATCCTCTTCCTCCCCAGACATCAGGATCTCCAGCGCACTGCGCGGGTCAGAGACGGCTACGGGATTCTTGAAACCCTTGGGTTGTGCGATTGCCATATTCACCTTCAGAAAAAAGCCTTCAGTAAGCTGTTCTCTACCCAATTTTCGATCTCCACGGGTAGCTGCCCCCGACGATACGACTCGTCGGTGTACATAGCAAACACTTCAGCCATCGCCTCTATGTGGTTCGAGGCGGAGTAGCCCGACACGTGTTGACGGCACCACTCAGTCCCATAACGCCCACCCGTCGCGTGCTGCATAATATCCCAGTCACGGGAAGCTGCTCTGGAAGTAAGATTGTGCCCGAACTCATGCCGAAATACATTCATGCGGGCACGGGCCGGGTTTGAGTTGTAACCGAAGACGTTCCATGGCGTCTGCCCACGGCCAACCCTGGCGCGAGCCACTGCCGAGTGCTCCGCTGTGTTCATTTGCGAGAAAATCGTGTTCGTAACAGGGCTTGCGCCGAAAGCACCTGCCCGTGCGCCAACCGTTGCCATCCCGAGAATTTCCCCGGGCATCTGGCCCTGCCTATGAGGTTCTCGCAGCACAAGGGTGACAGGGGTCCTATCCTTTCCCCGCCCTGTGGCAACTCGAGCGTTCATGTTCGGGTACCTCTGAGCCAACCTGTTCATTTCATTGGCAACCTCTTGCAGGTATTCAATCCGTGTTCGCTCGCTCGCCCACCCACCGACGACGGCATAGCCAGAGGTCTCGCCCAGGGTCACCTCAAAGCCGAACTTATTGTTCAGGTATTCGACCGCCTCGCTTTCGGTTTTGAACGTGACTCCTGCGCCTGGCGGTAAAGGCGGTGGCGTAACACGTTCTCCCTGAGCCGGGGTTGGGGGCGCGGGACGTGCAGGCGTCCGAGGTGTGCGTGGGCGGCGAGGAGCCGGTTGTCGAGGTTGCGGTTGCGGCTGGGGTTGCGGTTGCGGCTGGGGTTGCGGTTGCGGCTGGGGTTGCGGTTGCGGCTGGGGTTGCGGTTGCGGCTGGGGTTCAGGCGTCGTGATCCTCGGGGCTCGTGGGCTTTCCGAGACGACAGCCACAATCGTGGATCGGCAGTTATGGTGATATGGTGGGGGCCCGACCTCTGACTTCGCCGGGCCACCGCGGTCGATGATCTGGCCGACGGTATCCCGGGAACCGTACCCGGAGCGCACGACCTCTGCCGCCTGGCGAAAGTATGTGGAGCCGGGATGCTGCGTACCGAGCAAGGTATGCCCGTCTGGCCCCGGGCGCGTCGTAAGGTAGGGGTTCACGCGCCGGATCTCTTCTGGATCCGTAAGCCCCTCGCTCCGCTGCATGATACCCATTGCGTCACTGACCCGATATACCCTCCCATCCATGAAACGGCAGATATCGGTAGTCACCTCATCCATCACCGCCGACACCTGGTACTCTGTGATCCCCGCATCGTTGAACGAATTGACCTGGGTCCAGGACCGTGCGCGCCCAGTGAAGGCGGCGGCCACCGCCTGCCAGTAACCGGGGCTGGCGTTCGGAACCGCAGACCTGAACGTATCCTGGAGCTGCCTGCTGATCTCGTCGCGCCCCAGACCCTGGCGTGTGGCTTCCGCCACCAGCCGCCGCCCCCGTTCCGAGAACTCCGCACTCCGCCGCCCATACTCGTCCCGGATGAAGTTCACCTGGCTGCTGGCAACCGACTGCGCAATGCGCTCGTCGTTCTGGGTCATGGACGACCCGATGTTCAGGTCGTAGGTTCTAACCGCGGATTCCCTGGTCCCGAGAACCACGCGATTGGACTCGATGCTCAGCGTCTGGTTCACTGACGGCATGAAGGTCTCGGGCGTGGCGTTGACCATCCCGCCCACGGTGTCGAACACCGCGTCCCGTTGCGGGGGGGCAAGGTTCGGCCAGTCTTGGTCGAGGAGTGGTGTCACCTGCCGGGTGAGCGCGGAGTCCGCGCTCCGCCCGTCGCGCTCCAGTTCCCCGGCGATCCTGAATCGGATCGCGTCGAAGCCCTCTGGCGTCAAGGGGTCTGCGGCCTTGGCAATGTCGCCGGTAACCAGGTTGCGGGCAGCGATCGCCGCCTCCGCCAGTAGCCCGAACTCCGTCACCGGCTCGAAGCGCACAAGGTCACGGTAGAGCAGGCGACCGCCGGTCAGTCCCACGCCCTCGGACAGCACCACCTCGCACCGCAGCCTGCTGCACACCTTGCGCGCATAGTGTAGCGCACTGTCGATGGTTGTAGGGCCGAAGCGCACGAACCGCAACCCACCACTGAGGCGCCTGCCGGCTTCCGCTGTAAGCGCGTACAACCCCGGACACGGGGCTCGCAACTCGATGGTCGCGAGCAGCTTGGGGTCCTGCCCTACGACCACGCCCGGCGCCACCCTGAACCCGCCGCCCAGGAACCGGCCAACTGCCAGCACTTCAGCCATTGTCGTCCTTGTCGGTGGTTGCGTCCGGCTCGACCCAACTCTGGAAGACGGCGGGCGGTACATTGAATCGGTTCTCGCCCACCGACCTTCGTTGCGCCTCGGCCAGCATCCTGGTGCGCAGTGCCGTCAGTTGCGCCGCGTCTTGAAGCAGGGGATCGGTCTCCTCTTCCTGGGGTGGCGCAGCCGGGTCAAGCCCCTGCTGGATCCCGGCGAGCGTGAACGCAATCGGTTGCCTGGTCCAGGGGGCGTCGATCCGCACGAAGTCATGGTTGAAGATGTCGCTCGCCAGCTCCCTTCCCTCTGCTGGAGTAAGCACTCCTGCCGTCACCAGCTTCTCGACCATCGTGCTCATGCGCTCCGGGTCACGGGTCATGGGGCTATTCGAACGGAAACGCCAGAACCGGATCCCGAGGTTGGGGAACAGGACGTGGTTGATCCAGAAGTCAAACTCGTCGCGCTCAGGTTGGAAGACCTGGTCCTCCGCGAAAATCAAGGTACTGAGTGCGGTTGCCCGGTTGAAGTCTTTGCTCTCGCCGCGTAGCAGTCGGGGGAGGCGGAACGAGCCACCCACCTTGTCCATGTTGCGCTCGTCGTAGTTCCCGAACATCTCGTCTTTGAGCCAGGCGTCCGTCAGCGGCTTTATCTCGATGTGGACCTGGCCCACGTGGACCTGCGGGTTGTCGGGCGGTGCGCTCTCGAGAATGAGTATGTCGTGGAAGTGCTGGTGCCCCTTGATGTTCGTCTTGATGTAGTCCTTGATCTTGTTCACGGCACCAGACGCCAGGCGCCCGCCGCTGACCAAGATCGCCAGCGGGGGAATCGCTTTATTGTCAAACCACAGGAAGTTCACCTCCTCCATCCGCCGGCTACCCATGACCGCGAGCAGAGACCCGATCCAGCGCGGGACGCCGTATGGCGAGCGCGGCGAGTGGATTCGCCAGTGGACCATCTCCGTCGCCGGGATCTGGTTGCCGTCCGTCGGCAGAATGATGCCCCCGTTCTGGGCTGAGATGCACCTGGGGTCGCCGAACTCCTTGAAGTACACCGTGCGCCCGAGGTCGTCGATCTGTACGAACCGCCGAAACCTGACCTTCTGGCACTGCGTCCCATAATCTACCGGCGTGACCAGCATCTGTTCGTCGACGTGGGTGAACTCCTGATCCAGTGGCAGCAAGCGCACGGTATACGCTGGCACGTAAACGAAGCGCGCCACCTGCCCCAGGTTATTCCGCAGGACCTCCCAGTATGCGTTGCCCGTAGTCTCGCGATCCTGGCGAGTTTGCTTGCGGAGCTGTACGAAGCTCCCGTCCCGGAACACGGTACGAAAGAACCGGTCCAGGTAGGTCCGCTCCAAGCGCGCCGACACCACGAGCTCGGTGCGCGTTGCCGCGATCTCTTCCGTGGTTGGAGGCACGGGAGCAACGAGTGTGGACCCGGTCTCGTACTCGTACACTCGCCGAAGGTAGATACAGTCCGAAACCAGCTTGTCGGCGTTCTCCGCCGTCAAGTCGATCGCCGGTTCCAGGCGGTGGCCGAAACCGTCAATGTTGGTCGCATATGCGTCGACGTTCGGCCGCAGGCAATTCGAGTGTTCGAACAGTACGCTGAGCGTCAGTGGATCATAAGGCGGATCAAGGGCACCGGCACTTACGAGATCCTCTTCCCCACCCTCCATGGAGCGCTGGCGCTGCACGGCACGCGGCGCACCCTGGTCCGGTTCCACGATGTACGCCTTGACGATTGCCGCCCTGGCTTCTTCGATCTCGTCCACCTCCGCATCCAACATCGAACTCATGTCAGAACCTCCCAGCTGTTTCACCATCATAACCAGGAACTGTGCGCCCGGTCCAGTGGACAACATTTCTTTGTTGACAATCGAACAGAGTAGATCTACCGTTTAACCGTGGTTGGGAATGACCCACTGACACCGGAGGCAACATGGACCGCGCACAGCTCACCGACGTAACACTGGTTCGGAACTTCGTCCTGGCGGGCAACGCCACCTTCACCCTGGTCTCCAAGCGAACCGGAACCCGGTTCACGTATCGGGTAGCGACCAAGGTTGTTGACGGCCCCACCCCGACCGAGACCCGAAACCTGTACTTCGTTTCGGTTTTGACCGGACCCGATAATCAGAACGATTACCAGTTTCTGGGCACGATCTTCGACCGAGACCAGTACCGCCACGGGCGCCGCAGCCGGATCACCGAGGACGCGGTCAGCGCCCGGGCGTGGGACTGGTTCTGGCGTATGCTGCGGGGTGGGAACCTGCAAGAGGTCGAGGTCTGGCACGAGGGGCGTTGCGGGCGTTGCGGCCGACCCCTGACCGTCCCCGAGAGTATCGCCGTGGGGCTCGGACCGGTCTACCAGGGGCTGGAGTAGAAACAACATGAGCCCAGGTGTGCGGCCTGGGCTCATGCTGGAGGTGGGTGCCACGGAGGCTATGGTGGCTTGCGGAAGTAGTCTGCCGGAAGTGTAGTCAGTCGTCAAGAGACACCACACTCACGTCCACGGTCCCGTCACCACGCTCCCAGGTTTCAGCCCCACCACGCTCTTTCTGGCAGGCCAAGGCCAGCGCCCAGAACCGATCAGCATGCCCCTTCATCCGGGAGTCGTACTCGGCGTCGAACTTGACGCTGCCATGCTGGGTGAACGACTTGCGGATCGAGTGGATCTGCGCCACAAGCTCACGATCCCGAGGTAGGAGCAGGTTGCGCTGCTGCATCAGGATCTTGAGATCCGTCGCCCAGATTTCCTTCTTCGCATTCGTGAACGAGACGGGACGCACCACGAGTGGCGAGTGCTTTGCCAGCGTCTCCGCCAGCTGCATCCCGATACCCGTTTCGTCGATCCAGACCGAGGCCAGTGGAAGGGTGTCGAGCAGTTGCATACACGACGCCTGGACCACTTCGAACGGCTGGCGCTCCCACCGCCGCACGAGGCGCATTACCATGCGCTGGTTGATTTCCTCCATGACCACGAGTTCTGTCAGATCGTGGCGCCGACCCACGTCTATGCCCGCAGTCAGCCGGCCACGGACCGGCAACAGGCGGTCGAAGTCGTGCTCCGGTTGCAGCTCTGGATCGGTGCACGGGAGGATCAGCTCGTAGGGGAAGAACGACATGCTCTCGTCAACGAATCGACACTCGAACTCCTGTTGAAAATCCTCGAGATCCATGCTCCCGAACTGTTCCTTGACCTTGCCCGTACCGAACTGCTGCACCCGGTCCTCGGTTGCCATGCGCTCGGCGCACACCGACGCCTGCTGAACGTCTGAGCACAGGAAATGGCACAACCACCACGGGACAAACTGGCGGCTATAAGACGGGTATCGCCGAACCTCCTCCATCGCGATCTCCCAGTGTAACCCACGCCGACCAAGCGGTGTCGAACCGATAGTGACCTGAGCATCCTGTACCCGGACGATGAGCGCGGTACTACCCTTGTACACCGTGCGGTCGTCGGCGTAATGCGCCAGTTCGTCCAGGTATATGTCGCCATGCTTCCCGCGTGGAGCCCTGGACGGATGGCTCAGGATCCGCGAAAGGCGCCCACCACTCTTGTTCGAGCCGAACGAGATCTCGGTCTTGGAGTTCGTGATCCTCCGCTTCTTCCACGCGAGTGGGAGCTCCTCGTGCAGCTGGTCGACGTACAAGATCTTTTCCTTGGCGTCGTCCAGGTTATAGGACACGAACACCGCCGTATGCCCATCGCGCAAGTGCGAACGGGCAAGGGCCTCGGCCGAGAACATGAAGCTACCGCCACCCTGCCGGGTCTTGGTCAGGCAGCGGAACGCGGAGCGATCCAGGAGCAGGGAAACCTGCCACGGGTCCAACTCGATCTGCGCCTCGTTCCACCGGCAGATACAACTCACGAAACCGAGCTCCGTCCCCAGCAAGTCGAGGAGGTCGTCCTCGGTCTTCTTCACCACCAGCAGTGGACCGGTCATCTGCTACCACCTCCGAGTTCCGCGCCTGACACGCCTGGTACACAGGGCGATGACCAGCGCCCAGGCATACGCCACCAGCACCCTACACGTCACACCTAACCCGCCCCCGTACATACATCCTCCTCCTCTGGTTCCTCGTCCAGAAAGGTAATCAGCAGGTAATCTACACGGGCCAGGAAAGGCCCCAACACTCGCTCGTACTCCCGGATCACGTAACCCGGGCTCCCGGCGATGCGCCGGTCGATTGCCAGTGGGGCTTGCCCGTTGTCACCGTGAATCAATACCCTGCACGCCCGTCGCTCTGGAACCAGGTGTAGGATCTCGGCCCATTTACCGAACATCACTCCCCTCCCTCAACCCCAGCAGTCGCCGAAGCAGATCGAGGTCTGGGGCCTGGTCCGTGGCCGGAACCTGGGTTGGAAGAGCGTTCCTAGTACGATCCCGCACCAGCTCCAGCGACTTGTCGAGGCACGACTGGTACAGGGACAAGAGGGCCCCATTGCGCTCCTCGCACCGTTGCTGGGTTTCCTCGTAGCGTGAGTCCAGGCGGTCAAGTAGCTTGTCGGCCACGAACCACACGCTCCCCGCGATCCCCGCGACCAGCGCCATGACGATGGCGATCTGCGCACGGTTGACCGTGACTTTCGACCCATTCCCATTCTGCACTTCAGGCATACATCACCTTTCCTTCCCAGGCCGGCACAGGCGGGACACGGCTTCGACCAGCGGCCCCAACTCGGCCCACCACTGATCGCTCTTTGGACCAGCGCAATGGGCACACAACTGGTCGACAACCTGGTTCCGGTCAGCGGTCGAAGCCCTGAACAGGGCGGTATCAGCCAGACGCCAGATCTCGCGGTACAGCTTCGCGGCGGCAACCGCATCCTGGCCCCGTGCGCCACCTTCCGCACACAGCTCCCCGTCGTTGTCCAGGGTGAGGAACGGCGTGTCGTCCAGAACCAGACACGAAACCAGGACCTCGGCGTGCGCCGCGAACTCCAGGCGGTATGCGAGTACCTCGCTCTCCACCCGACCCAGGAACCCAATCCCCAGGCGACCCGCCTTGGCCACCAGATCGGGAACCCGAAGCTCGGCGAGCTCAGGATCCTCGGACCACTGGAAGAGGACACAACCTTCCTCGAACTGCGGACTGACACGTAGAACGCGCTTCAGCCACTCCGCGTCGCTTACCGCGGCGTGGAGAAATACCTTGCACTCCATTCGCTTACCTCCGTTTTCGTGCGTCAATGGTGTAGAAAGTCGGGGGACCAGGAACCCGTGGTTGGAACGTGATCACGGCGCTGGGCGCTGGCGCTGGTCCGGTCTTCCCGTCCTGCTGGGCGAAGTACAGCCGTCCCCGGATCAACCCAACTCTGGCCGCGTGAGGCATCACCTGGGCGTGCCACCACTCGACGTCCGTTCGCGCGAATGCCAAGACCACCACGATCCTCGAACCCCAGTACCTGGCAAGCTCCACCCACTCGCCAGCCCGTGGACCATAGGGAAAGTTCAGCCAAGCCGGGTGCCCATCGGCGCGCGCCGCCCAGTCCTGGCGAAAGGCGTCGTCCTCCTGCGTCAGATACCTGGCGCACTTCGCGTTCCAGGGGCTGGCGGCGGCGTCCAGGCCGAAACCGTACTCCACGTCCAACCGCCGAAAGAGCCAGCCGGGCGTACTCCAATCGTCCCGCTGACTGCTGAAGAGTGGACCCCACTTGCCTTGTAGCGTGTGGCGCGCTGGGCTCGCGTCTACGGGTTCCTGTTGCGTCGGGTCGTGTTGGTCCATGCCCGTATCTCCAGACCCCCGTTAAAGCGCGCACAGCGCGCCAGGGTCGGGTGAGGGAGCCGAGGCCATCCTGGCCACCTTGGCGCCCGCTGGCGCCTCGGGCTCCGGCTTCCTACTCGCCCGACTCCAACCGCTGCACCGTCATCACGTCGTCGACACGACAACCGACGAGGATACAGCAGGCCATCAGCTCGTTCGCCCGGGGGTCAACCGCGTTGTTCTCCCAGTTGGAGACCGTGCGCCAGTGGATCCCGGCCTTTCGCGCGAGGCTCACCTGGTCGATGCCCGACGCCTCGCGCCGCATTTTGAACAGCTGCCCACTGAACTGGGGGAACGACTGCGGCCCCTCCTCCAGCGTCTGGATGTTGCCCTCCTCGATCGCAAGCAGCACCCGCCGCTTGAGATCGGGATCCGCACTCGTGATCTTCAGCAGGGTGCTGAGTTCGGCTTCCGCCTTCAAGATGTCCTTCCGTGCTACCATTTCTCCTCCTCATTCACCGCCGCCCAACATCCGCTTGACGGACTGAGTGTGCCACTCTCGACCACGGGGCTCGAACCCCGCCGCCCCCAGCATTCTAGCTATGGTCCCGTATCCAATACCGTCCGCGCGCAGACCACGTGCATAGCGGATCGCGTCCAGTTCCCTGCCATTTTCTTCGAGCTTGCCGTCCGAGCCCAGGCGAGACCCGAACGGGATCGAACCCACGCGCTCGCCCCGCGCCTTCTTAGCCTGCATGGCCCCGCGAGTCCTGCACCGGATCAGCTGCCGCTCGTACTCGGCAAAGGCGTCCAGAATGTGACGCATGAGCTGGTCGGCTGGCGACCCACTGTCCGGGCAATCGACGCATTGAATGGTGATCCCGCGCCGGGTGAACAACCTGTCCACCAGCGCCACGAGGACCGTGTCACGCCCCAGGCGGTCGCGCTTGGCTACCACCAGCACGTCGCCCCTCTCCAGCGTGTCCAGGGCCTCCATGAGCCCAGGGCGCTTGGTCAGGTCCAGCTCCCCATCGTCGTTGAGCCCTCGGGCCCCGCTCACACCCTCGTCGGTGAAGACCCGGACCAGTTCCTGGCCCAGGCGCTGGGCGTAAGCCCGACACGTGTCGAGCTGGGCGTCCAGTCCAGCTCCGCTCTCTACCTGGCCCGTTGTGCTCACTCTCAGGTATGCGTACATTTCCATGACGACCCTCCTCTTTACCTGTGACCAACATAACACCCGAGTGTGGGGTCGTCAACAGATTTCTTCACCTACTCGCCACAGAACACGAGTTCCTCACACGAGACAATGCCCTCGGCGCAGGTCGGGTTCAGCCAGTGCCCGGAGTCCTGGGTCTCTACACACCACGCTTCACACGTGGTGCCATCGGCTAGCGGCTCGCCCTCCTCGCACCCCAGGTCTCGGAGGTGGGAGCAGGCGGTTGGGCAGTGATCGGAATCGGGCGGGATCACAGGATCCGGGACCGGTTGGCACCAGGAACACTGCACCCCGCTCAGCGCGAGGATCATAAGCAGACAGATGGCGACTTGCTTCATGGTCATTCCTCCCACCCGCATTGCAGGACCCAGAAATCCTCGCTCAGGGCCGAGGCCACGACCGCCGGGTCCATGGTGTAGAACCCGTCGTCACCCCACTTTCGACCCCACGAGTTCTCACCCACGAACCGGCCACCCACCCACCCCATGAGTACCGTGGCGTGGCGGCCGGTTTCCTCCTGGGGCAGACCCAGGACCTGCCCGCTCTGATACCGCTGCCAGTTGTCGCCAGTCGCCGTCCCGAACACGACTGGCTCCCCGGCGTTCAGGGCCGTGATGCAGTCGTCTACCCGCTGCTGACCACGGCTCGTGATACGGTAATAGCCAGTGATCTTGTGGAGATACGCCTGGCGCATAGAACCCCAACTTGGGGCGACTGCCATCAGGCTTTCGTCCCACTCCCACTCTTCCTCAAGCGCAGCACCGAAGCGCCGAAGGACGTCGCACACGAGCCAGATGTAGGTCCCGGTATTCTGGCGATTGGTCTTTGGAATACACAGCTCCCGCCCCAGATACCAGAGCGCCATTCTGCTGAGATCCCGGTGTGCCCTGGGGCCATACTGCAAGACGCGCTTCACCTCGAGGGCCTTGGCCACCGCCTGCGCCACACAACTCCGCGTGCTGCCTTGGTCGTGGCGGCAGAAGCTGGCGATTCGCAGATCGCACTCGGCTAGGGATCGCTTGCCGGCCACAGCTAGCCCAGCGAACGGCTTGTATTTCGATGGCGGATCCGGCAACCACCCGTCGTCACAGTACCTCACTTCACACCTCCCGCCGGGGCCAAGCGCGCCACACTCAGGTCCACGTCGCCCTCGATCCCCTGAACAGAACCACGAGACGTATATTGCCAGGCGTTCCAGTGCCCCCACGCAGCAGGCACTTTTCGGTTCGGGTCAACGTCGCTTGGCCGTTGCCCGTCGTTCGTCCCATACATGGCGACCATGAACGGGCGCTCACTGCCATCACGACGCTTCAACAGTTTGTCCCACGCCTCGGGGTTTGGCACGATCTCGGTGTCCATCAGGCTGTCCTTGCTGTACCAGCCAGGCTTGAACCCCGCATCTTCCAGCTCATACAGCCAGGCCAGCATCCATTCCAGACCCTGCTGTTCGTCGAGTTTCGGGATCGCGTCCTCGAAGTCCATCCACACGTCCCCCTGGCGGCCGTCTGCAAAGCTCAGCACGTCAGGCTGGGGGAGATCTTTGATCGCGGCCATGAAGTCCCGGGCCTCGATCTTCGCGTCTGCGATCCAGTTCTCGGAGTCCGTGTTGGGCATGACCCACACGTAATAGCCCAGCTTCAGACCCGCGTTATGGATCCCGTGCGCGTTGTGCTCCAGCTGGGGGTCGATACTGTGCCGCCCGCCACCGGTTCGTCCTTGCGTAGCCTTGGCGATCGCATAGTAGAACCGGCGGGCGTCCCCGGCCACCACGGGCCAGGCGGGGGCCCCCTGATAGCGGCTCACGTCCATTCCCAGGCGCTCCACCACTTGCCCGCTGTACACGCTGTTCAGCGCGTCCAGCGTGGCCGGTCCAAGCCTGGCGTCTGCGACCAAGTCTCCTCCGTGCGCGCGCTGGAAAGCCTGGACCTGGACGGCGAATTCCTGGGAACCAGGGTAATACGCGCATCCTGGCCAGACGTCTGGTAGACTGGCCATCGTCCAGATCGTGGTCGACGCCTTCAGGTTGTAGGCTATGGCTTTGGTGTAGTCCATGTCTCGTGCTCCATTTGCAGGGTCCACCTGCGTGTATACCACCTCATCACCCACTCGAATCTGGCACCAGTCGGTTGTCGCCCGCAGGATCCCACCACAGTGCCGCGCCCGGTATTCTACGGTAAACATCAGTACGCCACGCTCCCACGGTCGTTGGAGGAGAGTGGCCGAGCACGCTCCCCGCTTCCCACTGCTCCCCAGTGCCGACGGCAACACTCCGCCAGGAGCATGGCGTCAGCCGTCTGGTGGATCACACCTTGAACCTGGGGGAATAGTTGCTGAGCCCGGGCCTTGCTCACGTTCTTATCACCATGGGTCTTGCACCCCATGAGCCCTTGCCACTTCACGGGTGTCACCTCCGTGAACGGAATCTCGCACGCGATAAGCAGCCCACGACAGAACCCGTAACTGGTCCCGAACTTGAAGGTGCCAGCCACCCCCTGACCCCGGAAGGCGTGGACGTGTTCAAGGAACGTGAAGCGCGTGCGCTCGGCCCTCGCCCTTACCCATAGCCAGATATCGCGCTCGGTCTCGTCAAGGCGGCAGATCTCGACCATACCCTGGCCCACTGCCGCAATCGCCCCACTATGCCCAGGATCGATCCCCATGAACAGGCTCGCCCCAAGATCCCGAACCCGGTGTACGACTATCCGCACCTCCTCCGGCGACCAGGCGCCAGCGGCCACCGCCTCCTGGGTCGCGGTCTCAACCAAAGATTCCAGGTCCACCCCCGGCAACAGTAAACCCCCCACCCGCAGTCTGGCGACTTCGAGCTGGACTTGTTCACGAACGCCCCGTGTCAGCACTGGATCGCTGGGCTCCGGGGGCGCCTGGCTTCTGGTCTTTCGTGGCATATAGCACCCCTGCTCGTGTTCGGCATACGGCACCGAGAGCGCGTACCGTGGTCATGGCCTGCGTCAGGTTTTCCACCATGCTATCCATGGTCTCCGCCTGTTGCAACCACCATCGCGCGCTCCTCATTCTGGGGTCTAGCTTCTGGTTCACCATCTCGTCCAGGCTCAAGCCCAGTCGGTTGCAGAACTCCGAGAACCTCGTGACCTTGGGCTCGGTGCCCGCCAGCCAGCTGTCCAGAGTCGAAACCGGCACCCCAGTCAAGCGCGCCGCCTGCTTGATTCCACCCACGTCCTCCAGCACCAATCTCAGGTACTTCGTGTCCATCACCCCTCCTCACCCTTATCTGTGACCGGGCCACGCGCACGGCACACTTGGTTTAACGT
>Ga0315281_10008470_pt1 | contig 14386 bp, 12 predicted proteins | sample YL17G07_0_MG_FD_204540 | JGI IMG/M metagenome (GOLD analysis project Ga0315281, IMG submission 204540) | Sediment microbial communities from Yellowstone Lake, YNP, Wyoming, USA - YL17G07_0 | ecosystem: Environmental > Aquatic > Freshwater > Lake > Sediment | place: USA: Wyoming | collected...
AGGCCACACAGAAGATGGGCAATTATGTGACGACCATGAATACCTATGCCCGCGGGGTTGAGTACAATGAACTCACAAAGCCATTTGTTGACACCTATGTGAAAAGATTTGGTGAGACGCCGACCTACACCGCGGATACTTACACTGCTATTGTCTACGGACTTGCGCCAACCATTGAGCAGGCCGGAACCCTCGATCCCGACAAGCTGGTGTCTATCCTCGAGCAGCGTGTTTACAAGGTACCTTCCGGCACAGTGGCATACCTGAAGGACGCCGAAGGACGACACCTCCATGAACTCAAATGGGGCCCAGGGGCTCTCACGAGCTTAGGTGTTCAATGGCAGGATGGTGAGCTAAAGGCTTTCTGGCCAAACAAGTGGAAAGCGACCCCAGAGGCGCCTGAGATCACGTACAAGGGGCTTGTCCCTTATAAGATACCGCCCTGGGTCATTGAGAAGTATAAGAAATAAGTATTTGTAGGGAACGGTTTGAAACCGTTCCCTATTGGGGTTAGTCGTTTCGAACATTTCAAATTTGGGTATTCGATATTGTTTCGAATTTCGGATTTCGTGCTTCGAATTTAATTTGCTATGCCCCTTCCCTCCGATATAATCGTCGAAGGGGTGCGTAGTTTCATGTAGTGAGGTGATGAGTTCATATGGGTCTCGTTCTTAACATCATTATAAGCGGTCTCATCAGTGGGAGTGTATTCGCCCTTCTTGCCATTGGGTTTTCCCTTATCTTTGGTGTAGCCCGTATCGTAAATATCGCCCACACCGCCTTCTACATGCTGGCCGCTTACTGTATCTATATCGTCACCCACAAGATGGGCTTCCATCCCATGTGGGGCATGGCTGTAGCCATCGTTCTGGTCACCTTGTTGGGCATGATTTCCTATAAGATCTTCATAAACCCTATCCGAGAGCATGAGGGTGCTGTGCTGATAGCGACTATCGCCCTGGCTATGGCCTTCCAGGAGATTATGATTCTCAACTTCACAGGCACCTATTTGAGTGTGCCCTCACTGGTCAAGGGGTATCTTGTGATCTTGGGTGTAAAGGTCTTTTATCAACAACTCCTGACCTTCTGCGCAGCCTTGCTCGTTATGGCAGCGCTTTGGGTCCTTCTGATGAGGACCAAACTGGGCTTGGCCATCCGATCCACTGCTCAAGACAGGGAAGTGGCCAACCTCATGGGGATCAACGAGGCTCGGATAGCCATGATGACCATGGGTGTCTCTGTTGGGTTAGCCGCTTTCACAGGCGCTGTTGTCGTACCCCTCACCATACTCGAACCCCATATGTGGATGTACCCGCTGATCATGATGATGGCCGTCGTCGTATTAGGTGGGCTTGGCAGTCTCAAGGGCAGCTTCATGGGGGCATATATCCTGGGCTTTGCAGAAGCATTGGTGGTCTTTCTTGCTCCTATGGGCTCCTTTCTGAAGGGTTCAGTGGCCCTCTCCATTATGATTCTTGTATTGCTCATACGGCCGGAAGGCCTCTTTGGTGTGTCCTTCGAGGAAGAAAGATAGACCCCGTTAGAAGGCGTTCGCCATTCTAACGGGAGGGCTCACACGGGCCTTTAAACTGAGTGTTCGCCCCAATTAGGGATAAATCTCTAACGGGGTTCGCTCCAAAAGGAATATTATTTCCATCCCCGCTGCAAACAGCGGGGCTTTCTAACGGGGTAGACATGGACCTCATTCTATTTTACCTGAGAAAGCTGTTTACCGTACTCAAAAACGAAGTGCTTGTCCTCCCCTCCCGGGTCGTTGCCGTCCTCTTTTTTCTCATTTTGCTACTCTTGCCCTTGTTTACCAAAGATGCTTACCTTCTGCGCATCTTCACGCTCACCAGTATCTTTGCCATATTGGCTGCAAGCTGGGATCTGCTTTCCGGCTTTACCGGCCAGATGAATTTTGGACATGCCCTTTTCTTTGGAGTGGGAGCTTACGGCGCAGCTCTGCTCAATAAATATGCGGGTATCCCTCCATGGGGCACCATCCCCCTTGGGGCGCTGGGCGCAGTTCTGGCAGGCCTGATCATAGGGATACCGTGCCTCAGGCTCAGAGGTACTTATCTTGCTCTAACCACCCTTGCCTTCCCCATCATCCTGATGGGCGTCGTTTTTGCCCTTCCTGACCTTACAGGTGGAGAACTTGGAATTTCTGGGATCGCTCGGCTGGCCCAGTCTCGTGTCGCTGATTACTACATCACAGTCGTGGTGATGCTCGGCCTGTGCACGATTATGTGGAAGATCACCGACTCCAATACTGGCATTATTTTCCATGCCATCCGGGAGGATGAACTGGCTGTCAGGGCAGCCGGTATCAACACGACACGCTATAAACTTCTGGCCTTTTGTCTCAGCGGTTTTTTTGCCGGGATATCTGGGGGACTCTATGCACATTTTATGAGGATTGCAGGCCCTTCAACCCTTGAAGTGTCCTTGTCCTTCCAGGTGGTCATCTGGGCCATCTTCGGTGGGATTGTAACTATCTATGGCCCGGTTGGGGCGGTATTCATCCTTTTCCCCTTGCTGGAGTTTATGCGTTTCTGGCAAGAGTATCGAACATTGATGTTCGCATGTGTGGTACTGTTGATTCTTCTCTATATGCCCGATGGCCTCTTCCCTTGGCTACGGGACAAGATAGAAAAGGAGTGTCCCCGTTGCAAAATCAGAAATATCGCCATGCGTGATACATGCCGCGTGTGTACGGCGCCATTGGGCTAGGGATATTTTGAGAGATTCTCGATGCTGGATCCTGGATACTCGATAAAGACGTCACTTCATGTTGGATATCAGGCATCATATGTGGGAACAAAACAAAGCAGGAGGATAAGGAAATGAACGCAAAGGAAGCCTACGCTGCAAAACCCTGGTTGAGGCACTATCCCGAGGGTGTCACTGACACCGTGGACATACCCGCTATATCTGTTCCTGACCTCTTTGACCGGGTCGTGAAGAAATACGGCAATAAGACTGCGTTGATCTTCTACGGAAATAAGATCAGCTATGCAAAGCTGAAAGAGTTGATCGACCGTTTTGCTACAGCCTTAGCCGATTTAGGAGTAAAGAAGGGCGACACCGTCGCCCTCTACCTCCTGAACTGCCCGCAATATGTCATCGCCTACTTCGCGGCCTTGAAGATTGGTGCGAAAGTCACCCCCATCAGCCCCGTCTACACCAGCCATGAAATAAAACATCAGATTCAGGACAGCGATGCGATGACCGTGGTCTGTCAGGATATCCTTTATGATAATGTAGAGAAGACCGGCATTGCCATGAAGAACGTCATCCTTACCAGTATTGCCGATTACTTGCCCACGCTCAAAAGGCTTTTAGGCAAGGGGGCCCTGGGAAAGGTCTATTCGGAAATGAAGGTTCCTACCCCCACGCACAGGGAACAGGCCGGCCTCCTTCAATTTCAGGACCTCATAAAGAAATACCCGCCTCAGCCTCCCAAGATAACGATCGACCCGGTGAAGGACATCGCAGCTCTTCCTTACACAGGGGGCACCACAGGGCTTCCTAAGGCAGCTATCCTTACCCACGCCAATATGGTGGCCTTACAAGCGCAAGTGATGGCATTCTGGCCTTTCTTCGAAGAAGGCAATGAATTGGTCATGGCCTTTTTGCCCTTTTTCCACATCTATGGTCAGGTGGTCGTGATGCTCGGGAGTCTTAGTCAGGGTTTCACAATGGTCCTCTTCACCACACCTGATATAGATGATATCCTGTCCGCTATGGAAAGATACCAGGCATCCGGATTCTATGGTGTGCCCACCATGTTTGAATACCTCAAGGAATATGAAAAAACAGACAGGGTTAATTGGAAGCGGCTCAAGCTGATCGCCTGTGGTGCGGATACCCTTCATGAATCGACCATTGCAGCATGGGAGAAAAGAACTGGGTCAAAGATCTTCGAAGGGTACGGGATGACCGAGACCACTGCCATTAGCCACGGTAGCCCTTACCACAGGCCCAAAAATGGTTCTTTCGGAGTGCCCCTACCCGGCATGAAGGCCGCCATTGTCGGACACGAAGGCACGGACTACTTGCCGATCGGTAAGGTTGGGGAATTGATTCTAAACGGGCCGAACATCATGCAAGGCTATTGGAAAAGGGAGGAGGGAACCCGGGAGTCATTGATCGACATTGACGGAGAGAAGTGGCTCAGAACTGGAGATTTGGTCAGCATGGATGAGGAAGGTTACTTCCACTTCTTTGACCGCAAGCGGGATCTCATTAAGTACAAGGGGTATTCCGTCTTCGCAAGACACGTCGAAGAGGTCCTTTTCAAGCACCCTCAAATTAAGGCGGCTGGCGTCGTGGGAGTGCCCGACCCAAAAGTGGGTCAGTTCATCAAGGCCTATGTGGTCCTGGAAAGCGAAGCCAGGGGAAAAATTTCTGAAGAGGAGATTATTGCCTTCTGTAAAGAGAATCTCGCCCACTACAAAGTTCCCAAGATTATCGAATTCAGGGGGGAGCTTCCAAAGACGGACGTGGGAAAGGTTTCGCGCAGGGAATTGAGGGAAGAGGCGGAAGAGAAATAATATGACCGAATCCTTCCTTGAAATCAAAAAGCTCACCAAAAGCTTCGGTGGTCTCCGAGCAGTCAACGATATCGGCTTTTCCATGGAAAGGGATCAGATTCTGGGGCTGATCGGACCGAACGGTGCAGGCAAGACCACCCTGCTACGGCTGATTACTGGCATTCTGAAGCCGGATGGCGGAAGCGTCCGCTTCATGGGAAAGGAAATCGTAGGCCGCAAGACCTGGGACATCGTCAATATGGGCATCGCCTGTACCTTTCAGAACATGAGACCCTTCAGGCGACTCCCTATCATTGCCAACGTCATGGTTTCCTGCCTTTCCCCGCGAGCCATGAAGAGTGGAGAATGGGTCAAGCGATTGGAGGCAAAGGCCATGGATGCCCTGGAATTCGCAGGCATTTCAGATATGGCGCGGGAAAAGGCCTCTACGCTTTCACAGGGTGACCTTAAAAGGCTGGAAGTGGCCCGGGCCGTGGCCACAGAGCCGGAATTGCTCCTCCTGGATGAGCCCTTCGGTGGGCTGAGTCCTGCTGAGACGGATCTCATGGCCATATCCATCAAGCGCCTACACAAGGGTGGCCGTTTCGGCCGATTGCACAGCGAAGGACCAGCCATGATCATCGTCGAACATAAACTTCAATGGTTGATGAAGATCGTGGATCGTATCGTGGTCTTGAATTTCGGGACCATCATTGCCAACGGAACGCCTGATGAAATCATTAACAACCCTCAGGTTATTGAGGCCTATCTCGGCGCAGGAGGTATTTAGGCGTGCTGCTTGAAGTTGCCAATTTATCGGTTTGGTATGACAAGGCCATGCTCATTAACAATTTGAGCATGGGTGTAGATACAGGTGAACTGGTCAGCCTTGTGGGTCCCAATGGGGCTGGCAAATCGACCCTGCTAAGAGCCATCACCGGATTGGTAGCCTGGGAGAGGGAGCTTACGCGGAGGTCAACCCATGGTGAAATTATTCTTGAGGGGACGGTAACCTTTGATGGAGAGCGAATCGATCAGATACCTGCCCATGAAATCGTTAAGCGAGGTCTGACCCTTTGTCCAGAGAGGCGAAGGCCGTTCCGAGAGATGACGGCGATCGATAATCTCATGGCCGGGTCTTACCTGTTGAAGGACAAGGACGAAATTCGGGATAACTTGGGTAAGGTATATCAACTGTTTCCCGTGCTACAGGATCGATCAAACCAGATCTCCGGGACGCTCTCCGGCGGAGAGCAGCAGATGCTCGCCGTTGGCAGGGCATTGATGTCTAAGCCCAAACTGTTGTGCATTGATGAGCCCTCGACGGGCCTTGCCCCCATTTTGCGAGCAGAGGTATTTCAGAAGATCGGAGAGATCCACAAGTTAGGTATCACCGTCTTGCTCGTTGAACAGGACGTGAGCACAGTTTTCAAAATGACCTCCCGCAACTATGTCCTCTCCTCTGGAAAAATTATCGCCCAAGGAACCGGTGAGCAATTGCTTCAAGACGAGGTCGTTCGGAAAACCTACCTGGGGCTCTAGCGGATATGTCTCTGGCAGATCGATCAAGGTATCTGTCTACCTGCGAACCTAAATAATTTTTCTGGGGAGTAAGATGAGAAGGTGAGGTCATCATCCTTTCTTGGATTTGGAGCAGATATGCTGCTGAATCTTGAGGGAGTTCATACCTTTTACGGAAATTTTCCGGCCCTCCGTGGAGTAACTCTTTATATCGAAAAAGGAGAAATCGTCACCTTACTGGGAAGCAATGGGGCGGGGAAGACTACCCTTCTCAAGACCATTTCTGGCATTCTGCGGTCCCGTTCTGGGATTATAACCTTTGAAGGAAAAAGGATTGAGCACTTCCACCCGAATACCATCGTCCGATTAGGAGTCTCCCAGTGTGCAGAAGGAAGAAAGCTGTTCCCTGAAATGTCGGTTCTTAAAAACCTTCGACTGGGGGCCTATGTCCGTCGCCAGGATAAAAAGGGAATCGAAAAATCTCTGGGGGAGGTATTCCACCTTTTCCCTGTCCTCTCAGAAAGATCCAAACAGCTTGCCGGTACCTTGTCGGGAGGAGAGCAACAAATGCTGGCCATGGGCCGAGCCGTGATGTCCAATCCTACACTCCTCCTGTTGGATGAACCTTCCTTGGGGTTAGCCCCGATAGTTGTACGGGCCCTCTTCCAGACGATCCAGATTATCAACCAGCGCCAGACGACGATCTTCCTGGTTGAACAGAATGCTTCACAGGCATTACACATAGCCCAACGAGGTTATGTCATGGAGACCGGGAAGATTGTCCTGACAGGTCCAAGCAAGGCCCTCTTGAACGACGAAAAAGTTAAACACGCCTATCTGGGGACCTGAGATACCTGAATACTGTTCCTTGGAGGAAGGAGAAAGGGAAAAAACTTAACACCGATTCGATCCCAAGAAAAAACCCTTAAAGGAGGAAGTCATGAAAAATAAACCGAAGAGGATTCTCTGGGGCATTGTTTTTGCGGGTCTTTTTTTTACCGTCCCTGTCTGGGGAGCAGAGGTGATCAAGGTTGGCTTCACCGGACCATTGAGCGGAGGATCGGCCAAATACGGAAAAAACTCTGAGGCAGGTTTGACGATGGCCATGGAGGAGATCAACGCCAAAGGCGGCATCACCGTGGCCGGGAAGAAGTTTAAGATCGAAGTCATTTCTCTCGATGACCGCTACAAGCCCGATCTTGCCGTGCAGAACACCCGGCGCATGGTCTCGTTGGACAAAATCCCTGCGGTCTTCTGCCCACACAGTGGTGGCATCCTGGCCATAATGAACTTCAACGAGAAAGAAGAGTTCATCGTCATGGGATACACCACCCATCCTAAAATTGTGGAAATGGGAAACAAGCTGGTTATCCGTATCCCCGCCGATATCCGGGCTTACGCCTCCGCATTCATCGATCGCGCTAAAGAGCGGGGAGTCAAGAATGTGGCAGCGATCCCCGGCGTCCATGAATATGCCAAGATCTGGATGGATATTTTCAAGGAAGAATGGGCCAAGCGGGGAGGAGCGCTTACCGATGTGAGCTCCGCCGATTACATGAAAGAAACGGATTTTTACACCCACCTCACCAAAGTCATTGCCGGCAAGCCGGATGCCATCCTCCTCATCGGCGCCTCCGAACCAGCAGCGCTCATCGTCAAGCAAGCCCGGGAACTCGGATTTAAAGGCCGATTTATCCTGGCCGATCAGGCCAAGATGGAAGAGATGGCCAAGATTGTGCCCATGGATAAGCTGGAGGGGACTATCGGCCTCACCCCCCTCTATGATCGCCCGGTTAAAGATGCCCCGGCTTTTGTTAAAGCGTATAAGAAGCGGTTTGGCGAGGAGGAGGCTTGTACGACCGAGACGGCCCAGCATTATGAGAGTCTTGGTCTTCTTGTTTATGCCATGGAAATCGCAGGGACGACCTCCGATGTCCGGAAGATCCGCGCCGCCATGCCCCAGGTATTCCCTCTGGAAAAGCGGGGAATGCTCACCCCCACAGGTGTTTTTGCCCTGAGGGAAAATGGGGCGGAGATCCGTATCGTCTACGGAACGGAAGTCATCGGAGGCAAATGGAGCGAGCCATTTCCGATACGGTACTAAGCCTCTCATGGAGCTCGGCCATTATTGTCCCATAAAAGGTGAGGAAATAGCCTTTTGGAGACGGGTTAGCAGAAGTGTTTGAAAAATTGATAAAGGAAGATATAGAATTTTTTTGTAAGGAGGGAGCCATGAAAAGTAAAACAAAGCGAATTCTGATGGGCATTGTTTCCCTGTGTCTTTCTCTGGTGGTCCCTGCCTGGGGAGCAGATGTAATCAAGATAGGCTTCTCGGGTCCTTTGAGTGGGGGAGCGGCGAAGTATGGGAAAAACTGTGAAGCGGGCATGATCATGGCCATGGAGGAGATCAACGCCAAGGGCGGAATCACCGTGGCCGGGAAGAAGTATAAGATTGAGGTCGTCTCATTGGACGATCGGTACAAACCAGATCTCACCGTGCAGAACGCCCGCCGTATGACTTCGCTGGACAACGTCCCTGCGGTCTTCTGCCCTCACAGCGGCGGTATTCTGGCCATGATGAATTTCAACGAAAAAGATGGGTTCATCATCATGGGATATACCACCCACCCTAAAACCGTAGAAATGGGTAATAAACTCATCATCCGCCTACCGCCCGATATTCGGGCGTATGCCTCGGCCTTCAGCGATAGAGCCAAAGAAAGAGGAATCAAAAAAATCGCCGCTATTCCCGGGGTGCACGAGTACGCCAAAATCTGGATGGATATTTTCCAGGAAGAATGGCCAAAACGAGGCGGAGTGGTTACCGATGTCAGCCCCGCGGATTACATGAAGGAAACGGACTTTTACACTCACCTGACGAAGGTGATCGCAGGCAAGCCCGACGCCATCCTTCTCATAGGGGCCTCCGAGCCAGCTGCGCTGATTGTCAAGCAGGCCCGAGAGTTGGGATTCCAAGGGAAGTTCATCCTTGGAGACCAGGCAAAACTGGATGAGATGCTCAAAGTGGTCCCCATAGAGAAGCTGGAAGGGACGATCGCTGTTACCCCTCTTACAAATCGCCCGATTAAGGATGCGCCAACTTTCGGCAAGGCTTACAAAAAGAGATTTGGTGAGGCAGAGGCCTCGACGTTCGAATCTGCGAGTCACTATGAGAGTGTTTATATTCTTGCCTATGCCATGGAAATCGCCGGAACCGTCTCTGATGTTATTAAGATCCGTGCCGCGATCCCCCAGGTATTCCCTTTGGAGAAGCGAGGGACACTCGCGCCTACAGGGGTATATGGGCTGCGGGATAACGGAGCCCAGCTGCGTATCACCTATGGAACAGAAGTAATAGGAGGAAAATGGACAGAACCCTTCGGAATCCGCTACTAAAAAATATGCTGTGGATGAAGAAGATTCTGAACATGAATTTGAGAAACATACCTTCATCGTTGTCTAAAACTGAATCAATAAGGGAATGATTTATGGTTCTCTTTTTTCAGCAACTGGTCAACGGCATCATGCTTGGAGCCGCCTATTCCCTGGTCGCCCTCGGCCTGACCCTCATTTACGGAATCCTGCACATCCCGAATTTTGCTCATGGTCATAAATACATGTGGGCCGCTTTTACCAGTTTATTTTTGGTGGTAAATTTCCACACCAATTACTGGGTTTCCCTGGTCATCGCCATGGTCGTGCTGGGATTTGTAGGAGCTGGCGTGGAGCGCCTCGTTTATCGACCCCTCCGAAATGCTCCCCACGTTAATTCATTCATCGCCGCTATCGGCCTGCTCCTCTTCTTGGAGAGTCTTTCCTTGATTTTTTGGGGTGCTGACTTTCGTCGTTTCCCCACGCTCTATGATAAACCCATCCATATTTTCGGCGTTGCGATCACGTTGCAGCGTCTTCTCGTGATTGTTGCGGCCGCCCTATTCATCATCCTTCTACAGGTGTTTATCAAACGCACCTGGCTCGGAGCAACGATTGAAGCTGTTGCCCAGAACCCTGAGGGGGCCCAGTTAGTTGGTATCAGCATTGACCGGGTCTCCAGCCTGACCTTTGGTATCGGAACCTCACTGGCAGCGGCTGCTGCTACGCTGATTGCGCCCATCTTTTTGGTCTATCCCACCATGGGGGCCATGCCCAATCTTAAAGCCTTTGTGGTCATCATCATTGGAGGAATGGGTTCGATCCCTGGGGCAGTGATCGGGGGGTTAATGTTGGGGCTGATGGAGGCCTTGGGTGGAGGTTATATCTCTACGGATTACAAAGACCTGTTTGCTTTTGGAGCCCTCGTTACTTTCCTAACATTCCGTCCCACAGGGCTTTTCGGAAAAGGGGTGCGATGAACCAAATGGTAAGAAAATGGCTTATCTTAACGATCCTTGCCATCGCCGTAATCATCCCCCTTGTGGTGACCAATAAATACTACATGAATATTCTGATCATGAGCGGCATCTGGTCAATCGTTGCTCTCTCCTTGAATCTGATTCTGGGATACACGGGTCAGGTGAACCTGGCCCACGGCGCTTTCTTCGGAATCGGAGCCTACGCTTCAGCACTCATGATGCTCAAACTAAACATGAATTTCTGGCTCGTTTTGCCACTCGCCGCAGCGATCGCCGGATTCTTTGGGTTTCTTATCGGACTGCCGGCTCTCCGAACTCGAGGCTCGTACTTCGCCATTGGGACCTTATGTTTCAACATCATCGTCACTCTCATTGTCGACCGCTGGGAAGGGTTGACTGAGGGAGCGAGGGGACTAATGGGGATTCCCGGACCCAGTCCCATTCCACTCCCCTGGGGAGCTGAGATTACGTTCAAGACCATGGCCGCCCAGTATTATCTCGTCCTATGTTTTCTCCTTCTGACCATTTTTGTGTTAAGGCGCATTATACAGTCCCTCGTGGGTCGCACTTTCCGGGCCATACGGGGAAACGAAGAGCTTGCGGAAGCTGTGGGGATTCAACCGATGCGAACTAAAATTCTTTCTTTTACGGTCAGCTGTTTCTTTGCGGGGATAGGCGGGGTGCTTTATGCTTCCTATATCGGCTTCCTCAGCCCGGAGATTACAGATTATCATGTAAGTTTTGATTCGCTGATCTATGTCATGATTGGCGGGGTTGGCACGATTGTCGGTCCGATCATCGGCACGCTCCTCATCGTCACCATTCCAGAAACGCTCCATATCGCCGCTGAATTTCGCCTGCTGCTTTATGGCCTGATTCTGATCGTCATGATTATTTACTTGCCTCGTGGGATTGTGGGCTGGTTGAAAAGTTTGAAGGAGAGAAAGAGAAAACAGGAGGTCTCTTGGGAGCAATCTTAACCATCCAGGGATTGACCCGTTTTTTCGGTGGACTGGCCGCGGTGATGGACTTGAGTTTTCAAGTTCAGTCCGGTGAGATCCTCAGTCTGATAGGCCCCAATGGAGCAGGAAAAACAACTGTTTTCAACCTTATCACCGGCACCCTTCTTCCCACTCAGGGAAAAGTGCTTTTAAAGGATCACGAAATTACCGGCTTGCGGCCCTATAAGACCACCGCTTTGGGAGTTGCCCGTACCTTTCAGACAACGTCCCTCTTTTATGATGAGACTGTGATCGATAACCTCATCGTGAGTTATCGTTGCCGTACCCGTATGGGTTTCTGGGATGCCCTCATCCATACCAGCCGCTCCCGCAAGGATGAGCGGCGGTGCCGCCAGAAGGCGGAGGAGACCCTGGAATTCATCGGCCTCATGGAGCGAGCCTCGGAACTGGCCCGGAATATTCCCCAAGAATCTCAAAAGCGGCTGGCCCTTGGGCTGGCCTTAGTCACCGAACCGAAGCTTCTGCTCTTGGATGAGCCAATGGGTGGCCTTGCCGAAGAAGAGAACATCGGGATGATGGCCATTATCCAAAAAGTGCGAGCGTCGGGGATTACTGTTCTTTTAATTGAGCACAAAATGAAGATCGTTATGAACATTTCAGACCGCATTATAGTACTCAATTATGGGCAAAAGATCGCCGAAGGGCTACCGCAAGAAGTGGGCCGCAATTCAGCGGTAATCGAGGCCTACCTCGGCGCAGGATATGGTGAGAACTAAAGACGGCCTATATAACCTTGGTCTCATGTGTTGTATGAAAGATTAATTTTGAGGAGATTATAATATATGGATCGACCCTGGCTTAAATTTTACGAACCTGGAGTGCCCCATCATATTCAATATCCGGACATCCCGTTGGATCGCCTTCTGGATAACGCGGTAAGGGATTTTCCCGAAAGGGAAGCCATCATTTTTCAGGGCCAGAAAATTACCTATCGTCAATTGGGGGAAGAGGTGGCCAACGTAGCTTCCGGCCTTGCGCAGAGAGGTCTGAAGAAAGGGGAGCGTATGGCCATTATGCTCCCCAACTGCCCGCAGTATATAGCCGCTTACTACGCCATCCTTAAAATCGGCGGGATTGTTGTCAATGTGAACCCAATGTATGTCGAAAGAGAGCTGGAATTCCAGCTAAATGATGCTGGAGTTGAAATCATCTTGGGTCTGAGAGATTTTTATCCGCGTCTGAAGGCAATAGAGGAAAAGGTATTCCTGAAGACCATCATTCTTACTGATCTGCATGAGACGGGTGATAGGCACCGGCCCGAATCAGAAAAAGCTACAGCCAAAAGGGTTTGCGATTACGCTGAGCTGCTCGAAACGGGAAGACGTCTGCCCCCGCCTTCTGTTCAGGTAAATCCCGACGAGGTGGCCCTCCTTCAATATACGGGAGGTACCACGGGCCTGAGCAAAGGAGCCATGTTGACCCACCGGAACCTCATCACCGATGTTCTGCAATGTGTCAGCTGGAACCAAGACGCAGTGAGAGGAGAGGAGAGAATGCTTGCGGCTCTTCCCTTTTTCCATGTTTACGGGATGACCGTAGCCATGAATGAGGCCATTGAATTAGCTGCCACCATCATCCTTTTGCCCCGATTCAATGTGGACGATGCTCTGGAAGCCATCAATCTTTACCAGCCCACTCGATTCCCCGGCGTTCCCACCATGTACATGGCGATTATGAACCATCCGCAGGTTCATAAGTATAAGGTCTCTTCGATCCGGGTATGCAGTGCGGGCTCCGCTCCCATGCCCATCGAAGCCCAAAAGCATTTTGAAGAGTTGACGGGCGCGAAAATTAGCGAGGGATATGGGCTCACCGAAGCTTCACCGGTAACCCATGCCAACCCCTTCTTGGGGAAACGCAAGATTGGAAGCATCGGATTGCCCAGGCCTGATGTAGATTCCAAGATCGTCGACCTGGAAACAGGAGAGAAGGACCTTCCTCCTGGGGAGAAGGGAGAACTCTGCATCCGGGGTCCCCAGGTCATGCTGGGCTATTGGAATCGGCCTGAAGAGACCAGGAAGGCTTTGCGCAATGGATGGCTTTATACCGGTGATATCGCCCGTATGGATGAGGAAGGCTATTTCTACATCGTCGACCGGAAAAAAGACATGATTATCTGCAGCGGTTATAATGTTTACCCCAGGGAGATCGAGGAAGTTCTCTACCAGCATCCGAAGATTCGGGAGGCGTGCATCCTAGGCGTGCCAGACCCATACCGGGGCGAAACGGTCAAAGCTTTTGTGGTCTTGAAAGAAAACCAACAGGCCACCGCAGAAGAAATCATCGAATATTGCCAGAAAAATATGGCCAAATATAAAGTGCCCACATCGGTTGAGTTTCGCCAAGAGCTTCCCAAATCGAATGTGGGGAAGGTCCTCAGAAAAATACTTAGGGAAGAAGAGATGAAGAAAAGCTCCAATCGCCCAAGCTGATCCTCCCAAAAAAACTCACGAAAAAGAGCCATGCCAGGGGAAATTGCTCGTTTGCAAGAGAAAGTCGTAAAAAGGAGACGGCCAAGGCCGTCCCATTTTCTGGGTCGGACTTGCATTTATCTCCGGGGCAGCTCTCCTAAGCAGAGACCCTATTCAGAGGAATGAATCCCTGCAAAAAAGGAGGAGTGCCCGGCTGCAAAGTAGGAGCTCCGTGGTCAGATTATTTTTGGGCCCCGCCGGGATAAAACTGTGTGAGGATGGAAGTCGTGGATTCCCTATGTTTTTAGAGATTCCAGGCGGCACGAGCCCCTTCTTCTGTGGCCTCGATGATTCGGCGAGGTTGAAGGGCATCCCCGATGATAAAATGACGGATCTTTTTGGCCTGTAAGATTGCTTTGAGTTCATCGTGGGGTTTAAGTCCAACCGCTATGATGACTTGGTCGACTGGGGAAAGAACCTGTTCTCTGCCCTCGATAAGAACTGTTACAGAAGATTCTTCGATTTTCTTTACAGTTGTGTTG
>Ga0315281_10008472_pt1 | contig 14384 bp, 13 predicted proteins | sample YL17G07_0_MG_FD_204540 | JGI IMG/M metagenome (GOLD analysis project Ga0315281, IMG submission 204540) | Sediment microbial communities from Yellowstone Lake, YNP, Wyoming, USA - YL17G07_0 | ecosystem: Environmental > Aquatic > Freshwater > Lake > Sediment | place: USA: Wyoming | collected...
GTCGCCGCTGCGACGACGAAGGCCTGGAGCTCAGCGTCGGCGTGGCCACCAACGGCGTCATGAGCGAGAGCATGCGTGACTACCTGGCGGCCGCGATGACGTCCGTGGTGGTCTCGATCGACGGGCCGGCGGCGGTCCAGGATCGTCTGCGACCGCTCGCCGGCGGCGGCCCTTCGTCGGCCGCCGTCGAGCGCACCCTCGAACGCCTGTCCGGCGGCGCCTGCTCTGTCGGCGCCCGCCTCACGTGCACGTCGGAGTCGATCGAGCACGCCTACGCGACCGTCTGTCACCTCGTCGACAACCACGCCCTGAGCCACGTCCACCTCGAGCCGCTGTTCGTGTGCGGCCGCTCTGTGGGTGGCGGCCTGCGGCCGCCCGACCCCGGGCGGTTCGTCGAGGTCGTGCGCGCCTGTCGCGACTACGCCCGCCGGCGAGATGTCAAGGTCGCCTACTCCGGCGCCCGGCAGTCGTCGTTGACGTCGTCCTTCTGCCAGGCCAGCACGCCCAGCTTCAACGTCACCACCGAGGGCGATCTCACCGCCTGCTACGAGGTCACCGGCCGCCACGATCCACGCGCCGAGACGTTCATCTACGGGTCCCACGAGGCCGCCAGCGGGTCGTTTGTGTTCGACGAAGCGCGCCTCGCAGCCCTGCGCCAGCTGACGGTCCACGATGCCCCGCGCTGCGCGCACTGCTTCGCCAAGTACCACTGCGCCGGGGACTGCCCGTCGAAGCGACTGTACCCCGGCGCCGACGACGCGGTCATCGCGCGCTGCGAGATCAACCGGTGCCTCACGCTGGATCAGCTCGAGGAGCACGTGCTACGAGGGCCCACAGCGACGTCCGTCGACGGTGAGCAGTCTGCATCCCCGGCTGCGCCGCGATCGCGCGAGGTGGAAACGGCCGATCGAGGGGTGGCCTAGTGCCCGACGACGAACGGCACGACCTGTCGAAGCAGGGCGCCGACGGCGGCGACGACGGGCGCTACGAGCCGCCGCAGCTCTCGATCTACGAGGGCGACGCACCCGTCGCGTGGGCCTACGACCGTGCCGGAGAAAGCCCGCCCGACGACACCTTGGGGGCCGCGCCGGCGTCGAGCGAGGCGCCCGAAGTGCTCGGCTGGACCGCTCCCCGGCCCGAGTACGTCTACGACGATCCTGCGGTGTTCGTCGCGCCTCAGGACCCCCGCCGCCGGGTGCCCCAGCCGAAGAAGGTGTTCAAGAAGACCACCAAGCCCGGAAAGACGACGCTCACCCACGCCACCACGACGCAGCTCACCGGCCACGATGCCTTCGGAGGCACCCTGTGCACCTGCGATCTGGTGTGCACCTGCAACCTCGTCTGCACCTGCGAGGTCGTCGCGACCTGCAGCTGCGTGGCACACACCGCGCCCGGCGGCGGGGGGTGCTCATGCGTCAGCGACACGTGCGCCTGTGTCGGCGACACGTGCTCCTGCGTCGGCGACTTCTGCGGTTGCGTGAACAACTGCCCCTGCCAGGTGGAGCCGCTGTAGGCGGCCGGGCGGAGACGCGACATGCCGACCACCACCATCACACTCAGGGGGAAGCTGCCGGCGGTCCTTCTTTTGCTGGCCGTCGTCGCTACGCTCGCCGGGACGGCCGGACCGGCTCTGGCCGTGACGGAGCACCCGTACAACCTGGGCTGTGAGGCGCTCGCCCGCGGGGATGTCGACAAGGCGAAGGCTCTGTTCCAGGAGGCGGTCAAGCTCGACCCGTCGGACACCGACGCCCTCAACAACCTGGCCGTTTGCCACATGATGGCGGGCGACTACCGCGACGCTCTGCCGCTGCTGCAGAAGGTCCTTCGCCTCAACGCGCTCTACCGGGGTGCCGACCTCAACATCGGCGCGGCGTACATCTTCCAGGACGACCTCGCTCGCGCGAAGCCACCCACGGAACGTGCTCAGAGCGGCGGCAAGACGGCGGCCGCCCAGCGCGTGCAGGCGGCCGCGTACTACAACCTCGGCCTGATCGCCGCCCGTGAAGGACGCTTCGCGGACGCGAAGTCGGCGTTCGAGCGCTCCCTCAAGGTCGCGTCCACAGTCTCGGCACGAATCGGGCTGGCCTGCACATTGTGCGCTCTTGGCGACTTCGCTGCCGGCCTGCCGATGCTCAAGCGGGCGGCGTCCGCGGACGGCGAGACTGCCGCAGCGTTCAGGGTGAACCTGGCGGCGGCCTACTACCAACGCGGCATGGCGAAGCTGGCCGACGGCGATCTCGCGGGGGCCGCCGAGGACTTCGCCCGCTCGACCCAGGCCGCCGCGAACGACTACGCGCGGATGGGCCGAGCCCTCGTCGACGCCGAGCGCGGCGACAGGGGCGCCGCGGCGGCCCTTCTCAATGAGGTGAAAGCATCGACCGAATCGCCGACGCTAGAACGCGCCGCCCAGGCGAACCTTGACCGCCTGAGCGCCTTGGCCGATGACGAGAGCCAGTGGCTCAAGTGGCTCGTCCTGGCGGGCGGCGCCCTGCTCTTCTCGTTCCAGGCCTACGTGCTGGTCGGCGCCCTGGCCGCGAGGCCTCGTCGCAACGCCGCCGTCGTGTGGAAGGTCGTGGTGGGGATGCTCGCGGGCCTGGGTGCGGCCGTCGTGCTGGCACTGGCGTTCTTCGACCCGTTCCGCAGCCCCCTCTGGGTCGCCCTCGCCGTGGCCGTGGACCTGGTCGTCGTCGTGCTGGCCTGGCGCAGCGCGAGCGGCTCGCCCCGGGCCGCGCAGCGCGCCTAGCGGACCAGCAGCTCGACGGCGATCAGGACGACGAGCCACGAGGCGCCCACAACCGCGGCCGCGATCAGAGCCGGTCGCCTTCCCGGCTTGGCCGCGTGCTTGGCCGTCGTGATCGGCTTGGGCGCTGCGACCGAGCCTGGCGGCGGCGCGGCGGGAGCAGGCGCGGCGGGAGCAGGCCTCGACGCGGCCGGCGGCCTGACGACCGTCGGCGGCGTGCGGGTGACGGGCGGAGGGGCGACCGGCGGTTTGACGGCCTCGGGCGGCTTCGCGGCGACGGGCGGAGGGGCGACCGGCGGCGGAGCGACCGGCGGCCTGACGGCCTCGGGCGGCTTCTCGGTGACGGGCGGAGGGACGACCGGCGGCCTGACGGCCTCGGGCGGCTTCTCGGTGACCGGCGGAGGGACGACCGGCGTCGGAGCGACTGGTGGTTTGACGACCTCTGGCGGCTTCTCGGTGACCGGCGGAGGGGCGACCGGCGTCGGAGCGACTGGTGGTTTGACGACCTCTGGCGGCTTCTCGGTGACCGGCGGAGGGACGACCGGCGTCGGAGCGACTGGTGGTTTGACGACCTCTGGCGGCTTCTCGGTGACCGGCGAAGGGGCGACCGGCGGCCTGGCGGCCTCCGGCTTGAACTCCCGCCACTCATCCTTGAGCAGGGAATGCGCACCTTTGGCCGGCGGCTGCAGGAGGACGGTGATCGCCTCGGAGAGACGGGCGAGATGGTCCGCAAGCGGCGGCGTTACGGCGTCGAGCCAGTGCTGGCCGGCGAGGTAGTACTCGAGCCAGTCGCACGGCATCACGTCCTCGACGCGCAGGGGCAAGACCGGCAGTCCGCACGATACGGCTCGATCGACCTCGCGCTCCACCTGGAGCGAGGCGTTGGATGCCGCCGAGAAGACGAGCACGAACACCTTGGCGGCGTGGATCGCGTCGACGAGTGCGTGGGCGTAGCGTTGACCGGGGAGGACGTCGCGGGGAGCGATGTAGCAGCGGATGTGGCCGGCCTCGAGCGCGGCACACACGGCGTCGGCGACGATCTTGTCCTTGGACGCGTAGCTGATGAACACGTCGTGCGCCATTGGACCCCCTTCGGGCCGCGACCGCACCCCACGTTCCCTCCATGTGCGGCCTCCGCACTCCTTATACATCCAATGGCGGGTCGAGAGCCACTGTTGGCCGTAGCCAAGGGCGACTCCCGCGGCACGGCGCTCGGCCTCTGCTACGTTGCCGCTCGTGGCTCACCCTTCACCAGAACGTCTCAGCGAGGCCGAGCGCCTGATCGAGCGCGCGACCGTCTGGGCAGCGCGGCGACGGCCTCGAGCGACATCGCGACCCCGCGCTCCTCACAGACGACCCCGCCGCCTGCGCGACGCACGACGTCTGGGCGGCCGAGCTCGGCGAAGCGCGCATGCTGGCTCCCGTGCCGCGGCGTGGCATGGCCGGTGACGGCGACGGTCTGGCCGCGGCGACGGAAGCGCTCGTGGTGGTCAGGTAGGTCCGCACCGACCTGTGGCGCCGGCCTTCGCCTGGGCATTGCCGTCCGCATCTGTAGCGTGGACGCAGTCGCGACGGCGTCTCGGTGAGCCGACAACCACGGCAACGGCGCTTGAGTGCCTTTGTTCGTAGGGGCGCTCCGGCAAGGCCCAGCTGGTTCGCGGCGCTGATCGGCGACCGGGCAGCCCACATGACCGCCTGCCGCCCACGCTTCGAGCACGACCTTCGCTATCGCCGTGTGCGCCTGTGCGGCCTTCCACCACCATGGTGACAGGCATCCCAGCATGAGGTGCCCACGGAGGGGACGCGAGGTGCGCCCTATTGCAGCATCTTGAGAATGTGCTTCGCCAGCGTGCCCGCGATCTCCCGGTGCCGAGGCGCCGGCTGGCTGACCTTGGTCGACGGGCCCAAGGACCGGATGAGTTCGGAGCGCTTCACGCGACGCTCAACTCACCAACCTTGTGCACGCAAGGGATCTGCCCCGAGGTGAGCTCACTGTAGGTTTCTTGGGTCTCGCCCTGTGTGCGGTAGTCCGGGTACTCTTCCAGCCGGCCCACAAACAGCTCGCCCTCTTGGTGGTAGATGAACCTCTTGGTCTCCATGATGTCCCTTCTTCGGTTCCGCCGGGCGCGCGGGAGCAGATGAGGAGGGTTTCATTGTACCCTCGCCCACTTGGCTCTCCTGGGCCTCGTCGACAAGGGCGAGCAGGCGCCCTCCGGTCTGGCGGCGTCTGGGACCCCGTGCGTTTGGCGGATTCCCTGGCTCCCGCCAGGCCGGCCTATCCCACTGCGGGAGCGATGGGCCCTTCAATGGCCACCCGCCTCGGCTTGGCCGGGTCGTAACGGATCGCGACCGTCGCCCCGGGCTGCAGGGCGCCTTCGACCGCGGCGCTCACGAACTGGGTCGTCCGGGCGCGGTACGGTGACCCGTCAGAGGGGCACACCTCGAGCTCACACGACACCTGGTGACGCGTGCCCTTGAGTCCCCAGCTCTGAGCGCCGGTCTCCTTGACGCTCACCACCGTGGCCTGCGCGGGGGCGCCGCTCTCCAGCACCCGGCGCAGGCCCCGCTGCGGGACGAGGAAGACCATGATCCCTGCGAGGACCACGAAGAGCACCGACATGCCGATCGACAGCACGATCGCGCCGCTGCCGCCGCCTATCCTCCCGGGCCAGTCGGCATTCTGGCTCCACCCCGCAAGATAGCGGATCACAGCCTCCCACGTGCAGCGCTGCACCTCTCAGGAGCCTCGTATGGGGGCGGTCTACCCCCGCACGGTGACGACGTCAAGCGTTTGCGGACAGTGCCGCGGCGCAACGCCGCCGGTCACAACTGGGACCAACGAACCCCAGCCGCTCCCTACTCCAACTCCACGGCTCCCGTCATCCGCGGAGACCGTTGAGGCCGGTTCGGGCCCGGGTCGCTATGGACGTCCATGAGGTGACTGAGCGGGTTTCCCGCGGCCGCACGGGGGCAACGATGACAATACGCCCCAGCCGGGACTAGCGTTTCTGCGAAGGAGAGAAGATCATGCCATCGGCAGTCAACTGGTTCCAGATCCCCGCGAGCGACTTCACGCGGGCCAGAACGTTCTACGAGACGATCTGCGGCTTCTGGCTCGAGAAGATGGACGGCCCACCGAATATGGAGATGTGGGCGTTCCCCGCCGACTGGCGCAGCGGCGAGGTCGGCGGCGCCCTGGTGTGTGGTGAGGGCGCCGTCCCGAGCGCCGCGGGCACCATGGTGTTTCTCAACGCCGATCCGGACCTGCAGGCCGTGCTCGACCGGGTCGAGGGCGCCGGCGGCAAGGTCCTCGTGCCCAAGACGGCCACCACGATGGACGGCGGCTACTTCGCGCTGATCGCCGATACCGAGGGCAACACCGTGGGGCTGCACTCGCGAGGGTGAGACGCACCGCCGCGAGACGCCTTCTGCTGGAAGTCGCCCCGTTCCCCAGCCTGCCCCAGCGAGCCCCAGCTGCTCACACCCGGACGCAGCCACTTGGGCCGCAGAACGGCCGCAGCCGGGCGGCCGAGAGAAGGCTTGGAAGCGACTCTACCCGCGCGGGCGGCAGCGGGCTCGTCAGCGTCCTGTGCCGCCTCCGACGAGTTGCCACATGCCGGACGGCGAACGCTGCACCTCCCAGAACCCGGGAAAGCCTCCGCCCCCCGCGATGAACAGGTCCTCGGGCGCATCGGCCGAGACTTCCACATGCAGCCGGCGTCCAGCGTCCGCCACGGCCTCCGGTCTGAGGGGGTTGTACGCGTGCACCCAGCGCAGAGCGAGGCGCCAGGAGCCATAGGGATGCTGGAAGGCGCGGGCCGTGAAGTGCCCCGCGCTCGCGCCGCGAGCGTAGAGCGGAGCGGTCTCGGCGAAGCGCCGCTCGTTCAGCAGGCGGAAGAGTCGCTCGAACGTCGCCGACACGCCCGGGGGCACCGGGTAGACCCTGGACAACGAGGCGGCGAGGCGGCGGCGCGCCGTCCGCCAGACGGCAGGCGGCGCGCCGCCGCGCTGCAGCAGCCGGGGTACGGCCGCATCGAGCGAGAAATCGTCGCGGACCAGCCAGCGCCCGCCCGTCCTGCGCAGCACAAGCCGGTGCGGCCAGGTCGCCGGCACGACGACGCCGGCCAGCGCCATCTCCCCACCGCCGGCTTCCGCATGGACGCGGCCGGCCTGATCGACCGACACCGAGTCTATGAGCAGCGGATAGACCGTCGCAACGGCCGACGTGCCGGCCGGAGCGATGCGCAGGTCGTCGATCACGGCCAGCGCACCTTGCATCGCTGCCGGGCTTCCGCCGGTCGCAGTGGACGACGGATCTGAGCCAGCCGGTACCCAGTCAGAAGGCAGCTTGGAGATCGCCGACGCAGCCTGAAGCCCCGCCGCGAGGTAACGAGCCCGGGCGAGAGGCGCGCCCGGCAAGACGCACTCTGCCAGACGCTCGCGGATGCTCTCAGCGCCGCCCGGCGTGGCGGCGAAGACAAGTGCGTCGAAGTAGCTCTCCACGGTTCGCCCGATGCCCGGGTAGCGGCGGAGCAGGCGCGCGGCCGGCGACGTCGCCGGCGCGCGCTCGGCGAGGTCGGCGGCGGCGAGGCGCGCCTGGAGGGCCTGCGTGCGCTCGAGCTGGCGGAGAAGCGCAAGCTCGAGCGCTCGGGTCTGTGCCTGGAGGAGACCCGTGTTGCGCTGAGCAGCCGAGCCAGACTCGCTCGGCGAAGGAGCCGTCCGAGCGCCCCCGCCGGCACAGCCAGCCAGGAGGCCAAGGATCGTGGCGAGGGTGACGGCGAGGAGCCCAGCGGCGAGAACGCGCGTCACCTGGCCTTCCATCGCTGCCGTGCGCGAGCGTGTCATGGCCCTCCCTTTCTGACCCCTTGGCTCCCGAGCGGGTCGGCCCGAGAAGCACAAGGGCCGGCCCGCAAACCGGACTCCCCAGCGGCTCCTCGTCGGGGCATGGTGGCCGCAGATGTGTGCCCGGCGGATCCTGGCCTCCCGCGTGCGGCGCTTCACCTGTCAAGAGTCTCGTATGACGGCAGTGTGCCCCTGTGGTGTGACGAGTTCAAGCGTTGATGAAGAGCCCCGCGGTGCCACGACGCAGGAGACCCTCAGGACGCTGTGGCCGTGACTTCGCCGTGGCCAGAACCAGCACCGATTGGCTCGTGCCGGACCCGCGCAGTCACGCGCATCTCGGGTGCAGTACACGGACTGACCGTCGACCCCGAGTGCCTCGAAGAGCTTCCACGGGATCTACCTCGAAACGGCGGTCGTCCCTCGCACCCCTCGGGGTCGGCACGCAGAGTCCGCATGGCTCCGGCAACCGTGCGTGCCGTGACCGCTTTCGCAGAGGAGCGTGGGCTACCGCCGAGTGCTGCGCTGTCTGCGTCGTCCTTGTGCGGTGGTCCGCTGCGCCAGGCAGGCACAAGTGAAGGAGGTCTCGATGCCGAGACGCCGTCTCTTGTATCTCACGCTCGTGATCCTCTTGGCGCTGGTGCTGCTCGCGCCGCTCTGGTTGGGCTACTTCGGTCCTGCGGCGGCCACGTATGCCACGACCTGGCGCCCTTGGCGACGACATCTGACGGTGCACGTCTCCAAGACGTTCTCTGAGCGGCCTCAGCGCGCATCGGCCGAGGCGGAGTACACGGATCCCTGGCTCGGTAAGGCCCGTTCGCCAGGCCACCAATACGACTTCGCGACCGTGAAGCGGCTGCATCCGCTGCTGCCGTGGGTGGTCACTGAACGGGGCACCGGGCCGTGAAGCGTCCACCGAACCAGCGCATCGACCTGACGCGCCCGAGCGCTCCGCTAGTGCTGCGACCGATAGAGGGCGGCCCACTCCTTGCCCGTCGCCCAGGCTTGATTCGGCTCGTCTCCTCCAAGGATCCTCTGCCCGGCGATCGCCAGCAGGTACTCGCGGAGCCCGTTCTCCTCGCTGGCCTCGATCTCGGAGGCGATCGCGTCGAGCGCCGGCTCGCCGCGCCCGACAAGCCGCTCGAAGGCGGGCGAGATGCCAACATAGTCGTACGGATTCGAACTCATCCCGACTGCGGGGTCGCTCTTCATCGCGGCATCCACGTCGCTCATGACTTCGTTCATGTCCGCGTGCACGACCGCACGCATCTCGTCGCTGGAGGAATCCTGCGTGCCTGCACAGCCAACGAGAAGCGCCGTCATGGCCAGCAACATGAGCAGCGTCCATCCGAACCCCGACTTCTCACGCATAGCAGTCCCCCCGTGGTTGCGCTCATGCCCCTCTGACCGTACATCATCCTTGTCAGGCCTCTGCGAGAAGTGCCGCGTGCTACGCGCCCGCAAACTGCGAGCCCATGGCGCTTTCGAGGACCTCGATCACACGCTCGTCCTGCTCGTTCGTGGGCTGGCCGACCGACCGCGGCCCGCTCTCCACGAAGAGCACGAGTACGCGGCCTCGTGCGTAGAGGTGCGGGGGGCCCGTCCACTCGTACATGGCCAGGCCTTCCTCGACGCCGCTCCTGGACACTCGCGGGATCGTCGACCCGTCCGCTGATACTCCGGCGGCCGCCTTCTCGGCGACTGACTCGTCGGCGAACACGAACACCAGCACCCGGGCTTGGCCGATCGACAGCGTCTGGCGGTGCGCTCCTGGACCGAACATCCTTTCGCCTTCAGCGGGCTGCACTCGTACGCGTAGACCGGCGTCGGCGAACGCCGCGACCAGGGTGCTCGTACTGAATGTCGACGGGTAGAGATGAAGCGTGACGTCGTCCCCGGTCCGCGCGCTCTGGCCGGCGGGAGATGTCGTCTGGGGCGCACTCTCCGCGTCGGGCTTCTGGCACCCGGTGAGCAGTATCGCCAGCGATACTCTGGCCAGCACCAGGAGCGAATGCCTCGTGCGCATGGATCCTCCCCTCGGCTCCGTCCATTACTGCCTTTGAGACGTGCTGCGGGTGGCCGCCGTTCGCGGCGACCGTGGACGCACGCCCGATCCAGTGCGATGCTAGGACACACGACGGCTTCGAGCAGATGAGCTCCGCGCACTGCTCAAGCCGCGGATCAGGACGAACAACGGGGGTGGTGGATGGCGACAGGGCCTGAGTCGGGCGGGTTCGTTGTGGGGTGGGGGACTCTCGCGCTGATCAACGCGGGCCTGGCTCAGGGCAAGAACCGCAGCGGCCTCAACTGGTTCCTGCTGTCGCTTCTCATCGGGCCGCTCGCCACGCTCGCGCTCGTGCTGCAGTCGAATCTGCCCCCGGAGTAGCGGCCACCGTTCGCCTGGTCGCTCCGCATCGTGTCCGAGCGGCTCGGTCACGCCTCGAGCGGCATCACCCTGGACACGTACAGCCTCGTGACGCCGGGCCTGCAGGAGGTGGCTGCCACGGCCCGTGTAGAATGCCGCTCAAGGCAGCCCGGCGCCAAGGATGATGGACGGCGAGGGAGAGTGCGTGGAGAGACGGTTCTGGCAGTGGTCGCAGCTCAAGCCCCCGTTGCTGCCCGTGCGCGACTGGCTGCCGCACTACGAGCGGCGCTGGCTACGGCCCGACCTCGTCGCAGCACTGGCGGTCTGGGCGGTGCTCGTGCCCGAGGGCATGGCCTACGCCTCGCTCGCCGGCCTGCCGCCCGAGACCGGGCTGTTCGCCGCCCTGGCGCCGCTGCTCGTGTACGCCGTCCTCGGCACCTGCCGGCAGCTGACCGTAGGGCCGAGCTCGGCGATCGCCGCCTACTCGGCGGCCGCCGTGGCGCCGCTGGCGGCCGGCGACAGCGGCCGCTTCATCGCCCTGTCGGCGCTGCTCGCCCTCCTCGTCGGCGTGCTGCTTTTGACCGCCGGCCTCGCCCGCGCCGGCTTCATCGCCGACTTCTTCGCCCGGCCGGTGCTGACGGGCTTCATCGCCGGGCTGGCGCTCGTCATCGGCGCGGGTCAGCTGTACAAGCTGCTGGGCGTCGAGGGCGGCGGCACCAGCTTCTTCGGCAAGCTCGAGGTGCTGGTGCGGCAGCTCGGGTCCACCAATCTGGTCACGCTGGCCATCGGGCTCGCGGCGCTGGCGGTCATCTTCGCGCTGCGGACCTACGCGCCCAAGGTGCCGGCGATGCTGGTCGCCGTCGTGCTGGGGATCATCGCCGTGTCCGTCCTCGGCCTGCAAGACCACGGCGTCCAGATCGTCGGCGAGATCCCCGAAGGCCTGCCTCGCCCGTCCTTCCCGAGCTTCGGCCTTGGGGACATGACCGACCTGCTGCCGGACGCCGTGGCGCTCGCGCTGATCGCCTTCGCCGAGTCGATCGCCGGGGCGCGCGCGTTTGCGGCCAAGCACGGCTACGAGGTGGACGCCGACCAGGAGCTCGTCGCCCTCGGCGCCGCCAATCTGGGCGCCGGTCTGCTGCAGGGCTTCGCCGTCGACGCCAGCCTCTCACGGTCCGCCGTCGCGGACGCGTCGGGCGTCAAGTCACAGATGTCGGGCATCATCCTCTTCGTCTTCCTGGTCGTGACGATGCTGCTGCTGATGCCGCTGTTCCACGACCTGCCCGAGGCGGTCCTCGGGGCGATCGTCATCGCGGCCGTCGCCCACCTCGTCGACGTAGGGGCGCTGCGCCGTCTGCGGCGGGTCGACCGCTCCGACTTCCTCCTGGCGCTGATCTGCTTCTCCGGCGTCCTGGTGTTCGGCATCCTCATGGGCCTGCTCATCGCCGTGGTCGTCTCGCTGCTGGCGCTGGTGTTTCGGGCCTACCGGCCCAGCAGCGCCGTCCTGGGCCGGGCTCCCGAGGCGGGCGACGACGAGACCCTGCGCTACTGCGGCGTGGAGGATCACCCCGAATACGAGACCTTCCCCGGTCTCGTGATCCTGCGCGTCGACGGCGAGCTGTTCTTCGCCAACGCGCGCTGGTTCCGCGAGACGGTGCGCTCCCTGGTGCACGGGCAGACCCCGCCGATGCGCGAGGTGCTTGTCCACGCCGGCGCGGTGCCATACATCGACACCACCGCGGCGGCGATGCTCAAAGAGCTGATCGCGGAGCTGGGCGACAGCGACGTCGAGCTCGACTTCGCCCGCGTCACGACGCCCCTGTACGAGGATCTCGAGCGCAACGGCATCGTCGATCTCGTGGGCGGCGAACGCTTTCACGAGACCGTCGCCGCCGGGGTCGCCGACTTCCTGCTGCGACACGAGGTCGCGCCACGAAGAAGACCGACGCGGGACTGAGGAAGGCACCGGCGGGCTGACGACGGCGGCGCCCAGTCGCGGCGGGCGCACGAGACGCCCACGACGACTGCTGGGGCCCCGATCCCGAGTGTATGGTTGAAGCGACCTGCCCGACCAAAGGGGGAGCGATGGCTCCTGACCCACAGAAGCCCCCAGAACGCGTCACGCCTGGGAGCCGGGGGTGCTGCCCGGTCTGCGGGGCTGACGTCCTCTGGACGCCAACGGCTCAGCTGTAGCCCAGCAGGAGGTCGGCACAGTCTGTCCTGCCCGGTCGGAGCGGCACCTGTTCACACTGTCACCGCGTCCTCATGTTCACCGTCGTCCACGACCCGGCGGCGGACGCAGAAAGCAAGACGAGGTAGACGGGTCGAGCTCCGGGGTCGTCGCCGGAGGTCCCGTCGGGAGCCGCTGGGCCGGCCACCTGCGCATCTTCCGCTACGAGATCCGCTGCCGGCGAGATGTGGAGCTCGAAATCGATCGTCTCCCGGCTCCTCGTGAGAAGCGGCCTGGATGAAGAGTCGGTCAGCATGCCGACCGGCGGACGCGCTCCCGCTTGGGATGCCGGTCTCGTGGTAGCGCGGAGATAGGGGCCGTCCTGCACAGAGGCGCACCCTGCGAGCGCCGACGCTCCGACGTGCCCTGTCACCGGGCAGTCGCGGCGCCACCCAGCCACTCCGCGATAGCCTCCATGCCGCGAACGTCGCGAAGGAGGAACTCGTCGGCGTCGGCGACAGGCCACGTGGAGAACTTGACCCCGACCATCTCTGCGGCGCTGTGGATCAAGATCATCTGACCGTAGATGCCAAGGCCCATGAACACGCCGTTCCCGGAGTCCTTCACCCACCACTTGTTGCGGTAGAACCAGCCTGGGTACGACGCGCCCTCCGGGGAGTCCGTGAAGGCTCGGCGCACGTCCTCGTCGCCCGTGCGGCAGTCGGCCACCCACTCATGCGGCACGATGCTCCGACCGTTGAAGACTCCCCCCTGAAGGTACATCTGCCCGAACCGACCCATGTCTCTCAGAGTGGCGCAGATACCTCCATCGGCGAGAGCGGAGCCGTGGCGGTCGACGGTCACATCCGCGTCGAACTCTGCCCCCAGGGGGGCCCAGATCTCCCGGCTGAGCAGCTCCGGCAGCCGGAGCCCGGACGCCCTCTCCAGCACCCAGCCCAGCAGATCGGTGAGGATCGAGCGATAGGCGAAGCAGCCACCGTGGTCGGAGGCGTTCTCCAGCTGCGCGATGTACTCGTAGAGACCCGATGCGGCCATCGGCTCGAGCGGAGGCGCCCAGCCGATGACCGTCTCGTAGACGCGCACCTCGGCAGTGGGGTCCTCGTAGTCTTCGTTGAACCTCGTGCCGGTCCGCATGTCGAGGAGCTGACGGACCGTCGCGCCCTCGAAGCTCGATCCTTCGAGCTCAGGTACGTAGTCCGTCACCTGACCGTCCAGCCCGAGCTGACCACGGTACGCAAGGATCCCCGCCAGGGTGCCCACGATCGACTTCGACACGGACTGCAGGAGGTGCGTCGTGTGAGGATGCATGTGGTTGAAGTAGTGTTCGGCGACGATGCGTCCCCGATGAAGGACCAGGAAGCCGTCGGTGAAGGAGTCCGAAAGCCACTCGCCGACCGTCAGCTTCTTATCGCCGGGGAGGCCACACGGAACACCGAGAACGTTTCGAGGCCGTCGCTCGAGCGCCGAGGCCGGACCTGGCCCACGATGGATGCACGCGGTCGGGATGAACTCCCGAACATGCTGGAAGGCCCAGCGGTTGTAGGGAGGATCCTGCCACCGCACCTCGCGAGTCACGAGCCGCTCTGAGGTCGGCGGCAAGCCCTTCATGTACTCGGACGCGTCAAGCGATCCCGGCATGTCCATCCCTTCCTCCAGAGCCCACTCGAGACTGAGCTGCGCGCGGCGCCCCGCAGACTGTCGGGCGCCCACGAGGTGACGCCTTGCTGAGTCTTCAGACCGCCGAGGCACAAGCCCCATGCTACTACGGGCCCCAGCGGCGCGAGAGGCCGGCGGCGTCCTGCTCTCGCGCGTGCCCGTCACCGTACCGGCGTTGCGACACCAGCGCCCCGCCCGCGATCTCTCCCGCGCGCCGCACGTCATGGCTCGGCCGCGTCGACGGAGAAGACGAATCAGGCTCAGCCGGCGACTCGTCGCCCGTCACAGGAAGCCCCAGCAAACCCCAGCCAGTGCCATCCAGGCCCACGCATCTGGGCTGCAGAAAGGATTGCAGACGGCGGTCCGAGCGAAGGGGCCGGCGAGAGAAATCCCTGTGAATCACTGGTGGGCGCACCTGGATTCGCACCAGGGACCTCCGCCGTGCGGCCCGCAACGAGAGGGCGGCTCCCTTCACCAGGAGCCGGGGCATCTCCGGCGTAGCTGCCGGTCGCGCTCGCCACGTCACCGTCACGCAGTCGTGGCCCCTCTCGTCCATGCCCAGCCTAGCAGGATGCAGAACAAAGCGGGTTTGAGAG
>Ga0315281_10008474_pt1 | contig 14381 bp, 10 predicted proteins | sample YL17G07_0_MG_FD_204540 | JGI IMG/M metagenome (GOLD analysis project Ga0315281, IMG submission 204540) | Sediment microbial communities from Yellowstone Lake, YNP, Wyoming, USA - YL17G07_0 | ecosystem: Environmental > Aquatic > Freshwater > Lake > Sediment | place: USA: Wyoming | collected...
ACGTCGCGCAAACGATCAACCGCCTGTTCGCCGAGGCGGCGCAGGGCCAGGCGTCGCCGGATCCGAGCCTGCGCTTTGCGGTTACGGTGGATGCGCGCTCGAACAGCGTGCTCGCGCGCTCGGGCGAGCCCTCGAAGCTCCAGCGCGTGCGCCAACTGGTGGCCATGCTCGATACGCCCACCAGCGCCGCCGGCAACATTCACGTCGTCTACCTGAAGAACGCGGAAGCGGTGAAACTGGCGGAAATCCTGCGCGCCATCTATACCGGGGAATCCGCGCTCGGGCAGCCGCGCGCGGCCGCGCCGGCGGGCGCGGCGCCGCTGGGGCAAGTGCCGGCGCCTGCGCAAACCGGTTCCTCGCCGCCGGGCATCATTCAGGCCGATGCCGCCACCAACTCGATCATCATCACCGCCCCGGACGCGGTCTACAACAATTTGCGCGCCGCGCTGGAAAAACTCGATGTGCGCCGAGCCCAGGTTTATGTGGAAGCGCTGATCGCCGAGGTTACCGCCGACAAGGTCGCGGAGTTCGGTATCCAGTGGCAGGACTTGACCGCCGCCGGCAAGACTACGGGACAGGTGTTCGGCGGCACCAATTTTGGCGGCGTGGGGCAGAATATCATCGGTATTTCCCAGAATCCGGGCGCTGCGGGACAAGGGCTGAATATAGGCGTGGTAAAGGGTACGGTCACGATTCCGGGCGTCGGTGCGCAGATTTTGAACATCGGCCTTCTGGTCCGCGCGCTGCAGACGGACGCGAATGCGAACATCCTGTCCACGCCGACGCTGCTGACGCTCGATAACGAGGAGGCAAAAATCGTGATCGGCCAGAACGTCCCGTTCGTCACCGGCTCTTACGCGGTTTCGGCCGCGGCCACCACGCCGACCCCGTTCCAGACCGTGGAGCGCAAAGACGTCGGCCTCACGCTGCGGATCAAGCCGCAGATCTCCGAAGGCGGGGCGGTGCGCCTGCAGATTTTTCAGGAGGTGTCCAACGTGCAGGACAGCACCAACGCCTCGGGCATAATTACCAACAAGCGCTCGGTCGAATCGACGGTGCTGGTCGACGACGGCCAGATTGTGGTGATCGGCGGCCTGATTCAGGATACGGTCAAGGATGGTGTGGAAAAAGTTCCGGGGCTGGGGGACATTCCATTAATCGGCAGCCTGTTCAAATACAACACGCGCTCGCGCAGCAAGACCAATCTCATGGTGTTCCTGCGGCCGACGCTGCTGCGCAGCGCGCAGGGGGTCACTTCGCTCACCAACGACCGCTACGACTACATCCTCGGAGAACAACTCAAGGCTAAACCCGCGACTAGCGATATTTCCGATTTCGGTTCGCCCAGCCTGCCGCCGCGCCAGAGCGCGGCACCGGGGGTAACGGACAAGCCTGCAATTGCCGCGCCGAAATGAATTTCAAGCCCGCCGTGCCTTACGCCTTTGCCAAGGCGAACGGCGTCGTCGTCACCGCTCTGGATAACGGCCTGGCGCAGGTGGCGGTGCGCAACGGCGCGCATGTCGGCGCGCTCGCCGAAGTGCGACGCGCGCTTGGCGTGCCGATGCAGACCCGGCGCATCGGCGCTGAAGAGTTCGACGAACTGATCTCCGCCCTGTACAACGCCGCCGACGCAGGCGCCGCCGCCCTTGCCGACGATCTCGCGCAGGAACTCGATCTGTCCCGGCTGCTGCAGGAAATCCCCAGGATCGAGGACCTGCTCGAAAGCCAGAACGATGCGCCGCTGATCCGGCTGATCAATGCGCTGTTTACGCAGGCGCTGCGGGACGGCGCCTCCGACATCCACATCGAGCCGTTCGAAACGCGCTCGGTGGTGCGGCTGCGCATCGACGGCACGCTGCGCGACCTGATTGAGCCCGCGCGCGCGCTGCACGGCGCGATCGTTTCGCGCGTCAAGATCATGGCGCAACTCGACATCGCCGAGAAACGCCTGCCGCAGGATGGGCGGATCACGCTGCGGGTGGCGGGCAAGCCGATCGACGTCAGGGTGTCGACGATTCCAACCGGGCACGGCGAGCGCGTGGTGCTGCGCCTGCTGGACAAGCAGGCCGGGCGGCTCGACCTGTCGCGGCTCGGCATGGACGACGCAACGCTCGCGCACATGGACAAGCTCATCCGCGAGCCGCATGGCATTGTCCTCGTGACCGGTCCGACCGGTTCGGGCAAGACCACGACGCTCTATGCCGCGCTCTCCAGGCTGGACCCGAAAGCGCTCAACATCATGACCGTCGAGGATCCGATCGAGTATGACCTCGACGGCATCAGCCAGACGCAGATCAACACCCGCATCGAAATGAGTTTCGCGCGCGCCCTGCGCACCATCCTGCGCCAGGACCCGGACGTCGTCATGATCGGCGAAATCCGCGACCTGGAGACGGCGCAGATCGCGGTGCAGGCGAGCCTCACCGGCCATCTGGTGTTCGCCACGCTGCATACCAATGACGCGGTCGCTGCCGTCACCCGGCTGGTCGATATGGGGGTGGAGCCGTTTCTGCTCGCCTCCAGCCTGATCGGGGTGGGAGCGCAGCGGCTGGTGCGCCGGCTGTGCCTGGAATGCCGCAAGCCGTTCACGGCCAAGGCGGCGCAGTTGAAGGCGCTTGGGTTCGCGCCCAGAAAGGGAACTTTTTTTTCCGCTCAAGGCTGCCCTGCCTGCAACCATTCCGGTTACCGCGGTCGCACCGGCATTTACGAATTGCTGAGCGTCGACGATGGCTTACGCCGGCTGATCCATGACCGTTCTTCCGAGCAGGTGCTGCGCGAGTATGCCGTGGCGCAGGGCATGCGCTCGTTGCGCGATGACGGCATGCGCTGGGCTGCCGAGGGCGCCATCAGCCTGGAGGAAGTAGTGCGCGTAACGCGCGAATAGCCATGGAAGCATTCCGCTACGAGGCGCTCGACGCGGCCGGGCGCACGGTATCCGGGATCGTCCAGGCCGATACGCCGCGCCAGGCGCGAACGCAGCTGCGCGCCCAGGGCCTGCACCCCACGTCGGTCGACCTGGTGCGCGCGCGCGAGCGCGCGCGGCAACCCTGGACACGGGGCATATCGTCGGACGAACTGAGCCTGGTCACGCGGCAGATGGCGACGCTGCTCGCATCCGGCCTGACCATGGAGCAGTCGCTCAATGCGCTGATCGAAGAGGCCTCCGTGCCGATGACGCGCGAGGTGCTGGGCGGGGTCAAGGCCGAGATTACCGGCGGGCTTTCCCTGGCCGCCGCCCTGGGCGCCTACGACAAGAGTTTTCCGGATTTCTACCGCGCGCTGGTGCACGGCGGCGAGGAATCGGGCGCGCTGCCGACGGTGTTGCAGCATCTTGCGGATTATCTCGACGCGCGCCAGGCGCTGAAGCAGAAAACCACGCTGGCGCTGCTCTACCCGGTACTGGTTACCCTGGTTGCAGTCAGCATAGTCACCGGCCTGCTGGTGTTTGTGGTGCCGCAGATCGTGCAGGTGTTTCAGCAGTCGCGGCAAAGCCTGCCGCTGCTCACGCGCGCGCTGATCGCGGTTTCCGATTTCCTGCGCGCGGCCTGGCCCTATCTCGCGCTCACCAGCGTCGGCGCCGTGGTTGCCGTGCGCATGGCGCTGCGCCGCGATGAGCCCAGGCGCCGCTGGGACGCGATGCTGCTGCGCACGCCCTGGCTGGGGCAGTTGATCCGCGGCGTCAACACTTCGCGTTTTGCCAGCACGCTCGCCATTCTCGTGGGAGGCGGCGTGCCCTTGCTCTCCGCGCTCAATTCGGGCGCGCGCGTGATGACCAACATGGTGATGCGCGAGGCGATCGAGGGCGCGATCGAGCGCGTGCGCGAAGGCGAGAGCCTGGCGCGCGCGCTCGGTGCGACGCGCGCGTTTCCGCCGCTGATGGTGCATCTGGTCGCGAGCGGGGAAGTGAGCGGCAAGCTGGAACAGATGCTGCAGCGTGCGGCTCAGCTCGAAACCCAGGCGCTCGAGCGGCGCCTGGCGGTATTCCTGACCCTGCTGGAGCCGGTGATGATCCTGGTGATGGGCGGGATCGTGCTGCTGATCGTGCTCGCCATTCTGCTTCCTATCATCGAGATCAACCAGCTGGTGCGCTGAATTCCGGCGCGAGCCGGGCGGTGCCGGCACCGCCCGGCTCGCTCCCGGGTTTGCGCCGCTTCAGGTGAGCACGCGCCGCAGCCGTACGCCGATGGCGGCGTATTTTCAGCGTTCCTGCCGTCAAAGCCTCTAGTCCTTTTTCGGCCGGATCGCGGATTTCGGACGGAACGCCTTGATCACGTCCTCGTTGGTCTCGATGTACGGCCCGCCGATGAGGTCGATGCAGTAGGGCACGGCGGCGAATATGCCCGGGACGAGCTGCCTGCCATCCTTGTCCCTGAGGCCTTCGAGCGTCTCCCGGATCGACTTGGGCTGGCCGGGAAGATTGATGATCAGGCTGCCCATCGGTTTGGCAGCTTCGTCGCGGCGAAAACGGATAACCGCGACCTGGCGCGAGAGGATGGCGGTAGGGACGAATTCCAGGCTGATCCTGCGCATCTGCTCGCCGAATCCGGGCATCGGCTTGTCGGCAATGGCCAGCGTCGCTTCGGGCGTCACATCGCGCCAGGCGGGGCCGGTGCCGCCAGTGGTGAGGACGAGGTGGCAGCCTGCCTGATCGACCAGCTCGATCAGCGCCGCTTCGATCGCCGGCCGCTCATCCGGAATCAGGCGTTTTTCCGCGCGCCACGCGGGTGCGGCGATGGCGCGCGAGAACCAGTCCTCCAGCGCCGGTATGCCCTCGTCCCTGTACACGCCGGCCGAGGCGCGGTCGCTGATCGAAACCAGGCCGATCAATAGTTCGTCGGGATTGTTTTGCATGCGTTCAGTCGGGCTGCCTAGTCTTAGAGGCCATTTCGGAATTACCGAAACGGCCTTGAATTAGGGGAGTATGAGGGGAGGTATCCCCTCATATCGTAATGAAATCTTAAGTATCGGCCGCTGGCTCCCCGGTGGTCATCTCGCGCAGCACCCGGAACAGTTCACGATAGCTCTTGGGCGGCAAGTCCGCACCCTGTTCGCGCCGCGCGTTGCGGATCAGGGTGCGCAGCTTCTGGCTGTCGGCGCTCGGGTATTCCTGCAGGAAGCGCGCCAGTGCCGGATCGCCGGCCAAAAGCTCGTCGCGCCAGCGCTCGAGGGCGTGCAACTGCGCCGTGTGCTCGCGCCCTTGTCCCAGCCACTGGTCGAGCCGGTCGCGTATCGGCGCTGCGTCGATGTCGCGCATCAGGCGGCCGATGTATTGCATCTGCCGCCGCCGCGCCTCGTGCTTGGTGAGCCGGCGGGCTTCCAGCACCGCGTCCAGCAGGGACTCGGGCAACTGCATGGTGTCGAGCTGCTGCTCGTTCAGTTCGACCAGCTTCACGCCCAGTTCCTGCAGGGCGAGCATGTCCTTTTTCTTGCGCGTCTTGCTGGTGAGTTCGTCTGGTTCGTCTTGCATGGGGCCGGGTGCGGAGGGTTCGAGCTGCTATGATAGCGTCTTTTTTGCGGATTGCCCTCTATCCCGATGGTCAAAGTTCAATGACGACAGCACGCTTCACCTATCCGCTGGACACCCTAAGGCAGATCGCCCTGGATCTGCTGCGTCAGGCCGCCGCGCAGGGCGCGAGCGCCTGCGAAACCGATGTGTCCGAGGGCTACGGCCAGACCGCCGTTGTACGTAAGGGCGAGGTCGAGACCATAGAGTACAACCGCGACAAGAGCATCGGCGTTACCGCCTACCTCGGCCAGCGCAAGGGTTTTGCCAGCACCTCGGATTTTTCGCCCAAGGCGCTCACCGACACGGTGGCGGCGGCGGTCAGCATCGCGCGCTTTACCGCGAGCGACGACTGCGCCGGCCTGGCCGAACCCGAGCTGATGGCGCGCGATATCCATGATCTCGATCTGTTTTACCCCTGGGACCTGAGCATCGACGAAGCGATCGAGCGCGCGCGCGCCTGCGAAGCCGCGGCGTTCGCGCTGGATCCTCGCGTCGTCAACTCCGAAGGCGCGGGCGTCTCGACCCAGCAGCACCAGTTCGTGGTGGCCAACTCCAATGGCTTTGCCGCCGGCTATCCGACCACCCGCCACTACCTTTCGTGCGCGGTGATCGCGGAGCAGGGCGGCGCGATGCAGCGCGACGACTGGTACGCCGAGGCGCGCGACGCGCGCGACCTGCCCTCCGGCGTAGCGGTGGGGCGCTATGCCGGACAGCGCGCCCTGGCGCGATTGCGCAGCCGCAAGCTGAAGACGATGAAAGTGCCGGTGCTGTTCGAGGCGCCGATGGCAAGCGGCCTGCTCGCGAGTTTTGTCAGCGCGGTGAGCGGCGGCAGCCTCTACCGCAAGACTTCGTTTCTACTCGACAGCCTGGGCAAACAGGTGTTCTCGCCGGCGGTGCAGCTGACCGAGCAGCCGCACCTGAAAAAAGGGCTGGCGAGCGGCTACTTCGACGACGACGGCGTCGCCACCCATCCACGCGAAGTGGTGAAAGACGGCGTGCTGCAGGGTTATTTCCTCGGCACCTATTCGGCGCGCAAGCTCGGCATGAAGAGCACCGGCAACGCGGGTGGCTGCCACAATCTGATCCTGCAAAGCGGCGAGCTTGACCTGCCCGGTCTGTTAAAGAAGATGGGCCGCGGCCTGCTCGTCACCGACCTGATGGGGCAGGGAATCAACATGGTTACCGGCGACTATTCGCGCGGCGCCGCGGGCTACTGGGTGGAAGGGGGCGAGATCCGCTACCCGGTGGAGGAGATCACCATCGCCGGCAATTTGCGCGACATGTTCAAGGGGATCGTCGAGGTAGGCAACGACGAGCTCACTCGGGGCTCGCGCCGCTGCGGCTCCATCCTCGTCGACAGCATGACGATCGCGGGCAACTAAGAGGCCATTTCAAAATGACAATCCTAGGAATTGTCATTCCGAGCAGAGCGAAAAATCTGTTTTTGAATCAATAAAAAGCAGATTCCCCGGACCTTCGCCCCGGAGGAAGTCCTCTTGGGGGACGGCCTCGGAATGACAGGTAATTTTGAAATGGTCCTAAGCAGCCCGGACAAAGAAAGACCGGGCATCGCTGCCCGGTCCGGTGTTGCAGGTGCTACACAGAAGTTCTATTTCTTCGCCGGCGCAGCCGCCTTCTTGGCACCCTTCGTACCTTCCGGCCAGTAGTAGTTGGCGGCGAAAGAATAAGGCGGGTACATGAAGCGCTTGGCCGGAACCACCAACGCCGCGTAGGCCCGCTGCGAATCGTAGACCTTCTTGAACACCGGGTTCTTGGCCGACTCTTCCGCGGCGATTTCGTCCCAGGCTTTGAGGAACCCCGTTAGGACATCGGGCGGCGTGCGCAGGATCTGCGTGCCGTATTTGGTGCGCATCTCGTCCATGGCTTCGGCATTCTGCTTCTGCCACTTCACCCACCAGCGCACGTAGGTTTCCGTCACGGCGGAGCGTATCGCCTCCTGCTGTTGCGCCGGCAGGCTCTTCCACACGTCGGCGTTGATGATCAGCTCGCCGACCACGCTCGGCTCGTGCATACCCGGGGTGTAGTGGTACTTGTAGATCTGTGGCAGGCCCATACGCAGGTCCTCGATACCGCCCACCCACTCGGCGCAGTCGATCACGCCGCGCTGCGCCGCGGCGGCGATTTCGCCGCCGGGCATGTTGACCGTGGCCATGCCCATGCGCTTGAAGACCTCGGCGACGATGCCCGTTTGCCGGCATTTCATGCCCTTGAAATCCGCGAGGTTCTTGATCGGCCGTTTGAACCAGCCGAAGGCTTGCGGGCTGGAGGGCTGGATCGGGAAGGCGACCACGTTCATCTTGATCGTTTTCTGGTACCAATCCCAGTACATCTCCAATCCGCCGCCCTCGTACATCCAGCCGAGGAAGTCCATATGGTCCATTCCGAACGGCCCGGCCGGCGTGGCGGCGAACAGCGTCGCCGCCGAATCCTTGCCCTGCCAGTAGTAGGTTACCGCGTGCCCGCCGTCGAGGACCTTCTTGTTGATGGCATCGAGCACCTCGAATGGCGGCACCACCTGCCCTCCCGCCAGGGTCTCGATCTTCAGTGCGCCGCTGGTGAGCTTGTCCACGCGATCGGCGAAAAATCTGAAGTTATCCTGCAGCGTCATGCCCGCGCCCCAGGTCGACTGCATTTTGAGCACACGCGGCGCCGGGGCAGCCGGCTGCTGCGCCGAGGCCAGTCCGCTCGCCGCCAGGCACAGGGATGCCGCCGTTGCGAGGGCCAAGGTTTTCAAAGCTGATGTTCGCATTGCCTTCTCCTTTCAGTAGAAAATCAGATGAAACCGATGGCGCGGTGCCGCTACGCCATTACTTCTTCGTCGTGCCTTCATCCGCCGGTTTTTCTTCTTCTGCCGGCGTTTCGCCCTTGTATTCGTCTTCGAGCGCGCCCTTACCCTGCGCATCTTCAGTGGCGGCATCCTCCGTGCTCGAGGGTGCCATGCGTTCGAGCGTCGCTTTTGCCGTCACCGTGGTCGGCAGCCACAGGGCGATGCTGGGGAAGAACAATACGATCAAAATGCAGCCGCACTGGATCCACATGAAATCGAACATGCCCTTGTAAATCGTGCCCAGGCTCCACTGCGGCACCACCTGTTTCAGATAGTAGGCGGACATTGCCACCGGCGGCGACAGGAACGCCGTCTGCATGGTGACCGCTACCAGCGCTCCGAACCAGACCAGGTTGTAATCGAGCGCCTGCACCACCGGGGCGAAAATCGGCAGGAACACCAGGATGATGGCCGGCCACTCGAACGGCCAGCCGAGCAGGAAAATAAGAATTAACACAAGCAGCAACATCAGTATTGGCGGCAACGGCAGCGCCAGCAGCGATTTGGTGATCCATTCCGCCGTGCCCAGCCGGGAGAACACCGCGCCGAAAATATTCGAGGTCACCGCAAGGAACAGCACCATGCTCGATGTATTCATGGTGCTGATGCAGGCGGCCTTGAGCCCCGCGTATGTGAACCTGCGATAGGCGAGCGAGAGCACGAACGCGCCGAAACAACCGACGGCGGCGGCTTCGGTCGGCGTCGCCAGCCCCATCAGGATAGAGCCCAGGGTGCAGCCGATCAGCATCCCCAGCGGCACCATGCCGAAAAACATTTCCTTGATCACGATGCTCCAGGACGCCGGACGTTCGTCCAGTGGCACCGGCGGACCGAGCTTGGGATTGAGGAAGCTGCGCCCCAGGGTGTAGGCGATGTACATGCCGGCGAGCAGGAATCCGGGGCCGAAAGCCGCGGCGTACAGGTCCGCGACCGATACGCCCAGCACCGGGCCCATCACGATCAGCATCACCGAAGGCGGGATCAGGATGCCCAGCGTGCCGCCGGCGGCGATCGCGCCCGCGGCCATGCGCGAGTCGTAACCTGCCTTGATCATGATCGGCGCCGCCATGATGCCGAGTACCGTCACCGCGGCGCCAACGATGCCCGTGGCCATGGCGAACACAGTTGCGGTCAGGATCACGCCCAGGTACAGCGACCCGCGCACCGGCGCGAGCAAGTCGCGAAACGCGCGGAACAGCCGTTCCATCAGGCCCGCCTGCTCGGTGAGGTAGCCCATGAATATGAACAATGGCACGGCCGCCAGCTCCTCCATTTTCATCAGGCCGATGGTCTGCAGGTAGGCGAGGTCGAACACCATCTGGCCCAGGCCAGCATAGCCGAACACCAGCGCCAGGATCAGCAGGGTGAACGAAATCGGGAAGCCGATGAAAATCACGCCGATCATCACGATCAGCATGACCAGGCCCAGACCCTCCAGGCTGGTCATATCTCACCCCCGAGCTTGTGCTCGAATTCCTTGCCCGTGCGCATCATGTACCAGCTTTTCAGGATTTCGGACACGCCCTGGATCATCATCAGCAGCGCGGTGAGCGGCACCACCGATTTCAGCGGCCACAGGTACGGGCGCCAAGGTGTCTGCTCGGACAATTCGCCCATGATCAAGGCATGCCAGGCATCGTCGATGCTGGTGGCGAACAGCAGGATCATGCCCGGGAAGAAAAACACGATGTAGGCGTAGAAATCGATCTTGCCTTTGGTCGCTTCGGAGAATTTTTCCCACAGCATGTCGGTGCGGATGTGGGCGCCGCGGCGCAGCGCGAATGCCGAGCCGAGCATGAACAGGGCGCCGTAGAGCATGTAGGACAGGTCGTAAGCCCAGATCGTCGGGTCGTCGAAGAAATAACGCGCCACCACCTCGTAGAAGACGACGATGGCGAGCGGGACGCAGAGCCAGGAGAAGGCATTCCCGGTCCACTCGGTAAACGTGTCGATGGTTTTGATCGTCTTATAGTAACTTGGCGAGAATTCTGCCATCAGGACCTCTTCCGACGAAATCGTTGTTTGAATTATAAGATTCTATTCTATTGTGACGGCGCCCCTTCCTTCTAGTTGGTATTGGCCGGCAGCGATCAAAAGCGGGGCGGAGGCAGTTTAGTCACCCTGTTTCGCCCTTGTCAACCCGGAATCGAACGCCACGTCTGGCCGATTCGCGTTTGCGTAGGCATAATCCGGCAATCGTAGCGGAAATAAGGAAGATAAGCATGGCACGCAAGGGAAAAGCAGTCATCTGCCGCCAGAACAATGTACCGGTGGTGGTGGAACAGATCGAGGTCGAATCGCCGCACCGCGGCGAGGTGATGGTCAAGCTGGGCGCCTGTGGCGTGTGCCATAGCGATCTGTCGGCCATTAACGGCACCATCGGCATGCCCTTGCCACTGATTCTCGGCCACGAAGGCGCGGGCACCGTGGTCGAGGTCGGGGAGGGCGTGACGGAATTCGTTGTCGGGGACACGGTAATCAGCTCCTTCGTCAACATGTGCGGCAAATGCCGCTATTGCGTTACCGGCCGCCCGCATTTGTGCGACGTCGGCGCGAAGGCGTTTGCCGCGCTACCCGACGGCAGCCTGCGCACGCGCGACGCCCAGGGCAAGCCGCTCAACATCTTTTCCGCCTGCGGGGTGATGGCCGAATACGCCACGCTGCACGTGGATAACGTGGTCAAGATCGCGCCCGGCATGCCGCTGCCGCAGGCGGCCCTGATCAGTTGCGGCGTGATGACCGGGGTCGGCGCGGTGTTCAATACGGCCAAAGTGGAGCCGGGTTCGAGCGTCTTAGTGATCGGTGCCGGCGGCGTGGGACTGAACGTGATCCAGGGCTGCGCCATCGCCGGCGCCGGGATCATCGTCGCGGTGGACATGGCCGAGCACAAGCTCGAACTGGCAAAGCAGTTTGGCGCCACGCATACGATCAACGCGGGCAAGGAAGAAAACCTGGTCAAGGCGGTGAAAAAACTCACCGGCGGCGGGGCGGACTACGCTTTCGAGTGCATCGGCCTCGGAAAGATGGTGGAGCAGGCCTTCCGCGCCCTGCGCAAGGGCGGCACCGCCCTGGTGGTGGGCGTGGCGCGCGGCGACGACAGCACGTCGCTGAAGACCGCCTCGATCACCTTCGAGGAAAAGACCCTCACCGGCAGCTACTACGGCTCGGCGCGCCCGCGAGAGGATTTCCCGCGGCTGATCGCGCTGTACCAGGCGAAGAAGCTCAAGCTGGACGAACTCATTACCCGCACCTACCGCATCGACGAGGCGGCGCAGGCGTTTGCCGACCTGGAGGCCGGCCGCAATGCGCGCGGCGTGATCGTGTTCTAGGCCCTTGCCCATTGGGGTAATCCCGAACGGGCTGTCAGCTGGGTATCGCGATTACCCCTCGCTGTGAGTGCCGAGGCAAGGAAGTGCGCCGGTAGGCGGGTTTCGCGGCTACATTGGCGCCGGTTGTTGCGGTGCAGTGTTGCCAAGTAGCCAATGTGCGCTTACGATTGGCGCTCTTAAAAAAAGGGGGAGGCGATAGTGATCACATTTTCAGTCAACGGCAAGCAAACCAAGGTCGACATTGCACCGGATACACCGCTGCTGTGGGTGCTTCGGGATTCGCTGGGTATGACCGGCACGAAATTTGGTTGTGGCCAGGCGCTGTGCGGCGCATGCACCGTGCATCTGGATGGCCAACCGGTGCGCTCATGCAGCACGCCGGTTTCGGTGGCAGCAGGCAAGAAGGTCACGACTATCGAGGCAATGAGCGCGAGCCCGACAGGCAAGGCGGTGCAGGCTGCATGGATCGCGCACGACGTGCCGCAGTGCGGCTACTGCCAGAGCGGCCAGATCATGAGCGCGGTTGCGCTGCTCGAATCCAAGCCGAAGCCCACGGATGCGGACATAGACGCAGCGATGTCGGGCAACATCTGCCGTTGCGGCACCTATCAGCGCATTCGCGCCGCCATCCACACGGCGGCCGAAACTAAAACCAAAGGAGCCTGATCATGAGCGAACTTAAGAATCCCGCACGCCGCAAGTTCCTCAAGACCAGCGCCGCCGCGGGCGGCAGCCTGATCATTGGCTTTACGCTGCCAGAAGCATTCGCCGCCGCTCCGGTTACCACCTCGATGCCGAATGCCTGGGTAAAGATCGGCAGCAACAACACGGTCACCATTCTTTCCGCTCGCTCGGAGATGGGGCAGGGGGTCTACACGGCGATGCCCACGCTGGTGGCAGAAGAACTCGAAGTCGACCTGAAGAGGATCAAGGTCGAGATTGCGCCGGCCGGCGAGGTGTACATCAACGCGTTGCTCGGCGGCCAGCTCACCGGCGGATCCACTTCGGTGGCCGACGGCTACGACAAACTCCGGGTTGCGGGTGCGCAGGCACGCATGATGCTCGTCTCGGCCGCGGCGCAGAAATGGAATGTGGACGCCGCGGACTGCCACGCCAAAAACGGTTCAGTCCACGGGCCAAAGGGCAAGAAAGCCACGTATGGCCAGCTCGCCGAAGCTGCCTCCAAGCTGCCGGTTCCGAAGGATGTGAAGCTGAAGGACGCGAAGGACTTCAAATACGTAGGCAAGCCGATCAATCGCCTGGACACGCCCGCCAAGGTCAACGGCACGGCGGAGTTCGGAATCGACGTGAAGCTGCCCGGCATGCTCTACGCGTCGCTCGCGCAGTGCCCCGTGATCGGCGGCAAGGTAGTGAGCGTCGACGATGCCAAGGCGAAGGCGATGCCCGGCGTGAAGCATGTGGTGCAAATCACGGACGGCGTGGCTGTGGTCGCCGATTCGTGGTGGCGGGCGAAAGTCGCGCGCGATGCCCTCGAAATCAAGTGGGACGAGGGTCCCGCAAAGGCGATGAGTTCGGACACGGTCGCCGCCGGACTGAAAGCGGCCTCGGCCAAGCCCGGCGCGGTGTTCAAAAATCAGGGCGACGTCGAGGCCGGCATGAAAGGCGCGGCGAAAACCCTCGATGCCTCCTACGAGATGCCCTTTCTGTCGCACTCGCCGATGGAGCCGATGAACTTCACCGCCGATGTCAGGAAAGATTCCTGCCTTCTCTATGGCCCGACACAGTTCCAACAGATGGCTGAAGGCGTGGCGGCCCAGATGCTGGGCATGAAGCCCTCGCAGATTACCGTGCGCACGACGTTCCTCGGCGGCGGTTTTGGCCGCAGGATCGACGTGGACTTCGTCGCGCAGGCGATCGAGATCTCCAAGGCGGTGAGCGCGCCGGTCAAGCTGGTGTGGACACGCGAAGACGATATGACGCATGACTTCTACCGCCCCACCAGCCTGCACCAGATTTCGGGCGGCCTGGACGCGTCGGGCAAACCCGTGGCGATGAAGTTTCACCTCACCTCGTCTTCGGTCACGGCGCGGCTGTTCCCGCCTTTCGTCAAGGACGGGCTCGATCCATTCATGCTCGAGGCGGCGGCGGTGCCCTACGACATTCCGAACCAGTTCGCCGATTCGGTGATCTACGAGACCGGGTTGCGCGTCGGCTACTGGCGTTCGGTGTCGCACGCGCTCAATGCATTCGCCAACGAGTCGTTCATGGATGAGATGGCGCATGCGGCGGGCAAAGATACCTACGAATTCCGCCGTGCGCTGCTCGGGCAAAAACCGCGCCTCAAGAATGTTCTTGAACTCGCCGCCGCCAAGGCGGGCTGGGGCAAACCGCTGCCGCGCGGCCGCTTCCGCGGAATCGGGGTGATGGAAGGCTACGGTACGTCGATGGCGCAAGTGGCCGAGGTGTCGGTGACCGACGGCAAGGTCAAAGTGCACCGCGTGGTGGTGGCAGCCGACCTGGGCCGGATGGTGAACCCCAACATCGTCAGACAGCAGATCGAGAGCAGCGTTATTTTCGGGCTGTCGGCGGCGCTCTACGGCGAGATCACCTTGAAGGACGGTCGCATCGAGCAGACCAACTTTAACACCTACCCTGTGGTGAGGATGCAGGACGCGCCGAAGGTGGAGACGCACCTGGTGGCGAGCACCGAAAACCCCGGTGGTATCGGCGAGCCGGC
>Ga0315281_10008475_pt1 | contig 14381 bp, 13 predicted proteins | sample YL17G07_0_MG_FD_204540 | JGI IMG/M metagenome (GOLD analysis project Ga0315281, IMG submission 204540) | Sediment microbial communities from Yellowstone Lake, YNP, Wyoming, USA - YL17G07_0 | ecosystem: Environmental > Aquatic > Freshwater > Lake > Sediment | place: USA: Wyoming | collected...
TGGAAGAACGAACTGCGCGAACTGGAAGCGGCGAGCGATCTGGCGCGTCTGAATGCGGCGCTGGACGACTCGCGCAGCGCCTACGAACTGCGCGCCCGCATTGTCTCGGCGGCACGGCACCAAGCCGGGCCGCGCCTGGCGGCGGCCGTGACACAGGCGCTGCAACAACTCGGCATGAAAGGCGGGCGCTTCGAAGTCGCCTTTGTGGAAGCGCCCGCGCCCCAGGCCTATGGTCTTGAAGCGGCTGAACTGCTGGTCAGCGCGCATGCCTCCACCGCACCCAAGCCGCTGGCAAAGGTAGCTTCCGGCGGCGAGCTGTCGCGCATCGCGCTGAGTGTGGCAGTCACGACCAGCGAGCTGGGCGCTGCGCCGACCTTGATCTTCGATGAAATCGACGCCGGTGTTGGTGGTGCCGTGGCCGAGAGCATGGGGCGATTGATGAAACAACTCGGCCGCGACCGCCAGGTGCTTGCCGTCACCCATCTGCCGCAGGTCGCGGCCTGCGCCGACCACCACTTTGTCGTCACCAAGCGCGCCGTGGGTGGCGGCGTGCGCAGCGAGATCGAAGGCGTCGCCGGTGAAGCCCGTGTTGCCGAAGTGGCGCGCATGCTCGGCGGCGAAAAGCTGTCGGGCACGAGCCTGGCCCACGCCCAGGCAATGCTTGCCCTGACAGCGCCCGAAAGCCCGCCCGCGCCTAAGAAAAGCCGGCCATGAGCGTGCCGCCGCAATCCCGGGCGAAGGCGCCCAGAACATGAGCATGAACGAGTCGGGCCCCGACAGCGCCAGCGCCGCACTCGCCGAGCCGCGTGAAGTCGTGTTCGTCACCGGCATTTCCGGATCGGGCAAGTCGGTCGCGCTGCACGCGCTCGAAGACGCGGGGTTCTTCTGCGTCGACAACCTGCCGCCCGAATTGCTGCGCGAATTCCTGCGGCTCGAACACCAACGTTCGCAGCGCCGCGTCGCGATCGCGATCGACGTGCGCAGCGCGGGCTCGCTGCCGCATCTGTTGCCGTTGATCGAGACGCTGCGCCGCGAAGGCGTGTCGATTCGCGCCCTGTTTCTCGACGCCAGCACCGACGCGCTGGTGCGGCGTTTTTCGGAGACTCGACGGCCGCACCCGTTGTCGGATCAGCGCGACGACCCTGTGCCAGGCCGGGCCAAGGAAGACGCAGCACCCGACGGCCGGCGCGCGCTGATCGACGCGATCGAACTCGAGCGCGAGTTGCTCGCCGAGCTGCGCGAGGCCTCGACGGTTCTCGACACGAGTCAATTGCGTCCGGCCCAGCTGCGGGCCTGGACGCGCGATCTGGTTCGCGCCGACGCGAGCCGCCTGACGCTGGTGTTCGAGAGTTTCGCCTTCAGACACGGTGTACCGCTTGACGCCGACTTCGTGTTCGACGTGCGCGTCCTGCCCAATCCGCATTACATCCGCGAGTTGCGGCCGATGACCGGCCGCGACCAGGCGGTGGCCGACTATTTGCGCGCGCAGCCCGAAGTGAACGAAATGATTGCGCAAATCGATGCCTTTCTTTCGCATTGGCTGCCTTCGTTTGAAGACGACCAGCGCAGCTATCTGACGGTGGCAATCGGCTGCACCGGAGGCCAGCACCGCTCGGTCTATTTCGTCGAGACGCTCGCCTATCGCTTCGGCGCTCGCGTCGCCACCTTGATTCGACACCGCGAGCTCGACGCTCGCGATTGATCTTCGAGCCCAGCGCCGGGTCGTGCGTATCGCGGCAACCACCCGGCGCGAACATCGGCGAAACGGCGCCGCGCATGGCAATGACCAAACATTCAGCTGAGTCCTCGCTGCCGCTGTTCCCGCTTCAGGCCGTGCTGTTTCCGGGTGGCTTGCTCAGCCTGAAGGTGTTCGAAGCTCGCTACCTCGACTTGATGGCGTCGTGCCTGCGCGAGCAGCGGCCCTTCGGCGTGGTGGCGTTGCGAACGGGCAGCGAGGTTCGAGGCAGCAAGGGTCACGTCGAATTCGAATCGACAGGCGTGCTCGCCGAGTTGCTTGACGTGGACAGTGAGCAGCCGGGAATTCTGCATGTGCGGTGCCGCGGCACGGCTCGCTTTGCGCTTGAATCTTCACTGCAACGCGACGACGGCCTGTGGCTCGCGCAGATCGCCGCGGTTGCGGGCGACGTCGTGGTACCCCCACCTGCCGCACTTCGCGACACCGTGCAAGCGCTTGCGAACGCGATCGCGGCCCTGGAGGCGCAGGGCGCCAGTCCGTTTCTCCGGCCCTACGATTTTGACAATGCCGGTTGGGTCGCGAACCGGTGGTGCGAAATCCTGCCGATCCCGCTTGGCGCCAAACAAAAATTGATGGAGCTGGTCGACCCAATGGCTCGGTTGAAGGTGGTCGATCAATTCTTGCGCAGCAACGGTGTCGTCAATTGAGCGCCCCGAGGCCGGCCCAAGCCGGCCGCCACCGGGCTTGCAGGCCCGATGGCCTTCGCCAGCCACTCGTGAGCGCGCAGGCGCTCACTCGGTGCGGGCTCAGCCCCCCGTGGGGGTCAAGCAAAGTGGCAGAGCCACATTTGCTTGAGAGCGCCCCCAGGACGACGACATACGTCGTCCGCCCCCCGTGGGGGCTGAGGAAACTTCGGGCGGCCGTGCGTTTCCTCAAGAGCGCCCCCAGGACGACGACATACGTCGTCCGCCCCCCGTGGGGGCTGAGGAAACTTCGGGCGGCCGTGCGTTTCCTCAAGAGCCGGTCACGACCTGCGCGTCAGTTCCGGCCCGTCGAGCCGAAGCCCGCGGTGCCGCGATCCGAACCCTCGAATTCGTCGACGCGTTGAAACGTCGCATGCACCACCGGCACGATCACCAACTGCGCAATGCGCTCCATCGGCTGCAGCGTGAACACGGCGCTGCCCCGATTCCAGCAGCTCACCATCAGCGGCCCTTGGTAGTCCGAGTCGATCAGCCCCACCAGATTGCCCAGCACGATGCCGTGTTTGTGCCCCAGGCCCGAGCGCGGCAGGATCATCGCGGCCAGGCCGGGATCGCCGATGTGAATCGCCAATCCGGTCGGGATCAGCTTGCATTGCCCGGGCTCGAGCAGCACGGCAGCGTCCAGGCATGCGCGCAGGTCGAGTCCGGCGCTGCCGGGCGTGGCGTAGGCCGGCATGTATTTGTCCATTTGCTCGGCGATGCGCGCATCGAGCACCTTCACCGCAATCGTCGTCATGTCGAGACGTGCGCGGTGCGCGCCGCAATCTCGCGCACCAGCTCGCGCGCGAGTGTCAGCTTGTCGGCGCGCGCCAGTTCGCGCGTGCCGTTCGTATCGATCAGCGTCAGGGAGTTCAGATCGCTGCCAAAGGTCGCGGGCCCGATGTTGGCGACGATCAGCGGCAGGTTCTTGCGCTGCAGTTTTTCGCGCGCGTGCTGCACCAGGTTTTCGCTCTCCGCGGCAAAGCCGACGCAGTAGGGTGGCGGCTTCAGGCGCGCGACGGCAGCGAGAATGTCGGGGTTCTCCTCCAGTTCGAGCGCGGGGACCGCGGCGCCGGCCTTCTTCTTGATCTTGTGCGCGGCCGCCTTCGCGACGCGCCAATCGGCCACGGCCGCGGTGGCGACGAAGACATGACTTGCCGGGGCCAGAGGCAATACGGCGTCGAACATCTGCTGTGCGCTCATGACGTCGATGCGCCGCACGCCGCGCGGTGTGTCCAGGTGCACCGGGCCGGCGACCAGCGTCACCTGGGCACCGGCCTCTGCCGCGGCGCGAGCGATGGCGAAACCCATCTTGCCGCTGGAAAGATTGGTCATGCCGCGCACCGGATCGATGGCTTCGAACGTCGGGCCGGCCGTCAACAAGACCCGTTTGCCGAGCAAGGCCTTGGGCTGAAAAAAGGCAATCAGCTCATCCAGAAGTTCCTGCGCTTCGAGCATGCGACCGTCGCCCACTTCGCCGCAGGCCTGGTCGCCGCTGGCCGGGCCGAGCAGCACCGCGCCGTCGGCCCGCAATTGCGCCACGTTGCGCTGGGTTGCAGGGTGCGCCCACATTTCGCGGTTCATCGCCGGCGCCAGCAACAACGCGCAACTCGCCACCGGCCGCGCCAGGCACAGCAGACTCAGCAGATCGTCGGCACGCCCATGCACCAGCTTGGCCATGAAGTCGGCGCTGGCGGGTGCCACAAGCACTGCGTCGGCATCGCGCGTCAGGTTGATGTGCGCCATGTTGTTCGATTCGCGCGCGTCCCACTGGCTGGTGTAGACGTTGCGGCTGGACAGCGCCTGCATCGTCACGGCCGTGATGAACTGCTCTGCAGCCTGCGTCATCACGACCTGCACCGTGGCCCCGGCCTTGATCAACGAGCGCGCCAGTTCCGCAGCCTTGAAACACGCCACGCCGCCGGTCAGGCCGAGCACGATGTGCTTGCCCGCGAGGTCAAGGCGCCCGCCTGAATTGCCTTCGATGTTCATCGTGCGCGCGATTGTGGCCTATCGACCGAGCCAGCGCCGTGACATGAAACTCAAGGCGTCGACGAGCGCGACAAGCGCCACCATGCCGATCAACACCGTCGACGTTTCGCGCATCTGGAACAGCCCCAGGTGATAGCTCAGCATCTGCCCCAGCCCCCCGGCGCCAACGACGCCGAGCACCGCCGCGGCGCGGATGTTGTTCTCCCAGCGGTACAGCGTGTAGCTGATGACCTGCGGCCAGATCTGCGGCAGTGTTGCGTACAAGAAGATCCGCAACTCGGAAATGCCACGCACCCGCAGCGCAGACGCCGGTCCCGGCGGCGCGTTTTCGATGCTCTCGGCGAACAGGCGCCCCAGTACGCCGGCCGTGTGCAGCGCCAGCGCCAAGGTGCCAGGGAACGGCCCGAGGCCGGCGCAGATCAGCAGCAACGCCGCCCATACCAGTTCGGGGATGCTGCGCAGGGCATTGAGCAGCAGCCTCGCAAACGGTTTCGTCCAGGCCGGGTCGTCGGCGTGCACCTTGGCCGCCGGCAGCGCGAGCGCCAGGCCCAACACGGCCGCGAGCAAGGTCCCCAGTGCCGACATCGCCAGCGTCTCGAGCAGCGCCTGCCAGGCCTTGGCCAGGAACAGCGTTGACGTCTCGGGCGGGAAGAATCCGAGCAGGAACACGCCTATTTTTGCGAGCGCATCGGGCGCCAGGAAGTCGGCCCACTTCAGATTCAACGAGACAAAACTGGCGACGATCAGCAACAGCACGCCGCAGCTGACCCAACACGCCTTGCAGCGCGCGCGACCCAATTCGCGACCGGCGACGACGTTCACCCCAACTCCTTGCGCAGCCACGCGCTGAGGCGGTCTGCGATTGCCACCAGCAGGATGAACACGAGCAGGATCGAACTGACCTCGGCACCGGCGAACATCTTGGACGCGTTGTCGAGTTCCTGACCGAGCCCACCGGCGCCGACGAAGCCGAGCACGACACTCGAGCGAATCGCACATTCCCAGCGGTACACGGTGTAGCTGACGAGTTCGGTCGAACATTGCGGCAGCGTGCCGTAGAAGAATGCCTGCAGCCGCCCCGCGCCGTTGCGCAGCAGCGCCTGCGTCGTCGCGGCGTCGCCGCTTTCCAGAATCTCTGCGTAGACCTTGCCGAGCATGCCGCCGTAAGCGATGCCGATCGCGATCACGCCCGAGGTCGGACCGAGGCCGACGACACGCACGAAGATCAAGGCCCACACCAGCTCGGGAATGCTGCGCAACACGATCGCTGCCCAGCGCGCCAACTGGCGCAACACGTAGGGCATGGCCGCCATGCGGCCGGTCAAGGCGCTGATCGACAAGCGCCCGGTGCACAACAAGGCCAGCGGCACGGCAAGACCGAACGCGAGCGTCAATCCGGCCGTGGCCATGGCGATGGTGCGCCAGGTCTGGTGCAACAGCAGCCCCAGAAACTCGGCGTCGTGGCGCGGTGGCACGAACTCGGCGAGGAACTTCGCCGTGAACTTGAGGCTGCGCGCGTCGAACAAGTCCCAGGGGCGGAACTCGGTCCACACCAGCATCGGCCAGAGCAGTACGGCCACGAGCAGCACCAGGCCGAGGCGGCCGCCTGCGGCCGGGTCGGGGACGGCACGCTGCGGCAGCGTTGCGCGCAACACGGTTGGACTGGACGTGCTCATCGCATCAGCGGCAAGTCATCGGCCGTGCAAGCTCAAGCTGGCCCGGCAGCGTATAGGCATACGGGGTGGCGCCTTCGAGTTGCGAGTTCAACTCGTCTTCGTGGTCGGCATACAACTCGCGCAGCATCGCGTCGCTGACGCCCGCCGACGCCACATCGAACATGACACGGCCGTCGCGCAGCGCGACGATGCGCTCGAAACTTGCGCGTGCCACTTCCACCTGATGCAGCGTCGTGATCAAGGTTGCGCCGCTGCCGCGCGCGGCGCCCACCAGCGCCGCAATCGCCTGCCGCGCGCGAGTCGGGTCGAGTGCCGAGAGCGGCTCGTCAATCAGCAGCAACTCCGCACCTGACACCAACGCGCGCGCCAGACCGACGCGTTGGCGCTCGCCCCCGGAAAGGCGATCGACGCGATCGAAGAGTTTTTCCGCAATGTCGAAGCGTGCCAACGCAGCTTGCGCCGCCTGGCTGTCGACCGGATAGAACAGCGAACGCAGGCTTGTCCAGAACCCTCGGTGCGCGAGCAGGCCGGCCAGTACCGACGTCACCACGCGCTGTCGCGGCGGCAACGGCGGCACCTGCGGCGCAAGGAACAGGCGCGCACGCAAGCGGTGCAAGCGCCTGCGTGAAAGGGCCCAGGGCGAACTGTCGAACAAGCCGACCTCGCCCTGCATCGGCCGCAGTGCGCAGGCGATGGCCTGAAGCAGGGTGGTCTTGCCCGCACCGGACGGCCCGATGATGGCCACGACCTCGCCGCGCTGAACTGTCAGGTCGACGCTGTCGATGGCCAATGTGCCCGCGCGCGCTCCGGAAAAGCGTGCGCTGACGCGCTCGAGGCGAATGGTTGGCAAGCGCGGCTCCCGCGCTTACTGCGACAGTCCGCGCAGCAGTCCGGCGTTTTCGGCGGCGCTCTTGATGCCTTCGTAGTTCTCGGCCTTGGTCGGAACGAACTTCGCAGCACGCTGCAGCTTCAGGATCTCGGCGCCCTGCGCCGTGGCGGGATTCAGGTCGAGAAAGGCCTGGGCGATCTTCTCGCGCAGCGCCGCAGGCATGTCGGCGTGCACCGTCCAGTTGTAGTCGTAGTAGGCCGGCGTCGTGTAGATCACCTTGACGGCAGCCGGGTCAACCTTCTTGTCTTCGACGAACTTGTTCCAGACCGAAATGTTCAGCGCACCGGCGTCAACCTTGCCGCTGGCCACCGCCGCGATCGTCGCGTCATGCGCGCCGGAGAAGCTGATTCGCTTCAAGTCCTTGTCGGGGTCGATCTTCGCCGCCAGCAGATAACTGCGCGGCATCAGGTGGCCGGAAGTGCTGGACTGCGAACCGAAGCTCAGCGTCTTGCCCTTCAGGTCTTCGAGTTTGTTGATGCCGCTGTCGCGTCCGGCGATGAAGACCGACTTGAACACCGCATCTTCTTCGCGCTGCACGAGCGGAATCGTCTTGCCGCCGGAGCGCACCGAACTCTGCACGAACGTGAAACCGCCGAACCAGGCCAGGTCGATCTTGCGGTTCACCAGGGTCTCGACGGCTGCCGCATAGTCGGTCACCGGAGTCCATTCCACCTTCATTCCCAGTTTCGCTTCCAGGTACTTGCCCAGAGGTTCGAACTTGCGCGCCAGTTCGGTCGGCGATTCGTCGGGGATTGCGGTGACGCGCAGCACCTGTTGCGCATGCGCTCCCAGGGCGAAGGCAAGCCAGGCGCAAGTCATCAGGGACTTGAAGGTACGCGACGGTGACAAGCTGATCATGGGGGTTCCTCTTGCGATGAATGCCGACTTAGGGCATGGTGAAAAGACTCGGGCGACGCGGGATTTGCCGGCACCCACGGAGCGAAGCGCCGCAAGCGTGACAAGATGCGCATCTTAAGGATTGGAGGCGGGTCGCGCGCGTCGGGCGCCGATGCCCCTGAATCACAACGGTCAGCTAAGGGTTTTCCTTGAATCATTCTGTGCGCGAGACAACTCTCGCCGCGGCGACGGGCGCGCCGCTATTCATTCAGGTCTACAACGAAGACCAGGAGGCGTCGCGCGCAGAATTGCGGCGCGGTCTGACCGCGCGCGTGCCCCACATTGCGCCGAAGTTTCTATACGACGCACTGGGCTCGCGCCTGTTCGACGCGATCACGGAGCTTCCCGAGTATTACCCGACCCGCACCGAGGCCGCGATCCTGGACGCCCACGCCGAGGCGATTGCCGCGGCAATTGGCGGGGTGGGCAGCGTGGGCAGCCTGGTCGACCTGGGCGCCGCAAGCTGCGCCAAAGGCCTGCGCTTGATTCGGCTGCTGCGCCCGCAGCGTTATGTGGCGGTCGATATCTCGGTGGAGTTCTTGCGCGCCGGCCTGACCCAGGTGCAGCGTGAACACCCGCAGCTGCAGGTCACAGGGGTGGGCCTCGACTTTTCCGCAGCGTTGAATCTGCCCCCGGCATGCGTGCAAGGGCGCGCGGCCTACTTCTACGCCGGCTCGAGCATCGGCAACTTCACACCCGCTGACGCCGTGCCGTTTCTTGCCGGAGTGCGCGCGCAGGCAAAGGCTGGCGGCTTGCTGATCGGGGTCGACCTGGTCAAGGCCGAGGAACTGCTGGTACCGGCATACGACGATGCGCTGGGCGTGACCGCGGCGTTCAACCTGAACCTGTTGCTGCACCTGAACCGCCTGCTCGGCAGCGACTTCGCAGTGCGCGATTGGCGCCATGTCGCCCTGTTCAACCGCGAACATTCGCGCATCGAAATGCACCTCGAAGCGCGGCGCACGCTCACGCTGCACTGGGACGGCGGTGAGCGCAAGTTCGCGCAAGGTGAACGGCTGCACACCGAGAATTCGTACAAGTACAGCATTGATCGGTTCGATGCCCTGCTGCGCGATGCGGGTTTCGCCTCGACCAAGTGCTGGACCGATTCGAACCGCTGGTTCGCGGTGTTCTGGGCCAGCGGCTGACGCGGCCCTATGTCTGGGCGCGATGAGCCTGGGCGCGCGCTGCGCTGCGTCAGCGGCCCTGCTGCGCCAGAAACCGCAACAAGGCCTCGCGCGACGCCTGCAGCGCCTGCGGGTCGCCGCCGACATGCACGCCCTGCCCCGGATTCACGCCATTCGGCACGTCGCGGCGCAAGCGCAGCGGAGCGTCGGAATCGAAACCATGGTGCGCGCCGGCGTAGACCTGCACGCTCACACTGCCTTGCGGCGCTCGAGCGGCGAGGTCTTGGCACGGCCCCGCCGCTGTCCAGTCGTCGGCCTGCCCGAGCAACAGCAGCAGCGGTGCGCCCGCCGTGTAGCCGCGTTTCAGCTCAGCCTCGCAGCCCGGGTAGAACGCGACGCCAAACGCCGGCCGGCCTGAGGCGTCACGCACGTCGCGCTGCCGCAGATTGGTTGCTGCGAGCACAGTGCTGCCGCCGTTCGACCAGCCGATCAGGCCGATGCGATCGGCGCGCACATCTGCACGCTGCGCCAACCACTCCAATGCCGCCAACGCGTCCAGGCGCCGCTGCACCTGAGTCACGCGCCGCGTGCCGCTGCGCTGCGTGCACAACTCGCTTTCGCCGCGCGGCGAAAACGAGTCGAGCACCAGCGCGTGATAGCCCTGCGCGTTGAGCAGCGCTGCGTAGTCGCGCAGGCGTCGACTCAGGCGCCCGTTCGTGTCATACGGCCCGCCGCAGCCATGCAGCAGCAGCGCCGCAGGCGCCGGCGCGGATCCCCTGGCGAACCAACGCCCTGCCAGCGCGACGGGGTCGCCCGAAGCATTGCGGTCAAGGCTCGCGAACGACACCATTTTCTGGGCACGCGCATGAAGGGTCAGGCCAGCAAGCCCTGCCAGCAGAATCGCAATCGTCGTTCGCCGCATGGCGCAGGCGGGGTTATCGCGCCTTCGTCACTTCCGGCGCAGGCGCCTGCCAAGGTGCCATGTTCAGCGCCTGAGTCGCGGGCCCCGCGCTCAACGTCGTGACCGCACTCACGCCGAACTCGCTGGATTCACCCTCGGCCTGGTAGCGCCATCGCGTCTGGTTGCGCCAGGCACCGGCACGATCGATGTTGAGCACAAATTCGCGCACGATCTTGCCACCCGCCGCGCCCACGCGGTCGAGCGTCTCGGCTACCGCAAGCCGAAGCTGCGGGCCGATCATTTGGTGCGCCCAGACCGTGCAGCGCAGATCGTTTGTCACCACAAGCATCACGCGCCCATCCGAGCCAGGCGCCGTCAATACGTTTCCGGGCTGGCCCTCGAGCAACTCGTAGCCCGGCCCTCCCAGCGCATCGATCGGCTCAAAACCCTGGCCCAGCGCCCAGTCGACTGCGGCTTCGGCCTTTGCCGCGCTGCGCAGGCAGGCCTGGTTGAAGATGTTGGCAACGCCTTGTGGTGTCAGCATTGCTTTGTGATCGTCGGCAAGCACCCGACCCTGGGTTGGGTCTGCGCTCTGGCCCTGGGCTGGGTCTGCGACCTGGCCCTGGGCGAGGGCCGCGCCGGCGCAGAGCAACGCCGCGGCGGCGCCCCAGAGGCGGCAAGCGGTGCGCAGATGAAGACTCACGCGGAGCCGATCCGTGGTGGATTCGGATGCAGGCGCGCCATGCTCAGCGAATCCACGTAGGCACCGTCGCGCAGCGCGTAACCGCGGTGCGTACCCTCGACCGTAAAGCCGAACTTTCGATAGAGCGCGATCGCTCCAAGGTTGTCGCTATACACGTTCAACTCGATGCGCAGCGCTCCCGACCAGCGGTCGGCGTAGTCGCACATCGCCGCCATCAGCGCCGAACCCACGCCCTTGCGCTGCGCCTGGGGCGCCACCGAAATCCCGAGCATCAGCACATGACGCCGCCGCAAGTGCGCGCCCGCCGGGTGCAGGCCCGCAGTACCGACGACGCCGCCATTCAGTTCTGCCGCCAGCGCGAGGTCGGTCTTGCCCGGAGCCAGGTTGTCGGCCAGACGGACGCGCCAGATTTCTTCGTCGGTATAAGGCAATTGCATCAAACCCGGGTAGACCGCCGGGTCACCCATGATGCGGGCGAACGCAGCTGCGTCTTTCGGTACGGCCCGACGGATCGTGATCGACATGCCTCGAAGACCTCATTGTTGAAGCGCTGCGGCGGCGCTGGCCGCAGCCACCGCAGAGCTCAGACGCGCTGTGCCACCCAGCCCCGCACCGACGCCAGCGCGAGACCCAGATTCTCGGGCTCGGTGCCGCCTGCCATCGCCATGTCGGCCTTGCCGCCGCCCTTGCCACCGACCTGTTGCGCGACGAAGTTGACAAGTTCGCCGGCACCCACCTTGGCCGTGACATCGGCCGTGACGCCCGCGGCGAGCTGCACGCGCCCGCCCTCCACCGTGGCGAGCACGATGACTGCAGTCTTGAGCTTGTCCTTGAGCTTGTCGAGTGTTTCGCGCAGCGTCTTCGCGTCGGCGCCGTCGAGCTCTGCGGCCAATACCTTCAAGCCACCGACGTCGACCGCGGCGCCGAGCAATTCGTCGCCATGCGCCGACGCCAGTTTGCCCTTCACTGCAGCCAGTTCCTTCTCGAGTGAGCGCACATGCTCGAGCACCTGGCTCAGGCGCGCCGGCACTTCGGCGGGGGCCGCCCTCAGGCTCGCGCCAACGTCGCTGAGCAAACCTTCGAGCGATTGCAGGTAGACAAGCGCGTTGTCGCCGCTCACCGCCTCGACGCGCCGCACTCCCGCTGCGACGCCGCCCTCGGCAACGATCTTGAACAGACCGATGTCGCCGCTGCGTGCCACATGCGTGCCACCGCACAACTCGCGGCTGCTGCCGATGTCGAGCACCCGCACTTCTTCGCCGTATTTCTCGCCGAAGAGCATCATCGCGCCGGTCTTCTGCGCGTCATCGATGCTCATCACGCGCGCCTGGGTCGCGCTGTTGGCGAGGATTTCCGCATTCACGATGCGCTCGACCTTGGCAATCTGCGCCGGCGTCAGCGGCGCGTTGTGGGCAAAGTCGAAGCGGGTGCGATCCGCATTCACGAGCGAGCCCTTTTGCTGCACATGGCCACCCAGCACCTCGCGCAGCGCCTTGTGCATCAAGTGCGTGACGCTGTGGTTGCGCATCGTCCTGATGCGCTTCTCGGCGTCGACGCGGGCGACGAACACATCGCCGACCTCGACCTCGCCTTCCACGATGCGCCCGCTGTGGCCAGCAACGCTGGCCTGAACCTTCACCGTGTCTTCGATCAGCACCCGCGAGCGTGGATTGCGCAACTCGCCGCTGTCACCGACCTGGCCGCCGGCCTCGGCATAAAACGGCGTGTGGTCGAGCACGATCACCACGTCGTCGCCGGCGCGCGCGCGCAGCGCCGGCGTGCCGTCGATGAAGAGCGCAGTCACCTTGCTGTGCTCGCAAACCAAATGCTCGTAGCCGTGGAACGTGGTCGCCGCGCCGTGATACTCGAGGCCCTGCGCCATCTTGAATTTGCCGGCCGCGCGTGCCTGTTCGCGCTGCCGGTTCATCGCGCTCTCAAAGCCCGCGGAATCGACCGCGACGCCGCGCTCGCGGCAGACGTCGGCCGTCAGGTCGAGCGGGAAGCCGTAGGTGTCGTGCAGCTTGAATGCAAGCTCGCCGGCAATCGTTTTCGCGCCGCCGGCAAGCGCCGCTTCGAGGATCTCCATGCCGTTCGCGATCGTCTGGAAAAAACGCTCCTCCTCCTGCTTCAGGACCTCAGTCACGCGCAAGCGCTGCTGGCGAAGCTCGGGATAGGCGTCACCCATTTCTTCGGCGAGCGGACTGACCAGCGTGTAGAAAAAGGCTTTCCTCGCGCCGAGCTTGTAGCCATGGCGAATTGCGCGCCGCGCGATCCGGCGCAGCACATAGCCACGACCTTCATTGCCCGGGATCACGCCGTCGGCGACGATGAAGGCGCAGGCGCGGATGTGGTCGGCGATGACCTTGAGCGACGCAGCGTCCTTGTCGCACCCGGCGCCGGCGGTGGCGGCCGAAGCTGCAGCCGCGCCTGCCGCATCGACCGCTGCCTTCGCCGCGGCAAGCAGGTTGACGAAGGTGTCGATCTGATAGTTGCTGTGCACATGCTGCAGCACCGCCGTGAGCCGCTCCAGCCCCATGCCGGTGTCAACGCTCGGTTTGGGCAACTTGTGCATCACGACCGCGCCGCTCTTCTCATCGATCTGGCGGTTGAACTGCATGAACACGTTGTTCCAGATTTCGATGTAGCGGTCGCCGTCTTCGGTGGCAGAGCCCGGAGGGCCACCCGCGACTTCCGGTCCGTGGTCGTAGAAGATTTCGGTGCACGGGCCACACGGCCCGGTGTCGCCCATCATCCAGAAGTTGTCGGAGGCGTAACGCGCGCCCTTGTTGTCGCCGATGCGAACGATGCGCCCGGCCGGCACGCCGACGCCCTTGTTCCAGATCTCATACGCCTCTTCGTCTTCGGCATAGACCGTGACCCAGAGCCTGTCGGCGGGCAGCTTGTAGACCTGCGTCAGCAGTTCCCAGGCGTAGGCAATCGCATCGCGCTTGAAGTAGTCGCCGAACGAAAAGTTGCCCAGCATCTCGAAGAACGTGTGGTGGCGCGCGGTGTAGCCCACGTTTTCCAGGTCGTTGTGCTTGCCACCGGCACGAATGCATTTCTGCGAGGTGACGGCGCGCTGGTAGGGGCGCCTCTCGAAGCCGAGGAACACGTCCTTGAACTGGTTCATGCCGGCGTTCGTGAACAGCAGCGTCGGGTCGTCTCCAGGGATCACCGGGCTCGAGGCGACGATGGTGTGGCCCTTCGCCTCGAAGAATTTCAGGAACTGGCTGCGGATCTCGGAGGCTTTCATGCCGGTGGCGCCAACGCTTGCTCACAATCGGCGGCACCCTTGCCAAGGCGCGCGAATGCTTGCTGTTCGCTTGATTTTTTGCTGGTGCGGATTATAGGTTGGGGCCTTCGCAGGCAAAGCGCGATGACCCTGTCGCGCGCCTCGTGCAACGCTTGCGACTTATGATTCACGGCTTGATTTTCCTTTGCTTGCCTTGCTGGAGCCCATTCCCGTGGACATGAAAACTTCGCCGCTCGCGACACTCAACGACCCGGCCCTGCTCAGGACGAATGCGCTGATCGGCGGCGCATGGGTCGAGACCGGATCACGCTTTGCCGTGAACGACCCCGCCACCGGCGCCAGGCTTGCCGACGTCGCCAACCTCGGCCCGGCGCAGACCCAGGCTGCACTCGCTAGCGCGAACGAAGCGTGGCCCGCCTGGCGCAACAAGACCGCGAAAGAACGCGGCGCGCTTCTGATGAAGTGGTTTCACCTGCTGCATCAGCATACCGACGACCTGGCGCG
>Ga0315281_10008476_pt1 | contig 14381 bp, 12 predicted proteins | sample YL17G07_0_MG_FD_204540 | JGI IMG/M metagenome (GOLD analysis project Ga0315281, IMG submission 204540) | Sediment microbial communities from Yellowstone Lake, YNP, Wyoming, USA - YL17G07_0 | ecosystem: Environmental > Aquatic > Freshwater > Lake > Sediment | place: USA: Wyoming | collected...
AAGACGTCGAACCAGGCGCGCTCGGAATCGTCGGGGAAGTAGTAGCGGATCACCCGGTCCAGGTTCGAGGCCGTGGAGGCGATCTCCTGTTCCATGAAGAAGTGGTGCTTGGGTTGAAGCGAGACCTCGGCGATGTCGAGACGCGAGCGACGGAGCGGCGGGATCCACTCCCGCTCGTTCGTGAGGGAAAAGACCGAATAAGAGTCGTGGGTGAAATGAAGCCCCTCTCCTTCATTCATCGGGATGAGAAACCTGGTCTTCGACAGAACGGAAGTCAGGTCCGACGAAACGACGATGAAATCCCCGGCGGCGTCGGAGCCCTTTCCGGCGTAAAGCGACGATCCGGCTTTCATGGCGAAGACGCCGTCGACGCCGGGAACGGCGATGCAGGCCGCGTAGGAGCCGATCACGATGGAGTTGGCCTTGCGGATCGCGCGGATCGCCGCCGGAATTCTAGCCGCAGGCGCGAGCGAAAGAAGGCCCTCTTCGCCCTCGGCGAGACAGTGCTCGACCACGTGGGTGAGCATTTCTCCGTCATTGTCGCTGACGACCGAGTGCCCGCGGACCGTCAGAAACTCTTTCAATGTGTCGGTGTTCGAAATGTTGCCATTGTGGGCGCCGACGAGGTGGATCCGGCACCTCACTTCGTGAGGCTGGGCGTTCGTGTCGGTCACCGAACCGTAGGTCGCCCAGCGAACCTGGCCGATCGCCCGCTGTCCACTCATCCCGTCGATATCCAGCTCGTGAACCACGCGGGAAGGCGCGCCGACCTTCTTGCGGAGCGTGATGCGGCCGTCGGTCTTGATCGTCGCGACGCCCGTCGAGTCGTAGCCGCGGTACTCGAGTTTTTTCACCAGCGCGCCGCTCTCCCGTCCCAGGTCGGGGTTGTCTTTCTGGTAGACGATCGAAACGACACCGCACATGGAGAACCTCCTGACGAACGACGGCCCGGATTGTAGCCCGTGGAAGCGAATCGTTTCTTTGGGCTCGGCTGAATTTCCCGGGGGGTTTGGATTCTCGCTTCCGGAATGATGCTGACTCCTCGGGTGGAAGTCGAGCGCCGCCGTAGGGGCCGGCCCCTACAAGTTTTGATCCTTTTTGAATTGACATGACGCCATGTCAGAAGCAAACATCAAGTTCCGGGGAAAGTTGAGAGGATTCTCTTTTTCCTGCCCCTCGGCTTCAGCCCGGATGTGCCTCTCCTCTCGTCGTTTTCCACTGCCGGTGTTCCCTCTTTCTCCGGTGGGCGGCGAGAAACCTCGCGTCTTCCGCGTAGGTGGTGGGGTGGATGACCGGCACGGGACGAAGATCGAGATCGGGGCCGACGTTGACGAACGTGAAGATGCAGGTGTTCGACAGGTCGCTCTCGGAGCGGTCGCGGCTTTTTCGGACGATGTTGGTTTCGACCGCCAGCGAATGGTCTCCGGAGTAGACGACGCGGCTTTGGAAGTGGAGCTTGTCCCCCATCCGGACGGGCTGGAGGAAGTTGATCCGATTGACGGCGACGAGGACGGCGCGGTCCGGGGCGACCTCTTCGGCCGCGAGAGCCGCGCATTCGTAGGCGCGCCGAACGACGTAACCGCCGAAAATTTTCTGCGGAACGTTCTCGTGCTCGGGGTAGGTTCGCTCCCACGTGCTGATCACGGAGCGGCTCGCGAGCCGCCCGTCGAATCCGGATTGATCCTGCGCGGCGTGGAGGCGGGCGAGCAGATCGAATTCGTCGCGGCCGGGCGGCTCCGCGCCGGCGTTCCTCGCGTCCTGCCGTTCGGCCCGGTGCTGCCTCGCTTTCTCGGCCCGGCGGATTTCGAGAGGCTCGGCGAATTCGAGCGGCGGAATCGTCAGGCTTCGGGCCTCGTCGCCGTGCCCTTCCCGCGCCACCATCGTGAAGTAACAGGAGGCGATGTGGTCGGCGGGAGCTTTGGAATGCTCCACGCGGATCCCGACCTCGAGTGAGCTTCTGCCGACGAAATTGATTCGCGCGTGGAATCGAAGATCCCGCTCGATGTCCGCCGCGTGCCGGACGTAGATGTTGTCGATGGCGGCCGTGACGACGCGCGCCGCCGGATGAACCCGGCGGACGTAACCCAGTGCGGTTTCTTCGGCGAGTTTGTCCAGATCCTCGAGAAGCAATCCGAAACGAAGGTTTCCGCGGAGCGGCTCGTCGAGCAGCAGGTACCGCCGGCGAAGCGGCGGATCGGAACCGAACGGCAGAACGCGGGTTTGTGACGTTTCGACGGGGAAAGTCACGGAGTGTCCGGCGCTGCCGCCGGATCAGCGCCGGACCAGCTCCGGTTGTATCCGGAATCTTCGAGGGCGATCGCGGCGGCGGTGGGCACGAGCGGCCGAAAGGTGTCGATCATCACGGCGAGCTCGCTCGTCCTGCGGCTTCCGATCGAGGCTTCGTAGGTTCCGGGGTGCGGGCCGTGGGGAAGTCCGGTCGGGTGAAGCGTGATCGATCCGGGCGCGATCCCTTTCCGGCTCGTGAAACTGCCGTCGACATAGAAGATCGCTTCGTCACAGTCGACCGAGGTGTGCGGATAGGGGCAGGGGATCGCCCGCTCGTGCGTATCGACCATGCGCGGAACGAAGGAACAGACGACGAATCCGCCGCCGGCGAAGGTGGTGTGAATCGTCGGGGGAAGGTGAACGAGCCCGGTTTTCGCCTGATAGGAGAGAATCGGAAAGGCAAAAGGCCAGACGAATCCGTCCCATCCCGCAACGTCGAACGGATTGTGGGACATTTCGAAGGACGTCAGCCGGCCGCCTCGCTGGACGACGAGCCCGCGCGGGGCCGCGACCGACTCGATTCCCCCCTCGGGCCATTCGGGAACGCGGAAATCGCGGTGACTGTAGGGCGCGTCCATTCGCAACTGTCCGGCGGGGTTTCGAAACTGCGCGGGGATGTCGACGAAGCTTCGCCCCTCGATCAGGAGGAACAGTGCGGGAGCGTCGAGGACGAATCGATGCGCAAGCCCCCGGGGGACGTAAACGTAATCCCCTTTTTCGAACCTCAGGATTCCGAGCGGCGAGTGAACCTGCCCCGATCCTTCGTGAACGAACGTCAGCTCGTCGGCATCCGCGTTCGACACGAGCGATTCCTCGGAGCGGTCGGGACGGGAGATCCACAGTCCACAGTCGGAATTCGCGAGGAGAAGCTTCCGGCCCAGAAAAGGCGTTCCGCCGGCGGGAGTGTCCGCGGCCCGATAGTGACTCCGGTGGAGGGCGCCGCCGGGGGCGTCCGGCGAGAGGCCCGGATGGGGGCCGAGGTCTTTCTCGGAGTCGATCCAGTGGGGCGGCTTCCGGTGATAGAGGATCGTGTGAGCCCCCTCGAATCCGCGCCGCGTGAAGCAGAGCTCGTAGAAGAGCGCCCCGTCCGGCTCGAACACCGTGTGCGGTTTGTCAGGGATTCGGCCGCGCGCGATCCGGTGAATCACGATCCGACTCCCGCTTCGATCTGTTTTTCAGCCATCTCCCGTTGCACCTGATCCCGTTCGATCGCCTCGAACAGCGCCCGGAAATTTCCCTCTCCGAAACCGTTCGAGCCGCAGCGCTGGATGACCTCGTAGAAGAAAGGGCCGGCGCGCTGATCGTCGTAGAGAAGCCCTCCCTCGACCATGAAGATCTGCAGGAGATAGCGGTCGTCCTCGCCGTCGACGAGAATCCCGAGACTCCTGAGCTCATCGATGTTTTCGCCGAAGTTGGTCACCCGGCGGTCGGCCAGGCGGGCAGGAAGCATGTCGAAATAGGCGGAGGGCGTGTCGAGAAAATTGATGCCGGCGCGGCGAAGCCCGTCGACCGACGGCTGGATTTTCGGAACGCTGAAAGCGACGTGCTGGACTCCGGGGCCGGAATTCGCCTCGCAGAACCGGTAGATCTGGCTCGCCTCGTAGTTGGGCGTGGCGGGCTCGTTGTTCGCGAATTTGATTCCGCTTTCGGGGTCGCGCATGACGATCGAAGCCAGCCCCGATCCTCCCAGCTCTCCGCGAACGTCCTGGGTGTGGAAATGGACGCGCCAGAATTCCTCGAAACCAAAAACGTCGCGGAGCCAGGAGATGAAAGGGCCGAGCGTGAGGAGATTCGAGGTGACGTGGTCGATGACTTGAAAATGAAATGGATTTTGCGGCTCGGCGGCGCCGGTCGGGAGAAATCCGGGCGGGAGCGCGCCGTCGGAGCGCTCGATGAACCGGAAACGAACGTCACCCAGAGGCGAAGCGATTTCGAAATGCCGGTAACGATTTCCGGCGTGGTCGGATTCTTCCTGAATCCGGCTTTCGCAGAACGTCGCGCCCCTCTGAGTAAGAATCCGGCGGGAATGCTCGATGTCCCTGACACGCAGGCCGAGGCGGGAGACGCCGTCGGGATGCCGTTTCAGCCATCGCCCGGCCGAGGAGTCCGGGTCCCGCGGTGTCACACAGACCAGCGGCGCGTGCCCGATCGAGAAGAGAACGGCGTCTTCTCCGCGCTGCGCGGCGTGCTGTTCTCCGAGGATCGCGATTTCCGGAACCTGCATCGATTTGGAATAGAAACGCCGGCTCCGCTCGATGTCGCTGACGACATACTCGAACGCATCCCAGCGAATGATGCCGAGGCCGGCGGAAGTGGGGTTGGGTTCTGGCAAGTGGAGGCGCTCCGCTGCGAAAGATGAGGCGTTCAGTTGGGAAGCGGAAGAGATGTCGACGACCGAATGGAACGGTATTCGGTGAGGTGAGGCGCGTCAAGCGCCGGGGAGCGCCACGGGGCGCCAGGGCAGAGCTGCATCCCAGCGGCGGGGATGTTGCTTGAAACCTGCGCCGCCGCCGCCCCCCGCCTTCTGGCGCCGTTCCTCCGTTCTCATTACTATTCCTGCCGAGAGGGAATCCAATGCATCCGAGCTTTCGAAGCTTCATGTTCGGCTTGATCGACTATGCGGGGCTTTTTCCCCCTGCCGCTCTTTCTCTCGAGCCCGCGCTCGAAGAGTACGCCCGCCTTCGGACGGACGAAGATTCCTGGATGCTCGGCAGATTCGTGGTGAATTCGGCCCAGCTCGCGGCAGTCGCCGGCCGGGCCGACCTTCTTCCCAAGGGCCACCCCGTGGCCTTCGCGGTTCTCGGGCGCGGCGGCGACGGCCCGGGCCCTTTCCTCGAGGGGTTCACGATCGACCTCGAAGAAATTTCGCGGTTCCGAAAGCAACTCGGCGGGGGCGTGACGGTGGACCAGTTCGAAGTGAAGATGCCGGCGCGGCTGCTCGACTCCAGCGACGGCGAAGCGACGTCGATGTTTTTCGACGACGTCGCCAGGTGGGCCGACGCCGAAGGGCCGCCGGAGCTGACGCCGTTCTTCGAAGCGCCCGCAGGTGGTGATCGGCGAGCCCGCTGGAGCTTTCTCATCGATTCGATCGCTGCGCACAATGCGCGGCGATCGGCGCCGGGGGTTGAAGGCGGCGGGCGCAGGTTGTGCCCCGCAGGAATCAAGCTGCGTTGCGGCGGCGCTGATGCCAGGGCGTTTCCTTCGGTCGAGGAGGTTGCCTTCGTGCTGGCTCGATGCGCGGAGCGGAAAGTGGCGTTCAAGGCCACGGCAGGGCTCCACCACCCGGTGCGGTATGAAGATGCCGTTCTGCGCACGAAGGTTCATGGATTCATCAATGTGTTCGGCGCCGCTCACCTCGCGTTCGCTCGAGGGCTCGGCGAAAAAGCTTTGCGCCCCATTCTCGAGGAAGAGGACCTGGGAAAATTTGGATTCGACGCGCGGCGATTCGTCTGGAACGGGACCGAAGTCTCGTTCGAGGAAATCGAGTCCCTTCGCCACGCGTTCGTGACGTCCTTCGGGAGTTGCAGCTTCGCGGAGCCGCTCGCGGATCTGCGGGCGTGCGGATGGCTCGAGCGAAGATCGCTGGACCTGGCGGAAACCACCATTCCGGAACAACCGCGGCCGCGGAAATGAGCAGAATTCTCGATCCCTCCCTCCGCTCCTGGGTTCCGGTTCCTCCCGGTTCGCACTTCCCCATCCAAAACCTCCCCTACGGTGTCTTCGTTCCGCTCGACGAAAAGGACGCATCGCCGCGGGCCGGAGTTGCCATCGGGGAGTCGGTGCTCGATCTCGGCGTTCTCGAAGAGGCAGGGCTGTTTCGCGGGCCGTCGCTCGCCGGGAAAAATGTTTTTCGTCGACCGTCTCTCAATGCGTTCCTGTCTTTGGGGGGTCCGGCGTGGCGGGAAGCGCGCCAATCGATCAGTGATCTGCTCGGTGAGGGCGAGCCGCGTCTCCGCGATGATGCGCCGCTCCGGGCGCGGGCTCTTCATTCGGCGTCCAGGGTTCGGATGATGCTGCCGGCGGAAATCGGCGACTACACCGATTTCTATTCCTCGCGAGAGCACGCCACGAACGTCGGTACGATGTTTCGGGGCGCGGAGAACGCACTCCCGCCGAACTGGCTCCATCTTCCGATCGCTTATCACGGCCGGGCGAGCTCGATCGTGACGAGTGGAACCGATGTGCGGCGTCCTTCCGGGCAGACCCTGGCCGATGGCGCGGCGTCGCCCTCGTTCGGCCCGAGCCGGCGCCTCGATTTCGAGCTCGAGGTGGGATTTTTCGTCGGCCCCGGCAATGCGCTCGGGGAACCGGTTTCCATTGACCGGGCGGAAGACCATATCTTCGGTTTCGTTCTCGTCAATGACTGGAGCGCCCGCGACATTCAGAAGTGGGAGTATCAGCCGCTCGGCCCCTTTCTCGGGAAGAACTTCGCGACGTCGATTTCGCCGTGGGTCGTGACTCTCGACGCGCTGGAACCGTTCCGCTGCGCGGGGCCGGTGCAGGAGCCGCCGCCGCTTCCTTATCTCGCGGGATCGGGGGCCTGGGCGCTCGACATCGCCCTCGAAGTCTCTCTGCAATCGGACCGGATGAGCTCCCCGTTCCGGCTCTCCCGTTCGAATTTCAGGTCGCTCTATTGGAACGTCCGCCAACAGCTCGCGCACCATACGGTCAATGGCTGCAATCTTCGCCCCGGAGATCTTCTGGCGTCGGGAACCATCAGCGGCACCGCAAAAGAGTCTCGCGGAAGTCTTCTCGAAATTGCGTGGGGAGGCAAAGAACCGATCGAGCTGCCGGGTGGTGAGCGGCGGTCGTTTCTCGAGGATGGCGACCGGATCACGATGACCGGATTTTGCCAGGGGGATGGTTATCGAATCGGATTCGGCGAGGTGACGGGGAGAATTCTTCCGGCGCTCGCACCGGGACCGATCGCCGAAGACGGGGGCGGGCCGGCGGGCTCGCGCGCTCGACCGGAGTGAAGAGTGATTCGGGGTCGTCGATGAAAGCGGTTCGAGGGAAGGCGCTGGCGGTCGGCCTGTCGCTTTTCGTTTTTGCGCCCGGTTCCTCCTTCGCTGCGGGGGCGGCGCCGGTGCGAAAATCCGTGACCATTTTCGCAGCCTCGTCGTTGACGCGGGTTTTCGAGGCGATGAAGGCGCCGTTCGAAGCGGCCCACCCGGAGCTGGCGCTTCGATTTTCTTTCGGATCCTCTTCCCTGCTACGGAGTGAAATCGAACACGGGGCGGCAGCGGACGCGATTGCAGTGGCCGATCCGGCGGAGCTGGCGCCGCTCGTGCGTTCGAAAACGTTGGTCGATCCACGCGATTTCGCCGAGGGGCGGCTCGTCGCCGCCGTTTCATCGGGCGGCGGACGGCGGATTCACTCCCTTCTCGATCTCGCGGCCCCGGGCGCCGTGCTCGTCGCGGCATCGCCGAATGTTCCACTCGGCCGTTATACGCGCGAAACTCTGGGGCTCCTTTCCCGGATGGAAGGATTTCCGCCCGATTTTCAAGCGCTGTTCGAGAGAAACGTCGTTTCTCTCGAGATCGATGCCCGGGCTGTGCTGTCGAAAGTCGAGCTGGGAGAGGCCGATGCCGCCTTCGTCTACGAATCGGACGCGGCCGGCTCAACCCGGGTGACGGCGATCGCTTTGCCGGCCGGAAGCGCGGTCGTCGCGCGATACGCGATGGGAAGGATCGCGCAGTCGAACGTTTCCGCGGGAGCGCGGAGCTTTGTCGACTTTGTCCTCTCGGACGACGGGGCGGCGATCCTGAAGCGGTTCGGTTTCCGCCCCGTTCCCGGGGAAAGGCGGGGAGCTCCGCCGCTTGCGCCCGTTCGATGAGACGGAATCGATGACGCCAAAACGAACATCCTCCGTTCCCGAGCCCGGACGCCTCGAAGGAAAATGGGCGATCGGCGTCGCGTCTCTCCCGCTGATCCTCTTTCTGGTTCTGCCGATCGCGGTTCTCGTTCTGGCGGGTGTCCGCGAGCTCGGGCTGGCGTCGTCGCGGCCGGATTCGATCGGCGCGCCGCCGCTCGTCGCAGCGAAAATTCTTCCCGCCATTCGACTCAGCCTCGTGACGAGCGCACTGACGACGCTTTTCTCCGTGCTCCTCGGGCTGCCCGTCGCCTATCTCCTGGCCCGCTTCCGGTTTCGCGGAAAGGAGATGCTCGACACGCTCATGGATCTTCCGATGGTTCTTCCGCCGGTCGCCGCCGGCGTTGGTTTGCTTCTCGTATTCGGGCGAATGGGGATTGTCGGAAAATATTTCGATGCTGCCGGCATTCGAATCGCATTTTCCTCGATCGCGGTCGTGATGGCGCAGACGTTCGTGGCGGCGCCCTTTTTCGTGCGAACGGCGCGCGCCGGATTCGAAGCCGTGCCGGAACGATTCGAGAACGCGGCGATGACGCTCGGACGGAATCGCTGGGGAACTTTCTGGAGCGTCTCGTTTCCGCTGGCGCGTCCTGCGATCGCGGCGGGAGCGGTGCTGGCCTTCGCGCGCGCAGCCAGTGAGTTCGGCGCGACGATGATGTTCGCCGGAAACCTCCCGGGTGTGACGCAGACTCTTCCGCTCGCGGTGATGAGCGCGATGGAAGAGAGTCTGGGTCTCGCGATCGCGATTTCAACGATCTCACTGGCGCTCGCGCTGTTCGCGCTTCTCGGATCGAAGGCCGCGGTTCGAAAGTGGGGGCGATGATGGCCGCACTTTCCGCCTCCATCGTGTCGGTTGCGGGAGAGTTGCGCATCGAATTCGACGCGAAAGTCGAGGAAGGGGAAGTCCTCGCTCTGGTCGGACCGAGCGGCAGCGGCAAATCGACGATCTTGCGGTCGCTCGCGGGGCTCACCCGCCCGCTGTCCGGCCGAATCGAAATCGGCGGGGAGGCCGTCTTCGATTCTGTGCGAAGGGTCGACGTTCCGCCGTGGAAACGGAGCGTCGGGCTGGTGTTTCAAGAGGACGCTCTTTTTCCGCACTTGTCGGCGCGGGAGAACGTCGAGTTCGGTCTTCAAAAACGGAACGGTGCCGGGGGCGAAGGATCGGGGCGATCGGCGAGCGAATGGATCTCGGCGCTGGGAATCGCACCGTTTGCAGATCGCCGGCCTGAATGGCTGTCGGGAGGCGAACGGCAGCGTGTCGCGCTCGCCCGGGCGGCCGTGACGGGCGCCGGCCTGCTGCTTCTCGACGAACCGTTTGGCGGTCTCGATGTCCGATCGCGCCGCCAGAGCCGGTCCGAGCTTCGCGCATTTCTCGATCGGGCCTCGCGAGCGCCGGAGGGGCGTCCGCGCGCCGTGATCCTCGTGACCCACGATCCGATGGATGCCCTGACACTCGGCGACCGGATCGCCGTGCTCGAAGACGGAAAGCTCACTCACGTGGGAAAGAGAGACGAGCTTCTCCGAAATCCCCGGAGCCGGTTTCTCGCCGAGCTGGCCGGGCACAACGTTCTCGAAGGCACCCTCCGCGCCGGCGAGCCGGGAAAGCCGGAACGCGAAATCCTCGTGGGAGAGGTTCGATTCGCGGTTTCCACCGCCGAAACTCCGGCCGACGGGAGGGTCTTTCTCTCGTTCGGTCCGCAGGACGTGACGCTTCTGGACGGAACGATCTCCTCTTCGGCGCGAAACCAATTTCCGGCGCAGGTCCTGGATGTCATCCGGCTCGCGGATCGACTGCGCGTTTCGCTCGACATCGGCGTTCCAATTTCAGCCGACGTCACCGAGCCGGCGGCGAAGGCCCTCAGGCTCGAACGAGGGCGGGAGATCGTGGCGGCCATCAAATCGACCGCCATCGAGATCGTCAGTTGAGAACAACGCGAATCGCTTCCACGTTTTCAAGGCGTGCCTGACGATGGGTCTCGGCTTCGGTTCCCTGTTTGCTTCGCTCGTGATCGGAGGAATCGGGTTCGTGCTGTTTGTTTACGGAAAGAAACAGCAGCGGATGCCGCAGTTGATCACCGGCCTCGTGCTGATGGTTTATCCCTATTTTGTTTCCGGTCTGCTTGCGATGGTGGCAATCGCGGCGCTTCTCCTCGCGGCACTCTGGTACCTCGTCCGGCGCCTCGACGGATGACTCGCTCGGCAGGCGGGCTACCGTGCTCCCAAAAAAGCGCCGATGAGGCAAACGAGCGGCGGAAGCCCTTGAATGAGGGCGCCACGGGCCATTTTCGGGGATGAAAAAACGAGGACGAGCGCTGCGGCGAGCATCGAGGAGCAGCTCCAGATGAGGAGCGTGCGTCCGGCGGTCACCTCACCCACGGCCGTGAGCGCGAGCCCGGTGAAAACACCCGCCCCGAGGAAAAGATTGTAGAAACCCTGATTGAACGCCAGGAGTTTGGTCGCCAGTGCCTGTTCTTCGGTTTGTCGAAAGCGCCGGCGGACCGCGGGATTCATCCACCAGAGACTTTCGAAACCGAAAATCAGAACGTGGATCAGCCCGGCCGTGCCTGCGGCGAAGCGCATGATGAAGAGCATCCTCAATACCTCCTGCAAAATCGTTTTCGAAAACCGCCGTCTCCGGCATTATTCACCAGTGAGGCAACCGCCGGAGAATTGCCCCCGGCCCCTTTGCATCCGAGGCGAACCTCGTCCAGACTCCCGTTCATGGCCCGTCGAACCGAACCCGTGCGCAAGAAGCCGGAAGAAATCCTGAGCGATGTTCTCGCCGGTGCGGCCGAAGCCGCTCTCCACGGCGCGGCATCGGCGCAGCGATTTCTCGAGAAGACTCTCTCCGCGCAAGGATCCCTCCCCAACGGCGTGAAATTTTTCGCCTCGGAGCGGCTCGCGGAGTATGCCTATCAAAGCGGCGACGCCGAAGCGTGCGAAGCCGCCGCGTCCGACGCCCTCGCCCGCTGGCCCGACGCGGTCGAGCAATTCAGCCGCGAGTTGCGGGACGCGATGCCCCGGCTGACGTTTCTCGAACGAGCGATCGCCGTGCGGCGCGACCGCGGCGACATCGCCGGGGCGATCGAGCTCTGCACCTTCGCCCTCGAGAACGGGTTCGGCCGCCACTACGAAGCCAAGCGCGCGAGTCTCGAAAGGGCGAAGTAAGGGGCCCCAGGGTTTGGACGGGCTCGTGCCGGCATCCGTACCATCAGCGAAATGAAGCTCTTCTCAACTTTTCGTGGGATTTGATGTTTCCTTCTGAGGTGGCGTCAGGAAATCCAAGAGGAGTCGAAAATCGCGGCGGCCGGCCGGCGAGCCGGCCCGTTAGGAGTTTCGTAATGCCCGCGATCTCAAGGGAAGAGAGCACTACGAAGTCGCACTTGCGTGCGGGGCCGAAGCTCCTGGCGGGCCGGCGCGGGGGCCGGCCCCTACGCGAATTCCGTCCGAGGAGTCAGCGCCCTTCCTTCAGCGAAAATCCAGGTCCCACGGGGAATTGAGGGGAGCCCGAAATGAAGCCCGGAAGAGAGAGAGACCGTCTTCGTACCATTTTCCGGAAACCTTCGTTCGCCGGATCGATGGTCCTCTCGCTTTTGATCGGGGCGATTTTCTGCGGGCTCGCGGTCGCGGGAACCAGTCCCCGTTGGATATCGCACGGACCTGCGGCGACCGGCGGTCACGTCAGCAGGATCGTGGCTGACCCGTGCACGCCGGGACGTTACTTCGGAGGAATCGATGGCGGAGGGCTCTTTCGAAGCGACGACCGGGGAATGAGCTGGCGCCCGCTCACCGCCGGCTTGTCGCCGCTCGGAGCGGATCCGGGCTGCCGGTTTCTCTGGGCCGAGCGTGAAGGGGGCAGTTGTTATGGCCGGGTCGACGCGATCTTTCGCAGCTCGGATTCCGGCGACAGCTGGAAATCCCGAGGCCCGGCCGGCTCTTCTGGAGGAGAAGGGCCGGAGAATGGCTCCTGGGGGTGCATCGATCCGGCTTTCCACCCTGACAACCCCGACGAACTGTGGGCTGCTCATTTCGAGACCTACAACCACGGAGGGACTCAGTCGGGCGTCGTGAAAACTTCCGACGGAGGAGCGAGCTGGATCGACACCGGCCTGGAGGCCGCTTCTCCTTTCAATGGTTTTCCCGAGATCGTGTCGATGTTGCGCAGCGACGGAGGATCCGCGACGACTTTCTATGCCGGCGCCTGGGACCGTTTTTCACCCGACGCTCAAATCTGGAGAACGACCGATGGCGCTTCGACGTGGGATCCCCTTCCTCATCCGAAGCTTTTGCGCCTCTTCGATCTCCAGGTTGCTCATTCTGTTTCCTCGACGATTTTCGTGGTCGCGGGACGGCCGGCTCCGACGGTCTCGAACATCCTGAGGTCGACCGATTCCGGGCTCACGTGGAGTGATCCGTCGGTCGATGCGATCGCCGTCGACCGGCTCTCCCTCGACCCGAACGACCCCCGGATTCTCTATTCGACCTCGCCGTTCTTCGGACTCTCGAAGAGTGTCGACGGCGCCGTTCATTGGCGGCCTCTTCCGGCGCCGGCTTCCGACCCCGGGCCTCTCGTCTTCGACGGGCACGACGGAAATCGTCTCCTCCTCGGAACGGCGAAGGATGGTTTTTTCTGGAGCGAAGACGGAGGTGAGAGCTGGGAGCCCTCCACCGGAGAATTTCATTACGAGCCGATCGTTTCGCTGGCGGCGGGCGGGACGAATCCCCCTTACCTGATCGCTTCCGGGGCGAATCACATGTGGCGGTCCGGTGACGCAGGAAAAACCTGGACGGAAGTCGCTCAGACATCCGGAAGATTCGCCGATGTCGCTGCATCCGAACGATCGAACTTCGCCTTCGGGGCGAGCGATCAGGAGGGGATCCTGGTCAGCTCCGACGCCGGGATAAGTTGGGGATTCCGCAACCCTTCGGGAAAGGGTTGCTACACCCGCGTCGCGGCATCGAGTGACGGCTCGTACGTATATGTTGCGGCCTGTGCCGGACAAATTCTCTACCGAAGTCTCGATTTCGGAGAGGTCTGGGTTGACGTCAGCTGGGGACTGCCGGGGAGCTCGGTGACGAGTCTCGCGGTCGATGGCTCGAACCCGCTGGTTGCTTTCGTCATCCTCGATCGGTCGGCGCTTTTTGGAACGGCCGATGCGGGAGTCACTTGGAAAAAAGTCGACGTTCCCCCCGGGACGTCCTGGGGTCTCGTCATCGATCGAGTCGTGGTGGACCCTGTCCGCACGGCGATCTATCTCGAAGAACCCGACGGAATTTATCGAAGTCTCGACGGTGCACGCACCTGGACGTTCTGGCCCGTTTCCGTGGAGTTGTTATGGCTGGACGACTTGACCGTGGATGAATGCGGAACCCTCTTTTCGGCGAGCCAGAGCTCGGGTGTGCTTCGAAGTGACGACACCGGCGAAACGTGGCGCTTGACCGGAGCCGGGCTCGATGGAGACTTCGTGACGGGGGTCCGCGCTCACGCGGGGAGCGTGTTCTGCGGGACCTCGCGCCACGGAGTTTACGAGCTCGATCGCGGAACGGGACCGCTGGATCGCTGAGCCGCGTTTCAGATTTTGTGGCTTCCGTGGCGGAGTTCCGCGGGACGTTGCTCATTCCCGCGCCCCGTCAGGGTTTCCGGGCGCGGACGAAAGCGCTTCGAAACGCGCCGATCAGCTCGGCGGGGAGCTGGCCGGCTTCGATTCCGCTTCCTTCGAGGAACGCCTCTGCGTCACGGAGATCGTAAATCCTCGTCGCTTCGATCTCGATGCCTGTGAAGCCGGCGGCCTCCAGCCTCTTCCGGTAATCCGTTTCTTCCAAAGCTCCCGCCAGGCATCCCGCCCAGAGCTCGAGGCTCTGCCGGATGGCGGCGGGGATTTCTCCTCGCACAATCACGTCGGACACGGCGAAGCGCCCCCCGGGGCGCAGAACGCGAAACGCCTCGCGAAACACCCGGTCCTTGTCGGCGGACAGATTGATGACGCAATTGGAGACGATGATGTCGACCGAGGCCTCGGGAAGCGGAATGTTCTCGATCTCTCCCTTGAGGAACTCGACGTTCGTTGCTCCCGCCTGCCTCGCGTGCTCCCGGGCAAGGGCGAGCATTTCATCGGTCATGTCGAGACCGATCGCCTTCCCGGAAGCACCGACCCGGCGTGCCGAAAGAAGAACGTCGATTCCGCCGCCCGATCCGAGGTCCAGAACCGTTTCTCCCGGTTCG
>Ga0315281_10008477_pt1 | contig 14380 bp, 9 predicted proteins | sample YL17G07_0_MG_FD_204540 | JGI IMG/M metagenome (GOLD analysis project Ga0315281, IMG submission 204540) | Sediment microbial communities from Yellowstone Lake, YNP, Wyoming, USA - YL17G07_0 | ecosystem: Environmental > Aquatic > Freshwater > Lake > Sediment | place: USA: Wyoming | collected...
TTAAAGGATTGCAACCCTAAGACCCTGACCAATCTAGAGTTTGTACGGGAAACACTTAAAAATGCAGCACTTGAGGCAAAGGCGACCATTGTTGAAGTCGCTTTCCACGAGTTCAGCCCCTTTGGCATCAGCGGGATGGTAATCATCGCCGAATCCCATCTTGCCATCCACACCTGGCCGGAATACGGCTACGCCGCAGTCGATGTCTTCACCTGCGGGGACCTGATCGATCCCAGGGTCGCCGCAAACTTCCTTGTTGAAAAATTCGAATCCAAGAGCCCGTCCATCATTGAGATGAAGCGGGGAATGCTCGGCCACGGCAATCTTCCGCACAAACCGACGGAAGCGCTGCAGGGAGAATTGGTTTCCGCATGATAGAACCCAAGAGCTACAAGTGGTTCATTGAATATACGAGCCCCGAAGAGGGGCATATTCACGGCATCCGCATGATCCATTACGCGAGCCAGACCAAGTATCAGCGTATGGAGATCATGGACAGCGGGAGCTATGGCCGGTGCCTCGTGCTGGACGGCAAGATGCAGTCGTCGATCACCGACGAGTTCATCTACCATGAGGGGCTGGTCCACCCGGCCATGCTTACCCATCCGGACCCGAAGCGGGTGTTCATCGTGGGCGGCGGCGAAGGCGCCACGCTCCGCGAAGTGCTCCGCCACAAGAGCGTCGAGTACTGCATGATGGTGGATATCGACCAGGAAGTGGTTGAAAAGTCGAAAGAGCTGTTGCCCGAATGGCACCAGGGCGCTTTTGACGACCCCCGGACCGACCTGCGGTACATGGATGCGCGCAAGTATCTTGAGGAAACAACCGATACCTATGATGTCATCATCATCGACATCTCCGAGCCGGTGGAGGAGGGTCCCGCGTACCTCCTGTTCACCCGCGAGTTCTACGAGATCGTAAAAGAGCGGCTTTCGCCGGACGGCACCATCTCTCTCCAGGCGGGCACCACGGCGCTGCACCAGCTGCTGAATTTCACGGCAGTGGACAAGACTCTGAACGCCGTGTTCCCGGTGGTCGCTCCTTACGGCGTGTCCATTCCGTCATTCGGCCTCCCTTGGGGCTTCACCCTGGCCTCAAAGAACATCGATCCCCGGAAGTTCGAGCCCAAGGTCCTCGACGAGATGATCAAGAAACGGATCAAGGGCGAGAACCGGTACTACGACGGCATCACGAACCAGGGTATGTATATGCTGCCCAAGCATATCCGCAAGGCCCTAGCCGAAGAAACCAAGATCATAGAGGATAACGCACCCCTCTTTACCTATCATTGACGGCCATGAGTTCTCCTCTCTCACGCTTTGAGGATGAGCAGTTCCGAACCCCCCTGTTTGACGCCATGGTCAACCTTGCCGAGAGCCGCAAGGTTTCTTTCCACACCCCCGGACACAAGAGCGGCAAAGGCATCGCCACCCGGTTCCGCAAGTTCGTCGGACCGCGCGTCTTTTCCATAGACCTCACCACCCTTGACGAAGTAGACTCCCTTCAGAATCCCACCGGCGTCATCAAGGAGGCCCAGGAGCTTGCCGCCAGATCGGCCGGCGCCGACCGCTCCTACTTCCTCGTGAACGGCACCACGGTGGGCAACCACGCCATGGTGGCAGCCACCACCGGCCCCGGGGACAAGGTCCTGATCGCCCGCAACTGCCACCGGTCGGTGCTGACCGGCCTGATCATGAGCGGGGCCCAGCCGATCTTCTTCCTGCCCTCTTTTGACCGCGACCTGAAGCTTACCCTGAATGTGACCTTTAAAACGGTCAAGGACGCCATTGACGCGAACCCGGGCGCTCGCGCTCTCCTGATCACCAGCCCGAACTACTACGGGCTCTGCACTGACATCGAGAAGATCATCATCTATGCCCACGACAGGGGCCTCATGGTGTTCGTGGATGAGGCGCACGGCCCGCATCTCAAGTTCCATCCCAAGCTGCCGAAATGCGCCCTCGAAGCCGGCGCCGATATGTGCGTCCAGTCCACCCACAAGATCGTAGGCGGCATGACCCAGGCATCTATGCTCCATGCGAACGCCGGAAGGGTAAACCTCGACGATGTCACGAATACCCTGAAGCTTCTCCAGACCACCAGCCCCTCCTATATCCTGATGGCGTCACTCGATTTGGCGCGCATGCAGATGGCCACGGAAGGCAAAAAGCTCCTGACCCGGACCATCAAGTTCTCCGAGGAGGCGCGCGCAAAGATCAACAAGATTCCCGGCATCTCCTGTTTCACCAAGGACTGGGCCAAGCAGGCCGGCATGGCGGACATGGACGTGACCAAGCTGACCATCACCGTGTCGGACCTGGGGCTCTCGGGATACCACGTCTCCCAGATGCTGAACATCCGCTTCGGCATCCAGGTTGAGATGGCGGACCCCTTCCATGTGCTCGTCATCGTCTCGATCGGCGACCGGCAGGACGATCTCGACCAGCTCGTGGTGGCGCTCCAGCAGATTTCGGCGGAAACCGGGCTCCAGGGCGCACTCCTGCCGCTTGACCGGGTCCACCCGCCCGTGCTGGACAACCGCTTTGTTATGACCCCGCGCGACGCTTTCTATTCCGACAGCGAGCTGGTTGATGTTCTCGATTCCGTGGGCAGGGTCTCGACCGAGATCGTGACCGTCTACCCCCCGGGCATCCCGCTTCTTGTCCCGGGAGAAGAGATCTCCCAGGACGCCATCAACTACCTTCAGAACATGGCCGGCCTCGGCGCCATCATCGACGGCCTGAATGAGAACAACTCGCTCGTTCGCGTGGCGAAGGCGTAGCCCGCACTATCCGTCAAAAGCGCTTTTCTGGAACCTTATCTTTTCCTTCCTTATCGGCACTCAAGGGTTGAATCAAAAATTATTTTCCGAGCATTCCGGATGTATCGCGCTGGATCCCTTGTGAGACGAAGGCCGCTTCCGCGCATCCTGGTCTTCACAAGGCTTCCGCGCTATTTCCCATCAGAAACGTATCTGATTTTCAAAAGAATGACAGGAAACATCAGGTCCTTCATCGAGGCGGACATTGGCCTCCTTGACTGCGGGCGCCTGATTCCTTCCTCGTTTTTCGGCGACGCAGTCGTCCGTTTTTTCGATGAACTGCCGGGCCGTGAAAAATTCTCTTCTCAATTGACGCTGTTTGGTATATAGCATATAATGAAAACACCATGAGAGTATTGTCTCAAGTCATCCTCCTGCTGGCGCTGTCTTTCCCGCTTCCTTCCTTCGCGGCGGACGCACGAGCCGTTCAACTCGGGACCGGCGGTTCTTATCCCCTGGCGCCGTATTTCATGTATGTCGAGGACGCGGACGGGCGGCTCACGGCGGACGACTTGCTGCGTCCTTCCGCCGGTCTTATCTGGCGTCGACCTCAAGGGCGGGAGGTCAACTTCGGCTACTCCCATTCCGTATTCTGGCTGAAGACCGTTGTCTACAATGACATGCCCGCTGTGGCACGGTTATTTCTTGAGATCGACTATCCCACTCTTGACCGGGCCACGGCCTTCCTCGTGACCGCCGACGGCAGCCGCCAGACCGCCGAGGCCGGAGACCTCCAGCCGTTCGCGCTCAGGCCGTATCGCCACCACAACCTGGTGTTTCCGCTCACTTTCCCCGCCCGGGAAGGGTCCGTGCTGCTCATTCGCGTGCAGTCCGAGGGCAGTCTCACCGTGCCCGCAACACTGTGGCAGGAGCCGACCTTCTTTCGCCATAGCCTCGATGAATATGCCGTCCTGAGCCTCTATTTCGGCATTCTGGGCGCCCTCTTTTTATACAATTTAATGCTGTTCCTGTCTTTGCGGGAGCCGGTGTATCTGGCCTATATCGCTTTTGTCGCAAGCATGGCAATCGGTCAATTGTCCCAGAGCGGCCTCGGCAACGAGTTTATTTGGCCTTCGTTTACTGCCTGGGGTAATATCGCCTACCCCTGCGGTTTTTCCGCAACAGGTTTTTTCGGCGCCGTCTTTACCCGGCTGTTTCTCGACACACGACGGACCATTCCCCGTCTCGATCGGGTGATCGTGGTTCTTGCGGCGGGGTTCGCCTTCGCCGCAGTGTCCCCGGCCTTTGCATCGTATCACACGACGGCGATGCTCACTTCGTTGCTCGGCGTCACCTTTTCGGTCGTGGCGGTGGCGGCCGGCGTCGTCTGTCTGTTGAACGGGAAACACGGCGCCCGTTACTTTCTCGTGGCCTGGTCGCTGCTGCTCCTCGGAGTCGGCATGCTGGGTCTGCGAAACTTCAATTGGGTCCCCACCACCTTTGTTACAAGCTACGGCATGCAGATCGGTTCGGCCCTGGAGATGCTGCTCCTGTCCTTTGCCCTTGCGGACCGCATCAACCATATGCGCCGCGAGAAAGACGCGGCGCAGCTGAAAGCCCTGGTGATTTCCAATGAAAAGGAAAAGGAGCTGGCCGAAAAGGCAAGGGAATGGGAGGACACCTTCAATGCTATATCGGACATGGTCATCATCCTCGACAGGTATTACCGCATTGTGAAGGCGAACCGGGCCGCCGTCGAGTTTCTGGGGACCGGACCGGAAGTGGTCCTCGGCATGAACTGTCATGCGCTCCACCACCATGACGAATGCCAGCCTGACCACTGTCCCGGTTTCGACACCTTCTCAGAGGGAAAACCGGCGACCAGGGAATTCTACGAACCCCGGTTCGAGCGGTACCTTGAGGTGTCCACCTCACCCATCCTGAACAGCGAGGGCGAGGTTGCCGAGGTCGTTCATATCACCAAAGACATCACGTGGCGCAAAAAGATGGAGGAGGAGCTCATCAAGACCCAGAAGCTCGACTCCATCGCCGTGCTTGCCGGCGGCATCGCCCATGACTTCAACAATATGCTGACCATCATCATGAGCACCACCACGCTCGCGAAAATGTACGCCAAAGACAACACGCGGGTCGTCGAGAAGATCGAGGAGGCCGAGCAGGAAATCATTCGCACGCGGGAGCTCACGAACCAGCTCCTGACCTTTGCCAAGGGCGGCGCGCCGGTAAAACAGCTCTCGTCCCTGCCGGAACTGTTGCGTGACACGGTCGAATTTTCCCTGAAGGGCTCGAACGTAGGGTACGAGATGTTTATTGCCGCCGACCTGTGGGCGGCCGAAATCGACCGGACCCAGATCAGCCAGGTCATCAGCAATCTGGTCATCAATGCCGTGCAGGCCATGCCGAAGGGCGGGGCGATACGCGTGCACGCGGCCAACGCGGAGATCTACGAGCACACCGGCATTCCCCTCACGTTCGGGCGCTATGTGCGCATCTCGATCGAGGACTCCGGCGCCGGCATCGCGCCGGACCATTTGCCGAGGATCTTCGACCCCTTTTTCACCACCAAGGCCGCGGGAAGCGGGTTGGGGCTTTCCACGAGTTATTCCATCGTCAAAAAACACAACGGATATATTGACGTGAAGACGCGGGCAGGCGATGGCAGTGTTTTTACCATCTATCTGCCGGCGTCGCCGGAGGTGTATGTGAAAGAACCCGCGCCGGCCTTCGGAAAACTTGTAGGCGGAGGCCGGCTCTTGATCATGGATGACGATGAGAAACTCCTGAAGAACGTGGGCGAGATGCTTGCGACGCTCGGGTACGACGTGGAGACCGCCCGCAACGGAGAGGAGGCCATTATCCTCTACAAACGGGCCATGGCGCAGTCCCGGCCTTTCGGCGCCGTTATCCTCGATGTGACGGTCGTCGGAGGAATGGGCGGGAAGGACTGCATCGGTCATCTCCTCGCGCTCGACCCCGGGGTCAGGGCGATCGTCATGAGCGGCTATTCCGAGGACGCCGTCCTCGCGGAGTACGAAAAACTCGGCTTCAGGGAGGGGCTGTCCAAGCCCTTTACCGTGGAGGAGCTGCATGCGCGGCTGCGGAAAGTGATGAACGAAAGTGGATAGCGCCTAGCGCAGAGAGCAGCGGGCATTTTTCATCTCGGAGGTTGACATGCATTCAATTCTCGTCGTGGACGACGAAGCAAAGATTCGGAAGAACATCTGCGAGCTCTTGCCCCTGAATAACTTTCGCGCGGTAGAGGCCGCGGGGGGCGAAGCGGCCATTGCGCTGTTCAGCCGGGACCGGCCGTCCACGGTGCTGCTCGACCTCAGCATGCCCGGCATGGATGGGATCGAGACGATGCGCCGGCTGCGCGAGCTCGACCCGGTCGTTCCGATCATCATCATGACGGGCCAGGCGGACATTCCCACGGCGGTCAATGCCATAAAGCAGGGGGCCTATGACTTTCTGACCAAACCGCTGAACTTCGGCCATCTTATGCTGACGCTCGGTCATGCCGTGGAGCGGAACGCTCTTGAACGGACGTACCGGGAACTCGATTCAACGGTCAATACCTCGCTCGAAGCGACGCTGGGGCCGGGCGAAGCGATGAAGAAGCTGATCAAGCAGCTGCGGCGCATCATTGCCAGCGATTATTCTGCGCTGATCCAGGGAGAGACCGGGACCGGCAAGACCTTTCTGGCCAGGCTCATCCACACCATGAGCCGGAGGGCGTCAAAGCCCTTTGTCAAGGTCTCCATCGGCAGCCTGCAGGATACCGTTGTTGAGAGCGAGCTGTTCGGCTACGAGAAGGGGGCCTTCACCGGCGCGGACAGGACACGGAAAGGTTACTTCGAGATGGCCCAGGGAGGAACGCTCCTGATCGACGATCTCGACAACATCCCGCCCCTTGTCCAGGGAAAGCTTTTGAGCGTTGTGGAGGACAAGCGGATCTTCCGGGTCGGCAGTTCGGAACCCATTGTGCTTGATATCCGGCTGATCGGCGCCACCAATGCAGACCTCCTGAAATCCGTTGCCGAAAAGAAGTTCCGGGAGGACCTGTTTTTCAGGCTGAGCGAAGTCACGCTCCAGATACCCCCGCTCCGCGAGAGGAAGGACGATATCGAATTTTTTTCCGGGAAATTTCTCATGGAGGCTTTCGCCGAGCTGGAGGCGCCGGTCCGGCCCCTTGCCGAAAAGGAGCTCGAACTGCTGCAACAGTGTCCCTGGCCCGGCAACCTCCGACAGCTCAGGAATGTCATGAAAAGGGCGGCCCTGCTCGCCCATGATGAGGAGCTCAGGCCGATGGAGGTGGAAGCGCTTATCACCGGCGCTGCCGAAGGGCCGGATGCGGCCCGCGCCCAGTACCCTCCGGTGGTGACGATCAAGGACGCGGAAAAGATGGCGATCCGGAATGCCCTCGCCATTACGAAGGGACAGCGGCTGAAGGCCGCCTCCCTGCTCCAGATCGATTACAAGACCCTTGTGAAAAAGATGACGGAATATCATCTCGAGTAGGGGGAGTTGAAACGCGCACGCACCCGGACAAGACGCTTAACCCGAAACCGTTCATCGAGACCTCTTTTGATTTTGAATTCCCGCTTCACCGGTTTGAGGCGCTGTTCAAATCATGTTCTTGTTTTTCTTCGTGATCCCACCCCTGCGAACCCTCGCTTGTGATTTTTGGTAACTACTCAGGACCTAAAAACCATACACTCACACGAAGGCACGAAGCACACGAAGAAGGGCCAAGGGTAATTTGTGTTTTGGTTTTTAACCCAAGATTCAAAGCCTTTCTTCGTGCCTTTGTGTCTTTGTGTGTGAAAGACCTGAGTAGTTACATTTATTTGGGATTTGATGCTTGTAATTTGGTGCTTGTTACCTCCTGTACACCAGCGCAGCATTGATCCCGCCGAAAGCAAAACCGTTCTTTAAAACGGTCCGCACCTGTTTTTTAAGCGGCTCCATGACGTGCTGTATCCCCGCGCACTCAGGACTGACATTTTCCAGGTTCAGCGTCGGATAGATCACGCCCTGCTCCATCATCGAAAGCGAGGCGGCCAGTTCGATGGCCCCTGAAGCGCCAAGCGTGTGCCCGATATACCCCTTCAGGCTGCTCACCGGAACGGATGGCCCGAAAACGTCACGAATGGCCTCAGCTTCCTCCTGGTCCCCCTGGATGGTCGCCGTGGCATGGGCGCTGACATAATCGATCGCATCGGCTTTCACGCCGGCGTCGCTCATCGCCTGCCGCATGCACGTGACCATGGATTCCTTGTTTGACTGGCTCACGTGCAGACCGTTTGCCGTGGTGCTGTAGCCCGTGATCTCAGCGTAGATCTTCGCATTCCGCTTGATTGCCCGGTCGTAGTCCTCGAGGACCACCAGACCGCTCCCCTCGCCGCAAACCAGTCCGTCCCGGTCCCGGTCAAAGGGACGCGGCGTCTTCTCCGGCCGGTCGTTGTATTTCGTCGAGGTGGCGAACAGAATGTCGAACGATCCGGTAACGGTCGGGTGAATTTCCTCGGCCCCGCCGCACAGGAGAACATCCTGCCTGCCGAGCCTGATCAGGTCGTATCCCGTTCCGATGGCATGGAGGCCCGACGCACAAGCCGCTGCCGGGGCCATGACGGTACCGTTCAGCCCAAGGTACTGCGCCACGTTCACCGCCGCTGTATGCGACATGCATTGAAAGAACATGGTGGAATTAAGCCGGCTCAGGTCCTTGTCGGGCAGCATGATTTCAAAGGTATCATTGATGCTCTTTGCGCTGCCCATGGTCGAACCGATGACACAACCGACCCGCCACCGGTCCTCGTTCTCCAGGGTGATGCCCGCATCAGCGATCGCCTCATCGGCCGCCTGGGCCGCGAAGATGCTCATGCGCCCCATTGAGCGGCGTTTCTGCCGCGGAATGCGCTTTTCGTCCTTGATCTCCACCGGCGCTGCCACGAGACTGTGCAGACCGATGTATTGTTCCCAGCCTTCCATGCGCCGCACCGCGCTCCGGCCTTCGGCGATCCCCTTCATGAGAGCAGGCATGCCGTTGCCGAAGGGCGAAACCACGCCCACGCCGGTTATGACGACGCGCTTTAATGGCATAGTGTCTTGTCCAGCAGTTTGCCGAACTGGTCCTTGCCCACGACTGCTCGGCCGACAATGAGCGAGGACATCATGGCGCCGATAATTCCCGGCAGCAACGCACTCTGTCCCGCGGCATAGAGGTTGTGCAGCGAGAGCTTGCCGACAAGATTGAACTGTCCCATCTTCTGCTTGACGCCGTACGCGCTTCCGTCGGGGCTGTTCAGGTAATCCCTGGCCGTGAGCAGGGACCCGGCATCGAGAAACTCCATGCTCTCCCGATATGCCGGAAAGACGCTGAATATGTGCTCCTTGATCGCCTCAACATGCGCTTGTTTATAGTCGAGATACTCCCGGGGCCGCAGCCCTCTCCGGGATCCGCTCCAGGCGGAGACACTCTCGGGGAATGACGGCTCAAGAATACAGACCCCTCGTCTCGCGCGCTCCCCGGCCTGGTCCGGCGATTTGATGATGACCAGTGCCGGCTTTCCCTGGTAGTGCGGATCCAGTAATTTGTTCACGTCCGCGTCGGGGAACAGGGACACGATCGTTCTCCCGGGATAGGGGTCTTCATTGTCCTTGAGTGTTGCAAAAACCGAGAAAAACCCCGCTGAAGACTCAAAAGACGAAATGCGATTCATAAACGCCTTGCTGAAATGCTTCGGCGGCAAAATGTTCTTGATCTCCGTGGGGTGGATCGTGAACACGCAGTTGTCGGCAACGACCTCTTCTCCGGTATTCAGAATGAAGCGCCCCACCCTGCTTTCGCTGATGTCCGTCAGTTCCGTGATCGTGGCGCCGCAGCGGATGTCCACCTCGTGTTCCTTGAATTTTCGTTCAAAAGCCTTGATGAACGCGTCCCCGCCCCCTTTGACGCAGGCCATGGACTCGTAAAAGCTCAGGCACATCCTGCTGTGATTGGCAAAGGACATTTCATCAGGCCGGACCCCGTAGCACATTGCGTAGCCCGACAGCAACCCCCGCAGCAGCTCATTGGACGTCAGTCCCTTGAGGACCGCGTCAAGCGTTACATAATCCTCGTCAAGACTCGGCGGAGCAATGGTGTTCGCATGAAGATTGAGGGAAGGCGTCCTGTCGCAGACCGACTGGACCTTGTCGAAATACCGGTCAATAGCATCCGCTTCCGCGGGGAAATACCCCTTGAATTGCTTTTTAATATTCGCCAGTCCGCTCGGGTGCTCGAACCTGCGGCCCTGCGATTCGAAGATAAACTGGTTCTCTGACGGATCGGACAGGAAGATCGGGGAGATGCAATCTCTCATCCCGAGTAAGGACAGGATATCGGAAAGGATCCCGCCCTCATGAAGCCCTCCCGTGAAATGGAAGCCCGTATCGAACGAGATGCCTTTCCGGGAGAACCGGGACAGGGAACCGCCGATATGCGGAGCTTTTTCCAGCAGCAGCACGCGGCGCCCGGTCATAGCGAGCAGCAACGTCATGGTCAGACCGCTGATGCCGCTTCCGACCACAATATCGTCATATTTTTTCATTCTTCAATTCTTCCCAAGAAAAAACCCGGACAATTTCATACGCGAAGGAATTCGGCGAGGGAAAACTACATCGCCAGTCCGCCGTTGATGCCGATGACCTGGCCGTGAATATACATATGCTCTTCCGTGCAGAGGAAGTTCACCACCGACGCCACATCATCGGTCGTTCCCACGCGGTTCAGGGGAATCAGGGGCAGGACCTGTGCCTTCGGGATCTTTTCGGTCATCTCCGTCTCAATAAAGCCCGGCGCGACCACGTTCACAAAGATATTCTTCCTCCCGACCTCGCGCGCGAGCGCCTTGGCTGCGCCTATCAGTCCCGCTTTTGACGCTGAATAGTTCACCTGGCCCGCCTGGCCGATCTGGCCGGACGCGGAAGAAACAATGACGATGCGTCCCCGCTTCGCCTTGAGCATGGCGAAAACCACCGCGCGGGCCACGTTAAAGAACCCGTTCAGGTTCGTGGAAAGCACCGAACTCCACTCCTCCTTCGTCATCCACATCAGAAGGTTGTCCCGGGAGATGCCCGAGTTGTACACGAAAACGTCAGGAGAACTATTTTCGAGGCGCGCGCCCAGGGCGGCCTCGGTCTCTTCAAAACTCGAAACGTCGAAGGGAATAAGCTCGCAGGCGCAGCCTGAGGATTCTATCTCGGATTTCACCTTGTGCGCAGCCTCATGGTTGCCTTTATAGGTCAGCCAGATGTCGAAACCGGACTTCGCCAGCTTAAGGGCAATGGCACGCCCGATTCCCCGGCTTCCGCCGACTACCAGTGCGATTTTTTTTGTCTGGTTTTTCATAATACGCGCCTCTGCGGAATAGGGACGAACCTGAGATACTCAATGTGACAATGCGATCGAACGAAACACCGTTGATTGAGCTTTTTACTCCAAAAAAACATACATAACTATTTAATAATTAAAGTGTTTTACGCCATGCCCGTATTGCGTAAAGCAACGAATTTTACACTAACACATCTGCACTGTCAAGTATTTTCAGTATGAAAAGACCAGCCGCCCTTCACGCCGGTCAGGAACTCCGCTCTCCCGCCGAAGAGTGTTATTATATCACGTTGAAAGATTGACCCGCAACAGGTAAATTCCTCCTTCAGGCGGCATTTTCCCCGGGCCGCAAGGGATTCTTCCTCGGAGAATTTGCCTGGTGAAGTTGCATTCAGTGCCGCTTTTGTATATGATATATTCAATTACGTACAGGAAATTTCAGTGTTCTTCTGTACTCATGACGCTCGTGGACAAAAAAACGTCACTAATCTTAAAATGGTATCGAACAAGGAGGATCAGCTTATGAAAAGGTTCGGCGCATTTATTATGTTCATTGTTCTTATCTCAACATTCGGCTGCGTCACCGCCAAAGAATACAATTCACGGATCGCCGATATCGACGGGCTGAAAAAGGACAATGTCTCTCTGGAACAAAAGCTCAAGCAGACGGAGGCCGAACGGGCAAAACTGGCGAAAGAGCTGGAAGACCTGAACAAGCAGAATCAGGCCCTCTCAAACGACAATGCGAGTCTCAATACTCTCCTGAAGGCGAAAAAGGACGAACTCAGCAAAGCCATCACGGAGCTCAGGGCCAGAATCGGTGAACAGGATACCGAAATAGCGGCTCTCAGGAAACAGATCGATGATCTGTCGCAGGAAAAAGAGCGCGCGATCAGGGAAAAAGAAAAATCCGTCGCCGAGATGAAAAAGACCTATGACAGCCTCATCGGCGAGATGAATGAGGAAATCAAAAAAGGGGAAATTTCCGTCACCCAGCTCAAGGACAAACTATCCGTAAATCTGGTGGAAAAGATCCTTTTCGACTCCGGGAGCGCGGAAATCAAAAATGACGGCAAAAAGGTCCTGGAACGGGTGGCTGAAATTTTGAAAAAAGTGAGCGACAAGCAGGTGCGGGTGGAAGGCCACACGGACAATGTCCCGATCGGACCGAGGCTCGCGAAACAATTCCCCTCGAACTGGGAACTCTCGACAGCGCGGGCGACCACGGTGGCGAGGTACCTTCAGGACAAGGGCATTGACCCTAAACTGCTGAGCGCCAGCGGATATTCAGAATACCGCCCAGTTTCGGTGAATGATACCGATGAAAACAAGGCAAAGAACAGAAGGATCGAGATAGCCCTGATACCGAAGGATGTGGACGTGGTCTCGGCTGAGGAAAAGGCAAAGAAGTAAGTGTAACCCTGATCAAGCCAAGGAAACAGATTAACATCCTTTCCGCAGATTAAATCGAAGCTGAATACCAAATTACTGGTATTCAGCTTTTTTTCGCCTGACCTATGCAATTCGTGTCATAAGAACGTTAGCGCCTAATGATGTTCTTTAATCGGTTCTCCGGGTTGAATTCCCCGCCGCTTGCGGCGTATTGACTTTGATACGGTTCACAATACCTCGCTGCTTGCGGCGAGGAAATTTATTTGGTCGGATTTTTACGCTTCAATATTCTCCAGGAATAACACGTCTCAAATGATCTTACGAGTAAGACCAATCCCCCAGCAATAAATATTTGCCAGGCTTTTATCAACACATCGTTCCAGAGAAAGCCCAACATGACATAAAATATTCCCAACAGCGCGAATAAGAGCGCCCACCTCCACTTGCTCTGAATTATACGTTGTGTCCTTTTCTCGCACTTTCCTTTACAGGCAATCCCAGCCGCTGAATCCATGGCGCACTCCGGACAAACACCTTTATTGCATATTTTGCAGATTCCCACGGCTTCAGCTTGTTGATGATAATAGCATTTCATGAAAGCCTCCCTGTGATCGATACGGCACCTGGCAACTGGCGGTGTTAGAAGCCTGCTGTTTTTGAAATCTTCTTGTGGGCGGCCTCGAATCTCAGTGCATTGATCAAACTTGCATGCTCCAGTCCGCTATTGCTACCGAATGAGAATTGGTCCCTGACTACAGCAAAATCCCCTGGCGTAAGATTTTCGAGCTCTCTGATCTGGACAATATGATCTGAAGATACTGCCTCGCCATTCGAAAAGAGCGGTAGCAGCATGGTCCGGTAGAAATGCAGGTTTCCGTCGGGAGTGAGGACCGAGAACCGCACCTTGAACTTAAACCGCCTGATCGCCGCATGGTCCAGACCTTCGATGTCGTTCGTGGCAAACACCGCAATGCCTGAGAAGCCGTCCAACTGAGCAAGAATCTCATTCGTGAAACTCTTCTCCCATGACCGCATCGCATCCTTCCGGGGGAACAGGAACGTATCGGCCTCGTCAAAGAACAGGATGCTTTTCTCCTCCTGAGCCTCACGGAATGATTTAGCGATATTCTTCTCTGTCATCCCCACAAATGGGTCTTGAATGTCGCTTGCATGTTTCAGCAGAACATCCTTTCCAACCTCCTTGCCCAGGTAATGCACAAACTCGCTCTTACCCGTACCAGGAGACCCATAGAGCAGGATTGTTACCGATTTCGCACCGGATTTGGCAGGAGCATCGCCGAACTCTTTGACTAGATCAACGATCTGGCCGATGTCACGGGAGGTATTCAAGCCTTCAAGAGAATACTGTTTGAGCTCCTTCGGCTTACGGAACGATTCCTTTCCCGTCGTGGCCTTCTCATGGTTCTTGAGCACTGATTCGAATAACGTAACGACATTTTCTTTTTTCATCCCTCTTTTGATCTTCAGGACGTTCACGGCATGCACAATGCCGCTTGCATCGACGCTGAATCGCTTGCAGAGGTCCTTCATCTCATCACTGGTGAAGAATTTAGCGAAGCCGTGCTTTTTCAGCTCATAGGAAAGAACGGTCATCCGGTGCTTGTGAGTGAGCTTCTCAAACTCCAGGGAAAATGCGAACCTCCTCATGGTTGAAGAATCGATGAACGTGCTATGATTCGTGATCCAGATAATCTTCCGCTCGTGAGAATCCAGCATGCTGTTCAGCCAGCTTTTGGTTGATGAGCCTTCGTTCTTAAAAGTAACCTGCGTGTTCAGCAAATCGTCTGCCTCATCCACGAGGACCACGCTCT
>Ga0315281_10008478_pt1 | contig 14379 bp, 8 predicted proteins | sample YL17G07_0_MG_FD_204540 | JGI IMG/M metagenome (GOLD analysis project Ga0315281, IMG submission 204540) | Sediment microbial communities from Yellowstone Lake, YNP, Wyoming, USA - YL17G07_0 | ecosystem: Environmental > Aquatic > Freshwater > Lake > Sediment | place: USA: Wyoming | collected...
CCCCAAAGCAGCAAGGGACGGCCTGCCTGCTGAATACGCCGGAGTGCCGGCAGGTATTGCGCCAGTGGTGGACTGGAGCCGGGATGATCCAGGTTGACTTCAATCACCGAGAACGTATCGTCCGCCAGCAGCGCATCGATCATGTACAGGCAGCTCGAATGAAGATGAATGAAATGGACGTTCGCCAGCCGCTTGGTCAGGCGTGCCAGCGGCAGTAAATGATCTTCAAACAGCCGCGGATTGAGAACCGCCGCGGAATCCTCCTGGTAGTAGGCAACCGTGCGTGCCGTCCACAGCTTGCTGGGATATCCCCCTGCTGCATACGTGCCGAGCCAGGCAGGGATAGCATGGTGCAGGCGTTCCAACACTTCCAGCCGGATCCTCGCGCAGCGAGCAAGGAGATCGTCTATCCATCGCTCTCCATCAATCAAGGCCATCGCCACGGCCTCTGGGCCGCACAGAGCACATGCGGCATCGCCGGGGCCCCGCAACAGAGGCGCACAGACCGCAAATCGTTCTCCGGCAAACTGTACCAAGTCCCGGGTGAATCGCATGAGGCATTGGAACCATGCGTTATCCTGCAAATCGAAGCAAAGCCGTGACAAGTCGCACGGATCCACAGGGCTCATCTCGGTCCAGCAGCTTGTTTCCCCTACGTGAATGGCACATCCCAGAATAGCCTCCAACCAGGGGACACCCCAGTACGCCGACCCAACGTAGAAGAAGTCATCCTCGGCTTCCTGATGCGTGCGATACAGCGTCTCATAGTCACTGCAGAACGCGTCAAAGCAGACATCCGTCGGCCGGAGCAACTGGCCGAGTTGCCAGGAGTGATGGCCCTGCGGAAACTGCTCGGCGGGATAATAGCCGCCAACCCAGGCGCCCAGCAGTGGCTGGTCTACCTTCTCGCAGCGTAAGAAAGCCTCATGTTTCAGGAGTAGTGATTCGAGAGATCGGGAACTCATCCTTGCCTTCGCTCGTTTCTTCAGAGGCCGCTATGGGCGTGACAGGATCAATGCCCAGCCAACAGAGAGCGCCAACCGCATACCAACCGGCAATCACGAGAATCACGACACGCCACTGACCGCCGGCAGCCTCAAGGATATAGGGGATTGTCCACGGGGCCAGCAGTCCCCCGATGCCGCCCCACATATTCATCGTACCGGACAAGGTGCCGGAGAAGCGGCCGCCCATGTCCATACAGCCCGCCCAAGAGCCGGGCATGGCGATATCGTTGCCAAAGCACGAAAAGCCCATGGCGATCATGGACACGATAGGGTTTTCCAGGCGGATCGAGACCAGCAGCATCGCACACGCTACGGCGTGGCCGAGCACACCCAGACTGCGGCGAACACGTCGCACATCGCCCAAGCGCCGGACCAGCCGTGGCGTGAGCCAACCGGCGAACACGCAGCCGATGCCCGCCAGGAAAAGAGGCGGTGCCGCCAGTAAGGCAGCGACGTATCTGTCTGCCTGCTCCAGACCGAACTGCTCACGAATGTACGTCGGCAGCCACGTCAGGTAGAACCAGAAGCCGTAGCTCAGACAGGCGTATTGCAGGCACAGCAGCCAGGCCGAGCGGTTGGCGAAAATACGCTTCCACGGGACACGCAAGTCAGACTGCTTACCCGCCATCCTGGCCGGTTCGGCCGGCCGCTGCTCCGCACCATTCACCGTACGATGGTCTTTCGGCTGGTCACGGAACCACCACCCAAAGAGCATCGCCCAAAGAAAACCGATGGAGCCGAACAGATAGAAACTTTGCCCCCAAGTCATGAAGTCGAGCGCCAAGACAACCAATAGAGGCGTAAAGGCGCCACCCCAGCGGGCCGCCAGCCACATCAGGCTCTGAGCCTTCGTCCGAGTTTCTCCGTGGAACCAATTGCTGAAGGCACGCGTCAGGTTAGGAAAGCAGCAGGCCTGCCCCAGACCAAAGAGAAAACGATAGCCGACCAACGATGCCAAGCCTTGCGCCCATCCGGTGGCGGCGGTGAAGAGGGACCACCAGCACACCGCGCCGGTAAGCGTCCTGCGGGGGCCAAAGCGATCCGCCAGCCAGCCGCCGGGGATCTCGAATAGCCCATAGGCGATGCCAAAGACGGTGAACGCAAGTCCCATGTGCTGCTTCGACAGCCCGAGATCTGCACTGATCAAATGCTGTGACTGCGAGATGCACACACGATCGACGTAAAGAATGGCCGCCAAAGTCATGGCGAAACCCAACAGCACGCGACGGGCATGGTTCGGATTCTGCTGGAACTGCGTCACGGCTTCACACCTCTATTTGTAAGTCCGTGCATTCATCGTGATAGACGTCCCCTCCATATGCGTCAATTTGATCGTATACGCATGCTCGCAAGGCAGCTCGTCGACGGACAATGGCGGTACCTCCACAGCGATACCGCCCTCGACGGGCGTCCACTTCAAGGGTCCTTCCAACCTGAGCATCGTCACGATGGTCTGCCGGGAAGGCCGGACGTCTTTGAGTACCACCGACCGGGAAGGCCACCATGGCAGGACCGCGTAAAGCGTGTCGCCCTTGGCGGTGAAGAATGCCTCGACGGCGGCGTGGCCATCGCCGGGCTTGCCGGCGATGACGGCAATGTCGTACTTGTACCGCCACTCGCGGCCATACTCGATCTTCGGCCGCGCGCCGGCGCTCCATTGGCAATTCTTGACCCAGGGACGAGTGCCAAAGATAGCTTCCCCATTGGCCTTCAGCCAGTCCCCGATCTGGGTCAGCCGCTCCTCCTCGATCACCCGAAGCCTCCCGTCCGGCGTCGGCCCGACGTTCAAGAGCAAGTTCCCGCCGCGGCTGACGATATCCACGAGCGTCAGCACCAACTCGCGGGCCGAATAGTAGTCGGCCAAGGTCAGTTGCCGGTTGAAAACCCAATCGTACCAGAGCGGACGGTCCTCAGCATCGTAAGCCCGGGGCCGAGTCATGGTCCGGTTCTCCTCCCAAGGGTGGCTGCCATCCCTCATCCCCGGCGTAAACTCCGTGGTGTAGAAGCCCGCGTGCTGGTGGCGGCACCCCAGGCCCCATCGGTCATTGACGACAATCTCCGGGGCGGGCGACTCATTGAACAGCCACGTGAGGAACTCGCGACTTTGCCACAGGCTCTCCGGGCCGTCCCATTCCCCGTCGGCCCAGAGGACATCCGGCTTGTAGCGTGTAATCAGGTCCCGCAATTGCGGCTGCATGTGCTCGCGCACGAATCGTGCCCGGTCCGCCAGCCAGAGCGGGTTGTACCACTCGAAAAAGGAGTAGTAGACTCCCATTTTGAGGTCGCGTCGGCGTACGGCCTCGGTCAACTTGCCGACCAGGTCCTGCTTGGCCCCAATGTCCATCGCGTTCCACGGGCGGCCCCAACTGCGGCTGGCTTCGGCGCTGGGCCAGAGGCAGAAGCCGTCGTGGTGTTTGGCCGTCAGAACCACGTACTTCGCCTGTGAGCGGGCGAAAACCTCGGCCCATCGGTCCGGGTCGAACGCCTCGGCCCGAAACAGAGGGGCGAAATCCGGGAACTGGAAATCCGGCCCATACGTGCGGACATGAAACTGCCAGAGGCCCGCGTACTCCTCGGCGATGTCGTTCTGCGCCGGACGAGGCCCGTTCGCTTCCATCTGGCGGCTCTTGAGCAAATTGGGCCAATAGAACGAGGAATGATTTCCCCAGCCCGGCACCGACGCCAGCGTCCAGTGAATATAGATGCCGAACTTGGCGTCCAGCCACCACGGGGCCACCGGCCGCTGATCTAACGACTGCCAGGTGGGTTCGTACGTGTGGCGTTGCGCGACTTGCTCGTCGGCCTTTACCGCGTGCGCGATTCTCTTCAACTGCGCGATTCCGAAGTCCTTGAGCAGCCCCGTTCTGGGATCGAAGGGCCAATCGAGCGTGCAGACGCCGCCCTGGCGGTTGCACGTGTCGATCCAGTCGATCAACTCTTGATTGGTGAACTGGTTGGCGTCGCCCTGGCCGTGGTAGACGTTGCCGCAGTAAATCTTGCCATGCCACAAGATGCCTTCCTGTGGCGGCAAGCGCTGGGGCGTCAGCCGCTGGAGATCCTGCTTGCCCCACGTATCGCCGCCCGTGTAGTCATCGACCCCTTTGCAGAGGCAGGCTTGTTCGTTGGCGCCGTAGCTGAAGGCGATGATCGCCTTGGGATTGGCGGCATGGACAATGGATTCGATCGTCCGCCAGTCATCGGGCTGGGCTTGGTACGTGTCAAGTCCCATGCCATCGAACCACCAACCGGCGATCTTATCCTTGTAGCGGTCCGCATACTCCTTGAGAATCGCGAGCCTTCGCCTGCGGGATTCGTCCGAGGGTGGCGACTTGTCATTGAACTGCCCACACGACGTGCCATCGTCCAACCCGGCGCAAACCTTCGGCTCTTTCATGTAGCCGTTCAAGCCGGCAAAGTAGCCGATCAGCTTCACGCCCTGGGCGTTGAGCGCGTCCGCCAGATCCAGGATCAGATCTCTGCGGGAACACTTCTCCCCCGGCGCGTACCCGGTATAATCGCTGAACGCCTTATTGGGAGCGCAAGGCCAGGCGAAGTAGTGATCGTCGAGGCAGAAGATGACCCACCCCACTTTCGCCTCGGCCATCTGCTTAGCAAAACCCTTGACATCGAACCCGTCCACGAACCGGTTCCACTCCTCGGCGGTCATTTGCGACGGATTCGGGAACTGGGGTTTGGTCTTTATCGAGCAGCCCAGAAGAATCCGGTACTGATAGTGCAGGAAAACCCCGTACTTGCCTTTGCTCATCCAACTTGTGTCGCCAGCCCCGGCAGAAGCCTGAATTTGGGACAAGAACGCGGCTATCAAGACCACGACAGCAATGCGCATGATGTTTCTCACTCGGGATTCTCCGTTCGATTTCATAGATGGCGTTCCTGCATACCCCATATCGTCTGATGCCAGTGCCCCGCATCCAATCTCAATAGTTCTGTCCGTCAACCCGGCTCGTCCTACACCAAGTTCTGTCATCCTGTCGCACCGTCCGCTATTCTACTGTCCTTTTGGCGTGGCTCAATGGCAGCCTTCTCATCGTGGTACCCTGACTCTGATCTCGCAAACAGTCCCCGTCGCTCACCCAGGGCCGTCGTTACTCCAACGCGTCAGTCACATGAATCCGCAGCCTCGCCCATTGTGGCTCTGGTCCCGGCAATTCAATGCATATGCAGTTCCGCCGGTTAGGGTATGGCTCTCGTCTCCGCCATCATGGCCCAAACAATCCGGCCGACGTGTTCTGTGTGCTGGAATTCCCCGGGGGCAGATTTGTAGTTCACACAGGATGCTTCGCAGTGTTATTATGCCCTGTCATGCACTTGGCCGCCTCGATGCGGCATGATGCCAAACAGGGGCCAACAGGAGAAAGATATGCCGAACATCGCTGCCGTGTTCAAGGAGGAGATCCTGCGGCTTGCACGCAAGGAGGTCCGAAGACAAACCAATGCTCTCAAGAAAGCGTCGGCGCAATATCGCAAAGACATAGCCCAGATGAAACGCCGCGTGTCCGATCTGCAACGCAAGGTCATCCCGCTTGAAAAGCAGGTGCTCAAGAATGCCCCATCTCCGACGGCTGAAATCGATGCTGATCATGTACGATTTACCGCCAAGGGCTTGCGTTCGCAGCGGAAGCGTCTGGAACTGTCTGCCGAGAATTACGGCAAGCTCATCGGTGTGACTGGCCAGACCATCTATAGTTGGGAAGGTGAGACATCTCACCCGCGCAAGCAGCAGGTGGCGCGGATTGCCTCTCTTCGCCGCCTCGGTAAGAGAGAGGCCCGGGCTCGTCTGGAGCAACGGAAAGGCGTAAGCAGGAAGAAATCGAAATAGGCGGGCTCCCGGCGTTTCCGCCGATCCCGCGTACGGTGTGATGGTGTTGGCGGGCGGCCTCGCTCGTGCGCAGAACTGGGTGCGCTTCCAAACCAAATCACAAAGGCGCATCGGCCAACAAGTCCGATTACGCTCCTACGTCGTGTCGCGTCGTCCCGAATTCGCAATCTTGAGGGTGACTCCCCGACACGCGAATCCGCCGGCTTGGCCACGGCGCCATTGCTCGTCCTGGGCGGTCCTGATCGATGGATGAGCCGGGCCCGGTATTTATGAACTTGGGCGGCGAGTTGGCCGCCTGGGCCAGCGGGTAAACGCGCGCGTGCCTCTGAATGTTCTCCACCGCCGGTTTCGGGGCGCCGTTTCGGGACTTCGGTGCCACTTGGGGTATCAATTGCCGTGGCTCATCAAGGAACCACTACGACTCAGCACCGACCAGCTTGTCGAAGTCCTCAAGCCGGATGGCAGGCACAGTGGAGAAGGTAATCCCCAGTGCCTTGTTTAAGGCGACAGAAGCTTCTATCGCTTCGTTTACGCCGGGAAATTCCACGATTGCCAACAGGTCAGTCTCCCCATCGTAGCGTACACAGCCGACACCTTTCCGCCGCACTGCTGGATTATCTCGTTCCCTTTTGTGGTGCGCTCACCGCTTATCCGCTTTATCGTTTCAGCCGAGTATCTCCCCGTCATGAGGAATGTTGCCATTGCACGTTCTCCCTTTCCTTGCCTCGTATACCGGTTGTCGGAACTCAAACTCCCATTTCACCCCGTGCAGGTTTAGGAGCAGACATCAGACTGTCTCCAAGTCCACTCACTGCTACTTTTGTGGAGCCCTTCGTGGGCCTTCGGCGCACCCGAAGGGGATGAATATAGTGTTCGTCTGGGATATTTGCGCCCGTCCAGTACATTTCGGGATTTGGGGCAATTCCCATCACTCTCGGTCCGACCCATTTTCGGAGGAGCGACTAGGACATAAAGGCGGCGCCATGAGCAATCTGGCCGACGATGGTCGAGACCGGGATGCGCATTCCGCGGATAAGGCCCGTCCACCCATGATTCGCGGATCGAACGTCATCCGCTCGAATGTTTCTATAGGAGCACTCGTAAAGCCGTGCCTGCCGTTCTAACATGAGTCGTGCACCAGATTCAGATCCCCGCCCATCCTTCCTCCGAAGAAAAGGGAATCAGGGTCCGGCTCTGGACTGGGAGTGGGCATAAAGTCAGGAGCCTTCCTGTCCGCCCATCGCGTTCCGAGACCGACCAGCCGCGATACATCTACCCTGATATCGTCAATCTGCGCGTCCGGGCGATCCGCCGAGGGAGGTGCTGGGACGCCAGGCGGCTTTCTGGGACCAGCCGTTGGGATCGGTGCCCGGAGGGTCCTTGGCGGTCAGAGAGTAGCCGCCGCCGTCCGTGACCGCATACCAACTGTCCTCGTAGGTAAAGGCCTGGATCGCCGTGCCGAGGGCATCCTGCAGCTCGATCCGTTCGCCGGCATTGCTCAACGAGCCGGAGTACTCACCGGCAATCCGTAGCCCTGGGCCGTACCGCGCTTCGAAGGCCTGGCGGTCCTTGACGACCACGAAGTATTCCGTCGGCCCGATCGTGATGTCTGTGAAGATGAAGTCGAGACCGTCGGAGAAGCGGACCAGATTCAGATTGACGGCCTCGCTACCGATGTTGGTCAGCTCGATGTATTCCGTGTTTGGATCGTTGGGATCGCCCCGGTCCTGCGGATGGTACATGATCTCGCTGATCCGCAGGCACGCGGCGACCGGCCCGACGGCGAAGACCGCCTCATTCAAGGCGCTCCACGTCGTCCCCGCCAGAGCACGAGCTTTCACGCGAGCGCTCTGCCTCAAGACGAGCGGCTGCGCGTACTTCGCGGCCGTCGGGGAAACACCGCTTGGCACGCTGCCGGCCGGCGCCTGGCTCGACACCAGCTCGACGGCCAGCAGGAAATCCGAGCTGGTGGTCGCGTTGTTCAGGGCCTGAATAGCCAGGATGTTCTCGTCCGGTCGCAGGCGGCCTGCCTGTGCCGTGATGTCGAACTCCTCGAAGTTGACCGCGGCGGTGTCATCATTCAGGTCACTGGCAGCCGAATTCCACGCCGGCGCGCCCGTGAAGTTCTTTCTCGTGACCTCTGTCCCATTGAGGTAGGCGACGAAGCCGTCATCGTAGCGGACTTTGAGAACCAGATGCGAAAGGCCGGCAAGGTCCTGGGCGGAAACGTTAAAGGGAATCCGGATGTAGCACGTCGCATTGCGGTTGTACATCTGGGCCTGGACGTCGATCTTGAAAAATGTCTCGTAACCGCTACTTCGTTCAAAGCCCACCCCGCCCATGCCCGCGATCCAGCCGGAATCGTCGAAGGCTTGTCCGCCCCGCCAAGCGTCGCTCACGGGGCCGGTGGGGACGAGCACGCGCTTCGGGGCGCCGTCCGCGACCAGCCTGGTCTCGTCAACCGGCGCGCCCGTCGTGCCCGGGATGCGCGGGTCGGAGCCGTCGAGCGTGTACCAGATCGTGCCGCCGCCGGTCATCGAAAGCGTATCCGCCGCCGCGATAGGCCCCCCATGCCGGTACGAGCCGTTGACCCGAAACACCGGTGCAGTGACTTGGGGATAGAGCCCGCGGTTGCGGAGCTGATTGAGAACGATCTGGGTGCGCGCGGGGAAGAAGGTGCCGATCAGGTAACCGTTGACCTCCGCCCACCAATCCGCCTTCGTGTACGGATTGTTCGCCCGGGCGGGCCGCTGGTCGCCCCAGCGGGCGGACTCGGCAATGATGGCCAGGTCAATCTGGTTCGCGCGGGTCAGGCATTGCGCGATGGCCTTCTCCGGCGTCATCGCGCCGCCGTTGAAGAAGTGCTTGTGCGTGCGGTCGGCGAACAGCATGCGGTATTCCGGATGGACCATCAGCTTCTGGTGCAGCCACTGCGGATTGAAGTGGTCGCGCGACTGGCCGGCGGAGACGGGACCCGTGCGGTCGTCGGAAACGCCGCGCATGACCCCCAGAGAATGCTCGTTGTCATAGGCGAAGAACTTCCACCCGTCCCGCGCCTCGAGCCGGCGGTTGCGGATAGCGAAGAAGTTGTTGGCCTGGCTGCCACCCAGTGTCACAGGAGCATCGTCATTGCCCGTGTAGAAAATACCGAGCATGTAATCGATGAGGTTCACGACATCGACGCGCACCGGAATGCGCGGGTCATCCGTGCCGTCGGGTTCCTTGCCCTGCACGGCGTAATACCGCTCATCGGTGTCGAAACCCTGCTGGCACAGGCCCCACAACAGGTTCCAGTCATCGATGGAGCCGTCCGTATAGGAGGTGCGATAGCCATCCGTCATAATCGTATCGTAATCGTCCGGCTCACCGCCGAAGTAGGTGGCCGCATACGATGCCTCCGACCGTTCTTGACTTTCGTACAGGCCCCAATAGAGGCCGTTGATGTAGAGATGGTAATACCGGGTCCGCGTGTAGGGTTGGCCCGTCTCGCGCTGCAGGTCGCGACAGAACTCCTCCCGGACGAACGTGTTCTTCTCGCCCGGATTGGATGATTGCAGGCTCCAGGCATAGTTTTGCGAGGTGCGTAGGTCGATGTTCTCGAATTCATCGGCACCTTCAGCGTCGAACAGCGGGTACTTGAGCGCAGGCGGCCCGTAGTCGCTGCGGAAAAACAGGCGGAATGAGTGCTTGGGGTTGTCCCCGCCGCGGCTAAAACCGCCACGGATGCGGATGCCGGCGTCAATCTGGAATCCCTCGCGGCCGTCGGGGTGGATGAGTTCCACCGACACGGGACGCTCCCAGTCCCGACCCTCACTCCCTGCATGGACATAAATGCCCCGCGCGGGATCAACCAGATTGGCCAGGTTTGTCACCAGCGAGATCGAGGGGATGGACAGCAGCGCGTCGTCCATGAGGTCCCGGTACTGGGGATTATTCACGACGTCCGGGTCCATGGCATAGTCGAACACCTGTCCGTTCACCGAGCCGGAAGGCCACCCGCCCCCCGGCGACTGGCCGTTGGCACACTGCTTGATCACGTCGGCGACGAAGATATAGGTTTGGGTGCTGACGGGCGAAGGCTTCCAGCCCGCGCGCGTCGCTGTGGCCCGCAGGCAAGTGGTCTTACTGATTGGCACCGGTCCGCTGTATACCGCCGCCCCCGTGTTCGGGCGGTTCGTGCCGGTCAGGTACGGTTCAGTTCCATCCTTCGTGTAATAAATCGTGGCACCGAGAACAGTGCAGGTAATCGTCACCGTGACGGGGCTGCTGTAGAAGCCGTGGTCCGGACTGATCTGTGGCGCTTCCAGATACCCTTCATACGAGCGTACGTTCCGCGCGCCGGGCGTGGGAAGGTCCATGAGCGACCAGGTGTCGGCTCCATCGGGGAATCGACCATAAGAGACAGCGGCCCGTTGCGCGCCGAAGCTGATGCGGTCGATGACCGTGGTGCCGTCGGCCTCGAGAAGGGTAAGCTCCTCCCCGCCGGCATCGAGCGAGAAGGCCGCATGAAGGCCCGGGTCGGCCATGTCTTTGTCGGCCCAGACCAGCAGATATCCATGCGGCGGAATCGTCGTTTGGACGGCCCTGCCCACTGGAATCTGCCACTTCGTCGGGGCCGACGGGTCGTCCGTCAAATACGTGCCCCCGATGTCGACCGGCGTAGCTCCCAGGTTGTACAGCTCGATCCAGTCGTCAAACTCGCCCTGCGGATCGGCCAGGGACTTGTTCGAGGCCAGCAACTCATTGATTACGACAGGGGCACGCCGCAGGCTCCCATCCGCGGCCAGCGCTCTGACCGTAGTGGCATCGGCTGCGTCGGCATTCAGAGGCCTCATCTGGAAAAGAGCCAGTGCGACCGAGAGCAGCAGGGCCTTCTTGCGCATTTCCATTTTGCCTTCTCCGTTGTCTGCGAAGGGCATCGCGAGCGGACTGCCTTGACACACGCCCTCCCCGAAAATACCTGAGACACCGCCTAATAATTCATTTTATCGCACACCCCCCTCAGGGTCAACATCGGGCGCGAGTCTCCCGGCCTGGGGGCCGCCCGGATGCGGTAGTGGGTTCTACCGGCAAGGAACTAAGGGACTATCGACAGCCGCCTATTCGAGGTATGTGAGGCTCCGTAATGGGGAGCCATTTCTGAAGCTCGATGATGCCCATTGTCGCTGCACCCACTATAAGCGGCAAGACACATGTCCAGAAGGTCAGTCCAATGCGCCTGCCGCAGCCATTTCTTCGGCAGTCCTTCGTAGTCTACGTCGGCACCGGTAGGCTTCATACGGGATCAGCAAGATGCATTCTGCCATAGGCATCCAGCCGGGGGACCGGCCGCCGTGGATGCGGAAACTCAAGGATTATTGATTCAAGACTTCCAAAGACCGAGAACTCATCGTAAACGATGCTCCAGCCAACAAGCCCCTGCAAGATTTTGCTTCCTCTCCCTCCTGTGGCCCAAACAGTGGGCTAGGCGCCGTTCCTCATACTTCTCAGCTTCCAGGCTGTGTCACAATTCAAAAATCGAGCAACTGAGCGTCGTTTTTGGCTCAGAATTGAGGCCAAAAGCCGCCAAGTCCTAATTGTGACACAGGCTGTTCGCTCAGAGGTGCCGGGGCCCGGCGCTCGCGCCTGCGGCCGCAGATGTGCCCTATACCCGCTTCGTCGCTACTATGGACCCCTCCGACTCCCCATACAGCCAGAGTCAGGTTATGTCTTCCCTGTCCCTGTTGGCGGAGGACGCCCCCGCCACCGTATGGGGTCTCCCAGGTTCCTCGGCTGACCTGTCCGCATGCGCCGTCTCCTTCCACCCCGGGAGGCCGGCAAAGTGCACCTGCTCGTTGCTACCTTTGCCGTGGCAGGCTTCACCACTTTACGGCGGGCTGGCCGCCTCCATCGGTGTAACGAGGCCGATTCGGGTTCGCTTGCGCTACGGCTCACGCGTTCGCTCGCCGGGGCTTCGACGCCGGGATTACTCCCGTCGCCGCCCGGTCCGCTACCTGCTGAACGAGCAATTCGCAAGGCAACCTCCTTTCAGGTCACCAGGTCAGCCAGGCTTATCCTGGCGCTCCGTAAGCACGGGGCGAAGGAATAGTCGAATCCGCCGCCTTATCGGTCTCTTTCGGGGCAACTGTAAACGCTGTCCCCAGGGCCACCAGAATCGCTACGCTTGGAAGACTCCTCCCCTTCCTCACGATCATGCCTCCTCGACAACTCTCCATCCCATCAGAGGGGCCAAGTCTCTCATGCACTCGATGTGGCTACCATAGAAGACCACCCGATGGAGCAGGGTCATCATGTCACCGTCCAGGACCCCGCCGCCCCAGTTGCGGGCCATGTTCCTTGCGTTCGCCACCTCGGTCGTGATCTGCGTTCGACATCCACGATCATGGAAGTCAGTCAGTTCGATAATCTTGCCGGTAGAAATCAGCATCGTGTCCAGATTGACCAGCTTGGCACAGGTGATTTCCTGGCCTATGCGCATCTGGACCTCTAAGGACACGCCCTGATTGCTGTCGCACTGCGTCCGGATCAGGAACGGGGCTCGCTTGCCGGTCGGGCCGTCGAGTTTCGTCGTCGACGTGCAGTGGGCATGAATGACCGCATTCTTGGAAGTGTCGAAGAGCGGGTCGCTGATGAAGCCGGGCACGCCGAACGCGTGGGCGAAGAGCAACATCGTCAGTGTCGAGTCCATGTCGCCTTCGCAGGCGCCAACCAGCCCCAGATCGTTCAGCTTGCTGAACGTCAGACAGCCTTTCGCCGGCTCACCCATGCAGTGGGAGCTCGTAATCGCCTGGGCACGCTCCTGGATCATGATCTCTTTGATCGCCAGATACATGCGGGCCGAGTTGATGATGTCCGCCCGTGAGGGCTCGACGATCTTCTTCGCCTGGCCGATCCAGTAATGCTCGGCCTCCGCCTCTGCCGCCTTCGGATCAACAGCCTTGTGGGCCGATATGATCCGTTCCTGGCTGATTGGGACTATCTCAGGACCGAGGCGCCGCTTGACTTGCTCAGCCGAACATGCCGGCGAGGTTCCCTGAGAGCCTGTGAAGGAATTGCATTTCAGCCGACCGTTTCATCGGAGCCTTGTCGCGGCACCGAACGGCCGAAGAAAACCGTCCCTTTCCGCTCCGGGCACCCGGGCACTGACTGGGGGCTGACCGGTTTCGGCTTCTCCAGACGGTCCCCTGGCGCTCGGTTCACCCGAGGGAGACCTCTTTTTCCGTCTCCCACGGTCGCCACCGCCGCTTGCGCACGCAGGGCGACCGCACGCAGGAGATTGTGGGCGAGCGCAAACCACAAGACCACGGTCCGCACTTTCTGTAATCCTCGCACCAAGAACTGCCGCAGCCCTCGGTTGCGACTGATCGCGTTGACCCACTCGGCCGTCGAGGCGCGCTCCTGGTAGATCTCCTTCGCCTCCGGCGTGCCCATCCGTTGCCGCCCTGCGGCAATCGCCACGCTGTCGCCCGGCAGGGGCTGGTGCGGATCGCGGCCTTCCTTCCGAGGCTTCTGCACCGGGGCGTATACCCTCACCCCCACCTCGGGCGACGATACCTTCTCGATGTCTTCCAACTGGGCAAAGCCGCCGTCGACCAGCACCTCCTCCGGGGTCTTCCCCTATCGATCCTGGTGCTGCTGGACCATCGGCGGCATCTGCCCCTCGTCGCTGCCGGCGTTCACCATCTCCACTCCCGTGACCACCTGGCCGCCCGTGTCCGAGGCCCACGGCACGTTGTAGGCCGGACGAAAGCCGCCGTCGGCCATCTTCATCACCCGCGCCTCCGGGTCCGTCGTCGAAGCCCGAGCCTTCTCTTTCTTCTCGCCCTTCTTCTTCGATTCGATCTCGGCCAGTTCATCCAGAGCCTTCGCCACTCGTACCGAGCGTTCCCGCGCCGCACGCTGTTTCGCCGCTTGCGGGCGACGAGTGGAGGTCCCGGGATCCTCCTCCCATTCCTGACGAAGCGATTGAACCTGCTGCTGGGCCTCCCCTTGGCGCTCCTCCAAGCTCCGGCGACGCCGGAACGATGCCGCCCCTGCATGGGCCCGCACCCGTATCCCATCCTGGGCCACCCGATGTAGCGTCACCAGCCCCTCATGCAGCAGCGTCGCCACGCTCTGCGTCAGCAGTTCATCCAGCACCTGCGGGTGGGCCGTGCGAAAATCCGACAGCGTGTGGTAATTCACCGACATCCCACCGCAAATCCAGCGGTAGGCGACGTGGTCTTCGCACAACCGCGCCAGTTGCCGAGCCGAGCCGACGCCCTCCAGCGTCGCGTACCACCACAGGGCCATGAGAATTCTCGGGTCCATCGCCTCCCGACCGGCCCGGCCCTCCACGGCCCGAACCTGCTCGTAGAGCCGGCTCAAGTCCAGCCCTTCGACATACTCCCAGACCAGCCGCGCCCGGTGGTCTTCCGGCCGCAGGCTGTCCAACGAGGCCACCTGCATCACCACCTGCTGACGCTCGGCGTGCCGCAGCCGCGGCCGACCCGAAGGCTCTGTCTTCCGTGGCGCAGACGGCCCCATCACAAA
>Ga0315281_10008479_pt1 | contig 14379 bp, 9 predicted proteins | sample YL17G07_0_MG_FD_204540 | JGI IMG/M metagenome (GOLD analysis project Ga0315281, IMG submission 204540) | Sediment microbial communities from Yellowstone Lake, YNP, Wyoming, USA - YL17G07_0 | ecosystem: Environmental > Aquatic > Freshwater > Lake > Sediment | place: USA: Wyoming | collected...
CGTGCGCGCCGGCGGCCGCGTTCTCGCCGCCGAACTTCACCGTCAGCTCGTAGTCGCTCTTGATCTCCCCGCTGAAGCTGTTCGCGGTGACCTCGAACCCGACCGCCCCGCCGGTCGTGATGGTCACGCCCCCCGAGTGCGACTGGAAGGCGTAGCGCCCGCCCTTGGCCAGCGGCCCGCTGAAGATCATGTCGCCGCTGATCGAGTTGGCCTTCACGCGATCGCACGTCACGTCGGTCATGGTGACGCTGCCGCTCACGCTGTTGAGGTCGAAGCCCTTGGCCTTCGCCGATTTGATCGTGACGTCGCCGCTTACGCTGGCCGCGGTGATGTCGCCCGCGCTGCCGGCGGTGGTTACCGTCACGTCGCCCGACACGGTCTTGGCGCTCTCGAGCTGCGCGGCCGCCGTCACGTCGACGTCGCCGCTCACGGTGTTGATGCGCAGCGCCCCGTCGATGTTCGATACCTTCATGTCGCCCGACACCGAGTTCACGATGACCGCCGCGCCGCGCGGGACCGACACGGTGTAATCCACCGACGCGTTGATGTTGCGCTTCTCCTGCGGGTACTTCGTGCGCACTTCGACGCGGGCGGCCGTCGCGGTCACCTCGATCTGAACGGCTTTGAGGTCCGCGGCCGTATTGCCGCGTTTGACGGCGTCGATCACGACCTGCTCGCCGGTGCCGCCCGTGATGACGATATCGCCGGAGATGTTGCCGAGATCGAACGTCCCGCCCTTGCCCAGCGGCACGGTCTTCGAGAATTTCTCGGTCTGCGCCTGGTCGCCCCAGCCGTCGTGCGCGCCGGAGGCCACCGCCTGTGCCGGCACCGCAGCCACGAGTCCGATGACGATGAGTCCGATGAGGAATCGACGTGTGTTCATGACATTACCTCTTACGACTTGGTCATTCCCTTGACAATTCTGGCCGCGCCCGCCTGGTCGCCCTTTCGCATGACGTTGATGAGCGCGATCGTGTCTTCGAGCAGGGCCACCTTCTGCCGCAGCGCCTCGAACAGGCTCGTTTGCGCCAGTTCGCTGTGCGGCTGCGTGCTGATCGCCGCGCGGCTCTCGCGAATCGCCTGGTCGATGACGCCCAGGTTCTTCTGCAGCGTCTCCGCGACCGCCGGGTCGAGCGAGGCCTGATCCGTCTTCACGACCTGCTCCAGCCCCGCGATCGCCTGTTCGTAGTGTGCGTCGGCGATGCGCAAGTGCTCGTCAACGTCTTTGACGAGGTCCGTGCCGGATTGGATTACTGCGGCCCGCGTGCCCGCCGGCGCGAGTGCCGGCGCCCGCAGCACCCAGAGGCTCGCGCCGACGCCGACGACCAGCGTGGCCGCCATGGCCAGCATCACCCGGGCGCCGGTCCAGAACGGGCGCGGCCGGGCGGCCTGCTCCTCGGCAAGGCGGCGGGCAATGCCCGACCAGACCTGCGGCCGCGGCGCGTGCAGAGGCAGATCGTCGGACACGCGCGCGATCTCCTCCAGATCGGCCCGAAGCAGACGGCAGGCCGGGCAACCTGCCACGTGCCGATCGAGCTCGGCCCGTGCCTGATCGGCCAGCTCGCCGTCGATCGCGTCCTGGATGAGCGAGACGTACCGCTCGCAGGCCAGGTCAAGAGGTTGGGGTTCCATTATCGTTCTCCCGCGCGTGAGGGGCTTGCGCCAAACGGCACCACCTGCCCCGGGCCAAGGGCGGTTCGGGCCGGCCCTCCGCGGAGCAGCGTGCGCAGCCGCATCCGCGCCTTGTGCACCAGCGACTTCGACGTGCCCACCGCGATGCCCAGCAACTGGCTGACCTCGTGATGCTCCAGCCCTTCGACGTCGTGCAGCAGGAACGCCTGTTTGTAGCTGGGCGGCAACTGCGCGACCGCCCGTTCGAGATCCAGCCGATTCAGAACCGAGTCGGGCCGCCACGACGCGTGCGCCACCGGTTCGGCGGCGTCCGGCGCATCGAGCGAGTCGGTGGCCTTCTGCCGTCGCCCCTGCTTGCTGCGCAGAAAGTCCAGGCAGGCGTTGACGGCAAGCCGATGCAGCCACGTACCCAGGGCCGCCTCGCCCCGGAAGCTGTCGATCCGGCGGTAGACTTGCAGGAAGATGTCCTGCAGCAGATCCTCGGCGTCGGCGGCGCTGCCCGTCATCCGGTAGGCCACGCTGTAGAGGCGGCTGCTGTGGCGTGTGTAGAGCTCTTCGAACGCCGGCAGGTCGCCTCGGCGGCAGCGCGCCGCAAGCATCTGGTCCACCCGGTTGGCCTCCATCCTGTCAGACGGGATCATGGCCGCATTGGTTGCCTGGCGGCGCTAGAAGCGGAACCGCAGCCCTCCGCCCACCTGGGGGCCGCCCAGATCGATCGTCGTCGGCTGGCCGCCGGAGGTCGAGAGGGTGACCGACGCCCTGGAGAACCGCACGTGCCCGCCCACGCCGATTGACGGGTTGAACATGAACGCCACATCGGCGCCGACCGTGAAGCCGGTGGCGGAATCCGTGACGCTCGCGGTCTCGAGGCTGGTGAGGGTCGCCGTGTCGTAGGGATACGTCTCGGTGAACTGCACGCTGGTCGGCACGTCCGCTTTGACCTTGAAGAACGCCGGGCCCGCGAAGATCTGCAGGTCCATCCGGCGGCTGATAGGCACCAGCCACGACACTTCGATGGCGGCCATCGTCTCGTCGCGCTTCAGGCCGGAAGACGTGCCGTCCACGGATCTGGCCCGATTGAAGAAGAACGGATGGGGCAGGCTGGCGGCGACGTCGGCGGACCGCGTCGACCAGAAGCCCGTCACGCCGGCGCCGACGCAGAGGTTGCGCCACACCCGGTACCCACCGCGCACGGCGACCGCCGGGCCGCCGGCATCGGGCGCGCTCACCGTGGACGTCGCGTTCTCGGCGTACAACGGGTAGGTGACCTGGGAGGTGAAGCCGGCGGAGGACGTCTGATAGCCGCCATCCCCGCTGACGAACAGCTTGGTCGCCCGCCTGGCCTTGGCGGCCGCCGCGGGTGCCCCCTCAGGGGTAGACGGCGGCTGGGCCAGCGCCGGGAGAGCCATGCCGAGGGCGCACGCGGTCACCCCGGCCGCCGCCGCCATCCGCCACCTGTTGCGTGAGGTCGTAGTCAAGAGCCGTCCTCGCTCGGGCCCGCGTCAGTTGACGCCGACCGCGTTCCATGCCTGGGTCAGTGACCGTTCCACGTCGCTGTTGATGCCGTAGAGATCCCGCGCCGCCTGCAGCGTCGCGGCGCGCGCCTGCGTGAAGGTGGCATTCGACGTCAGCATCTGCGTGAACGCCCGGTAGAAGACCTTCTCCATCTTGTCCCGGCTCGCCGCGCCGATCCCGGTCACCGACAGCCCCGACGTGCGGTTCACCCCGCCCTCGACCGCCAGGTAGAACGCGTGGTTGATGATGCCGGAATTGTGATGGACCCCGCCGTTGTCCGAGGTCCCGAGGTAGCGCTTCGAATAGTGGTCGGGATCGCCGAAGCCGGCCGGATTCGCCATCGACCGGAACCCGGCGATGGGCGTCATCAGGTCTTCGCCCAGCAGGTAGTCCGCTTTCATGTACCCGCTGCCCACCGCCTGGTAGTAGAACTCGGCCCCGGCGCCCATGATGTCCGAGAACGCCTCGTTGAGCGCCCCCGACTCGTTGCGGTAGATCAAATCCGAGGTGTAGTCGGTGATGCCGTGCGCCAGCTCGTGGGCGACCACGTCGAGGGCCCCGGCGAAGTAGGTCCATCGGTACCCGCCGGCCGTGACGTTGGACGGCAGACCTTCGCCGTACACCATCACGCCGTCGCCGGCGTAGAACGCGTTGAGATAGTACAGGTTCAGGACGGCGCTCGACGCCGAGGCCCAGTCCTCGCGGTTCACCGGATGCACGAAACTCAGCATCTTCCGGTTGCGGTTGTCGAGCCCCTGCCGGTTGAACCGGGTGTACCAGTAGTCGTAGGTCCAGCCGGCGTAGACGTGCGCGTCGACCGAGGCCTGATCGGTCCAGTCGTTGTCGCTGTCGGTCGCCAGGTCGCTGTCGGCCGGCGCAATCAGCCCGTTGATGATCTGCTCGAGCCGCGTGCGGTTCCCCTTCATGTCGTACGTCGAGATGCTGGCCGGCCGCAGGCTGTCCTGCGCGACGTAGCTCCCGTTCTTGAGCGTCGTGCTGATCTTCTTCATGTCGTCGAACACGCCCTTGCCGGTGCCGACGGTCGTTTCCAGCCTGCTGTACTGGAGGATCACGTCGCCGCCCCGGGCGTCGATGAAGTAGACGATCAGATCCGACGGCGTCATGACCGTCGCCCGGTAGGCCAGCGCAAATCCGCCCGCGTCCAGCGGCAGCACCACCAGCTCGGGCGCTCGCGCCGCCGGGAGCATGACGCCCGTCAACTGGGCCAGGATCTCGGTCGCATCGACGGCACTGACCGTCGGATCGGTGTCGATGGCGATGCCGGGATAGAGCGCGCCGAACACGGACTGGGTCTGGCCGTCCGCCTCCAGCCGGACCAGTTCACCGCCGACCACGCGGACGCCGCGGTGGTATTGATCGAAGCGGTCGATCGTCCGGCCGCTCAGGAGGGTGTCGCTCTCGCGGCTTCGCAGGACGAGGGATCTGGCGCGCTCCATCCGCGTCACTTCCACGTCCATGTCCCGGAGGTCGGCCCCGCCAACGGCCGTGATGAGGCGCGCGCCCCGGGGGGATTGGGCCAGCGTCGGCCCTGGCAGCGCCAGGCAGGCGACGACCAGCAGCAGAAGCCAGCGGCGGCGCCGCGCGGGAAACGACATCGATCCTCCAGGGAAGGGCGGTCGATCGAGACTAAAGGACGGGTCGGACGCTGTCAAGCCGCCTTTGCCCGCTGCGTCCGCATTCCTGCGCGGCGGGCTACGGCGGCCAAGGCGTGTGGGGCGGGCTACGGCGACCGAGGCGTGTGGGGCGGGCTACGGCGGCCGAGGCGTGTGGGGCGGGCTACGGCGGCCAAGGCGTGTGGGGCGGCCTATGCAGCCGTGGCGTCGAGGAAGGCGAGCGGATCGATGCCGGCGTCCTTCGGATCGACCGGGCAGACGATGCGTGGCGGGGGGCCGGCGGGGCTGTCGTCGGCCCACAGCGCCAGGTCGACCGGCGTGGAGAGCCTCGAGCCGTCGGGGGCCACGACCACGCGCACCAGCGGCCGTGACGGGTCCGCCGCGTGGATCTGCACGACCACCGCCAGGGCGCCGGTATCGAGCTTCACCACGTTGCCCAGCGGGTAGATGCCCATCAGCTGGCTGAAGCGGCGCACCAGTTGCTGATCGAACCGACCGGTGTCGTGCTGCGTCAGCACGGCGACGATGCGGTCGGTGGGGAAGGCATGCTGGTAGCTGCGCTGCGACCGCATGCTATCGTAGACGTCAGCGATGCTGCACAGCTGCGTGGCCACGTTTAGCGACGGCCGGTTCACGCCGCCAGGGTAGCCGGTGCCATCGATGCGCAGGTGATGCTCGAAGGCCACGATGGCCGCCAGCGGAGGCAGCTCGAGATGCCGGCGGAGCAGTTCCGCGCCGTCCGCGGGATGCCGCTTCATGATGGCGAACTCCGCGTCAGTGAGCCGATCGGGCTTCGCGAGGATTTCGGGCGGCGTCTTGATTTTCCCGATGTCGTGCATCAGCCCGGCCAGGCCGAACTGGCGCAGCAGCGCGCCCTCGATCCCCAGGCTGCGGGCCTGTGCCATGACCAGCACGCTCACGTTCACCACGTGCGTGAACGTGTAGTTGTCGTACCCGGACATCGCGGTCATCGCCATCATGGCGCGGCGGTTCTGGTCGACCGAACTCGCCAGCCCCTCGACGATCGCCTGGGCGGCATTCGGGTCCGGGCTGCTTTCGGAGCGGGCCTGCTCCCACAGGCGTTCGGCCCCGGTCACGGCGTCCTGATAGGCCGCGCGCATGTCGGAGGCGGCACCGCCGGACGACCCCTCTTCCCGGCGCTGCATCCGGATCCGGCCGACGCGGATGTGCGCCGATCCCAGCGCCTGGACGGCGTCTTCGTCGTCGGTCTCGCGGCTCGGGTGGAAGGCGGCGAGGCGGTGGAGGAACGTCACGATCTCGTCGCGGTTGACGCCGCGCCCGACGGTGATGCGCTCGATGCCGACGGCGCAGAACCGTTCTGCGGTTTCCGCGGCGCCGGGGCCATTGGGCAGGGGAATGCCGTCGACGATGACCTGGCGGTCGATCACCCCGACCACCACGTCGGCAGTCTCCTCGAGGAGCCGGTCGAGGTGGTCGGCGAGCCGGTTCGTGGCGCGGGTCACGATCGGGTGCCCCGGCGAGTAGAGCTGCACCGCCTTGAGGCCGCTCGAAAAACACCGCACCAGCTCCTCGGCCGCCGCGATCTGTCGCGCGTGTTCGCTCATCCCGATGTCCTCTCGGCGGCGTCGGGCCGCGAGGTGAGCAGGGCTCGCGCCGTGGATCGCAGATGCCTCGGCCCGCCGCCGGCCGCGGCCTCGAGCACCCGCCACGCGTCGGGCAGGTTCACCTGGGACAGGGCCGTCAGCGCCAGCTTGTGCAGCGCTCTGGTGTGGAACGGCGCCCACACCTTCCGGCGCTCGAGGACGGCGGCCAGAGCCAGCGTGGCGCGGTGGCCGCCGATGGCGCCCAGCCGCAGGATCGCGCGCTCGTGGATCGACCATAGAGTGCCGCGCAGCGGCACCTGCTGCACGATGTAGGCGAGCAGCGGCTGCGCGTCGTCGTCGGGCATCGTGCAGATGACACCCATGATGGTGCTGTTCGAATCGGCCGGGCCGCGGTTGAGCGCGCGGGCGAGGGCTTCGAAGGCCGGCTCGATCCCCATCATCGCGATGGCCCGCGTGGCCTCGCGCTGCACGTGTGGCTCGGCGTCGCCCAGCAGCGACTCGAGCTCGCCCAGCGCGTCGTGCCCGCCGAACTCGCGCAGCAGGAGCACGGCCGTGCGGCGCACCGCGCCGTTGGGCGACTGGCTCAGACACTCGACGGCCTGCCGTCCCGAGGCGCCGAACCCGATCAGGATCGCGATCAGGTGCTGGCGCGGGTGCGTGCGCTCCTCGCGCGACAGCACGTCGGCCAGCGGCGCGACGATGCTGGTGCCCAGCGCCTGGCAGAAGCGACGCGCCGCCGTGACGGTGTCCGAATCCAACGTGTCGAGATGGGACGCGACGTGACGCATCATCGCCGGCGTGAGGATGTTCCCGATGACGTCGGACGCCGCCTCGCGCACCGCTTCCTCGGTATGCTCGGCCGCGTGCCGCCGGATGGCTTCGATGAAGAACGCGGCGGCGTTGAAGTCGCCCAGGCCCAGCAGGTCGTTCACCCGGCTGAGCGCGAGATCGGCCAGCGGCCGCCACTTGGACGGGTCGGCCTGCAGCTGCATCAGATCGACGATCAGTTCCGCGTCCAGGCCCCGGACCCGTTCGTCGTCGACGGTGCCGCGCCAGCAGGCGAGCTGACCGGGAGGGTCCGTCGAATCGTTATCCAGTTCGACGGCGCGTTCGGCGACGTGCGTCAGTTCGACGTTGTACGCGTCCGAGACGAAGGCCTTGTCCGAGTAGGTCAGCAGCAGCTCGGTTGTCGCCTGCCACGCCTGCGCGAGCTCGGGCCCGAGCGGCGCGGTGGCCGGCGCGATCGCCGTGCGGGCCAGCGTGAGGATCGCCGACCGCCGATCGACGTCGGGCACCAGGCCGCAGAACGCGTCCGCCAGCTGCCGCGACGTGCCGCGGCCCCCACGGACCTCTGTGGCCACCATGTCGGCCAGCGTGCCGTCGGGGATGCGTGCGGCCAGTTCCTTGACGAACCGTGCGAGATCGGGGCGGGTGTCCGCGCGGCCGGCCCGGACGATGGGCTGCAGCGTCTCGACGGGCAGGCGGCCGGTGGCCTCGGCCAACGCGGCCATGGCCTGGTCGAGTCGATCGCGGTGGGTGGTCTCGACGTACCTGGCCAGGGCCTGCAGCAGCCCCGCCACCACCAGCGGCGATCGGCGGCCGTCGCCCGCGCGTGCTTTCGTCTGCGCTTCGACCGCACCCACCAGCGCTTCCACCTTCGACGGATCGTCGAGGATGCCGAACAGGATCTCGAGCATCTCGTCGTCGATGCCGCTGGTGTCGCCGTCCAGGCATGCGGACACGATGCGATCCCAGGTCTCCCGGTCGCCGGTCAGATCGCCGCGCAGCAGCTCGCGATAGTCGAGGCTGCGCACCTCGATGCGCGGCTGGCCTGCCGAGGCCCAGAGCTTGCCGAGGCCGCCGCGCAGCCGGGCCTGATCCGGCGGCAGCGCGAGCAGCCCGAGGAACCGGCGCCAGAGATCCGCGTCGGTGAGGGGGTGCAGCGTCAGCTGCCCGACCTGGTGGCTGTGCAGCAGCGCCGCGAACTCCGAGACCGCCACATCGGTCTTCGCCAGATGCCGCCCGTCGACAGTGAGCGTGTCGGGCAGGACCGCAAGCTGCAGTGCCGAGGAGGAGGTGGCAACCTGCGCGGCCAGCGTCACGCTCTCGAGGGCGGTGCCGACGGTCGGGTGCTCGGCAGGGTAGAGGGCGACGGTGCGGGTTGCCGCCTTGCACGCGCGCGCGAAGGCCGTCACCTGCGTGGCGACCTCGGTCGCCATCGCCTCGACGTTTGCGCGCGGGTCGACGGCTGACAGGCTCATGACGCCAGCAGGAGGAGGGGATCGAGGCCCGTCGCCGACGGGTCGAGGGCTTCGTTCACCGTGTAGGGGAACTGGCCAGCCTCGTCGCGTTCCCACGTGTTGATGGTGCGGGGCGCCGCCAGATGACGGCCGCCGGCATCGAGGGCCAGGCGAACCTGCGGCCGGAACGGATCGGTGGCGTGCTGGGCCGACACGACGCCGACTTCGCCCGACTGGAGCCGGACGCACGTGCCGATCGGGAACAACCCGACCAGCGTGATGAACCGCCGCAGCAGCGTGGGCTCGAAGCTGGTGCCCGACTGCTCGTTGAGCATCGCCCGCACACGGTCGGTCGGCATCGCGTCGCGGTACGCCCGGTTGGTCCGGAGCGCGTCGAAGACGTCGGAAATGCTGACGAGCATCGTGCAGAGGTTGAGCTCGCGGTGGCCGATGCGCTCCGGGTAGCCGCTCAGGTCCTGCCGCAGATGGTGCTCGAAGGCCACCACCGGCGCGAGGGCGGGCATGTCGGGCGTCTTCCGCAGGATATGCGCGCCGTCCACGACATGACGCCTCATGATCTCCAGCTCGCTGGCGGTGAGCTTGCCGGGCTTGCTGAGCACCTCGGGCGGCGTTTTCGCCTTGCCGATGTCGTGCATCAGCCCCGCCACGCCGAACTCGCGCAGCAACGCCCCGTCCACGCCCAGCGACCGCGCCTGCGCCATGGTCAGCACCGCCACGTTGATCATGTGGCTGAACGTGTAGCTGTCGTGGGACTTCAGGGACGTCAGCGCGAGGATGGAGGTGCGATCCTCGGCGACGGCCGTGGCCAGGGCGTCGATGATGGCTCGCGCCGCCTCCGGATCGGGCTTGTCGTTCGCCCCCACCGCGTCCCACAACTGCTGGGCGGTGTCTACGGAGGACGAGTAGGCCTGGCGCGCCGCCGCCAGGCCCAGGTCCAACTGCCGCATCGGGTCGGACGCGAGCATGCCAAACGCGCAGCCTTTCACCTTCGCGGCGACCAGCCGATCGCTCGCCCGGCTGGCATCGGGATCCGCCAGGATGTTGACGACCGTCTGGAGCCCCTCCAGGCCGATGTCGGATGCCAGCGTCAGCTTCTCTATGTGGCGGTCGCGGAAATGGCGGGTCAGGCCCGCGAGCGAGCTGGTGTTCTTCAGCTTCACGCGGCCGACGATGATGTCGTCGCCGATGAAGCCGATGGTGACGCCCGCCTGGCGCTGGACGTGGCTGGCCAGCGCCGCCGCCAGCGTGTCGAGGCTGCGCCGGGCCAGCGGATGGCCTGGCCGGTAGAGCGCACCCGATCGGATGGCCGCCGAAAACCGCTTGATGAGATCTTCCGCCGCTCGTGTGTCGTCCACGTCAGACCCCTGCCCGTCTGATGGACCGGGTATATCGTTTCACCAGGAAGTCACCCTGACGGGCGGCGGCGGCCAGTTCGGCCGCGGCGTTCGGGCAGGTCATCGACGCCAGCACGCCAATGGCGGTGCGTTTCACGGTCATCGACTGCCGCCAGTGCATCCAGCTGAACGCGTGCATCGCGCGGGCCACCGCGGCCGCCGCCTGGTCGTCGCTGCTGCGCCGCATCCCGGCGAGGATCTGCATCGCGACGGGGAAGTCCTGGCCGTACGGCCGGAGATCGTGCAGCGTCGACGCCAGCAGCGGCGCCGTCCGGCGGTCCTGGGCCGCCAGCACCGCGTCGATCGCGACGAGGCGGACGCCGCGATCGGCGTGCTGGAGCGCCGTGTTCACAAACCGGAGTGCGGTCGCATCCGCGATGCGGACCAGCGCGATGATGGCTTCGCGCATCTTCCGGCGATCGCCGCCGCCGATGAGCGACTGCAGAGTCGTGATCGCCACCGGCCCGCCCATGCGGCCCAGCAGCTGGATGCCGATCCGGCAGTGTTCCCAGTGTTCGCTGGCCAGCAGACTCGACAGCGGGCCGATGGCGGCGTCACCCAGGCCGATGATGGTGGTGATCAGCCGTTCGCGGCGGGGACCGTCCCCGCCGGCACCGAGGGCGGGCAGCAGCGTCGGGATGACGAGCGGCCCGAGCAGTTTGCAGGCGTCCTGGAACCAGACGAACTGTGCCTCGTCGAGGTCGCCGACGGCGGTGGCGACCTCCGTCACGGCCTGCGACCCGGCGAGTCGGTCGAGCGCCAGGCGGGCGGCCTGGGCCCGGCGCGGATCCGCGGCGGTGTGCGCCGAACTCAACGCCTGGAGCACGCGATCGGCCTTGGTGAAGTCGCCCGCTTCGAGCAGATCCTCTGCGAGCAGGGCCAGATCCTGCGCCGTCTCCGAGATGCCGATCGGAGACTCCTCCATGAGGAACAGGTCGAGCATCAGCGTCACCGACAGGGTCCGCACCGAGTCGACGGTGACCGACGCGGTCCAGTTGTCGAACATCTTGGGGGCATCCAGCCGCAGTCGGTGCGATCGGAGCTCCATCTCCTGCAGCTGGAAGGCGTAGTCCGACGAGGTGTAGAGCGTGTCGGCCGGACCCGTGAGGATCTGCTCGAGCGCCGTCCAGGCCGACCCGACGTCACCCGCCGGTCCAGTCGCCCGCTGTGGGGCGGTCTGTTCCGCCAGGCGGAGGACGCGCTTCTGCCGTTCGGCGTCCGGGGCCAGGGCGCTCAGGGCGGCGGCCATGCGGCCCGTGGCCCGTCCCTCCTTGGCCAACGACGCTGCCAGCAGGCTCGCAATGGCATCGTCGCCGAACGCGTCGCCAATGCCGCGGATCGCGGCGGCGCCCAGGCCGGATTCCGCCGATTCCTCCACCGCGTCCATCACCAGGGACGGGTCCAGTTGCGCCGCGGCCCTGGCGATATTGCGGATCGTCTGCTTGACCTGTTCCTGATCCGCTGACTCGACCTCGCTGACCAGCCGATCGAAAGAGGTCAGCACCGTCGAGGCCTGTGCGGCTCGCCGCCTGGTGGCGTCGGACTCTTCTTCGCCGTCGACCGCGCTTTGGACCAGGGTGGCGATGTCGTCGGAGGACTGCGCGATCTGCCGGAGGCGTTCGCGGGCGTCCGGTGTGTAGGCTGTCCCGGAACCCGACAGCGATTGGACCAGGGACGTCCACAACTGGTCGCGCGCCTCCGCCGCCTTGCGGTTCTCGCGCGCGGCGTCGGCCGGGGCGGTCTCGGTTCTGGTCTGGGCGCCGGGCTCGGCGCTGGCCGCCAGGATGACCTCGTAGTCGATTTGCACCAGTTCGATCGACTTGTGGCCGAAGCCGCTCCAGACGCGCTCCGGCCCGCCCTGCGCCCGGACCCGGTCCGGCTCGAACCCCATCAACTGCAGGAAATCGGCGATCTGCCCTTCGGTGGGCGGGTCAGAGACGCGCAGCGAGATAATGTCGTGGTCGTGCAGGAGCGTCGCCGCCTCGGCCAACCGGTTGTCGGTCGACAACGCCTCGCCGTTGGCGAACAGCGTCTTCGGAGACACCCCGATGTGCAGGTCCGGATGGGCCGCCAGCGCGGCCATCGCCTGCCCGAGCCGTTTGGTGGCCCCGCCGGTCGTCGGGTGGTCGGCGGAGTACATCTGTCGCGTGCGGTGCGCCGCCATGAGCGCCCGAGCAAATCTCGACACGTCGCGAACGACGTCGGGCGGCACGGTGGACAAAACGGCAACGGGCATGGATGTACCAGCGCGGACACGGAGCGCTGTAGGGATTATCGGCAAATCCCGCCAGGACTTTCGCCAGTGCCACGGACTGCTATACTGACGGCTCCCATGCGTGCGGTCGACCTCATCAGAAAGAAACGGGACGGGCATTCCCTGTCCCAGGACGAAATTGCCAGCTTCGTGACGGGCGCAACCGACGGCTCCTGGCCGGATTACCAGTTGTCCGCCCTGCTGATGGCCACGGTGCTCCGGGGGATGACCGACGAGGAAACCGCCTGGCTGACCACGGCCATGGCCCAGTCCGGGGCGCAGTTCGACCTGCGGCGGCTGCCCGGCCGGAAGGTGGACAAGCACAGCACGGGCGGCGTGGGCGACAAAACCTCGCTGGTGCTGGCGCCCCTGGCGGCCGCCTGCGGCGTGGTCGTGCCGATGATGTCCGGGCGCGGGCTCGGCCACACCGGCGGCACCCTCGACAAGCTGGAAGCCATCCCCGGGTTCCGGGTCGACCTGCCGGCGGCCGACATCGTCGACGCCCTGGCCGAGGTCGGGTGCGTGATTGTCGGGCAGACCCGCGACGTCGCGCCGGCCGACCGCCGTCTTTACCGGTTGCGGGACGTGACGGCGACAGTCGAGAGCATCCCGCTCATCACCGCGTCGATCATGAGCAAGAAGCTCGCCGAGGGGATCGACGGCCTGGTGCTCGACGTCAAGGTGGGCCGCGGCGCGTTCATGAAGTCGGTCGGCGAGGCCGAGCAGCTGGCGCAGGCCATGGTCCGTGCCGGGCAGCTGGCCGGCGTGCGGACCGAGGCGCTCCTGACGCGCATGGACGCCCCGCTCGGGCGGGCCGTGGGCAACGCCCTCGAAGTCGTCGAGTCGATCGAGACGCTGCGCGGGCAGGGGCCGCAGGATCTGACGGTCCTCTCGGTCCTGCTGGCAGCGCGGATGGTCGTGCTGGCTGACCGCGCGGGGACCATGGAGGAAGGCGAGCGGCTGGTGCGCGAGGCGCTGGCCTCCGGGGCCGGGCTGGCGCGCTTCCGCCAGATGGTGGTGCGGCAGGGCGGCGACCCGGCCGTGGTGGACGACCCGGCGTTGCTGGCGCTGGCCCCCGACCGGGAGTACGTGCGCGCGCCCCGGGCTGGCTATGTGACCGGGCTCGAGGCGATGATGATCGGGCAGGCGGCCGCGGCGCTGGGCGCGGGCCGGGCGACCGCCGAGGACACGATCGATCATGGGGTGGGCATCCGGCTGCTGGCGACGCTCGGCTCGCTCGTGCGCGCCGGCGAGCCGGTGCTCGAACTGATCCATCGCGACGGGCGGGGTCTGCGCGATGCGACGGAGCTCGGGCGCCAGGCGGTCGAACTGGGCGGGGCGCCGCCACCGCCGCAACCGCTGGTGGTGGGGGAGATCGTCTGACATCACTCCGGGAGTGTGCATGGCTAGGAAACCTGTGACGAAACCGGCCGGCCGCCGGCGGGGCCTGTCGTCGTCGATCGACCTCTGGATCTTCGCGGGCGGGGCGCTGGTGGCGCTGGCGGCGATTCTGCTCGCCGGCTACGGCGGCGTGCCGCAGGCTCAGCCCGTCGCCGGCGCCGTGGTGATTCTCGGCATCGCGTATGCGCTGTCGACCAACCGCCGGGCGATCGATCTCAGGACGGTGCTCTGGGGGCTCGGCCTGCAGATCGTGTTCGCACTGTTCGTGCTGAAGAACGCATGGGGCCAGCGGGTGTTCCGGACCCTGGGCGACCTCATCACGAAGCTGCTCGACTTCGCCAACGTCGGCGCGTCGTTCGTGTTCGGGCCGCTGGGCGACAAGCAGGCCTGGCCGCACATCATGACGACGGTGCTCGGCGCCGAGGGCGCCCGGTACTCGATGATCTTCGCGTTCCAGGTGCTGCCGACGATCATCTTCATTGCGGCGCTGTTCGCGATCCTCTACTACTACGGCGTCATGCAGGTGGTGGTGCGGCTGTTCGCCTGGGCGATGCAGAAGGTGATGAAGGCCAGCGGCGCCGAGACGCTGAACGTGGCGGCCAGCATCTTCATGGGCCAGACCGAGGCGCCGCTGACCATCCGGCCGTTCCTGCCGAAGATGACCCAGTCCGAGCTGATGACCGTCATGACGTCGGGCATGGC
>Ga0315281_10008480_pt1 | contig 14379 bp, 19 predicted proteins | sample YL17G07_0_MG_FD_204540 | JGI IMG/M metagenome (GOLD analysis project Ga0315281, IMG submission 204540) | Sediment microbial communities from Yellowstone Lake, YNP, Wyoming, USA - YL17G07_0 | ecosystem: Environmental > Aquatic > Freshwater > Lake > Sediment | place: USA: Wyoming | collected...
GTGAAGAACGTGTCCGAGGGGCTACAGAAGGAGCTTAGAAAGCTCAAGGCGGATCTAGGCTGCCGCACTTGGGCTGAGCTCCTTGCGAAGCTAGTGGAATCTGAGCGAACAACCACGCTCAGCGAAGAGAGGATGAACGAGATGAAAATGGGCGTTCAAGGGTTTTTGCGACTTCGAACTACTGTCTCGAACAAATGGAGAGGCCGCCCTAGCGTAGTTGAAGAGACAAGAAAGTCGAGAAGCCATGATGCCGCCTAGCCGTATCCTGACCTTGGATTCCAACGTTATGATAGCCGCTTTGAAGAAAGATGAACCGCAAAGTGATCGTTGCGCTGAGTTGATTCGGAAGATTCCGGACGAGTTCTCCTTATCCGAACCGAGCATAGTCTACGAAGAGGTCTGTGGAACGCTGGCAAGAAAGATTGGCAGGAGGATAGCGGACGAGGCCAGGAAGCAGCTTGATCTGATGATTCATCAAGACAGCCTCGTTCACTGCAGCAAATCGTTCTGCATCTCAGCATATCCGCTTTGCTACGAGTACGACCTGTACGCCATAGATGCATTGTATCTGAAAACTGCCTTGGATCGTCGCGCAATTCTAGTGTCGTTGGATAAGCGAGATTTCATTGACAAAGTTAACTCCAAGCCATCGAGCATAGAAGCATATGCCCCATCCCAGTTTCCCTATTAGCTTGCGACTGCTGACAATCTGAGCAAGACCGTGTAGGTTACAATTGATTTAGACGTGAATTAGGCCGTGGACGCGCAAGTAAAGCTTTATTTCGGAAAACCGAAATATATTTCGGAAAACCGAAAGTAGGGAATATGTACTTAGAGACAGTGCTTGGAAGCCGAACTAAGATCAACGCCCTGGCTGTGCTTGTGACGCATCCTTCTAAATCCTTCTTAGAGGTGGAACTAGCAAGAGAGGCAGGATCATCAGTGTCTGAAATCAATAGGCAGATGAAGGATCTCGTCAACTCGGGCCTAGTTGTGCTAGAGCGAGTGGGTAGAGGAAAGGTATACAGAATCAACAGCAAACACTTTCTTTTCAGTCCACTGAGCAAGCTGTTTCAAGACCTGAAAGCGGTTTACAGACGCGCAGCTTCTGATGTCATCAAGCACGTAACAGACAGATTCAGAATAAGGGCCGCAATCTTGTTCGGAAGCTTGGCGAGAGGCAGTATAAGAAGTGATATTGTTAGTGAGCCAAGCGATATCGACATTGCGATTGTTGCTGCCGCAAAGAGTATTCCGAACATCAAGAAAGCCTTGGTTTCCTTCGTGAGTTCCGAGATTACAGACAGGTACGGCATATCCGTATATCCGGTCGTGATCTCACCTGAAGAGTATGTTTCAGGTCTGATGCGCGGTTCATTCATAACCGACATGCATGCAAATGGTGAGGTTCTCTATGGCGAAAAGCCGAGAAGATTTGGTTAAATGGAGTCTCCCTGCTTCAGCTGGGAGAGTGTCAAGGACATGGGGGCAAGAAAACCCACGATCTTTGGTGAAAAACAACAGACTTCCAATCGCTTTGCTTGCTGGGGAACATGCTCTCGTCCACATCGATCCACCCTCAGGGCATTAGCCAGCATGGTCCTGATTGGTGACGCAAGAAACAATACAGCTGAGCAGGAGGAGAGATGTAGGTCGGGCTCTAAGTCAGCCAGAAACGCATCCGTTTCTCACCTGTTCAGGTTCAATTCTCTCAACGTCTGAGATCTTGTCGAAGTCTATATGGAATGACGCAATCTGCTTTAAGCCATGATTGTGCTCACTTCACTGACGTGGTGGCCTGTCAACTTGATCCCTTATGAGAGTTAAGTTGCGAGCTCTCGGAATGTTATGGTTTTTACATTGCAGCGGTCGTAGGCAGTGTCGTTAGTGATTAACGTCTGATTTCGTCTTAACGCGGTAGCAGCGTGGAGGGAATCAAAGTATGTCAACTCTCCAAAGTCTTCTCGAAGCTTATCCGCCAAGATGCAGTCGTCAATAGTCGTCGCTTCCTCTGGAATTCCATGTTGCATGAGTTTTCGCTTCATTAGGATCATGCTCGTGTACGCTTCTCGTGGGCCTTTCCCCTGAGAGTAGAGGACCGCTCTCATTTCGTGAACCGCGGATTCTAAGAGGCTGACTTGAATTCTGTGCATGCTCGCTTTTTGAAGTATTCTCCGAGTTAGCTTATTCCAACGATCCTTGGGCCTAAGGGAGAATAAGAATTCTGTCTCGGCTAGGTATGGCAACTACTTGGCCTGCTTGAGCAGAAAAGTTTCGGCCCTTCTCCTCGCGGCCTTGGAGAATTTGATGTCGCCTATCAGCTTTTGAAGTTCAGAGTCAGCCTCGTCACTAAGCGGAATAACTATGAAACTATCACCCTTGGGTAGAACATACACCCGCTGACCCTTTCTGACTTGAACATATTTGCGAACGTCGTTTGTCAAAGTCACACGGTAGCGAGAGTCAACTTCCACCAGGCTCATGGGCTTGCACGCACAGTTCCACATTTACACGCAGAGACGAGAAAATGTGGGCAATAAGTCTTCCGATGCTCCTAGAAGCCGATTTGTTCCGAATGTTTCTAGTAGCCTTGTGATCATACAGGTGGGGCAGGCACCGTAATGTCATTAACTCGTGCAGTCAGCGTTGGTCTAAAACTGTGCTCTTCTTAGTGAGTTTGACAACTCTGCCTTTCTCAAGAATCGTGAAGTACTTGACGATGCATTTGTCCAAAGGTCGTTCAGCAGTGCAGTTGAAGAGCTATCGCGATAGGCCATGTTGAGCTTACGGGACAACGCTGGATGAGAGATTTGAGATATGCACGAATAGATTGCAAATCTCGCTTCAAAAACATGGACTTGGTCCGCCAGAGCCGGTACAAGATTGATGCTCGATTCTGAACGAGCATGATCTATGCTCAGCGCTCATCAGGACGATCTTACGGTTAAGCTGTCACCGTCAAGTTCGCTAATTGCTTGTTCCGCAAATGCCTGTGCTAGGTTGCTAAGTATCGACTGGCCGACAGGCGAAGATGAAGAACCACGCAGATCAACGAGATTGGGGTGAACAGGGTTGGAGCAAATCCTCTTTTCGTGAGCATTTCTGAAGATCGCTAACAAGGATAGCGAGATATGTAGGGATGGAGTAGAATCGATGCTGGTACGGATTAGGCAGTAGGGAGTCGATCAGTCACTTGTTCAGGTTCAATTCTCTCAACGTCTGAGATCTTGTCGAAGTCCCTGTCGAATGACACAACCTGCTTCACGTTGAGGTTTCTCATCGCTTGGTACGCTGTCGAGTCATCAAAGTCCACTTTGAACTTCTGCATGTGCCGAGTCGCTTCAATTCTGTCGTAGAGTGATAAGAAATAGATGTCCAAGGTCGCGTACCCGAGTAGCGACGAGAGGAACAGCGAAATCTCAGATGGCCGCTTTCCTTCATTCTCCATAACAAGGACGATGCTGTCTATCATGAAGTCCGTGATCGCTCCTCGCAACGAGCCCTCTTTAACTCTTTCGAGGAGCACTTCACATTCGTCGGCTCGCTTTTGATCCAAGAGGAGCTCAAGGAAGATGTTACTATCGATCAGGTACAGCTCTACGCGCCCCTGATCTTCCTCGCCCTGATCCTAGCCGATTCATGTTGTAGTTCCACGCTGCCCTTCTTCACATTGCTGAGAAGTCCTCTCAAACACTTCACAGGCTCGCTCGGAACCGTTACGTAGGCATTGGCTTCTCGAGCTCGAACCCAGCTTTTGACAGCCTCCTCGGCTGCTCTACTCAGCGAGCCTCGGGAATAGCCGAAGCTCTCCATGGATGCTTTCCTGAACTTTTTCTCCAACTCATCTGGAAGGTAGATGCGAAGCGGTTTCATGGCGAAACCATAAGCCTAAAGGTATTTAGGCCTTTAGGTCCTTCTCCCCATTGTCTTATCACAGGGCATTTGGTACACGAGAGAAGGGCACACAGTTGGAAGAGCTAATCTGATCACAATCCGGATGAGGATTCTGCTGATCTAAAGCTGCTGTACACAATGAGGTTCGTTACTCGTCGCAGGCAGGGCATTAAGTCGTTTTCATATTTTCGGGCGTGAGTATAGACCCTAGTGTGGCCAAGGAATCAACCATGGCAAGGTTCAGCGAACAGTGATCTCATCGTCAGGAGATTCTACGCGATAATGGAGGTCGTGCAATTGAAGAGCTGTCCCAACAGCCTGAAACCCTGCGGAGGAACGAGGATGAAATGTTTGAGATATGCATAAGTTGGTTGTCGGATTCTCTTCATGAATTGTAGCCAAGTGCGCCACCGTTCGTATACCCAATCGATTCTCGCCTCTGGATGTGCAGTTTGTCATTGACCAACCCACCTCATTCCTGTGCTGGATTACTTGGGAGTATCAACTAATTAATGGGCGAAGATTAACAACCGCTCAGATCACTGAGATTGGAGCGACCAGAGTTGGAGCAAATCCTAACCGGCATTAAGGGCCTCGACGAAATCCTGCACGGAGGTATCCCAAAGGGTAGAACGATCCTAGTTGTGGGAAGTCCAGGCTCCGGAAAAACTACGTTCGCGATGCAGTTCCTCGTTGGAGGAGCGAAAGCCGGGGAACCGGGATTATACGTGTCCCTTGACGAGAAGCCCGAGCGCGTGAAAGCTAATCTTGCTGGCTTCGATTGGAATTTGGACGGATTAGAGCACGACGGCAAGCTGACGATCATTGACGCAACTCAGCTCAGGCACCCAATAACTAGGCTGGTTGACAGAACCTCAGCAGAGTCGGGGGTTGACCTTGTTCTTCCCGAGCTGACGTTAGGATCGCTTGCTAGAACGATTCGGCGGGTGACCTCGGAGGAAGGGATGCAACGCATCGTCGTAGATCCGATGACTTCTCTGATGCTTCGCTATTCGGAGGAGCCGAAGAGGCGCAGAGCGCTACTGCTCTTCTTTGATGCGTTGGAATCAACTGGATGCTCGTGCATCGTTACCAGTGAACTGCGCACCTCAATGCTCGCACGGAGGTTCCAACTCGAAGAATTCCTATCCCACGGAGTAGTGCTCCTGCACACAATGGTGCATGAAGGCAACGTGATAAGAGCCGTGCAGGTCGAGAAGATGCGTGGGATCAGTCACGATTCGCAGCTTCGCCCATACCAGATTGGGGCATCGGGAATAGAGGTATTTCCGAAGGATAGAGTCTTCTAGGCTGCAACGGAGAACCGAGAATGCGCAACTTCTTAGCAGTCGCTGCGTCGTGGGCCAAAAGCCACCTCAAGAACGCAGACACACTCCTGGTACTCTCCGCAATCCCAGTCATCGTACTCTTCGCGCTGGCCCCGGAAACATTCGAGTTGAGTTGGGCCGGCTTCGGTAAGCTCGGTAGAGGCGGCCTATTCTTCGTTCTCTTCTTCCTCGGCTTTGAGATGTTGGATTTCAGAGGAATCGCTCATCTAACGGTGAGCAGAACAAGAAGATTCGTAGCGGGTGCGTTGGTAGTTGTAGCTGTGCTATATTTCGGTGCGGTAGGCGTTGACATGGGGTTTGTGAACTTCGTCTATTCGATCGGGAAGAGTCTCGGAGCGGCGGGCGAAGTAAGCAACAGCTGGCTGATGAGCATGGAATACCTGGTTCTCACATTGTACATGGCGGCTTTGGCTATCGCTCTCTTCAGTCTACGCGCCGTCAGATCGATCGTAACCCCAATCGTATTGTCACTGGGAATGCTGGTCTTCTACCTGCTAGACGCGTTCTTTCCTTACGGGGAGATTGGTCCACTTCAGTTCTGGGCCAACTTCATTGTAGCAGGCGTAGGTCTCCTCTCGAAGCTATTCGGGTTACCGATCTACGGATTGCAGAATTATCTTACGATCGTTGGGACGAAGGGGTTCTTCAGACTGGCCGTCTATTGGCCCAGCGTCGGCGTCCAAAGCATGATAATCTACTCGCTAGTTATGATTGTGGTCGCAGCCAAGCTGGAGGCACCATTAGTGAGGAAACTCACCTACGTGGTCGTCGGTGTAGCGGGAACGATTTTTCTGAACGTGGTTCGAATATTTGCCATAGCGTACTACGGATATGCTTACGCCACTACCGGGCAGCAGCTTGACGCATTCCACAATTCCATCGGCGAAATACTATTCCCAATCTGGATAGCCATATTCCTCGTAATTGTCCTGCAGATCGAGAACAGGATCGCAGAGAAAGAAGAATCCCGCAGAATCCGGTCTCCCCGCAGGACCCATAAGCAACGGGCCAAGACAAGGAAATCGGGTAGACCATGAAATACAAATTCGCGCTCTTAGCTCTCGGCATACTGTTCATCTACATTTCCAGTACTATCGCCCCGGTCGCTGCACAAGACTGGCGTGAGGCAGGGCCCGTAAAAGTGATCATCACTTCCTCAGCAGACTGGGGGCGACTAATGTTCGATGACCTGAACGGAACGAATACAAACGGGTTGAGAATCCGAACCGTCGTCGGATATGGGTGGACGCTTGGAAAGGATGGCGATGATGTGCTGTATGCTGGTAGGAAGATATCGTGGCCTGACACTGATTATAATGGCATCATCACTCGAAAGGGTGATATGGTGACCTTCTTCAAAGGACTACGAGACTTTCACTATACTGAAGCCTACGCCATCTTGGTGTTGGACGTAGACCTGTCGCTCCCACAGATCCATGTTTGGTTAATGATGGGAGGTAACGGAACCACAACCTTCCAGATCGTAAGTCAGGCGACGGGAGGCACGATCTGGCAAGATGTGCTCGTTGCCAACGGTGAGACCCAGCAAGTCAAACGCGTGCTGACGCCTCAAGGCTTCTTCCAAACCGGACGAACGGAAAATGCGGTCGTAATTGCTTGGCTCGGCGTCGTATTGCTAGTGATAATGCTCCTAAACTTCCCGATCTTCGAGGCCTTACGACGCATCAGGAGAAAGCGAACCCCACAGGAAGAGTGACCCTACCACAACTGTCCAAGGTGTGATGAGAGCTTTGCGAGCATCAAGGACTTCGAGCATCTCTTTGGATAACCTGTTCATCCTGCGACTCGCATTCCTATTCACCGGACAGTTTGCGCTCTACGAGGGCTTCCAGGACTGGAACAGGGGCGGCGCGGACTCCAATCCAATAGTCGCCGTGCTCGTGCTCGCCGTCTACGCCTCGGCAGTAATGGTCTTGGCGCTTTCGCTAATGCCAAAGGAACTGATTCTAAGATTCCGGCATTTTCCTCTAATTCCGTTCATTTTGGCTACGTTGACGGGCGTGTACGTCGTGGCGGAGATTTCCTATCAAGGATCCTACAGGACTGACGTTCTCGCTTTCAGTCAGTATGCTGCAATGCTCTTCGCGAACCAAGGACTTAACCCCTACCTTCAGGATATGTCGAAATCCTTGGCGCTTTTCAGAGTGCAACCCTCGGATCTGACTCCTCTTACTTCCGGCGCCTACGCCACTATGACCTTTCAGTATCCTTCGCTACAATTCCTCGTTTTCGTTCCTTTTGTTCTGCTAGGCCTTCAGGATATGCGGTGGGTTTTGGTCGCCTTCGAACTCGGCGTCCTCTTCACCCTGTACTTTCACAGCCCCGAAGCCATCAGGCCTATGATCATACTGCCCATGTTTGCGGGCACTGACCTGATGATCAACTTCACTGCGAGCAGTGTGACGGATATGCTGTGGGTTCTCCCGCTGCTCTTCGCCGCCTTCAACCTGAAAAAACCGCTCACCTCTGGGTTGTATTATGGATTGGCGTGTTGCTTCAAGCAGATCCCCTGGCTCCTTGCGCCGTTCCTTCTGATCTATTACCTTCGGGCGAAAGGTACGCGAACTCGAAATGAGAGATTCGCAAACATCAGCAAGTTCACACTTGTCACGGCCCTAGTCTTCTTTAGCCTCAATCTCCCGTTCATGATCGGTGCGGCGAGCGTTTGGTTCCGGAATATTTTGACGCCGATCTCGGGTGACCTCGTGGCCCTGAGTCAGGGGCCTTCGAATCTCGCGGTTGTGGGCCTATTGCCTGTTGGCAGGGTCTTCTTTACGGCGCTGGCGGTCGGAGTACTGTTAGTACTAATAGTCAACTTCTACGTCCACTTCGACAAGCTCCGATACATCTTCTGGGTCTTCCCCGGCGTAATACTCTGGTTCTCCTACCGGTCCCTAACTAACTACGTGATCTACTGGATGCCACTCATGCTAGTATCACTGATACTCTGGTATCGCGACGAACTCCGAGGAGCAAAACCAACTTGAGTCTCCTAAAACGAGCCACAGCACCAATCTCGATCGGGCTCCTGATAATCGTCGCGGCCATAGCACCCTTCACAATCCTCCGAACCCCACCAGTAACAACCCCTCCCATCCTAGACCCCAACTTCGAGCTATGGTTAGGAAACTCGTCAGACAGGCATCTTGTGATCTGGCGTTCCGAATACGTCGTCGCAACAGGTGATTCCATCTCACTGAACGAAACCACCTTCAACCAGATGACAGCCCTCAAGTTCAACCTATTCAAAGAAAATAGGACTGCGCCAACATACGCGTACGTGAGCCAAGAGATCAACGGACCACGACTGGCGGCACTATTCACCCTCAACATCAGCGCTTGGATTCTCCGAGAACCATGCGCCTGCAATTCAACGTCCACGATAGGCAACGGGGAAGTCTTCGGTGTCGAGCTCAACGATGGAACTCATGTGCTCACCTTCATCTTCTCAGCTGGGCCCGCTGAGACTCAAGTGATGTGGGCTAAGAGGATCGTATTCCTCGAGACGCCCGCGGATCAGTGGGCAAAGGTACCCTTGGACATTGCAGAAGAATATCAAAGCGCGCAGTGGAAAAAGCCCGACAGAGTAACCTTGGGAATAATCTTCGGAGCCGGCAGCGACGTTACAGGATCGCGGCAAGCATATTTACACAATTTCACGTGGACCAGCGGGACGAACAGTCAGAAAAACAACTCCGCGATGTCTATCTCAACCCAATCGACGCATGCGACTGAAGTCCAACTTCCACTGTCAGCCCAGCAAACGGTTCGCGGTTCGATTATCGGGAACTGGAGTAAAGATTTAACCATGGATCGCAGCGAGAACCCCGCTGGGTGCGTGTGATGGACAAGCGTCTTACTGAGAGCATAGACCAAGGCGGCAAGCTCGGTGCTCATCCGCTCCCTCAACAAATCCCCCTTAGCCTCATGCTGCCAAGAGATGTCAGCAACATCCTCTCAATGATATTCGGAACTATTGCGATCGGGGTCCTACTTGCATATTCCTTCAAAACCACCGCACCTTACGTGATTGGCGAGAACTTGGTTATGGCGGAAATTGACCTTGTTCTATTCAAAGTAAAGCCTATCACACTTTTTACGTATTTATTCTTCCTGTCCTACGGTTTCGGGTTAAGTTCACCAATATCTAAGCGGCGCTTGCTCCGAATAGGCGACACGGCCTTCGAATCGCTCTACGTCGTCGCTTGGTTCTTCGTCATGATGAGCGGCTTCGAGGTACTATACCATATCGTGCTCTGGTCTGCTGGGTTGTCGGTTCAGGGCTTGCAGAATCCGGATATCATAGTGAACTGGTGGCCCGCCAACCCGTACGCGATTAACGTGGTCTTCGCCGCCAAGCTCGTAGTCTTGATCTTCGCGGTATCCTGCTTCTCCGTCGACTACCTGAGAAGAATGCGAACCCTACGCGACAGAACACGTGCCTTGGAAAATGTAGAGTGAAAGCTCACAACCCCACCAATCAAGCTAGCCAGCTTGCTCAGCCTGAAACCCGGGGGCGCTGCTTCAAGAATTCTTTGAAGGTTCAGTAGCAGAAGCAGTGAGAACGCTATTCCAACCGCGTACATGGGAATCATCAGGTAACCCGCCGCCTGAAGCCCTCTCCAAACCACGTCCGCAGTAAGATAGTAATTGTAGAAGACTGGGCTCGCCCAGAGAATGGGCACGGCGAAGTAGTAGAGGGGGGATCTAAGGAAGATGAAGATGAACGGTGCAGCCCAAATCCGGTAATCACATTCTCGGCAAAGAAGCATCAAGGGAAGAATCGAGACAAGGAACTGCTCGTTCAACACGCGACCGAAGAGGAAGTAAGCGAACATGAAGGCAAGGATGGCCTCAAGCAACGGACCCTTCCTGCCAAATCGCAGAAGAAGCAAAACTAGGCTGACCAAGAGTAATATGTTCGTTACAGCCGAAACGTCCAGGTCAAAGCGAACATCCGGAACGATCCAGATGAAATTGTAAAGATTAACGCCCCCCATCACCCGCGTACCCTGAAAGGTTACAAGTACATTCCAGAACGAGGTCGGACTGACGATCATGTAGTAGGCTACTGGGAGAAGGGTGAGCGCGAGGCCAGCAAGAAATGTGGCGAGCTCCCGCCATCTCCCAAACAACCTAACCACATACAAAGGCAGTAATACGATTGTGTAGAGCTTCACAAGGCTTAGGCCGTACGTGATTCCTGAAGCGAACGAGTTCCTTTCGAAGGTAAGATACGAGATTAGTAGGAATAGGGCTACGAACGCGTCGAACATGCCCCATATGGCTGAGATGAATATTACGTATGGGCAAAAGGCGTAGAGCTTAGCCTTCCTCAGATCTGATCTCGCCAAGAGATAGACCACCCCAACATCCGCCAGGAAGATCGGGAGCTTCAGGAAGAGCAGCAAAACCGGTGTCCAAGGGTAGATGAGTACCGGCAGAGCCGGGTAGTGTCCGTCAATCATCATAACGCTAGGACCAGCAATAAGCGTGTAGAGCCAGTAGAATGGAACGAAGAAGTAGATCAGTAATGGGTGGTAGGCGTAGCCTTCGAAGAAGACTGGAAGACCGGTCGCATGCTGCATTTGCAGCGTCTGCTGATAAACAAAGTCGTAAACGTTTTGACCCTTCAGGGCCATGATGCTGGATTCGTAAATAGTACCAACATCGCCCGCGTGCATGAAGAAGGGCGCAAGCGCCAGCCTAACTGCGAGAGCTGCGAGAACGACCTTTCTTGTGCTTTCCATACTTGCCTACCAGCAAATACAGGGCGACCACCAATATCGCGACGATCGGCAGAACATACGGCAGATCCGCATAATCCCAGTTGAATGGAGGCGTGGTCGTAGTCGACATCGTGCCTGAGACTGTAAGTGACATCTCACTGTTCACAAAATCAACAGTAATCTTATTGAAACCATCCTCAAACGGCCAGACTTCGATTTGCGAGGGTACACGTGACAGCAGGATACTCGCGCTGCCAAGCGCATTTAGAGGCTGATACTGGAACGCGTAATTGATCGTAGTTGTTGTCGGGATCACCAGGGGCTTAGTCACTCCCGCTGCCGAAATACCGTTGACTGAACTCATTACCCATTTCCAGAGTTCAAGGTGAACGGCAAGCCCCTTGTTGGCCACAAGTTTGACGGTGACCGAGCTTCCGTCGGGTGAAACCTCCACGAACTTGTGGATCGTAATTCCGGGGCGCGTGTAAGTCACGTCAAGGGCAGGTTCTCCCGGTCTTATGGTGACATTGAAGTCATTGAACAAATTGTACCCATCAACCCAAGACGTCCAATCACTGAACTCAATGAGACTAATGCGGGCATTGGGGGCGAAGGTTGGGTTTATGTGAATGTTGGGTTTGCTGCTACCATCGTACGGGTCGTTGAACAGGATAAAGTAGTGTGGGCTCTGAAGGGCGTACGCGCCCGTCCCGTATCCAAGCCACGCATTTTCACTCAGCAAGGTTTGATGAATCAAAGGTACAAAACTCAGCCCCACAATGTAAATGACGAAAAACACTGTAAGGGCGTCCCTGTTTTTCAAGCTGAGATCGTTTCTGTAACTTGTTTCGGCTTACTTAAACGATACTTGCTCGTAGCACATCAACAGCATGCATGAACCAGGACATCGCTTGGATTTCCATATGAGCGTCAGCACTCCGTGAGATCGGCGTTGACTTGACGCCTCTCATCAAGAACGTTCAAGATCAAGTGCCCGTTCCGTTAATCCCATCCTCTGTCCTACACGAAGCGGACGGGTCGGCGCATCGGCCATGGGAACGGCATCCGAGATTCAATCATGGTGGGTACCCCCCTTTAGGGTACACTGGTAACATCGGGTGGCATGTCCTGCTCGGTTCGAATTTACGGCCGGCCGTACTACAAGGGCATGTCATTCCGTAGGATCACTCAGCATGTAGCCCAATTCTATGGCCTCAAAGTCACCCATGTAGCAATCTTGAAATGGGTTCGCAAATTCAGCGAACTAATCGACCAATACATAACAGGCTTAACCCCGCAACTGTCAGGCGTTTGGAATTGCGATGAAATGAAAACCGAAATGGCACACGAAGAACCCATTAACGGTGAACGGTTCTGCTGGCTATGGAACGCCCTAGACAATCAGAGCCGATACCTAGTCGCAAGCCACCTAACACGAGGCCGAACACACAAAGATGTGCACGCATTCTTCGAGGTAGCCAAACGACAAGCGAAGAAAGACCCGAAAGTAATCTTCACGGATGGCTTAGATTCCTACCGAGCCGAATACAAACCAATGAAAGAGGCACCAGCCCACATGGCCAATGTTGGTATTCGTAGCCACATGGGAAACCACCGCGTCGAACGCTTACACAACTCAATGCGAGAAAGAGAAAAAGTCATGCGACACTTGAAGAAAGCCAAGTCAGCCGACAGGGTATTCAAAGGATACAGAGCAACTACAATTACATTCGCCCACACATGGCACTGGAAAATCACACGCCCGCCGAGATCGCCGCCGTACCCGTTCAACCAGGCACAAACAAATGGCTAGGCCTAATCAGACAAGCAGCAAGAAAACGAACCAGCTAGGTTAAAAGGTACGATTTCACGCCGATTTTGGCTCTGTCTCTAAATGATGTAGGTGCTTGTTTCCTTCTGGTAGCTGGAGATGTTTGAGGTCAGTGTGTCTCCAGGCTGAGCTGCTTGCTTAAGCCCACGAATCCACTCGAAGACAGACTAAATGCAGGAATGGTGACTTAGCTGACCGTGTTGACTGGGATCTTTTCTTTTCCTTCTTGTTTGGCTATCTGGAAGGAAGTCTCGTTCACGCTCTCATTCAGAGTCTTGATCAACGGGTAGTCCCTGTCTATTCGGTACATGGTTGCTCTTCCTATCTTCCGGGAAACCTTGACCACCCCCAGTTCCTCCAGATCCTTGAAGTTCTCGTAGACCGTCTGCTTACTCATGCCGAGCTCCCTGGCCAGTTCTTCTTTGTCGAAGTCGAAGTAAGGGTTGGTTAGGAAGATGTCTATGATTCTGAGTTTAGGAGAGCTACCAAACGCCTTGATCAGCAGCGAGTTCCCTGTATCCTTGTACCTGACCTCTGGCATGCTTCCATCGTGAATACTGTTGTGTAGCAAAGTACTTATTGCTTTACCTTTAACGTCCCAATAGTGTACGATGATCCTGACTGACGAACAAGTGAAGGCGTCCATACTCGAGTTCCTGGTGAAGAAGGGTAGATGGGGTGCTCACTACTTCCCCGTAGATACTCTCGTGAACTGGATGGGCAGGAAAGTCGAGAAGAATGGCAGAAGAGTAAGGGCGTGTGTAAAGGAATTGGCTAAGCAGGGCTGCGTGCTGACGCATAAGAGAGGAGGAACAGCCTCCCTAAACCCGGCACTAGCCCAGCAGATAAGACAGCTAATCAATCGCCTGCCTAACCGAACGTGAAGTACTTGTTCCGTCTCTCCAACTCCACGTTAACTAGGAATTCCTTCTTCACCTTCTGAAGCTGATCCATTATCACTCTGGAACGGGTTATGGTTATGGTCTCATCTCCGTTCGATTTCAGTAGGATCACTGCAAACTTGGCGCAGCCCTCAAACTTCGAAGGCTAACAGCAAGTCAACCGTTCAAAACCAAGCATCCAATATGATTTAGAGACAGAGCCCCGATTTTAGTTAGAAAATTCGTTCTTGCGACGGTGGACTGATATTATGATAGTCGGCTTGTAAATCAAAATGGAATACGTTATCGGATTTTTCGCGCAGGAGTATCAACCATTAATTCACTATTCAGGACCACGGACATTTCTAATGAGTGAGAGTGGATGGAAACTAGGCAGATCTTCGAGCAATCATCGGAGAATATGCAGTGGCTTGCCGATAACTATGACAGACTGAAAGAGAAGTTTGGTGGCAAGTGGGTCGCTGTCTCCGGCAAGAATGTTGTTGAGTCGGACGAGAATCTCCAACGCTTGAAGGACGCCATATCAAAGCACAAGAATCCAGAATCAATAGTCGTTGAGTACATGAATACTGAAACGATTGCCATGTTCTTCTGATTTTCCAAACGGAAAGTGAAGACCCTTCCGTGTGTCTGGAATTGTCGCGGGCATACGG
>Ga0315281_10008481_pt1 | contig 14375 bp, 10 predicted proteins | sample YL17G07_0_MG_FD_204540 | JGI IMG/M metagenome (GOLD analysis project Ga0315281, IMG submission 204540) | Sediment microbial communities from Yellowstone Lake, YNP, Wyoming, USA - YL17G07_0 | ecosystem: Environmental > Aquatic > Freshwater > Lake > Sediment | place: USA: Wyoming | collected...
CGCACGCACTTCCCGCAGCACCTCCACAAACAAATTCCTCGTTCGCGCCTTGCCCAGTAGCGGCAGCCGCCGGTAACAACTGAACGTGATGAAATGCAGGTCTCCCCGCCCGTAATAGCGCTTCAGTCCTCTGGGCATCGCGCACCCCAAGACCCACTCTTGCTGCGCAAGAATGGGGCACCCCCGCAACTCTACCCCACCCTGACTTGCAGAAGTGGTATCCTCTCCTCGTGCGCCGCCGTCAACAGAAAAGAAAAGGAGCCAAGCGTGGGCCACCCGCAAGCCCAAGCCCCCTACTGCAAAAACTCAAGCATTGGGCGGTAAAGGAAACCTGCGGAAGCTCCCCTTCCAACGGGATTTTGCTCTGGATGCGGAATGGGGCGATAAAGGGAGCCATATATGGAGCCGTTGGAGGCGCAACGATCCTAGGAATTCCAACCGGTGAAATTGGTGCCGTCCCCGGTGCGCTTCTAGGCGGATTCGTTGGGGGTACGATGGGTGCGACCGGCGGCGTGTTGTGGGGAGGCATCGCTGTGGCCGGTTGCGACCTTGCCGGGGCATATTAGAAATAATTTTGTGCATCCAGTTGCCTGCTGGGCAGACCCACTTGGAGGCTGAGAGGCATGATGATTCTGACCGTGATTTTTGGCCTACTGGCTGTCGGAGGGGCCGTGGTGATCTACGGCACTCTTGCAAAGAACAGATGGGGAATTAATGCAGGCGATGTTTCTTGCCCGCGTTGCAGCAAGCCACTCCCGAAAGTGCGACAGCCGCAGTCCCTTCGCCAAGAGATGTGGGGTGGTTGGACGTGTCCGAGTTGTGGCGCTGAAGTTGACAAGTGGGGGCGAGAATTGCACGGTGGGGATGACCCAGACCCCAAGATTCCCAAACCTTTGCTAAAGAGCGAACTAATTCGTCAACCAATGGGGGCTACTTTTTTTGCTCTGTTCAAAGGACGTTCCTCCGTGTTCTGGGTGATCGTCCTGCTGTTGGTCCTCCTAAACATTTGGTACGACTATTATTCTCCGTCAGCTATCGTGTTTGATGTCCTCGCAGCTATCGCTCTGTTCGTTTGGTACCGCAAATCCCGGCAAGTATAGCTGTCACCGAACCATCTTCCGCCCAGTTGCACAACAGCAACTTTCCGTGCGCATGGCCCAGGCGTAAAATGTCGAGACGAATGGAGGGTGACTCTCGATAAGACCGAAGGCGTTGTCAAGAAACACTTCTGCTTGGAAGCATCGCTTGATTCTCAGAATGGTGGAGGGCCGAAGCTCTGAATCTCTCGCGGTGAATGCTGCGGGCATCCACAGTCACCCGCGGCCGCCCTCCCCGGCGGATTTTAATAATTGCAACGATTGACTTATGTGTACTTCTGAGATAACATACGACCCAAGATGCGGCGAACCAAATCGCCTCCATTCCGCAACCCGCTCACCCCGCAAAACCCCCTCGGCCCAATCGAAAAATCCCCTAACCCCAGCAGAATCTGCAGATCCAAAAAACACCCCTGCAACCCCTTTAGAATCTGCACTTCCAAAACAAAGGACTTAAAACCCCGCAGAATCAGCACTTACGAAAAAATACGGGGGTGGGGAGTCTTATGGTTAACCAGATACCCGGCAAAGGGTATCTGTCCTGAGCGACCATCGGGAGCGAAGGATCTGCTTCTTCCTTCCTCCGCTCGCCACTCCTCACTCGCGCCTCGACCTGCCCTCGCAGCCCCAATACTCCGCCGCGCCCTGTCCTCAGTACGCCCAGCGCAGCAGCACTCCCCCCGTCGTAAATCCCGCTCCCACCGCCATCAGCAGCACCAGGTCTCCCTTTTTCAGCCGCCCCTGCTCCACCGCGTCGCGCAATCCCAGCGGGATCGTTCCCGCCGTGGTGTTCCCGTACTTATCGATGTTGACCATCACCTTTTCATCCGGAATTCCCAGGCGGTCCTGCATGGCCCGGATAATCCGCAAATTCGCCTGGTGCGGCACCACCAGCGCCAGATCGCTGCTCTTGAATCCGTTGCGCTCCACCAGCATGGCCGCCACTTCCGCCATGCGCCGCACCGCGTACTTGAACACGTTCTGCCCGTCCTGATGCACCACGTGCATGTTCTTGTCCACCGTCTCGCGCGTCGAGGGATTCAGCGACCCGCCTCCCGGCATGTACAGGTGTTTCCCGCCGGAGCCGTCCACGTCGTGATGAAAATCCAGTATCCCTTCGCCCTCGCCCGCCGCTTCCAGCAGCACCGCGCCCGCTCCGTCGCCAAACAGCACGCACGTCGCGCGGTCCTTGTAATCCAGAATCGAGGTCATCTTGTCGCTGCCGATCGCCAGCACTTTTTTGTGCGTTCCCGCTCCCACGAACTGCGCCGCCACCGTCAGCGCGTAGGCGAACCCCGAACACGCCGCCGAGAGATCGAATCCCCACGCCTTCTTCGCTCCGATGCGGTCCTGCACCAGGCACGCCGTCGCCGGAAAAAACATGTCCGGCGTCACGCTGGCCACCACGATCATCTCGATTTCCTCGGGGTCCGTCCCGGTCTGCTCCAGCACCTTTTTCGCCGCCTCCGTCGCCAGGTGCGAGGTGGCCACGCCCGGATCGGCCACGTGCCGCTCGCGAATTCCCGTGCGCTCGCGAATCCACTGGTCGTTGGTCTCGATAATCTTGGTGAAATCTTCGTTGGTCATCACCCGCGGCGGCACGTACCCGGCCACTCCGGTGATCTTGGCGGCAATGCGGTGCGACATGTCTCTCCTTGTCCTTCCCCTGCTCCGATAAAAAGAATTTTCAGTGTATGCGATGCGCGCGGGAGAGACAAGGCGCACAGCCGCCCCTTCTTCAATAGCGGAACAGGTAACTCAGCTTCACGAAGAAGACCCGCCCCATCGACGTCAGCGGCGCAGCCCGGTAACTCACCGGCGGCGCCAGCGCCGTATCCACCTGCAAATCCCCGTACCCGTCCGTATATCCCATATACACCGCGGTCCCCGGATGCAACAGCCACGTAAACAGGACGTCGCCACGCAGCTTCTTTCTCGCCGGCGCCGGCCCTCCCGCGTAACTCCCCAGGTTCCGCTGCACGTCCAGCAATCCGCCGTTGGCCAGGGTGGCGCTGTAATCGGCGATCAATCGCAGCGAAATTTCTCGCGTGAACTGGTAATTCAGCTTGGTCCGCAAAATGTGGTTATTGAAAATGGCCTGCCCCGGGACAAATCCCGCCGGCGTGGACCCGTCCCGCGTCCCCAGCCGCGAATACAGATACGTCTGCGCAATGCTCAGCCGGGCCTGGGGCCGCAGCGTGATTCCCGCCGAAACTCGTTTCAAGTTTCCCAGAAACGGCAGCAGCCCCGCCGCCGGATAATAGTTCTCGATCGTTCCGCTGGTCACTCTTCCGTTCAACGCCAGCCATTTATACGGCTGACTGGTGACCGTCATCCCCGTGCTGTGTTTGCGAAATCCCATCCCCGCGAAGAATTCAAACGCCTCGCCCCGAATCAGCACCACTTGGGTCTGCCGCGCAAAGTCCACCTGGAAATCCGTCACATTCAGCCAGTCCTGCAGTTTCCCGTTGTGATCCCAATTGATGGTCGCTCCCAGCAGCGGCCCGAAGCTAAGCACCTTGCCCTTGCGCGGCCTCCAGAAATAATTCATGGCCGTGTCCGAGGTGCGAATATCCGTTCGCGGCACAAACCCCAGTTCCGTGCAGAATCCCGGCGAGATGTCGCCATAGATCGTCGTAAGCCCGAAGTGCCGGCCCGTATGCGTCAGGCGGCTCATGTAGTCGCCGCCGCTCAAATGCTGGTCCGGCAGAGCGCAGAGTTGCGTGGCGTTCTGCCGCGTCTCACTGCGCACCGCCTGCAAGTCCCACACCCAGTTTTCATTCAGTTTCAGGCGCGCGTCCAAGCCGGCCACGCGGTTATTGGAATCCGCGAAATCACGGCTCGAAAAGAAGGCTCCGATTTGCGACTGTTTGCCGAACTCCCGCGCCACGCGCACCACCGCCACGGCCGCACGCGTGTCCAGCGGGCTTCCCGGCAACTGTCCCCGCCCCGGCAGCCGGTCGTCGATGGCCAGAGCGCCCAGCGCCCATTTGCCGATTTTTCCGCTCATGCGCGCGCCGAATTGCGGGTCGCCGATGCGCCGTGAAAAAAAGAGGTTCACCGGCGTCTGAAAAAATCCCGCGTTCTCGATGAAAAACGGCCGCTTTTCCGGAAAATAGACCTCGAAGCGCTGGTTTACCGTCACCTGCGGATCGTCCGCTTCCACCTGGCTGAAATCCGGGTTCACGGTGAAGTCGAAGGTCAGCGCGTCCTTCCACACCGCTTTCGCGTCCAGCCCCTCGCGGTGTTCGAATGCGTTGCGCACCGCGGGATTGGCCGGATCGTTCTGGTCCAGATAGCGGTGCCGCCCCATCTCCAGGTGCGGAATAAACTGCAGGTTGCGCCCCGGGGCCACGTCGCGCAGCTTTCCCGCGGCAAACTGCTGCGTAAAACCCTCTTGCCTCGACGTCACGTACGGCCAGTAATCCTGCTCGTTCTTGCGCTGAATCCTGCGGTACAGGGCGATGCCCCAGGTCTGCTCCGGTGCGTTCGAAAAGCGCAGGCTCTTGAAGGGAATGGCGAAGCGGGCCACGTACCCCTGCGCGGTGATTTTTCCCTCGGAGTCCCACACGGTGTCGAAACTCGTGTCGTAATCCTGCCCTTCCGTGTAGATCGCGTCGGTCTGCACACCCACCGGATTCAGCGAGAAATAGTAGGCGCGGTGCCCGTCATGAAAGGTATCCAGAAACACCGCCACGCTGTCGTCCTGGGAGGTGTCGTCGCGTTTCGAAAGATGTCCGCGCACCTCGCCGGGCTGCTCGCGGCAGACAAAGATCACATAGAGATTCTTGTCGTCGTACGAAAGATAGGCGGTGGTTCCTTCCGTGGCCGCGCTGCCGTCGCCCGGGGCGTACTGGCGGAAGTCGGTGACTTCCAGCTCCGCCTCGCGCGCGCGGCCGCGCAGGAAATCCTCCAGTACCGGCGGCCGGGCCACGCGCGGAATTTTCGAAAACTCCACGATTCCCGGCGGTTTCTCCGGCACGGACACCCCTCCCTGGGCGCAGATTGCCACCACAGGAAGAATCAGGACAAAAAGGAAGCACCCAAGGAATCGATTCATCACCCCATGCCCATACACTGTATATATGTACGCCACTGTATACGCAAGGGCAACTTTTCAACGCGTTCGCTGGCCATGAGCCCCAGGCCACGAATCACCAGTCACTCCTTCTCCCGCTGCTTGACCCTGCCGCGCCTCGCCGATAAGCTAGTTCTTCTTCAACGGCCTGGCGCTGCTCAGCGGGCCGTTCCCAGGCGGACAGGACCATGGACCAGATTCGCGTCACATTGCCCGACGGCAAAGTTCACGAAGTACCCAAAGGCACGACCGCGGCGGAAATCGCGCTCAAGATCGGTCCGCGGCTGGCCGAAGCGGCGCTTGTGGCACGCATTTCTTCTTCAGCCGGCGCTCTCTCTTCGGGCGTCGCGCCGCAGGCGGCCAGCGGAGTTGTGGACGAGCCCGAGGCCGGCGACCTTGTGGACCTGCGCCTGCCGCTCGAGCAGGACGTTCATTTGCAACTGCTCACGGAAAAGAATCCCGAGGCGCTCTACGTCTTCCGGCATTCGGCGGCGCATCTTCTGGCGGCCGCGGTGATGGAGCTTTATCCCGGCGTGAAGCTGGGCATCGGACCGCCTGTGGACAATGGCTTTTTCTACGAATTTCTCCGCGAGGAGCCCTTCACTCCGGACGACCTGGTCAAAATCGAAAAGAAGATGCATCAGCTCGCCGAGCAGGACATACCCAACGAGCGGAAATATCTACCCAAGGCCGAAGCGCTCGAGCTTTATAAACAATCCGGGCAAACTTTCAAGTGTGAACTGATCGAGGAAAAGGCCCAGGAGCCGATGGTTTCCTTCTACACCACCGGAAAGTTCATGGATTTCTGCCGCGGGCCGCATATTCCTTCGACCAAGCGCATCACGGCCTTCAAGCTCATGAGCGTCGCCGGGGCGTACTGGAAGGGCCAGGAAGGCAATGCGCAACTGCAGCGCATCTACGCCGCGTGCTTTTTCAATCAGAAGGATCTCGACGACTATCTGCACCGGCTCGAGGAAGCCAAGCGCCGCGACCACCGCAAACTCGGCACCGAACTCGACTTCTTCAGCATTCAGGAGGAAGCCGGCCCCGGACTTATCTTCTGGCACGCCAAGGGCGGGCTGGTGCGCAAGATCATGGAGGACTGGCTGCGCGACGAACTGCTCAAGCGCGGCTACGACCTGGTTTTCACGCCGCACATCATGCGCCTGGACTTGTGGAAGACCAGCGGGCACACGAATTTTTACCGGGAAAACATGTTCGGCGTGGTGGAAGTGGAAAAGGCCGAATACCAGCTCAAGCCCATGAACTGCCCCGGGCACATCCTCATCTTCAAGAATAAATTGAAGAGCTACCGCGACCTGCCGGTGCGGCTGGCGGAGCTGGGCACGGTCTACCGCTACGAGCGCAGCGGCGTGCTGCACGGCCTGCTGCGCGTGCGCGGCTTCACCCAGGACGACGCGCACATCTTCTGCATGCCGGAACAGATTGAAGCGGAAGTGGAAGCGTGCATGGACTTCGCCTTCGCGGTGATGAAGAATTTCGGTTTCGATAAGTTCGAGGTGGAACTCTCCGACTGGGACTCCGCGCATCCGGAAAATTACGCGGGCAAGCCCGAGGACTGGCAGCGGGCGACCGCGGCGCTTGCGGACACCATGAAGCGGATGAACATTCCGTACAAGAAGATGGAAGGCGAGGCGGCGTTCTACGGACCGAAGATCGACGTCAAGCTGATTGACGCCATCGGGCGCCCCTGGCAGCTCACCACGGTGCAGTTCGATTTCAACCTGCCGGCGCGGTTCGGACTGGAATACGTGGGCGAGGACGGGGCGAGGCACCAGCCGCTGATGGTGCACCGGGCGCTGCTGGGCTCGGTCGAGCGTTTTTTTGGCATCCTGATCGAACACTACGCCGGAGCCTTCCCCGTCTGGCTGGCGCCGGTGCAGGTGCAAGTCTGCCCGGTCAGCGAAAAAGTGGCGGACTACGCCAAACACGTCGCCGAAACCCTGAAACGCCATGGCCTGCGCGTGCATCTGGACGACCGCAACGAAAAGCTGCCGGCCAAGATTCGCGACGCGCAGATGCAGAAGATTCCCTACATGCTGGTGGTGGGCCCCAAGGAGTCCGAGGCCGGGACCGTTTCCGTGCGCCACCGCTTCAAGGGCGACCTGGGCCCGCAGCCGCTGGCCGAATTCGTGGCCGCGCTGCAGAACGAAGCGGAGACGCGCTCGCTGCAGTAAATTATTGTTGCTTTTACTGCTTGTACATTGCTATAAGTCTTCTCCCTTGGCGAAATCGGATGCCAAGAAGGAGAACAAGCATGCCGAAATTCCTGATTGAACGCGAAATCCCCGGTGCGGGGAAACTTTCCGCCGCCGAACTGCACGGCATTTCGCAGAAGTCCTGCGGGGTGCTGCGCACCATGCCGCAGGTGCAGTGGGTGGAAAGCTACGTCACCGACGACAAGATTTATTGCGTCTATATCGCGCCCGACGAACAGGCCGTGCGCAATCACGCGCAGCAGGGCGGTTTCCCGGCGAACCGGATTTCCGCGATTCGCCGGATGATCGATCCCACCACCGCCGAGGGGTAGTCCTTGCCACCCAAAAACCGCCGGGAGTTCATGCAATTTGCCGGGATGGGCGCGGCCTTCGCCGCGCTCCCCATCCTGCGCGAAACGCCCGATTTAATTCTGTACAACGCAAATATCATCACCATGGATGGCGCGCTGCCCCGCGCGCAGGCCGTGGCCATCGTGGACGGGCGATTTCTGGCGGTGGGCACGAATGACGAAGTGCGCGCGCTGGCCACGGCGCGGACGAAGAGCGTGGATCTCGGAGGAAAGACGGTCACGCCGGGATTTATTGACGCGCACACGCATCCTTCCTATTCCGGGCTGCGCCACCTGCGGATGGTGGACTGCAATCTGCCTTCGATTGAAAAGATCGTCGCGGCGATGCGCGAGCGCGCGGCGAAAACGCCGCCGGGCGAATGGGTGATGGGCTTCAAGTACGACGACACGAAAACGGCGGAGGGGCGGGCGCTTTCGCGCGCGGATCTGGACGCGGCTTTTCCCGATCATCCCGTTTTTATCGAGCATCGCGGCGGGCACACCGGATACGTCAATTCGCTGGCGTATAAAAAAGCGGGCGTGGCGGAAGACGCGGCGGACCCGGCGGGCGGGCGCTACGACCGCGACGCGGCGACGGGAAAACTGAACGGGCGGGTGGCCGAGCACGGGAAGAATCCTTTCGAAAAGGTCATGCCGCTGACGTTCTCGCGGGAAGATTACCGCGAGGGCGTGAAGCTGATTTCGAAAATGATGACGCGGACGGGACTGACTTCCGTGCACGACGTGCTGGGCAGCCCGGAGGATTTGCGCGCGTATCAGGACGCGCGCGATACGGGCGATCTTCTGTTTCGGGTGTACTGCTTCATCGGCGTGGCCCACATTGACCCCATGCTGGCGGCCGGAGTGCGCACGGGGCTGGGTGACGACTGGGTGCGCGTGGGGGCGGTGAAACTGATCGCCGATGGATCGATCTCCGAGCGGACGGCGCGGCTTTCCGTGCCCTACCTGGGACGGCCGGACGATTACGGCATTCTGGTGACGAAGGAAGAGGAACTCTACGAGCAGGCGAAAAAGGCGCACCGGGCGGGCTGGCAGGTAGGCACGCACGCGAACGGGGACGTGGCCATTGACCAGACGCTGCGGGTGTACGAGCGGTTGCAGAAGGAATTTCCGCGGCGCGATCCGAGATTCCGCATCGAACACTGCACGGTGATCAACGACGATCTGGTGAGGCGCATCAAGGCGCTGGGGGCCATTCCCACGCCGTTTTCGACGTACGTTTATTACCACGGGGAAAAGATGAAATATTACGGCGCGGAACGGACGCGGCAGATGTTCGCGCTGCGCAGTTTTCTGGACGCGGGCATTCCCGCGACACAGGCTTCGGACTATCCTCCGGGGGAGTACGCGCCGATGATGGCGCTGCAATCGGAGGTGACGCGCACGGATCGCCAGGGAAACGTGTGGGGAGCGAACCAGCGCATCAGCGTGGAGGAGGCCATCCGCGTGGGCACGGTGAACGGAGCGTATGCCTCGTACGACGAAAAGCGCAAGGGGTCGATCGAGGCGGGCAAGCTGGCGGACCTGGTGGTGCTGGGGCGCGATCCGTTCCAGGAAAATCCGGCGACACTGGTGAACATCCCTGTCGAACGCACGATGGTGGGCGGGCGCTGGGTGTACGAGGCTTAGCCGCAAGTTGCGAAGTTGAGCCGGGCGCGGCGCGGGGGATAATTTTGGGGTTGCGGCGGTTGTGCGGAACCTGAAAAGCGGCAATGGAACCGCATTCGCAGGGGATAGGGACAGGCAAGTCCTATGGATGGTATGGTTTCCGGCATCGCTGGCAAGAGTTGAGAGGTTTGGGGAAAACCCCTCCCGGGACCAGGGCGAAAGACTACAAGGACTTGGCGGGAGGCGGCTTCCGCGTGCTATACTTTCCTTCCCGGCCCTGGAATCCGATGGGGCCGTGTGGACCGGTTGAAGTTGAAGTTGGGCTGTGCCCGCAAGTCGTGGCGGGTCATACGCCTATGACCGCTAAGGGGGATTTATCGCAGAACGGAATTTTCGGATGGCGGATCGAGTCCGCGTCAATGAGCGCATAAGGGCTCGCGAAGTACGTGTCATTGGCGACGAAGGCGAGCAGTTGGGAGTGATGCAGCCTTTTGAAGCGGTCAAGCTGGCCCGCGAGAAGGGGCTGGATCTGGTGGAAATATCGCCGACGGCGGACCCGCCGGTTTGCAAGATCACCGATTACGGCAAATACCTGTATCAGCTGAACAAGAAGGCGCACGAGCAGCGCAAGGGAAGCCGCGGGTCGCAGTTGAAGGAAGTGAAGTTTCGTCCGGCGACCGCGGAGCACGATTATCAGGTGCGCAAGAATCAGATTATCCGTTTCCTGGGAGAAGGGCACAAAGTGCGCGCGATGATTTTTCATCGCGGGCGGGAAATGGCGCACCAGGAAGTGGGCCGGGGCAAGATGACGAGGCTGCTGGGAGAGATCGGGGAACACGCGCTGATCGAAACAATGCCGCGGATGGAAGGAAACGTCCTGGTGGCATTGCTGGCGCCGAAGAAGGCCGGCGGAGCGAAAGCCGGAGCGGGCGAGAACTAGAGGAGAGGATTCGGGAAATGGCCAAGAAAGCAAAAACAAAGAAGCGCAAGCTGAAGACGCACCGGGGAGCGGCCAAGCGGTTCAAGGTGACCGCGGGCGGAAAGATTCTGCGGATGCACTCGGGCAAGCGGCACCTGCTGGGGACCAAGGCGTCCGGGCGGATGCGCAAGCTGAAGAAGATGACGCTGGTCAGCGCGGCGGATGTGCGCAACGTCAAGCAGATGCTGCCGTACTCGTAGAGTTACGCAAAGGCAGAAAGTTTTGAAAAGAGTTTTACGCGGGGCGAAAGCGCCGCGTATTTCGAGCCAGGCAGAGCTACACGGGTGCCTGCCGGCCGAAACGGCCCGCTGAAAAGCGAGTCAGCAGTACACACCGGAGACAAACCCGATGCGAAGCGCCGCGGAATAGCGCTTTCGCGCCCCGTTTGTCTCCCGAGAAAACCAAGGAGAAACCCACATGGCTCGCGTAAAACGCGGATCCAAACGGCGTGCGCGCCGCAAGAAGTACCTGAAGAGGACCAAAGGATTTTTCCTAACGAAGGGCAAGCTGTACCAGTCGGCGCAGGAAGCCGCGAACCGGGCGGACCGCTATGCGTTCCGCGACCGGCGCGTAAAGAAACGGCAGTACCGCACGCTGTGGATTCAGCGCATCGGAGCGGCGGCGCGGCTGAACGGGCTGTCCTACAGCCAGATGATGCACGGGCTGAAGGTGGCGAAGATCGATCTGGACCGCAAAGTGCTGGCAGATCTGGCGGTGCTGGACGCGGATGCGTTCGCGCAGTTGGCGGCCAAGGCGCGGGCGGCGGCGCCCCCGGTGAAGAAGAACACGTCGAATCCGAAGGACGTGTAAGCGGAGGAGTTGTTTTTGTCGGCTTCGCGGGGCGCGTGCAGATGCGCTTCGGCGAAGCCGCTTCTTTCTCCGGTCGTTTTCTGAGAAGATGCCATTGATTGCGGCGTGGCGTTGAAACTTTTTTCGGGATTCCATGAGCACAGGCGAGAACAAGGCGGAGAAGACGCTGGCGGCGCTGGGCGTGGCGCAGGCGGGGCCGGTGGGGGCGCTTTTCGAGGAGCTGCGCGCGCGGTTTGCCGCGGACGTGGCGGCGGCGGGCAGCGAAGAGGCGTGGAAGCAACTGCGCGATTTCTGGCTGGGGCGCAAGTCCGGCGTGCTCACGCACATCACCGACAACTGGCTGAAGCCGGCCGCGCCGGAACTGAAGCGGGCGGTGGGCGCGGCGCTGAACGAGCTGCGCGCGCACGTGGAATCGCAAATCGAGGAGCGCCGCGTGGCGCTGGAGTCCGCGGCGGAATCGGCGGCGGGCGCGAAGGAGCGCGTGGACCTTTCGCTGCCGGGGATTGCGCGGCCGGTGGGTTCGCGGCACGTTATCCGGCAGGTGCTGGCGGATATCGAGCGGATTTTTTTGCAGATCGGGTTTTCGGTGGTGGAAGGTCCGGAGATTGAATCCCCTTACTACAATTTCGAGGCGCTGAATATTCCGGAGCATCATCCGGTGCGCGACGATATGGACACGTTTTACCTGGAACTGCCCAAGGGAGCTCCGGGGCAACTGCTGCTGCGCACGCACACTTCGCCGGTGCAGATTCGCACGATGGAGAAGAGGCAGCCGCCGGTGCGGGTGATCGTTCCGGGCAAGGTTTATCGGCGGGACAATCCCGACGCCACGCACTCGTTCATGTTTCATCAGGTGGAAGGGCTGGCGGTGGATACGGACATCACGTTTTGCGATTTCACGGGAACGATCGAGCATTTTATACGGGAGTTTTTCGGTTCGGGAGTGAAGACGCGGTTCCGGCCCAGCTATTTTCCGTTTACCGAGCCTTCGGTGGAGTTCGACGCTTCGTGCATTTTTTGCGGAGGAAGCGGAACTGCGGCGGGCGGAGGAACCTGTTCGAAGTGCAAGGGAGCGGGATGGATCGAGCTGTTCGGGGCGGGAATGGTGGACCCGGCGGTGTATGGATTCGTGGGCTATGACGCGGCGAAGGTGAGCGGGTTCGCGTTCGGGATCGGGATCGACCGGATGGCGATGCTGAAGTATGGGATTGACGATATTCAGGCGATGTTTCAGAACGACGTGAGATTTTTGAAGCAGTTTTCGTAAGAGACGCGGAAAAATGCACCGATGAAAATTGTCTACAACTGGCTGAAGGAGTTCGTGGAGGTCAGCGCGCCGGCGGCGGAGCTGGCCGCGCGGCTGGCCCTTTCCGGCACGAACATCGGCGGGGTGGAAAACGGCGCGCATGGCGCGGTGATTGAGGCGGAGCTGACGACGAACCGGCCGGACTGCCTGGGACATTACGGGATGGCGCGGGAAGTGAGCGCGATTTATAGATTGCCGCTGAAGGCGGTGTCGCCGAAGCCGGCGGAGGGCGCGGGGAAGGCCGCGGATGCGGTGCGCGTGGAGATTCAGGCGCCAGAATTGTGCGGACGGTTTACGGCGCGGGTGATTCGCGGGGTGAAGATTGCGCCGTCGCCGGCGTGGCTGCGGGAGCGGCTGGAGGCGTCGGGGGTGGCGTCGATCAACAACGTGGTGGACGCGACGAACTACGTGATGCTGGAGTTGGGGCACGCGCTACACGCGTTTGATTACGATCTGGTGCGCGAGCAGCGCATCGTGGTACGCAAGGCGCGGGCGGGCGAAAAGATGAAGACGCTCGATGGAGTGGAGCGGGCGCTGAATGCGGATATGTGCCTGGTGTGCGACGGAGACGGGGCGCGGGCGGTGGGCATCGGCGGGATCATGGGCGGGGCGGAGACGGAGATTTCGTTTTCGACGAAGAATGTGTTGATCGAGTGCGCATGGTTCGAGCCCATCGCCATCCGGCGGGCCACGCGGTTTTTGCGGCTTTACAGCGAGGCTTCGACGCGATTCGGGCGCGGGGCGGACCCGGAGATGGCGGAGGTGGCTTCGCGACGGTGCGCGGAGCTGATTCTGCAACTGGCCGGGGGAGAACTGCTCGCGGGAGTGGTGGATGTGTATCCGGGGAAGCGCGCGGCGAAGAAGATGACGCTGCGGAGGTCGGAGCTGCTGCGGATTATGGGCGCGGACGTGGCGGACAAGGAGATTGATGCGATTCTGGGGGCGCTGGGATTCGCGCCGGTGCGTGTGGACGGGCACCGCGGGGCGGCGGAGTCGCTGCTGGCGGCGTGGGAATGCACGCAGCCGAGCTGGCGGGCGGAAGTGGAGCGGGAGATTGATCTGATCGAGGAAGTGGCGCGGATCCACGGATTGGACAAGTTTGCGCCGCGCTTTCCGGTTTCGCGGCAGGCGGCGCGGCAATTGCCGAATGCGGACGCGCAGGAGCGGCTGCGCGAGCGGCTGGTGGGGCTAGGGTATCACGAGATTGTGACGATTCCGCACGTGGCCGAGGAGCGCAACGAGATTTTTCGTCCGGCGGAGGCGGTTCCCGCGCGGCTGGCGAATCCGCTATCGGAAGAGGCGGGGGTGCTGCGTTCGACGGGAGCGGTGACGATGGCCGCGGCGATGGAGTGGAATCTGAACCACGGGCAGCGCAACGCGCGGCTTTTCGAAATCGGGCGGCATTACCGGCTGGCGGGGCACGAGGCGGTGGAAACGCTGGTGCTGGCGCTGGGAGCCACGGGAGAAGCGCGGGAGAAATCGATTCACGAAGCGGCGCGGGCGTATGAGTTTGCGGATTTGAAAGGCGACGTGGATGCGCTGGGCGGGCTGGCCGGTGGTTTGCGCTGGGAGCAGGGCGGCGCGGAATGGCTGCATGCGGGGCAGCGGGCGCGGGTGCTGCTGGGCGCGGAGGAATTGGGAGTGGCCGGGAAACTGGCGAGGCGCGTGGCGGAGAAATTGAAATTGCGGCAGGACGTGTATCTGGCGGAGTTGCGGCTGGAGCCGTTTTACGCGGCGGCGCGGGGGCTGGGAGAGGCGCGGCGGTACGCGGCCTTGCCTCGGTTTCCGGCGGTGGAGCGCGATTTTTCCCTGCTGCTGGCGGAGGGAACGGCGTTTGCGGACGTGGCCGGGGCGATACGCGAGCTGGGGATTGGCGAGATTACGTCGATCGAGGCGACGGACCTGTT
>Ga0315281_10008482_pt1 | contig 14375 bp, 11 predicted proteins | sample YL17G07_0_MG_FD_204540 | JGI IMG/M metagenome (GOLD analysis project Ga0315281, IMG submission 204540) | Sediment microbial communities from Yellowstone Lake, YNP, Wyoming, USA - YL17G07_0 | ecosystem: Environmental > Aquatic > Freshwater > Lake > Sediment | place: USA: Wyoming | collected...
GAATGGCATCACTCAAGTGCATCACTTGGAGCGCCGACGTCCCCGTCGGCATGAACTTATCAAAAATTGCCGACGGGGACGTCGGCGCTCCCAGCAACAGCGTCGCTCCAGCAAATCAATCTCAACCTTGTTTACCTTAACTCATCTAAAATATTGCCATCATGGCTGACCTGTTCTCCCCCAACGCCCCCGCTGCCCCCCTTGCCGAGCGACTGCGCCCCAAGCATATCGACGAGGTGATCGGCCAATCCCATTTACTGGGGCCGGGTCGTCCATTACGCATGGCCTTTGCCTCTGGCAAGCTGCATTCGATGATTCTTTGGGGGCCGCCAGGTGTGGGTAAAACCACCCTCGCCCGCCTGATGGCCTCGGCCTTTGACGCGGAATTTGTGCCGCTCTCCGCAGTACTCTCTGGCGTGAAAGATATCCGCGATGCGATTGCACAGGCACAGCATGTGTTGCAACAAAACGGACGACACACGATACTGTTTGTAGATGAAGTACATCGCTTTAACAAATCACAGCAGGATGCCTTCCTGCCCTTTGTTGAACAGGGCCTGGTAACATTCATTGGAGCCACCACTGAAAATCCCTCGTTCGAAGTCAATGGTGCGCTGTTATCGCGGGCTCAGGTATATGTGTTGCAATCACTCACTACTGAAGAACTCAGCCAGTTATTTGATCGAGCGCAAAAAGAAGCATTACACGGCCTGGAATTTGATGAGTCAGCTCGCGAACGATTGATTGCCTTTGCCGATGGCGATGCACGCCGCCTGCTGAATGTACTGGAGCAGGTACAAACTGCGGCGCAGACTGCCGGTATCACGCTGGTAGATGCCGCCTTTCTCGATAACACTCTGGCGCAAAGCCTGCGCCGTTTTGACAAGGGCGGCGAGGCTTTTTACGACCAGATCTCCGCGCTGCACAAATCGGTGCGCGGCTCTAATCCCGATGCGGCTTTATATTGGCTGGTGCGTATGCTGGATGGCGGCGCCGATCCCAAATATCTGGCACGGCGCATCGTGCGCATGGCATGGGAAGATATCGGCCTTGCCGACCCACGGGCGATCCAGCTCACGCTGGATGCTTCGCAAACCTACGAACGCCTTGGCTCCCCCGAAGGCGAGTTGGCACTTGCTCAGGCAGTGATCTATATGGCGGTAGCAGCCAAGTCGAACGCAGGCTATGTCGCGTATAATGCTGCCCGCGCGCATGTGTCGCAAGACAGCTCTCGCCCGGTGCCGCTGCACCTGCGCAATGCACCGACCAGGCTGATGAAACAGCTCGATTACGGCAAGGATTACCGTTACGCACATAACGAGGAAGATGGTTATGCGGCAGGCGAAAACTACTTCCCGGACGGCATGCCGGAAGTAAGTTTTTATCAGCCGACCGAGCGCGGGCTGGAAGCAAAGATTGCGGAAAAGCTCGCGCATTTGCGTGAACTGGACAAGAAGAAGTTAAATCAATAAAGTACTACTAACAACACCTTTATAAGAGGTTACCCATGTACTACTTCAAGAGTTTTAAAAACTTTTCCGATGCACAATTAAATTTATTTAAGTCAGTTACCTTGATGATTGGTAAAAATGGTTCTGGCAAGAGTAATGCAATTGAGGCTGTAGAATTGTTAGCGCAAATTGCACATGGGCGACCTTTACACGAAATAGTCGATGTGGGTCGCGCCAACGGAGGCATGTTCGAGATTCGCGGTGGATTACCAGGCTGTTTAAGTTATCAGGCAGAGATTTCAACACCGTCTGGTGAGTTTGAATTAGGATTTGAAGCAGCATTCATCTTTGATGGTGAGAGCCAAAATGTTAATTATAGTGTGACAATCGGCTTGCCAGATGTAAGGATACACAAAGAGAAATTGATAGTCGGTAGCAGAGTTATTTTTGATGCAACCGTCGGTAAATCAACAGACATATTGAACGTTACATACGACAATTTCCAAAGAGGCGGCAACAAGCCCGTAACACAACTACCAGCAGATCGTTCTGTCTTATCCCGCTATGAAGCTTTTGTTGGCCTTGAGGGTAAGAAATCGATACAGCAGGATGCGTTAAAGGTGGTTAGAGCTTTAGAAGGACATTTAAATGCTGCCTTTGTTTTTGATCCAACACCACGTTTAATGCGCGAATATGAACGCATGGGTCAAATAGTTTTACAAAAAAATGGCGCCAACCTTTCATCAGTCTTGCATTCGCTTAAAAAAGGAAGCGAAGAAAAGCAAGCTACATTGGGCAGAATTTTGGATTTAATTCGACAACTTCCAGAAGAGCCGTTCAAAGATTTTGACTTTGTTGAAACAAGGGCACGAGATGTATTGCTTGGATTGAAACGTGAAGATAGCACAATGACGGATGCACGCTCCTTATCTGATGGCACCTTAAGGGCGCTGGCCATTCTTACCGCTCTTGAAACCGTGCCTGAAAATTCTAGAATCGTCATTGAAGAAATTGACAACGGTATTCATCCATCCAGAATTAAAATATTGGTTGACTCTGTGTGGGAATGCAGTACCCGGCGAAAGCTGAATGTTCTTGTTACAACCCATAATCCAGCCACTCTTGATAGCCTTAGTGCAGACCAATTACAGTCTGTAGTACTTTGCTATTTAGATACAGAAAGTCATGCTTCTAAATTAATCCCATTGACTGAACTACCGAGAGTTGAATCATTATTGGAACAGGGGCGTCTTGGCGATTTAGTTACTAGACGAGTAGTTGAAAAATATTTACTTCCAAATTTTGAAGAAATTCAAAGAATCTAAGCTAAAGATTGGTTGGAGTCCTTGGCGTGACCACAATCAGAATATATGTGGTAGACACCAGTTACTTGTTGGAATTATATCGCGTAGATGGTTGCTCTGAGGAAGCAGCACACACAAAGGTATTACATCAATTTCAAGAAAATATTGTGACTGGGCAGTTTTTTATTCCAGTAGCAGTATTATTTGAACTGGCGAATCACATCGCTGATATACATGATCCACAACGAAGACGTCAGCTTGCTGACAAGCTTCGTTCGGACATTAATAAAAGCATATCTGATCAGACACCATGGGTAATTACACACGCAACTGATGCACAAAGCCTAGATGATTTACTCACTGCACTCAATGATAGCGCCACACGATTCGCCAACGAATTTGCTTTACAAAAGCTCGGCTTGACAGATACTACCGTTATTCTAGAAGCTGAGCGTTTACGTAAGAAATTTATTTCAACCTCCATACGTAAGTACCAAATTCACATATGGACACGACATATTGCTCTGAAATCACACGAACCAGATACTGAAGCATCTCAATTTGTTTAATCTTTTAAGTAGAAAAAAATCATGCTGGATATACAATTTTTACGAACCAATTTAACCAACATCGCTGCGCGCCTCGCTACCCGCAATTACGTTCTCGACACTGCCCGTTTCGAACAACTCGAAAGCGAACGCAAAACCGTACAGACCCGCACCCAGGAACTACAAGCCAAACGTAATTCCAGCTCCAAAATGATAGGTCAAGCCAAAGCCAAAGGCGAAGACGTCTCAGCCATCATGGCTGAAGTAGCCAACCTGGGCGATGAGCTCAAACAATTGGAAACGAAGCTGGAAACCATCCAGCATGACATGCTGGCCTTCCTGTCAGTGATCCCCAACACACCGCATGAAAGCGTACCACTGGGGAAATCTGACGCGGATAATGTGGAGGTGCGCAAGATAGGCACGCCACCCAAATTTGACTTTGAAGTAAAAGACCATGTCAGCGTCGGCGAAGCGATGGGGCTGGATTTTGAAACCGCCACCAAGATCAGCGGTTCGCGCTTCTCGTTACTAAAGGGCCCACTGGCACGCATGCACCGGGCGCTGGCGCAATTCATGCTCGACACCCACGCCGACCAGCACGGCTACACCGAGACCTATGTACCGTATCTGGTGAATGCTGAGTCGATGCGCGGCACCGGCCAACTGCCCAAGTTTGAAGAAGACCTCTTCAAAGTACCGCGGCATATGGGCGATGCAGGGGTAGAAAACTTTTACCTGATCCCTACCGCCGAAGTGCCCGTCACCAACATGGTGCGCGACACCATCACGCCACTGGAGCAACTGCCACTGAAGTATGTCGCACACACCCCCTGCTTCCGCAGCGAGGCCGGTTCCTACGGCCGCGACACGCGCGGCATGATACGCCAGCACCAGTTTGAAAAAGTGGAACTGGTGCAGATTGTGCACCCCGATGAATCCTATACCGCTCTGGAAGCACTGCTCGGCCATGCCGAAACCATCTTGCAAAAACTCGGCCTGCCCTATCGCGTAATAAAATTATGCAGTGGCGATATGGGCTTCTCCGCCGCGCTGACTTACGACATCGAAGTGTGGCTGCCCGCGCAAAATACCTACCGAGAAATTTCTTCCTGTTCAAACTTCGAAGCCTTTCAGGCACGCCGCATGCAGGCGCGCTTCCGCAATGCACAGGGCAAGCCTGAGCTGGTGCATACGGTAAACGGCTCAGGCCTGGCAGTGGGGCGGACACTGGTGGCGATACTTGAGAATTATCAACTTGCAGATGGCAGCGTGAAAATTCCAGAGGTATTACGTTCATACATGGGTGGTCTTGAAACTATTAAGGCAGCTTGACAGCGAGTAAAGCGCGGCCTTGCCGGAATAACATTAAGCGTGTTCCGGAACACCCTGCCATAGCATACTGAAACCCAATTCGGTGCTATCGCTGCACATCTCACCGACCGCTTTAAATTTCTCGTTGAATATCGGATCAGCATGAGACTTTTCATGTTGTTCAAATGTAGACCAGTAAGTGACGATGGCAACGTCATAGTCCGGTTCTTTTACAGAGCTGATGGATCCTTCCTGACTGACAAATCCGTCATACTTAAAAACCTGACCAGCTATAAAACCGCCAGATTGATTACCGTAAGTTTCCTTCACCACATGGCACATTTCGCCCAAAGCAAGCTCTATGTCTGCAATGGTGACACCGGGCTTAAGTTTTACAGCGTTGAAAAGCATTTTGCTGCCAAAGGGAATACTGACTGGATCGAACATGAGTTTCTCCTCAAAATATAGAAAACGAATTCGGTAAAAATTTGCGTGTTATACCCACTACAGGTTCGTATCGGTAATATAAGCAAATAATTATATTGTTCCTTCGTTTTTTATTTCAAGTACTCCCTATTTCATTTTCAATGTTATTTCTTAATCGGAAATAATATTATATAAATCAATTTATTAACCAAGCTTACTCTTGTCTCAATCACCACGCATTCATCTTCGTCTGGTAATCTGGTGGCAGCAGTTGCTTGTAGTCATTGCGCGAAATGCGCTTCAGCATATCGTGATACAGCCGCACGGTTTCCACAAAAATAACGGCTTCACCGCCCCTGGCATAACCGTGCTTGAGTGTTTTTGCGATAGCGGGATTGCGCAGCTTTACCATGGCTTTCTGCACATCTATCCATGAATCAGGACTCATGCCATATCTTTGCGACAGCGTGCGCGCATCTTCCAGGTGGCCCATGCCCTGGTTGTAGGCAGCCAGGGCCAGCCACGTGCGCTCGGGTTCAACGATTCGTCTGGGTAGCTGTTCTTTCAGGAGTTGCAAATATCGTGCGCCCGCCATGATGCTTTCCCGCGCATCCAGACGATTGGTCACATTCATTCGGTCTGCGGTATCTTCCGTCAGCATCATCATGCCGCGTACTTTGGTATAAGAGGTGGCGAGCGGGTTCCAGTGCGATTCCCTGTAGGCCATCGCTGCCAACAACTGCCACTCTATCCCGGTCAGCGCTCCAGCTTCTTCAAATAGCTGACGGTAACGTGGCAGTACGGTGTTTGTCTTGTTCAGGAAGGCTGCTGCATCGATGGGCATGATGCGTTCGTTGTGTCCGTAGAATCTCTCAATCAAACGTTCCAGTGTGCCATCTTCTTCTATCAGGGCAAAAAATTTTTCCATCTGCTCATAGAGCCCGGCATCTACATTGGCTGCAAAGGTCCAGGTCAATTGCGAAGGGGTCGATATTTCGAATGTCGCCATCATCTCCGGATGAAAGTTGCGCATGATTGCAATTTGTTCCTCATTGGCAACGGTGCAATCAATTTCTCCCCGCGCTACCTGTTCCAGAAGATCGTTGGGTCTGGCTTTATTGACTGACTCCCAGTTTAACGACGTGTCATTTACCTGCGCTGCTATCAGGGCAGCCTCCTGTGCAGAGCCCGTTACCACGATAATGTTTCTCGAGCTTAGCTCTGCAAATTTTCTTGGAGGTTTGCCACTACACACTACTATTTCACTGACCGCCTGATAGGGAACGCCAAATTTCAAGTCTTCTATTGCTTCATTTGAACGCATGCCTATTGCGGAAAAATGCGCCAGACGTTTGGATAGTGCTTTGGGAATTTGATAGGGGTACAGTTCAAGTACCTTGAGCCTTACCCCGAGGTGAGCCGCAAATAATCCGGCCAGATGCTGATTGAATTGCTGGTCCAGGCTCTCTGCAGGTGGCAGTACAGCCACGATTTCACCCTGTCTCCAGTCCGGCAAAGGTTCTTCTATACCAAAGCTGAACACCAGCACCAGACTAAGTGCGATGAGAATGGCTATTTTGATTGGCCGCAGTTTACGCATTTAAACATTCTGCCTGATTGTTGCTTGTTAAGGTAAAATCACGCCGCTGATTTTTAAGCAAACAGCTACTGGAGAGGTGGCAGAGCGGTTGAATGTACCTGACTCGAAATCAGGCATAGGTGTGAGCCTATCGAGGGTTCGAATCCCTCCCTCTCCGCCAAATCAAAATGGACATCCTCTGGGTGTCCATTTTTTCTTGGAAGCGTGTAAACCTGACTCTGCCGGAAACTGCCTCGCATAACCCAGACATTTTCTATCCGCTATTTCTCAAACCTGCGGCAATTCCGTTAATCGTAATATGCAATGCCCTTCGCAGCTTTTCATCACTTTCACCTGCACGCGTCCGCTCCAGCAGCATGATTTGCAAATGGTTAAGGGGATCAATATACGGCAGACGCGTATTCAGGCTACGCGCCATGGATGGATTGTTTGCCAGCAAAGTTGCGCTTTGAGTGATGGCCAACAGGTGGGTGGTGGTCCGCTCCCACTCCGTTTCTATCATGCCGAATATCCGGTTTCGAATTTTTTCGTCCGGCAAAAGTTGTGCATAACGCGAGGCAATGCCCATGTCTGTTTTTGACAGCACCATATCCATATTGGAAAGCAGGCCGCGGAAAAATGCCCAGTTTTTATTCATCGCCTGCAACTGTTTGAGACCTGCTGCGCCGTGGCGCTCGATAAATTTCTCCACTGCACTGCCAAAGCCGTACCAGCCGGGCAGGATCACGCGACTGTTGCTCCAGCTAAACACCCACGGAATTGCGCGCAGATCCTCAATGCGATTGGTTGCCTTTCGCGCCGAAGGGCGGCTGCCAATATTAAGCTCGGCGATTTCTCGTATGGGTGTGGCGGCAAAGAAGTAGTCGGTGAATCCCGGCGTTTCAAACACCAGCTCGCGATAAGCAGCGATCGCGTCCAGGCTCATCTCTTCCATGATGCGGTGATAGTCCGGCATGGTGGTGTCGTCGCCGTGCTTGTGCAGCAGTGTAGCTTCCAGGGTGGCGGCAATCAGTGTTTCCAGATTGCGGCGACCAATTTCGGGGTTGGAATATTTGCTGGAAATGACCTCGCCCTGCTCGGTGATGCGAATCTGCGCGTTCACACTACCCGGCGGCTGTGCGCGTATCGCCTCGTAGCTGGGGCCGCCACCGCGACCGACACTGCCGCCGCGACCGTGGAATAAACGCAATTCAATGCCATGTTTTTCAAATATTTTAACCAGTTCGATCTCGGCCTTGTACAGCTCCCAGTTGGCGGTGAGATAGCCGCCATCCTTGTTGCTGTCGGAATAACCCAGCATCACTTCCTGCGTGTTGCCACGGCTCTGCAACAGCTCGCGGTAGAACGGAATCGAGAACAACTCATCCATGATCTGGCTGCTGCCGCGCAGGTCGTCTATGGTTTCAAACAGCGGGATGATGTTGAGGTGCAGCGCCGCTGCTTTGCCGGACACTTCCAGCAAACCGCTCTGCTGTACCATCAGTGCTACTTCGAGCATGTCGCTGACGCCCTTGGTCATGGAGATGATGTAATTGGGCAGGGCAGGTCGTCCAAACGACAGATGAATGTCCGCCGCAGTCTGCATGATGCGCAACTCGCCTTGCACGGTATCTGTAAATTTCGTTAACTCAGCGGCAAGTTTCTTGCCCTGCTGTAACACCGAAAGCAGCGATACCCTGCGTGCTGTTTCATCCTGCTGCAGATAGTCCTTGATGCCCGCAACGGCCATCAATTCGCTCACTACCTGCTCATGCACGCCGCTATGCTGGCGCATATCCAGAGGCGCCAGATGGAAGCCGAAAACTTCAGCAGCCCGGCGCAAATTTGCGAGCCTGCCGTTGGCGAGGTTTACCGCGTGATGTTTATTGAGTGAATCAATCAAAATATCCAGATCGGCGATAAAGGCCTGTGGATCGGCATACGGTACTGCATTTCCATCCAGTTGACGCAGGTGCTCTACACGATGGGACAGTTGCTTGGCGGTTGCTACCAGGCGTGAATAGACCCCGATGAGTGCCCTGCGATAAGGCTCGTCGTCACGCGACGGAGACTTGTCCGGGGACTTTGCCGCCAGCTTGAGCAAGGCATCACTCACTTCAACCAGACGCGAAGACAGGCTAAGCCGCTTGCCCATCAAATTGGTTTCTGACAGGTAGAAATCGAATGCTACCGCTGAGTGACTGGTGGAGGCGTTATGCATCACTTCTGCGGTTACAAAAGGGTTGCCATCCCGATCGCCGCCTATCCAGCTACCCACGCGCAACAAGGGTGCAACCCTGAAGGCTTTTCCATACTGGCCTTTAAGTTGTTTTTCCAGATTGGCGTAAAGCTGGGGAACTTCGGTCAGAAAAGTATGGCCGTAAAATGTCAATCCGTTCTTGATCTCATCCTGAACAGTAAGTTTGGAATAACGCAGCATGCGCGTATCCCACAGGATGAGCACAAATCGCCGCAGAGATTCTTCGTTTTCTGCCAGCTCTTCCGGTGTCATGTCCATGCGGTCGCGGTCGGACAAGAGGCTGGAGATAATCATCTGGCAATCCAGTATGCTTTTGCGCTGTACCTCGGTGGGGTGCGCGGTCAGTACGGGCGATACAATGGCTTTGTCAAAAAAATTCTGCAGTGCTTCGGCGCTGACATTTTTATCCAGCAAGCGCTCCAGCGCCAACTGGATGCTGCCTTCCTGTGGTTTTGAGCCACTTTTCATATGTGCACGCCTGCGGCGGTTGTGATGCAGGTCTTCCGCAATATTGGCAAGCTGGGAAAAATAGCTGAAGCCACGAACGACCGACAAGGTATCGTGGGCAGTCAGGTGGTCCAGTATATGTTCCAGCCCGATTCGATCAGCGTCTTGCTGAGTTTTGCGAAACAGTACCGAAGTGCGTCGTACATTTTCAACCAGCTCATAGGTCGTAATGCCTTCCTGTTCACGCAGCGTATCGCCCAGTATCCGTCCAAGCAGGCGGATGTCTTCACGCAAGGGAAGGTCTTTACTCGAAATATTGGCAGTGGTCGGCAACAGTTTCATTTCGTTTTTCTTTAACGGGCGCGGGATTAACGCGCATACAGGCTCATGTTAGAATGCGCCGCAATTCAATCAATTATTAATGAGAATTTCTCTACACTATCAATCTTCTTGGCAATACGGTACTAATCTGATTTTTACAAGGGCAGACATACTCGTGCTGCACACGAAATGATTTAGCGACCCGTATTGCTTGAAACCTGGATTGTAAGAGTCAGTACTCTAAGGACACAGGAAAATCTAATGAACCATGCATCTCAGGCAACTGCCGCCCCCGCTAAACTGGTCATCGCATCACGCGAAAGCGCTTTGGCGATGTGGCAGGCAGAACACGTCCGTGATCAGCTTTTGGCATTATACCCAAAAACCGATATCAGCATCCTTGGCATGACAACCCAAGGCGACCAGATCCTCAATGTCACCCTCTCAAAAATCGGCGGCAAGGGCTTGTTTGTAAAGGAACTCGAAACCGCTCTGGAAGAGGGTCGCGCGGATATTGCCGTGCACTCCTTAAAAGATGTGCCCATGCATATGCCGCCGGGCTTTATGCTTTGCTGCATCGGCAAGCGCGAAGACCCGCGCGACGCCTTTGTTTCCAGCCAGCATCCCAACCTTGAAGCGCTGCCTCACGGCAGCGTGGTAGGCACCTCCAGCCTGCGCCGCGAAAGCCAGCTGCGCGCCCGCTTCCCCCACCTGAAAATTGAGCCCTTGCGCGGCAATGTGCAGACACGATTGCGCAAGCTGGACGAAGGCCAATACGCTGCCATTATTCTTGCCGCGGCCGGACTAAAGCGTCTGGGCCTGGGTGAACGAATCCGCGCCCTGATCAGCCCGGAACACAGCCTGCCCGCTGTCGGCCAGGGGGCACTGGGTATCGAATGCCGTAGCGACCGCCCCGATCTTGAAGCACTGCTACGCCCCCTGCACGACGCCGAAACCGCTGCCTGCGTGCTGGCCGAACGCGCCATGAGTCGTGCGCTGGCGGGTAGCTGCCAGGTGCCGCTGGGCGGCTTTACCGAAGTTAAGGGAGGTAAATTGCACATGCGCGGTTTTGTTGCCAGCCCGGACGGCAAGCGTATGGTACGCGCCGAACAAACTGGCAGTATTAATGCCCCGGAAGAGCTGGGTAATGCGGTTGCCGCTGCCCTGCGTGCGCAAGGTGCCGAAGAAATTTTAGCCGCATTACATGACAATTGATCTTGCACTAAATCATGACATTACTAAACCCCTCCCGGCCTCCCCTTAACAGGGGAGGAGCGAACTTGTCTCTCCCCCTGTTAAGGGGGAGCCGGAGGGGGTTTGAGCCTGGTAAACAATTTTCATTAATATTTCTGATGTCATGAATGATGAAAATTTCCATGATACGAATCAGCCGCTAGCCGGATTAAGCATCGCGGTAACCCGCCCGCAGGAACAGGCTGAACAGCTTGCCCAGAAAATCCGTCAACTGGGTGGCAAGAGCATATCTTTTCCCCTGCTTGAAATTACGCCGTTGCAAAATGACACACCTTTACGCGAACTCATAGCCCGTCTGCATGAATTTCACCTGGCTATTTTTATCAGCCCCAATGCAGTTCGCTACGGCATGGAGATGATCAGGCAGACACGTGGTCTGCCCGACACGCTGCAGATCGCCACCATCGGCCACAGCAGTGCAGTGGCCCTGCATGAGCAGGGCGTACCCAACGTGATTTCACCCCGGCAGCGCTTTGACAGTGAGGCATTGCTCGCCTTGCCCGAGCTACAGCAAATGCACGGAAAAAACGTAGTGATCTTCCGTGGCGATAGCGGTCGTGGGTTGCTGGGGGATACGCTAGCAATACGGGGTGCCAGGGTGGAGTATGCAAACTGCTACCATCGGGGTAAGGCGCAATGCAAAATCGCAGATTTACTTGCTGCCAGGCCCGATGCCATCACCGTGACCAGCAGTGAGGCCTTGCAATATTTGTCGGAACTGTTAATTCCTGCGAATAAAAAGCATATCCACCAGATACCGTTATTTGTTACGCATGAACGCATTGCGGCAGCCGCGCAAAATTTGGGCTGGCACAATATAATATGCAGCAACGGGGGAGACGACGGGATTATGTCGGCACTGACCCAATGGGCTATGCAGAAAAAAGGTAAGCAATCATGAATGACAGCAGTAATAGCAAACCAGACGAACAGGCCAGCACATCTCCTGCTCCTGCCCCCATCAGCACGCACAAAAACCCACTCGCGCAACTGATCTCCCATCTCAACCTGACGCAACTCACGCTGCTAGTGCTGGTTATTGTCTTCGTATGGCAATGGCTGGAGGGCAAGCAGCAACTCAACCAGATGCAGCAAATACTGGCACAGCGACTGGCAGAGGTAGACGGTAACAGCAAGGCAAACCAGACCCTGACCCTGCAAAGCCAGGAGGTGGTAAGGGAACTGGGCGGAAAGCTCAGTTTGCTCGAAAGCAAATACGCAGAAACCCAAAGCCAGCGTAGCGCGCTGGAAGCGCTGTATCAGGATCTGTCCAGAAGCCGCGACCAAATGGTGCTGGCCGAAGTTGAGCAGTTGCTGCTGATCGCCGGGCAGCAGTTGCAATTGGCCGCCAACGTCAAGGCTGCATTAATCGCCATGCAACAGGCTGACAGCCGTTTGCAACGCCTGAACAGGGAGGCTTTGAGCGGCCTGCGCCGTGCAATCAACAGCGACATGGACAAATTGCGGGCACTCCCCGACCTGGATATATCCGGCATCAACTCACGCCTTGATAGCCTGATTACCATCGTGAACCGCTTGCCTCTAGTACAGGATGTGCACACAAACCGGGAGAAACCGGTTGCCACTGTCGCCACTACCGATAGTGCCTGGAGAAAATTGTTAAACGAATTTTGGCAGGATGCCAGAGAATTGGTGCGCATCGAAAATACTCACAAGAGCGAATTGCCCCTGCTCTCACCGACGCAGACTTTTTTCCTGCGGGAAAATCTCAAGCTGCGCCTGCTTTCAGCCCGTCTTGCCTTGCTGGCACGGGATGAAACCAGCTTCAAACATGACATCAAAGCAGCGCAGGACTGGATAAAACTTTATTTTGATGGAAAGGCGGCCGACAGCGCACAAGCCCTTAACACGCTGCAAAAGTTAAGCGCCTCCAATATCAAGATCGATTTGCCTGATGTCAGTGGCAGCCTTGAAGCAGTGAGACACTACCGTGTTTCTCGTGAACGGGGCGCAAGATGAAGTTTCTTGTCTGGCTACTCGCCCTCTTTACTGCCGCCGTAACATTGACACTTTTCGCCAGAAATCCCGGCTATGTACTATTCGTTTATCCTCCGTATCGGATCGAGCTTTCGCTGACACTGTTTGTCTTTGGGCTATTGCTGCTGCTGGCTCTGGGGTATGTTTCAGCGAGACTGCTCATAGGCTTACTGCACTTGCCCGGCCATGTCCGCTCCTATCGTGAGCAACGTGCGCTAGGCCAAAGCCGTGCTGCGATGATGGAAGCTCTAAGTGCTTTTTTTGAAGGTCGCTACGCAGCCGCCGAAAAAGCGGCGGTTCGTGCAATGGAGTCTGGCGACCGATCCGGTATCAATCCCATTATCGCCGCACGCTCTGCGCACGAATTGCGCGAATTTGATAAACGTGACCATTATCTTGCCAGCGTAACGGGAAAGTCTGTGGGAGAAAACACCATGAGGTTGATAGCACAAAGCGAATTCATGCTTGATCAAAAACAACCTCATTCTGCTCTAAGCGCTTTAAACGAACTGAACAACACCGTGCATCACAAACATGTTGGTGCACTGCAACTGGAACTAAGGGCTCAGCAACAGGCTCACAACTGGGATGGCGTGCTAAGCACGGTTGCACAATTGGAGAAGCGTTCTGCCATACCCGGTCTAACCGCCTTGCATGCAAAACAGCAAGCGTGGCTGGAAAAACTGAACATGCCTCAGCAAGATCTCAAGGCGCTAACCAGCCTGTGGAAGTCCATACCCGATGCGTTAAAGAAAGAAAGCAAGATAGCCGCGGTTGCCACTCCCAGCTTTGTCAGGTTTAATGATTGCAAAAGCGCCCAGCAGATTCTTACCGATAGCCTGAATACACACTGGGATAGCGATCTGGTTACCCTGTACGGCGATTGCAAGGAAGGCAATCTTTTATCTGCACAGATAAATCAGGCAGAAAAGTGGCTGCCCAAGTATCCCGATGATGCAGGTCTGTTATTGGCGCTAGGCAAACTATGCCTGAACCAGAGCTTGTGGGGTAAGGCCCAGAGCTATCTTGATGCCAGCATCAGCCTGCAACCCAGCAAAGCCGCCTATACTGCCTTGGCTCAACTTGCAGAGAAGCTGAACAAGCCCGATGATGCAAGCAAATATAACCAGCTTGCGTCTATGTTCAACTAGGAGAAGGATGCGTAATGCGTTACTCTGCCTCATTGCTGGCTATACTACTATTCATACCCCTCTCTACCGCCTGGCCAGGCACTATCTACAAATGTAAAACATCCGATGGTGATCTGCACTACCAGGAGAAACCCTGCGCTGAAAAAACTAAATCCGTATCTTCCTGGGGTTCTGCTTCCGGCTCACCCCTTATACTGCCACAAGGAAATGGGGGGCATTATTTTGTCGATGGAACCATCAATGACCATAAACTTAATTTTGTAATCGACACCGGCGCTTCTGTTGTTGTCATACCTCAGTCACAAGCCAGTCAAGCCGGGCT
>Ga0315281_10008483_pt1 | contig 14371 bp, 13 predicted proteins | sample YL17G07_0_MG_FD_204540 | JGI IMG/M metagenome (GOLD analysis project Ga0315281, IMG submission 204540) | Sediment microbial communities from Yellowstone Lake, YNP, Wyoming, USA - YL17G07_0 | ecosystem: Environmental > Aquatic > Freshwater > Lake > Sediment | place: USA: Wyoming | collected...
GTGCGCTCCAGCGACCACCGCTACGGCGACATCGCCGTCATGTACCGCACGAACGCCCAGTCGCGGCCGCTCGAAGAGGTGTTCGTGCGCGAGAACCTGCGCTACCGGCTCGTCGGCGGCACGCGCTTCTACGAGCGACGCGAGGTGAAGGACATCATCGCTTACCTGCGGCTCATCCACAACCCGTTCGACAGCCTGAGCCTGATGCGCGTCATCAACGTGCCGGCGCGGGGGATTGGGCAGAGGACGCTGGAGGAGCTATCGCGCTGGTCGGGCGAGATGAGTGTGCCCGCCTACGCCGCGCTCCAGCTCGTCGCCGAGCAGGAGAAGGCGGAGGACGGCAGCGGGCGGAAGCACCCCTTCGCGTCGCGCACGGTGAAGGCGCTGCTGGCGTTCCTGGAGCTGCTGAACGACCTCATAGCGGAGGCGCCGTCGCTGACGGTGTCCGACCTGCTGACGCGGCTGCTGGAAGGCATCGATTACCGCCAGTACCTGCTGTCGGAGTTCGAGGACGGCGAAGACCGCTGGGACAACGTCCAGGAGCTGCGCACCGTCGCCGCCCAGTACGACGAGCTGGCGCCCGAGGCGTCGCTGCCGACGTTCCTCGAAGAGGCCGCCCTCATGACCGACACCGACGATTACGACGAGAAGGTGGACGCGGTCACGCTCATCACACTCCATGCGGCAAAGGGGCTGGAGTTCCCCGTCGTCTTCATCGTCGGACTGGAGGAAGGGCTGCTGCCGCACATCCGCTCTTTCGATGAGCCGGCGCAGATGGAGGAGGAGCGCCGCCTCGCCTACGTCGGCATCACGCGCGCGAAAGAGCGGCTCTACCTCGTGCGGGCCTTCCGTCGACACCACATGGGCATGGCGACGCATAACCCCTCGTCGCGCTTCCTGAAGGACATACCGCAGGAGCTGGTGGCCGCGCCGGAGTCGACGGGCCGCCCGGCTGCCGGATCGCGAGCGCACCTGCGCGGCTTCCACCGGGCGACGTCGCCGGACAGCGAGCCGCTGCCGCCGATGCCGTCGGAGCCGGCATTCGCCCCGGGCGACCACGTGCGACACGCCCGCTTCGGCGAGGGGATCGTCGTGAGCTGCGACATCGAGGGGTCCGACCAGAAGGTGACGGTGGCGTTCAAGGGCGAGGCGGGCATCAAGAAGCTGCTGCTGTCCTACGCGCCCTTGGAGAAAGTGGAATCGGTGTAGGGGCCTCTGCGCCTCCGGCTTGGCAATTGGCGGGCCGATTGACATAGAATGTAGCGCATGAACGCCGCCCTGGCCTCTCCTCTGTTCGCGCGCATCAACGCCGACCGCGTGACCGACTGGCTGGTCACCCACGGGCTGCGCATCGTCGTCATCGTCGCCGTCGTCATCGTCGTCTTCGCCGTCTTCCGCGCCGTTGTGCCGCACGTCGTCGAGGCCACCGTGCGCCGCCAGATGACGGGCCGCCCGGAGGAGGAGACATCGAAGCGGGCGAAGACGCTGGTCGGCGCCGTCATGCGCACCACCGAGGTCGTGCTGGCCGTCATCGCGCTGCTGATGGTGCTGCCGGAGCTGAGCGTGAACATCGGCGCGCTGCTGGCGGGCGTCGGCATCGCCGGCATCGCCATCGGCTTCGGCGCGCAGACGCTGGTGCGCGACACCCTTAACGGCCTGTTCATCCTAATCGAGAACCAGTACGGCATCGGCGACGTCGTCAGCGTGGCGGGCGTGACCGGCCGCGTCGAGGAGGTGAACCTGCGGCGCACCGTCCTGCGCGACCTCGACGGCGTGGTTCACAGCGTCCCCAACAGCGAGATACGGGTGGCGAGCAACTACACGCGCGACTGGTCGGGCGTGAACATGAACGTGACCGTGCCGTACGACGCCGACCTGGACCGCGTGACGGAGGTCATCGACGCGGTGGGCCGCGATCTGGCCGCCGAGAAGGCGTACAAGTCGCTGATCAAGGAAGCGCCGCACGTGGAGCGGGTGGAGGCCTTCAAGGACAGCGGCGTATCGCTGAAGGTGCTGGGCGTGACGAAGCCGATGCGACAGTGGGAGATCATGGGGGAACTTCGCCGCCGCCTCAAGAAAGCGTTCGACGCAGAGCACATCGAGATGCGCTGGTAGCCCCGTTCGAATCTGTGGAATGACCTGGCAGCCCTTCCGCTGCAGGCGCCAGACAAGCTCTTCCGTAAGCTGAGGGTTTCAACCCTCAGCGTTGTACATTTCCTGAAGAAAGCCTTCGACTCAGAGCACGTCGAGATACGCTCGTAGTACAGAAGCCTGCTGGAACGATCCTATTGTTGTGCGCTTGGTCCCATTTGTTACTCCTCTGTCTTCCTCGTCCGCCTCTTTCGCCCGTATGCCAGACGGCTGGCCTCCAGACGCTTGGCTCGGTAGTCTGCGTCTCCGCGATACCGCGCTCGCCGTCGCTCTCGATCGGCCCTGAGGAGCTCCGCGCGATACTCCTCATCTCCGTAGTAGCGCGCTAGCCACTTTTCGCGCCCCTTCGCGTACCACCATCTAGCGACACTCGCTCGCGCCTTCGCGACTGACTCGGGCGCTCCGCGGGACAGCGCACGTGCGTAAGCCGCGTAGCCGGGGTCATCTTGAGAGACTGGGGGCCGCGCAGTGCGTAGACGTCCTCTGCGCTTGGGAAGAACACCGAATCTTTTGAGGAGCTGCCGCACACGTTCGCGGCTCAGGCCGAGGGTGGCACCGATCTGCCGCAGACTCATTGTCGCCGGCAGCGATGGGTCCGCCGCGAGCCACGCAGCAAGAGCCTGACCTCTTGGCGACAAACTGCTTTCTTCCATGAGTCGAGCCCCAACGCGGAATTTTAGCACATGGCTGCTGTCCTGCAGGGAGAGTGCAGAGGGATTCCTCCCTCTGCCGGCCGAAGGTCCGCCCTCAGGAGGATGGTCTGGGGCTGTCCCCCAGAGAAACAAACACATCTAGGGCGGGACGGTGGGAAGATGATCGCTGAGGCGGCCCGATCCCGAAAGCGCGCTCGCGTCGCGCGTTACGCCGGATACCCCATCCGCGTTTGAATATGTGAGGCCGGACCGACGGACCGGCCGCCGCGACGTCCCGCCCCGTGGTCGCGTATAGACGCGTCTGCGTAAGGAGCACCACAATCCGCTATCGACCACTCGAAGGAGAACCGGCGTATTTGCGCCGTCGACCGCTGCTGCTGTCGCTGCCGCTTGCCGCGGCACGACTAGTCGCCATGGGGTGTCTCACGCTTGCGCGGCTGATCGTCACGACGCTCCTGGCGCTGGTCATCGCAGTCGTGCTCCTGAGCGTCGGGCTACGCATCGCCGGCGGGCGCATTCCGGCTGTGGGCGACGCGAACGACTACCTGTCGAGCGTCCTCCGCGTCAGCGCCGGCTGGCTGGACAGCGAGCCGCAGCTTCCAGAAGGCGCGAGCGGCCTCATCAGCGAGACATCGTCGACGAGCGTGGCGCGGCCGACGCCGTCGCCCGGGAGCACGGCGGCCCTGGTGGCGACACTGTCACAGCTAGCGCCGTCGGAGCTTCGGGAGGTCTACCAGCAGGCGGTCCCCATGCTGCAGCAGTACGACGCGATGCTCGGCGACGTGCAGTCCGCCCTGGCGAACGACCGCGACCTCGATGCCTTCTTTGCTGACGTGCAACCGTGGCTGCAACAGGCGGAAGCGCAATCGCACAATCCGTGACAGAGATCGCCGAGGCTGGAAAGCCTCGGCTACGATGGTGGCTTTCGTAGGGGCGCACGGCCGTGCGCCCCTGCACGACACCCGGGAAATCGATTCCTATCCCTTGATGACCGCCAGCGGTCGCATGCGCGCCACCTTGCGCGAGATTCCGGCTTTGTCCAGCACCTCGACGACCGCCGCCACGTCCTTGTACGCCTCGCTCGCCTCCTCGGCGATCAGCGCCCGGTTCCGCACGCGCACGACGATCCCTTGCGCCTCCAGCCGCCCGACGATGTCGACCCCCTTCAGCGATCGCTTGGCCGCGCCGCGGCTCTGCAGCCGGCCCGCGCCGTGGCAGGTCGATCCCCACGTCTCGGCCATCGCGCGCTCCGTCCCCGCGCAGACGTAGGAGTAGCGGCCCATGTCGCCGGGGACGAGCACCGGCTGGCCGACCTTACGATAGCGCGGCGGCACCTCGGCGTGGCCCGCCGGGAAGGCGCGCGTCGCCCCCTTGCGGTGCACGCAGAGCCGCATCGGCTGCCCTTCGAAGCGGTGCTCCTCGACCTTCGCGATGTTATGCGCGACGTCGTAGACCTGCGTCATACCCAGCTCGTCAGCGGGTCGGCCGAGGACGCGGGCGAAGGCGCCGCGCGTCCAGTGGGCGATGGCCTGGCGGTTGGCCCAGGCGAAGTTGGCGGCGGCGGTCATGGCAGCCAGGTAGTCCTTGCCCTGCTTCGAGTCGAGGGGCGCACAGGCGAGCTGCTTGTCGGGCAGGACGATGTCGAACTGGCGGGCGGCCTTCTCCATCACCGACAGGTAGTCCTGGCAGACCTGGTGGCCGAATCCACGCGACCCGCAATGGAAGAAGACGACGACGCGGCCCGCCTCCAGCCCGAAGGCGCGCGCCGCCTCTTCGTCGTAGACCGTCTCCACCGCTTCGATCTCGAGGAAGTGGTTGCCGGCGCCCAGCGTACCGAGCTGCTCGTGGCCGCGCTCCCGCGCGTGCTGGCTGACCGTCGCAGGGTCCGCGCCCGCCAGGCAGCCCCGCGACTCCGTCGCGTCGAGGTCGTCGGGCGTGCCGTAGCCGCGGTCGACCATCCAGGCAGCGCCGCGAAGCATGATGTCGTCGAGTTCCTTGTTGCTGACGCGCAGCGGGCCGTGCGCTCCGAGGCCGGAGGGCACGTCGCGGAAGAGTTGGTCGGCAAGACGGTCGAGGACGGGCCGGACCTCCGCTTCCGTGAGGCCGGTGCGGAGCAGGCGGGCGCCGCAGTTTATGTCGAAGCCGACGCCGCCGGGCGAGACGACGCCGCCGTTGAGTCGCATGGCCGCCACGCCGCCGATGGGGAAGCCGTAGCCCCAGTGAATGTCGGGCATGGCCATCGAATAGCCGACGACACCCGGCAGGAAGGCGACGTTCGCCACCTGCTCGACCGCCTGTTCTTCGACCATCGTCTTCAGCAGGCGTTCGTCCGCGTAGATGAGGCCGGGGACGCGCATGCCCGGCTTGTAGCTCACGGGCAGCCGCCAGCGGTAATCGCCCATTTTTTCCAGCGAGCTGAGCCATCCCTTGGCCATGACGTCACCGCCTAGATGTCGAGTATAACTCGGACCTGGTAGCCGCCGTCTTGGGGCGCGACCTGCAACATGTGGCGAGTGACCGCCTTGATCATCAGCTTCGGATTGTGGCTGTCGAGGTCGAGCGGCTCGCCGAAGGCGCGCGCGACGATACGGGTGTCGCTGATTTCGTCGACGTCGAAGCGGTTGAAGACGAGGTTGTCGACCTCGCTGACGTAGAGCAGCTCCGCCAGCCAGGCGACGAGCAGCCCCTCGCGGTCGTCAGCCTCCACCTCGATGCGCCGCTCCTGGCGCGGCTGTACGCGGTCGAGGTCGACCATCAGCGAGAACATGGCTTTGGCGCCGTTAGCAAACGCTTCGCCGAGCGTGCCGCCGCGCGCGACGATGCCGATGTCGGCGGTATGGTCGAAGGTCTCGAACGGCGGCTGGTCCTTCATCGCCGGTGCTGCTCTCCTCACCCTCAGTATCGCAGCGGCGATCTCAAGCCGTCAATGACCACGGCGACGACATCGAATGAGGAATGCCGACGCGGCGACCAGGCTCAGACCGACAAGAACGAGCAGCGCCAACGCGATGCGCACCGTCTTCGAAGCCTCCGGTCGCGCACCTTCTCCCGCGCTCGGCAAATCCCCGGCGTCCGGTCGCGCCACGACCTCCGTTTGCACGTAGTCCACGCTCCCGATCTGCCTCATGATGCTCGTCCCTCTCAGATACCAGCCGACACCGAGGCACCCTGCGAAATCCCGCTTGATCTGAAGCCTGACGACGATGCTCCCCGACTCCGCGTTGCCGACGCCCAGGTCCATCGCGCCGGGCCCCATCGCCGACAGTTTGGTTTGCGGATCCGTAGACACGAGCGATGCCGCCTCCTCCGGCCAGTTGAACACCAGTCCTCCCAGCGGAACGCCCGTCGACCGCGTCCGCTCGTAGGCAATCCGGTACTCGGCGACATCGCCTGAGTAGGCCGTCTCCGGCCCGCTCAAGATGACCTGGTGCTGCATCCACTCGAACTCGCGGTTCCGCTGCGGCGGATTCTCCGAAACCTCTGTACGCTGGAAGGGGCAGGAGCCGGCCGACGGCATGCCCGGTCGGTGATACTTGGCTGACGCGGCGATGTCGCCGGAGAGGTCGTCGTCAATCTTGAGCACGATCTCCATCGCGCCGGACTGCGGTCTGCCGCCGAACTCCCAGCGGACCAGGTTCGCGCCTTGTCGCACCGGAACACCCTCAGGCCCCTCAAGGAAGCGCGCCGACTCGAAGGAGGCGCCTTCAGTCCACTCGAACACGAAGCCAAAGGGCTCGGTGGAGCGTTCATCCTCGCGTCCGTAGTCGACGCGATATGTCAGGCTCTCGCCGGGCTTCGCGGTCGGCGCCACGTCCAGCACAATGCGGTAGGGCCACACCTTGAGGGGAACAGGCTGACAACCAGAGGCATGAACTGATAACACCTGGCCCAATAGCACTGCAACGACGAGCGCGAGAGCTGCGGCGGCGAGCGAGGCACGACGTACGAGGCGATTCTTCCCCGGCATGGCCGTCTCCTTTGCTGTGGCTTTCATCGATGTGATTCTGCCGCAGCCACGACAGCAATGCCGGACGCGAATCCTACGCTTGCCTTACAGGATGCTTACTTTGTCTCGCGCCAGAGGGATTCGAGGGCGTCGATGGGGAGATCGGCGAGGCGCACGTCGCGCTCGGCCGCCAGCGATTGCAGGGCATCGAAGCGACGCCGGAAGCGACGCGACGCCAGCCGCAGCGACTCCTCGGCGTCGAGACCCAGCTTGCGCGCCAGGCTGACGACCACAAAGAGCGTGTCGCCCAACTCCTCGCGCTTCTCGTCGAGCGTCTTCGCTTCGGCGAGCTCTCGCGCCTCCTCCGTCAGCTTGTCGAGCACGTCTTCGACGCGGGGCCACTCGAAGCCGGCGGCGACGGCCCGCTCCTGTAGCGCCTGACTGTAGGCGAGAGCTGGCAGCGTCAGCGGCACGTCCTCCAGCAGCGACTCGCCGCCGCGCTCCGTGCTCTTGATCGCCTCCCACTTGAGGACGACCTCCTCCGCCGTGTCGACTTTCGTCTCGCCGAACACGTGCGGATGGCGACGCAGCAGCTTCGTTGCGATGCCCTCGATAACGTCGTCGATGGTGAACTCGCCGCTCTCCGAGGCGATCTGGGCATGGAGCAGTATCTGGAGGAGAACGTCGCCCAATTCCTCGCGCAGCTTGCGGGCGTCGCCGCCGTCGAGAGCGTCCAGCGCCTCGTACGTCTCCTCCAGCAGGTAGCGACGAAGGCTCTCGTGCGTCTGGGCGCGGTCCCAGGGGCAGCCGCCGGGCGCCCGCAGCCGGCGGACGATCTCGCGCAGTCCCTCGAAGGAACGTACGTCCATGTCAGGTTGTTTTTTGGGGTCGGTCATGGGACCTCCAGGATCGGCGGTGTCTTCGATTATAAAAGGCAGTGAAAAGGGTTGACAAGGTTAAAGTGCCTACCTAGTATTACCGGTAGGTTACTTGTGTCGGGCGGGGCGTTCACAGGTGAGGAAGGTGTGGCTTGGTGGTCGTCCGTGCCCTGGCAACGGCGCTCTTCATACTGGCCATCCCTGTGGCACTGATCGGGACCAACGTACGCTTCCTGGCCAACGAGGAGCGTGTCTATACCTATTCCATCGACCAGTACAATGCGCCGGCGCGCACCGGCATCGCCCGCGACGAGCTGGTGCGGGGGAGCAGGGAGCTTCGCGACTACTTCAACAACGACGCCAAATATGTCTCCATCCAGGTGACGCAGGGGAACCGCGAAATCTCGCTGTTCAACGAGCGGGAGACGCTCCATCTGAAGGACGTAAAGACCGTCTTCCACTTTGTGAACCACCTGCAGGAGATAGCCCTCGTCTACATCATGGCCTACGTGGTCGGCGTGTTCGTGTGGGCGCGCGAGCGGCCTCTGCAGAAGCTTGCCATCCACGCCCTGAGCGGCGGCCTGCTGACGATGGGCATCATCGTGTCGCTGGGGCTTGTGGCGCTCAGCGGCTTCGACCAGGCATTCGAGCAGTTCCATCACATCGCTTTCAGCAATAGCCTCTGGCAACTCGACCCGGCGACGGACCACCTGATCCAGATGTTCCCTGAGGGCTTCTGGTTCGACGTGACGATGTTCCTGGGGATCCTGACGCTCGCCGAGGCGGCGCTGATCTCCGTCGCTTCGACCGTGCACCTGACGATCAGCCGGCGCGCCGCCAAGCACGCCCTCCTGCCGAGCCAGCAAGGGGCCCACTAATCGCCGTTTAGACGAATACGTGGCGATAAACGTAGCCGAGACTTTCCAGCCTCGGCGTCGAAATTCGCGGCTCGATGATCGCGCGTCGCACGCGCCATCGTGAAGGGCCGATGGCAGTCTCGCGCTTATGCGATGCCACAGCTCCCGCAATCGCCCGTCGTGCAACTGCCGCAACTGCTCGCCACCGACGATATTTCGCCGTCGGCGCTCTTCGTCAGGGCAGAAAAGACGGATATGACGCGCTCGGCGCCCTCGTGCCCACTGGGGCAGGTGGCCGGCTCTTCGGAGCGGCTCATCGACCGCAATAGCTCGAACCTGCCTTCGCAGACCGGGCAGTAGTATTCGTACAATGGCATCGCAGCACTCCTGAAACAATGGTAGGTCGAAGCCGGAAGGAAGTCAATCCGGAGATGTAGGGGCGCCCAGCCGTGCGCCCCTACGGACATCTGAGTACGGCGCCGGTGCTCGCCGAGGTCACGAGCGCCGCGTATCGCGCCAGGTACGGCAGCAGGCCGTCCTGACGCGGCGGCGTCCACTTCGCCAGTCGCTTTTCGATTTCTTCCGGCGACAGGCGCACGTTCAGCGTCTTCGCCGGTATGTCGATCTCGATTACGTCGCCCTCTTCGACGACGGCGAATGCGCCGCCCTCCATCGCTTCCGGCGAGATGTGGCCGATGGCGGCGCCCTTCGTAGCGCCGGAGAAACGGCCGTCGGTGATCAGTGCCACCTCAGCGTCCAGGCCCGCGCTAACGATGGCGGACGTCGCCCAGAGCATCTCGCGCATACCCGGGCCGCCCTTAGGGCCTTCGTACTTGATGACGACGACGTCGCCCGGATGGATGCCGCCCAGGCCTATGGCGTCGCGCGCGTCCTCCTCGGAATTGAAGACCCGCGCCGGCCCCTGGTGTCGCATCATCTCCGGCACGACGGCCGACTGCTTGACGACGGCGCCCTCCCTCGCGATGTTGCCGTAGAGGAGCGCCAGGCCGCCCTCGGCGTAGTACGGGTCGTCGATGGGCCGGATGACGTTCCGGTCCATTATCTGCGCCCCTTCGACGATCTCGCCGATAGTGTGGCCGCTGAGGGTCATCGCCTGCAGGTGGAGGAGGCCCTTGCCGGCCAGCTCTTTCATCACGCCCTGGATGCCGCCGGCCTCGTACAGGTCCTCGACGAAGTGGTTGCCGGCCGGGCTGAGGTTACAGAGGCGCGGCGTGTTGCGGCTTATGCGGTCGAAGGCAGCGAGGTCCAGACCCACGCCGGCTTCATGGGCCAGCGCCATCAGGTGCAGGATCGTGTTCGATGAGCCGCCGATTGCCATGTCGACGGTGATGGCGTTGTCAAAGGCCTCGCGCGTCAGGATCGACCGCGGCGTAACGTTCGACTCGAAGAGCTCCATGACCCGCATGCCCGCGTACTTGGCCAGCTCGCGTCGCTTGCCATAGACGGCGGGAATTGTGCCGTTCCAGGGCAACGCCAGCCCCAGCGCTTCGGCCATGCAGTTCATGCTGTTCGCCGTGAACAGACCGGCGCATGAGCCGCAGGTCGGCGCCGCGCGGTTGACGACCTCCAGGAAGTCCGACGGCGTGATCTCGCCCTTCTGCAGCTTCGGGCCAAACTCCGCGATCTTGCTGACGTCGATTCGCTGATCGCAGAATCTGCCCGGCAGCATCGGCCCGCCGCTGATGATGATCGACGGCAGGTTGAGGCGCGCCATCGCCATCATCATTCCCGGCGTGATCTTGTCGCAATTCGTGACGCAGACCATGGCGTCGAGGGCGTGCGCCATCATCATCGCTTCGATGGAGTCGGCGATTAGCTCGCGACTGGGCAGCGGGTAACACATGCCGGCGTGTCCCTCGGCCCAGCCGTCGCAGATGGCGATTGCCGGGAATTCGAAGGGCGTGCCGCCGGCGGCGATGACGCCTTCGCGGGCCGCTCGCGCGACCTGGTCGAGGTGCTCGTGCCCCGGGACAAGCTCGTTCTGGGAGTTGACGATGGCCACGAGCGGCTTCTGCATCTCCTGGCTTGTTCTGCCCATTGACAGGAAGAGGGGCCTGCGCGGCTTAACGACATCGCTTCTCATTCCGGCCTCCATGTCATGTCTGCGGTCCGGCTCACGATCTCAAGTCTAACGAGAGGCAGCGTTCTCTGCCAGTCGAGCAGGCGCGTAACTCCTCAACCGGCTACACTGGAATCCAACGCCCATCGTCAGGAGGCACATGTATCGCTCCGCCCGCCGGTTAGCCCTGTTCCTCCCCGCCGTCCTGCTGCCGCTCGCCCTGCTCCAGGCGTGCGGGTCATCGAAGGCCGACGAGTCGGCGGGTGCTCAGCAGACGCCGGTCGCGACCGATCCCAGCGCGCCTGGGCCCTACCCCGTCGGCGTCGCCGAACTCAGTCTTGCGCGGTCTTCATCGACCACGGGTGACCCGCGCGTCCTCGACACGATGGTATGGTACCCGGCAGCCGGCAACGCCGCGGGGACACCGCGGGACGACGCCACCGGCGGCGTCCGAGATGCGGAGCCGGCCCGCGATCTTGGGCCCAGGCCTCTTATCGTCTGGTCACACGGAGCGGGCGGCAGCTTCCCGTACTCGCCTCTCTACTACGCGCCGCATCTGGCCGGCTACGGTTTCGTCGTCATAGCGCCGTCACACCCCGGCAACCTGCATGACGATTGCACGACCAGCACCGGCTGCACGGCAGAGGGAATGGCGGACTCCTACGCCAACCGTCCCGACGACCTGACCTTCGCCCTCGACTCGATGCTAAAGCTCAGCGAAGACATCAACTCGCCTTTCTACCAGCTACTCGACGGCGATCGCGTCGGCGTCAGCGGTCATTCCTTCGGCGGAACGGACACGGTGCGAGAGTCGACCACGACACTGGGCGCGCCGTTCCTGGCGGCGCTGGCGATGGCGCCGTGTGTCGGCGCTGTCGTGCCGCCTCCGGACAAGGTCACGATGCCGCTGATGATGATGGGCGGCGACCGCGACACGAGATGTCCGTCGGCTGACCAGCAGACCTATTTCGACGGAATAGGCGCCGGCCTACCCAGCTTCCTTCTGATTTTTCCGCGCGGCGGTCACTCGGCCTATGGCGACGAGTGCCCTGCTCCAATCGCCGAACTCGCGTGCGGACCGAATGACCTGAGCCAGGACAAGGCGCACCAGCTCATCAACTTCTACGCGACGGCGTTCTTCAAGACTTACGTCGCGGGAGAGCCGGGCTATGCGGCTTTCCTGGACCCGGCCGTTAATTCGACGGAACAAGATATCCGGTACACGGCTCACACACCCTGAAATCGACTCTGGAGTAGAACATGCGAAGTTGGACCCGCAGGTTAGTCGTTATCGCGCTCGTGCTCTTGCCCGTCCTTCTCCAGGCCTGCACGGGCGAGACCTCGAGGGTCGCTGAATCGACGCCGCCAGACGCCGTCGACCTCAGCGCGCCCGGACCCTATCCCGTCGGCGTCACGGAAATCGTCTTTGAACGGCCTTCGTCGACGACCGGCGAGCCGCGCGTTCTGCGAACGCTCGTGTGGTACCCGGCAGCGGAGAGCGCGAGAAACGCGCCGGAGGACGACATAGCGCGCGGCGTCAGGGACGCACCGCTCACCCGCGACGACCTGCCACTGCCGATCATCATGTTCTCCCACGGCAGTGGCGGCCTGACCTGGCAGTCGACGTACTACACAACCCACCTCGCCAGCTACGGCTTCGTCGTCGTCGCGCCACCGCACCCCGGGAACACCGCCGCCGACTGCGTGCCCTGCACGGATACGGCCGCGCTGGTCGATGCCTTCCTCAACCGTCCCACTGACATCACTTTCGCTCTGGAATCGATTCTGAAGCTGAACGACGACGCCGCGTCGACGTTCTACCAGGCGCTCGACGGGAAGCGGGCCGGGATGAGCGGGCATTCGTTCGGCGGGCTCGTCACGCTGCAGCTAGCGGCAAGCGACGGCGGCAACCCGTTCAAGGCCGCGCTTGCAATGGCGCCCGCGGTCGGCGGCGCTGCGCCGGCGCCCGGGGGTTCGGTGACGATACCGTTAATGATCATGGGCGGTGGGGAAGACAAGGTCTGTCCCGTCGCGAACGACAGGGGGTATCTCGACTCGCTAAATGGCAGCAGCCCGCACTACCTCGTTGTCTTCCCGCGGGGTGGCCACCTGGCCTATAGCGATCAGTGCGTCGAGATACTGGGCGAGTGCGGCGGCGACATAATCGACCAGGACAAGGCGCACGAACTCATCGACCGCTACGCCACGGCCTTCTTCAAGACGTACGTCGCCGGCGACCAAAGCTACGCGACGTACCTCGACTCGCAGTCGAGCGCGGGCGACCCCGATGTCGAATATCAGGCGTGGGCGCCGTAACGACGCCCCGTGCAGAATAACCTAGTCGCCCTTCTTGCTGCGCCGGCAGACCTTCGAGCAGAGACCGTCGATGGAGAATGCGCCGGGGCCCGTTAGCTCCAGCGCCGCGGCGCCTGTAGCCAGCGACAGCGGGAACTCGAAGCCGCCTTCGCCGTAGAACCTCTTCTGCCAGTGGACCTTCCAGATGGCGACGCTGAGGTTGCCGATGATCATCAGCGCTGCCAGGCGCGTCTTCGCGCCCACGATCAGCGCCGCGCCGCCGAAGAACTCGGCGATGCCGGACGCGTAGGCGCCGGCCAGCGGATAGGGAATCCCGAGGGTCTGCAGCCCGGAAGCGAACCCTTCAGGGCCGCTTCTCTCAAACGCCGGCGCCCAGTTTGGGCCCAGAAGCTTCGCCACCCGCTCCGGCGGCTTCTTTCCCGGCCCACCGAAGAGCTTGGGATAGCCGTGCGTCATCATTGTGCCACCGACGCCCAGCCGCAAAAGTAGAAGACCTGCGCTTCGCAGCATTGTTTTGCCTCCTCCATCCTAGAGTGGCGTCCATTGCAGACTATCGGTTCGGAAGTAAGATTACAGGCGGCGCGTGCAAAGAAGATGGGCGCCGCCACGGTTTCCATGCCGGTGTCGTGAAGGGGTTGAGACCCCCGCTATCGGCCTGACGAACCGAACAACTCCTCCCTCAGCACCTTCTTCTGCACCTTCCCAGTCAGACTCGTCGGCAGGCTCTGCCGAAAGACGACTTCATATGGCAGCTTGTAGTCGGCGAGGCGCTCCTTGCAGAACGCGATCACGTCGTCGGCCGTGAGCGCCGCGCCCGCCGCCGGCACGATGACGGCGACCACCTGCTCACCCCAGACGGCGTCAACGCGGCCGATCACCGTTGCCTCCGCTATCTGCGGGTGCGTGTACAGTACCTCTTCAATCTCGCGCGGGTAGATGTTCTCGCCGCCGCGGATGATCATGTCCTTCTTCCGGTCGACGATGAAGACGTAGCCGTCTTCGTCCGCGTAGCCCATGTCGCCGGTGCGGAGCCAGCCGTCGACAATGGTCTCCGCGGTCGCTTCGGGATTGTTGTAATAGCCCTGCATAACGTTGGGTCCCTTGACCACGATCTCGCCGTACTCTCCAACGGGCATCTCGCTCATATCCTCGTCGACAATCCTCATGGCCTGGCCGCGTACAGGCAGTCCTATCGACCCGGGCTTGCGAACGCCCCAGTACGGGTTCAGCGAGGAGACGCAGGTGCCCTCCGTCAGGCCATAACCCTCGATGATGCGCAGCCCGAAAGCCTGCTCGAATCGCTGCATAATGTCGACAGGAAGCGGCGCCGCGCCCGAGATGACGAAGTCGAGGCAGCTTATGTCGAGTCCTTCCTTGACAGGAGCCACGAGGAGAATGGACAGCATCGTCGGCACCGCGGAGAAGGTCCTGGGCTGGTAGCGGTCCACAGTTTCCCAGAAGTCGCTGGGGCTGAACCGTTCCCACATGGC